>Ga0126380_10000495_pt1 | contig 13143 bp, 8 predicted proteins | sample PanSoiMetPlot_26_FD_92544 | JGI IMG/M metagenome (GOLD analysis project Ga0126380, IMG submission 92544) | Tropical forest soil microbial communities from Panama - MetaG Plot_26 | ecosystem: Environmental > Terrestrial > Soil > Tropical forest > Bulk soil | place: Panama | collected 2016-02-17
AAGTTGAGCATCACCTGTTGCAATTGTATGCGATCGCCGCGGATCGGCGGCAAGCCCTTCGAAAGCTCTGTCTGCAGCGAGATTCCATTCCGCAATATCTCGTTGCGCGTCAGCTCGACGACGTCGAGGATCGCAACATTGATGTCCAACAAATCGTTGCGCGGCGGAAGCTTCTTGATGAGGGCGCGTATCCGGCCGATGACATCGCCGGCCCTGCTGCCGTTCTTGATGATGTCCTCGAGCGCTTGGCGTGCCTCCCCCAGATCAGGATGTTGGCGGTCGAGCCAGCGCAGGGCGGCGTAGGCGTTGGTGATCGTCGCAGCGATCGGTTGGTTGATCTCATGCGCGATCGAGGCCGCAAGCTGCCCCATGGTCGTGACGCGGTTGACATGCGCGAGTTCTGTGTGCGCCTCGCGCAAAGCTTCCGACGCCTGCACGCGCTCGGTGATGTCCTCGACAATGCCGAACATGCGGCGCGGTCGGCCGGACTCGTCCCTCGTCACGTCCCCCTGGCTGTGGACCGTCCGCATCTCGCCGTCGGACCGGACCACACGGTACTCCACGTCATAGCGCGCACCGCCGCGCAGCGCTTCCATCACCGCCGCAACGACCCGCTGCCGGTCGTCGGCATGAACCAATTGCCGATATCGGCCAAAGGCCACGGGCCCCGTTTCCGGATCGAGGCCGAAGATCCGGCAGCTTTCCGCCGACCAAGTGATGGAATCGGTGTCGAGGTCGCGTTCCCAGTAGCCGACATGGGCGATGCGCTGGGCCTCTTCGAGCCTGGCCTCGCTGTCTCGAAGGTTGTGCAACATCAGCAGGCTCGTCAGGGCGTCCGCCATCCTCCGGCCAATCTCGCGAAAGAGTCGCTCCTCCGGCGCCGTCCACACCCGCGGACACGAGCCCTGGTGCAGCACAAACATGTAAGGCTGACCCACTTTGGGATAGATGGCCATTCCCATGAGCGACTGGATGCGGAACCTCTCCGCGAGCAGTGCCGGCACGGAGTTGGCCGACCCCGGACCGAATCGCACGGTACCGTCACAGGCTCTCGCAGCGCGGAATACGTTGGCGACTTCCGCATCCGTGGGCAGATCGGCTCCGAGCGCAGAGGCGCCGGGGCAATCTGGCCGCGTATGCTCCATCTGCACGCGCCACGATGACGCCTCCGAATCACAGGGAAAGACCAGCCAGGTGCGATCGCAGTCGAAGGTCGACAACACCGTGTCGAGTACGTCGCTCATCATCTGCTCGATGTCGTTGCTGCCCTGGATGGCCCGGTTAACCCTGTCCAGGCTTTGCAGGAAGTTCAGGTGGCTCTGGCGCTCTTCCTCCGCCTGCCCGTGCTGCGTCACGTCCATCGAAGCGCCGATCAATTCCACGACATCGCCCGAGGCATTCAAAACTGGATGGCCGACGTCGTGGACCTGCTTGATGGTTCCGTCCGGAAGAACGGCGCGGAAAACGATCTCGTGGTTCGTCTGTTCGCGGATGGCAGTTTCCAATGTTTCAACCAGCCTGTTGCGATCCTGCGGATGGATCCTCTGCAGGATCGCCTCGAACGGGGGCAGGCCGTTTTTGGGATCGAAGCCGTACAGCCGATAGATCTCCTGCGAACAATGCGCGATCTCTCGGGCGGCCACGTTCCAGGCCCAGCTTCCCGTACGGTTCAGCCGCTGCGCTTCTTGCAGATAGCCCTCGCTGCGCTGCAGCTCAGCGGTCCGTTTCGCCACGTTGACGTCGAGCTCATCGTGGGCGCGACGAAGCTCCTGCTCCGCCCTGCGTCGCGTCTCGGCGACCCACCCGACGATCAATGCAAACAATGTGCAAAACACCAGATAGATGAGACCGGCGTCGTTGACCTTGCTAAGGGAATAGGACGGAGACACAAAGAAATAATCGAGGCTCAGAATCGAGAGCACAATGGCGACGACACCCGGCCCGGCACCGCCGTACCAGACGGCTGCGCCGACGGCCAACAGGAATGGCGTCAGATTCATTTGATAGGGGCGCAGAAGAAGACCCAAAGCGGTTGCGATTGCGGCAGACAGAATCGCAATGCCGTAGCGCAGAATCGTCGGCAGGGATCCCGGCGATGAAGTCGTTCGACGCGCCATGGCTTGCCTCCCGTGAGCCTCCCGTACGCCCGCTCGCATCACGGGGTGGTTCGCGCCCTCCCGTGGCGCCTGGGCTCCGTCACCCTGTCCCGCCTTCTCCTTCTGACCACCTTTACTCCGATCGAAGAAAGGACGGAAATGCTTCATGGTCAGATTCCATGGATCTTCCATCGGGGTCTGCCGTTCCGCATGAGCATTTCAGGGGGCAGGTTTCCGACATGTATGGGAGACCCTTCCAGCCGTCAGGTGCCCGCATGGCCGGCCAGAAGATGGCCTGCCTCCGGCGCGATCGATGGACGCTTGTATCAACAAGGCGCCGCGTCGCACGGGTGCGGCAAAACGCGATCAACATGTTCGGGACTGGGCCATGACCAACCGCATTCTCGTCTTTTACGGTTCGTACCGCTCCGATCGGGCGGGCATCCGCCTCGCGACCTACGTCGTCACGGGGTTCAAGGAACGCGGCGACGACGTCGAGTTCATCGATGCAAAGGCGATCGGATTGCCGATGCTCGATCGCATGTACAAAGAACATGCACCCGGCACAGCGCCGGCAGCGATGAAGGATCTTGCATCCAAGATCCGTGCTGCCGACGCCTTCGTGTTCGTGACCGGAGAATACAATTGGGCAATGCAGCCGGGCCTGAAGAACCTGACCGATCATTTCCTCGAAGAGTGGTTCTGGCGGCCTGCGGCGATCGTGAGTTATTCGGCAGGTCGCATCGCTGGCGCGCGCGCCAGCCTCATGTGGCACGGAACGCTGTCCGAGATGGGCATGGTGGTGATCTCGAGCACGCTCGCCGTTGGGCCAATCGCCGAGGCGCTCACCGCCGAAGGCAGACCCATGGGCGAAGCCGGCTGGGTGCTCGAACGGGCGTTTCCCCGTTTCGCGGACGATCTTGCCTGGTGGGCCGAAGCTGCAAGGATGCAGAGGGCGCGCCGGGCACCTCCCTACTGAGCCGCCCGGCACGGGTTTGATCAGGGCTGCGGTGCGCCGGCCTCAGTCCGGACGCGATGCAAAATCCCCGCTTAGCCCTTGCGAAATGCGGCTCGCCCGCGTGCTGGTCGGGCGACGCGGCTTCGATTTTGTGAGAATGTCAGCTCGCCGGCTTGCCGCGACACGTTGTGCACGCGGCAGCGCACGGCATCAATGTGTCCAGCGGCGCGGCGTTGCGCGTCATCGGGTCGTAACGCGCAGGCCGCCAACTATACCGAAGCTAGGGCGCAGGAAACCGGTCGGGTCCTGGTAGTCCTCGTTGAACAGGTTGTCGATCCGGCCGAACAGGGTGGCATGCGCGTCGACCGCGTAGTTGGCGGCGATATTGACCACGGTATAGCCGGGTGCGACGAGGCGCGGGATAGAGAAGTCACGATTGCCGTCGATCCAGTCGCTGACGTGGACGATGGTGGCCGACAGCACCAGTTGATCGACCGGCGTCCAGGCGGCCGTCACGCTGGACTTGCGGAGGGGGCGACGGAGCAGTTCGAGGCGGCGGTGGTGGCGTCGACCGCCTTGGTGTAGGTGAACTCGCCGCGCAGTTTCAGCCGTTCGCTCACCGTCCAAGATGCAAACGCCTCGACGCCCGAGGGTCACCACCGTGCGTCGCCTTCCCGGGCGCCAAGCCCCAGTGGCATGATGGCGAAAGATTCGCCGCTACAGTTGCGGGGGCAGCCACAGCTTTGGACGAGGCACCGTCCGCACCGCGTTCCCTTTTGATCCCGATTGGGGAACCGTCAAACGTCGCGCTAATTCGGCCGCGTCGGGGAAGTCAATATCTTGACAATTCGGCCAGCAATTCGGCCCCACAAGGTGCCGAGGGCGGCGCCCTTCTTCGTGGATCGATCACCGGTGAGGGGTTGAAGAATCGATGCGGGGACGTCCATATCCATGCTCCGGGCGAACGGGGCCCGCCGGGCCACTTCCATCTTTACCACAGGTGCATGTGTGATGACCTCGATCGACCAGCAGATCGCACAGGAACTCGGCATCCGCGCCGAGCAGGTCACGGCCGCCGTGGCGCTGCTCGACGGCGGCGCCACGGTTCCCTTCATTGCCCGCTATCGCAAGGAAAAAACCGGCGCGCTCGACGACGCGCAGTTGCGCACCCTCGACGAGCGCCTGCGCTATCTGCGCGAACTGGAAGAGCGGCGCGGCGTCATCCTCGAGTCGATCCGCCAGCAGGGCAAGCTCGACGACAAGCTCGAAGCCGCCGTCCGGGCAGCCGACAGCAAAGCCCGGCTGGAGGACATCTACCTGCCGTTCCGGCCGAAGCGGCGCACCAAGGCCGAGATCGCCAAGGCGGCCGGTCTTCTTCCGCTCGCCGACCTCCTGCTGGGGGCACCCGACAACGATCCGCAGGTCGCGGCGGCACGCTTCGTCGACGCCGACAAGCAGGTCGGCGACGTGGCGGCCGCCCTGGAGGGGGCGCGCGCTATCCTGGTCGAGCGTTTCGCCGAGGACGCCGACCTCATCGGGTCGCTGCGCGAGGAAATGTGGGCCAACGCGCGTCTCGCCTCCAAGGTGCGCGACGGCAAGCGCGAGGCGGGCGCCAAGTTCAGCGACTATTTCGACTTTTCCGAAGAGATCGCAAAGATGCCATCCCATCGTGTCCTGGCACTGTTCCGGGCCGAGAAGGAAGAGATTCTCGATGTCACCGTCGAACCAGAAAATCGAGCGGCGGGGAGCGCCGGACCGAGTCCCTACGAACTGAAGATCATGCGCCGCTTCAACATCAGCGACCGCGGGCGGCCCGCCGACAAATGGCTCATCGACACCACACGCTGGGCCTGGCGCACCAAGATTCAGGTCCATCTCGGCATCGACCTGCGCATGCGGCTCTGGAACACGGCCGAGGAGGAGGCGGTCCGCGTGTTCGCCGCCAACCTGCGCGACCTCCTGCTCGCGGCGCCGGCCGGCGCCCGCGCCACCATGGGCCTCGATCCCGGCTATCGCACCGGCGTCAAGGCCGCCGTGGTCGATGCCACCGGCAAGGTGGTGGCGACCTCGGTGATCCATCCGCACGAGCCGCAGCGGCAGTGGAACGAGGCGCTCGCCGTCCTCGGCAAGCTCGCCAGGCAGCACAAGGTGGAGCTGATCGCGATCGGCAACGGCACGGCATCGCGGGAAACCGACAAGCTCGCGAGCGAGCTGGTGAAGCTCCTGCCCGACCTCAAGATGTCGAAAATCGTGGTCTCGGAGGCCGGGGCGTCGGTCTATTCGGCGTCGGCCCATGCGTCGCAGGAATTGCCCGATCTCGACGTCACGCTGCGCGGCGCGGTATCGATTGCGCGACGGCTGCAGGATCCCCTCGCCGAACTGGTCAAGATCGATCCAAAATCGATTGGCGTCGGCCAGTACCAGCATGACGTCAGCGAGCACAAGCTGTCGCGCTCGCTCGACGCCGTGGTCGAGGATTGCGTCAATGCGGTCGGGGTCGACGTCAACACCGCCTCGGCGCCATTGCTGGCGCGCGTGTCGGGCATCGGCGCGGGCCTCGCGCAGAACATCGTGCTCCACCGCGACGCCAACGGGCCGTTCCGCTCGCGTAAGACGCTGAAGGACGTGCCGCGGCTTGGGCCGCGGGCGTTCGAGCAGGCGGCAGGCTTCCTGCGCATCCAAGGGGGCGAGGATCCGCTCGATGGTTCCGGCGTTCATCCGGAAGCCTATCCGGTGGTCCGGCGTATCATCCAGGCGACCAAGAGCGACATCAAAAGCCTGATCGGCAATACCAACGTGCTGCGTACGCTGTCGCCGAAGACGTTCGTCGACGCGACCTTTGGCCTGCCGACCGTCACCGATATCCTGCGCGAACTGGAGAAGCCCGGCCGGGACCCGCGCCCGGCCTTCAAGGCCGCGGCATTCGCCGAAGGCGTCGAGACCCTCGACGACCTGAAGCCCGGCATGGTGCTGGAAGGCGCGGTGACCAACGTGGCGGCATTCGGCGCCTTCGTCGACATTGGCGTGCACCAGGACGGTCTCGTGCACATCTCGGCGATGTCCAAATCGTTCGTCAAGGATCCGCGGGCGGTGGTGAAGCCCGGCGACATCGTCCGCGTCAAGGTCCTCGACGTCGACAAGGCGCGCAAGCGCATCGCCCTGACGTTGCGGCTCGATGACGAGGTCGGAACGCGCCCCGACCGCGCCGGCGCGCCGCGCGAGGAGAATGGCCGGTTCCCAGCGCGCACGCAATCGCGCGGCGGCCCGGCACGCGGCGAGGAAAAAGGCGGCGGCGCGCTCGCCGATGCACTGCGACGCGCCGGCCTGACGGAGAAACGGAAGTAGGAAGGTTTGGGTCCTGTTGACAGTCATCGCAGCCGCAGGACGACGGCCACGGTCATGATCACCGCGAGGAAGCTTCCTCGCCGCCCTTTCGATCTTTCGGAATTGCGCGCGCCGATCCGCCGTGCTTGCCGACGAAGGGGCCGCTGTCAGAGCGGCCTGTCGTCAAGTTTGTGTTGGAAAAAGAGCCGTGGGTTCAAACGGCATCCGTCGTGCAATGAAATCTTGACCGAAAGCGCTCCAAACCGCGCCGCCAACTCCTTCCGCCGTTCATGGCTCGGCAAAAAAGTATGACGGGATGATCTCGTCTGCCCTGGTCTTCGTCTTCATGACCAGATCGAAATTGTTGGCATCCACCGTGTCGTAATAATTTGCGGCGTCATCGACCGCACGCCCGCCCTCGACATGGCGCTTGATGACAGCCGGCCGCACCTTGTCCTTTCGTGCCTCCATGAAGATCGCGTGATCGAGCAGCGATCTGATCTGATCCCATTCCGGCGTCTCGTGCAGAAGCCAAAGCCCTTCCACAAGGAGCAGAACGTTCCGTTCTGGTATATCGATCACATGCTCGACAGGGTCATGAGTCGCTCTCGAGTACACCGGGAATCTGACATGCTGTCCCGCCCTGAACGCGATCAGCGCCCGCGCCAATTTTCCCGCGTCGTAGGTATCGTACCTGCCCTTGAAGGTCTTCATGGCCGCACCGGCGACCGTGTGGGCGTTCAGATACCTATTGGTAAAATGGTAGGCGTCAATGCCGATGCTCGCGAAGCGAAATGGCAGCTTCAGCTGCAACGAGAAATGATTGAACAAGGATGCAATGACGGATTTGCCCGATCCCGTTGGCCCGACCAGACCGACAACATACCTCGGCACTCCGGCTACCTGGTAGAGTTCAAGTATATGCCGAAACAGGCCAATGAACGCCTGCTGCTTTCTCGGCCCAACCGTCGAGGTGTCGATCACCTGGTCGGTGACGACGACGCTTTCAGGGAACGTGAGGTTCGATGCATCCACTGGCATCGATCAGGCTCTAGCCCGCATTTCTCACACTCCATGCGGCCTGCGTTGCTCTTTCGGCGCGGCAGATACGGCGTCGGGCGGCGAAAGCGTATCGGGCCATACGGTTGAGCCGCCCGACGCCGGAGATGGCCGCCGAAAGGCAACCCGAAGGGCCGGTTGAAGAAGCCGACAGGGTGTGTCGCCGCGCTTGCCCGATGCCCCACATCGCGCTGCGCGCGGCTTCTGCCCTGTCGGCTTCTTGAACCGGCGTAGGCGGCATCGAGTGTGAGAAATGCGGGCTAGGCGTTCTTCGTCGTGCGCACCGTAGAGAGATTGACGACTTCTCCCGTCCGACGTGAACGGTTTTTTCGGCCGCAGGCATGCGCCTCGCGCAAAGCCTCAACGACACGCGTAAGCCTGGCGATCTCGGCATCGAGCGCGCGCGTGTACGCCCGCTCCTCCGCTGTCTGCCATATACCTTGTACGAGCTCGCCCATTGATGTCCTGCGACAGCATTCAGAAAGCGTCAGGCATAGGCTTGCCGGAACCTCAAGACAAACGTTGCACGCCCGGGTTAACCATTGATGAACGCGTTGGTTCCCACGCTTATTCGTTGCCTAGTTGGCCGGGCGCGCAGCCATGTTGCGAAAGGGCGACAGGCACGCAGTGATATGCTGCGGTCGTCACGACTCCACCACGGGCAGGCTTTCGAGCGCCCTCAGGCCAGGCCGTTTGCGCCAGCGGATGCGAGCGGGCTCCCCGGCAAGGCGAAGATCCGGCCAACGCGTGAACAACGCCTGAAGCGCACACGCGCCTTCGATGCGCGCGAGCTGATGGCCGAGGCAGAAGTGGATACCGGTCCCGAACGAGATGTGCCGGTTCGGTCGCCGCTCGAGGTCGAGGCGCTCGGGAGCCTCGTGCGCCTGCGGGTCCATGTTGGCCGCCGCCAGCATTGCCATGATCCTGTCGCCCTTCTTCAGGACAACGCCGTCGAGTTCGGTATCGCTGCGCACGTAACGCGGTTTCGAGAACTGCACCGGCGAGACGAAGCGCAGGAACTCCTCGACGGCAAGGCCAGCTCGGCTCCAGTCTTGCGCGAGCCAGTCACGCCGCGCAGGGTCCTTGAGAAGCTCGAAGACCGATCCGCTGATCAGGTGGGTCGTGGTTTCCGAGCCGGCGCCCAGCAGCAGGAACACCATGGAGACCATCTCGTCGGCGCTGATGCGCCCGCCTTCCATCTCGACCCGCACGAGCTCGGCGATCAACCCCTCACCGCCGTGCGTGCGCGCATGCTGCAGGCGGCCTTGGAGATAGCGCCTCATGCGCAGAAGACCACCGATCATCAGGAGGAAATCGACGGCATTGGCAAGCCGCGCGACTGAATTTGCCCACGCGATGAATCGCGGCCGGTCGTCCGATGGCAGGCCGAGCAGCTCGCAGATGACCGACAGCGGCAGCATGCGTGCGTATCGGCCGACGAGATCAGCCGGGCTCCCGTCGGCGAACAACTCAGCAGCGAGGTCATCGGCGAGCGCACGGATGCGCGGCTGCATGTCGAGGATCGCGCGGCGGCGAAAAGCCTCGTCCACGATCGCCCGCAGGCGCGTGTGGTCGGGCTCGTCTATGGTCAGCATGTTGTTGGCGAGCGTGCCGAGGAATGACGGCATCCACCATCGCAGCCCGGCGACACTGCCGCCTTCCCGTCGCAGCGTGAACGTCTCGCTTTCCTTCAGCACGCGGGCGGTAATCTCGTATGTCGTAGTGATCCAGACCCTGCCAACGATGGGGAACCTGACGTTCACCACCGGGCCGGATTCCCGTAGCGTCGCGATGCCCGCAGCAGGATCGCGGAAAAACGCTTGGCTGGTGAAACCCACACGCGACGACATGGCTCTTCCTGCTGTTGTTCGAATACTTGCAACAAGATGGGCGCCGGGCATTTTGCCCGTCCACAGCGGAGCGCACGCTCCAGGTTCCGTGGACGAATCAATTTCGGTTTCCACGAGAAGCGAGGCCGATGTAGGATCGGCGCCCGTCGTTGCGTCCGCGGTCACATATCATGCTTCAGAGGCTGAGCGAGCAGATGCGGAACTGCCATGAGCGGGCTGCAGAAGCCAGGCGCAAAGCAGATGCGTCTGCAGACCCTGCCTCGAGGGACAACTTTCTCCACATGGAAACGCGCTGGCTGGCTCTCGCTCGCAGTTATGCCTTCACCGAGTGTCTCGGAGACTTCACGCTGGCGATGTCGGATAGGCGACGGAACCTCGAGGAACATGGACAGGATGAGGCGGGATCCGAGGCGGCGCTGCGACTGCAAGAGATCAGCACGCTCTCATCCAGGACGACGATGTCCACACCCTGTATGGGCGCGTCCTCGACGTGGCCATCGGGGTGATGTCTGGCGACATGGGGAGCATGCAGAAGCTCCACCCCGAGCAGGGTGAACTTCGGCTGCTCCGCCTATCGCGGCTTTCATCCACCATCGGCCGCCTTCTGGAAACGAGTTCGTCTCGATTCCGCCACGACCTGCGGCATGGCATGGCTGGCCGGACGGCGGATCATCGTTCCCGATGTTGAGGCCTGCGACGGGATGGCCGGAACGGCCGACCTGGACGAGTATCGCCGATCGGACATTCGCGCGGTGCAGTCCACGCCCCTCGTCTCTCGGTCGGGCCAGCTGCTGGGTATGATTTCAACCCATTGGCGCGAGCCACATCAACCCACGGAGCACCGACTGCGGTTCTTGGACGTGCTGGCCAGACAAGCCGCGGACCTGATTGCCCTGCGCGAAAGCGAGCAGCGACTGAAGCAACTCGCGGCCATCGTCGAATCCAGCAACGACGCCATCATAGGCAAGGACCTCGATGGCATCATCACGAGCTGGAACAAGGGCGCGGAGCGGCTCTTCGGCTATGCGACCGACGAGGCCGTCGGCAAGCCGGTTACGCTTCTGATTCCACCCGACCGGCACGATGAAGAAGCGATGATTCTTGAGCGCATCAGACGCGACAAGCGCATCGAGCACTATGAAACCATTCGGCGGTGCGAGCATGGCGGCTTGATCGACATTTCACTCACCATCTCCCCCATCAAGAATGCCAAAGGCAATATCGTTGGTGCATCAAAAATCGCACGCGATATAACCGCAAAGAAGCAGAGCGAGGCGCAAATCGCCATTCTCGCGCACGAGGCCGAGCACCGGGCCAACAATATATTGGCGACCGTCCAGGCGATGATCCGGCTTTCCCGGTCCGACACCCCAGATGATCTCAAGCATGTCATCGAAGGACGCATCCAGTCGCTCGCGAACGTCCACAGGCTGTTCGTGGAATCCCGTTGGACGGGTGTCGACATGAATGGGCTCGCGACACAGGAGCTTTCGCCCTATTGTCAACGGGGAGACACACGTGTGCGTATCGACGGTTCGGACGTGCTGCTCAGCCTCAAATACCGCTCCGGCGGTGGCCGTGACCCTGCACGAACTGGCCACCAACGCGGCAAAGTATGGCGCCCTCTCGACACCCGACGGGCATGTGCAAATCGCCTGGTCGCCTCGTGCAGACGGACGACTGGTGCTCTCGTGGGTCGAGACAGGCGGTCCGCCGGTTACACCGCCGACGCGACGGGGCTTCGGCACGCGCGCGATGGACGGCCTCATCCGAAGCCAATTGAACGGCGACATGCGCTTTGACTGGCGCGCCGAAGGACTCGCGTGCGAAATCATCCTTCCGCTGCCTCCCAATTCAGGCGCAGCTGACTGATGACATCAGGCCGCCAGGACGCGGCGGATCGTTGGCCTCGTTGAACACGCCCGGTCCGGAAAGCTCCCGAAACTAATGGATCGGCGCCATGCGCGCGGCCAGCCCGCTGTACAGTTCGTCGAAGCCGTCGGTCGCGTGACGTTCCTTCGTGCACCTGGGACAATGCGCCGAGCCCTTCCGCTCCCGCCAGGTGGTCGAAATGACTTGGTCAGTTCCTACGGGAACACGCCGCGGCTGACTACGAGCTGCAAATTCCCCGCACCAGGCGGCAGACAAAAGTGTAACATCGGCGAGGCGCGGCAAGGGATCAGGCGCCGAGCTGCCTGCGTCTGGCTGGCCCCTGCCCTTCCGACAGATGCAGGACGGGGATGACGAGGTGAGCGCAGAGGAATTCATCGCGACGAGGAGCGCCACCACCGGTCGTGCCTGTGGCTCGTGCTCACTGTGCTGCAAATTTCTACCGATCCGCGAACTCGAAAAGCCAGAGAATCAATGGTGCGTCCATTGCCGCCCGGGGCGCGGTGGCTGCAGCATCTATGCCGACCGGCCGCCGAGCTGTCGCGGATTCGTTTGCGAATGGCTGGCAAACCCGCATCTAGGCGATGAGTGGTTCCCGACGCGCGCCAAGATGTTCGTGTGCTACAACCATGATCCGCTCGGCAATATCGGGCTCTATGTCATCGTTGATCCGAGCCGTCCCGATGCCTGGCGGCGCGAGCCTTATTTCTCGCAACTGAAGGTCTGGGCTCTGAACAACCTGCGGTCCCGCCAGATGCGGCTCTACGTGAACGTGGGCCGCCACACGTTCCTTGTCCTTCCCGATGCCGCGGTGGAAACGACCGACAAGTTTCACATCGTCGTACCTGTCGGACCGGAACGCTGGGAGGCGCGCTGCTTCGATACCAAGGAGGAAGCCCTTGGCGCCTTGGGAAAGCGACACTGAACGGGTTCGCGCGCAATGAACGCGGGTGCGCATCGTGCTCCATTTACATGTCGTTGCACGAGACGACCGGCGAGAGATCCGGAGCGAAGCCAATACGCCGCGCATGACATCACGCGTTCGTGCGTCGCGCCGGTTTGGGAGCGGCCGTTGCGTGTGAGGTCGGCCCGCGCGTCACTGCGGCTCGATCTTGGCCGCGCGCGCGACCTCAGCCCATTTCTTGAGCTCGCTCTTGATGAGATCGGCAAATTCCGCCGCCGTGCTGCCGACCGGCTCGGCGCCTTCAGCCGCGAGCTTCTCCTTCATCTCCGGAGTATGCAGCCCCTTCACGGCGCCGTCGTGAAGGAGCCCGATGATGTCCGGCGGTGTGCCCGCCGGCGCCAGCAGTCCATACCATTGCATGGCCTCATACTTTGGAACCCCGGCTTCCGCCACGGGCGGCACGTTCGGCATCGCCTGGATGCGCTTGGGACCGGAGACCGCGAGGGCACGCACCTTGCCGGCATCGACCTGCGGCCGTGCGGTGAGCGCATTGGCGAACATGGCCTGGATCTGGCCGCTGATGATATCGGTCACGGCGGGCGCCGTGCCGCGATAGGGGACGTGCAGGATGTCGAGCCCTGCCATGCTCTTGAGCAGCTCCATGCTCATGTGCGGCGACGTGCCGAGGCCCGGCGTGCCGTAGCTCATGGCCCCGGGCTTGGTTTTTGCGAGCGCGATGAACTCGGCGAGCGATTGGGCTTTCACCTCGGGATTGACGATCAGCACGTTTGGCGCAGTCGCCGCCAGGGTGATCGGCGTGAAATCGCCGATCGGATCGTAGCTGACCTTCTTGTAGAGCACGGAATTGAGGGCAAGCGTGCTCGGAACCATTAGCAGGGTGTAGCCGTCCGCTGCCGAACGCGCGACGCTCTCGATGCCGATCATGTTGCCGGCGCCGGGCCGGTTCTCGACGACGAATTGCTGCCCGGTGGTTGCGGAGAAATGCTGCGCCAGCACCCGCGCGATGATGTCCGTTCCGCCCGCCGGCGGCGACGGCACCAC
>Ga0126380_10000496_pt1 | contig 13140 bp, 11 predicted proteins | sample PanSoiMetPlot_26_FD_92544 | JGI IMG/M metagenome (GOLD analysis project Ga0126380, IMG submission 92544) | Tropical forest soil microbial communities from Panama - MetaG Plot_26 | ecosystem: Environmental > Terrestrial > Soil > Tropical forest > Bulk soil | place: Panama | collected 2016-02-17
GGATGCATCAACTTGGGCGTAACTGTATAGAACCCCTCTGGAGCCTGACGGTCGCCCTCCTGCAACTTCGGCCCAAGATCGCCCGACCACCGACAGATCGGATAGGTCTTGAGGATCTCAAAACGGCCCTTAGTGTCCTGTTTCCAGACTTCGAGCTCCGCCTCTTCCTTGAAAATGCGCACGAGGATCGGTGAATGTTTCGGCATCTTCTTGTGTCGGAGCAGCGAGAGCAGCTCGGGCGGTAGCTTTTTTGTTGCCTCAGCAGGCAACCGATGGCTATTCGCGCCGAGGCACGTGACCGGCGTCAACGCCGCGGCAAAGGCCACCGTCAGCACAAGTGCATGGAGTACCGTGGTGCGGATCATTGCTGTACCCCGGACGTGGAGCCCTTACTATCTGAATGCTTGTACTCGGTGGCTTTCCTAGGGCATACCGCCGCGCCACCGACAAGTGTGATGAATTGCGCCGTCTTATTGCCCCCCGAAGCTTGGACATCACATCAACTTTACACGTACTCCGAAAGGGTCGATGTCCGCTTTGGGTCAAAAGCGGATCACTGCAAACCGAATGTCTGCTTTGGGCCAAAAGCAGACATGTGCGGCGCACATGCCGTTCTATTTTGCTCCTGCTGCAACACACTCATTTACGAAGCGGGAACGGTCCTCCATTTTTACCTTCTGTTGCTCGGCCAGCTTTGCGCATTCACGCATCTTCTTCGCCTTGTCACTTGGCATCATCTTTTCTGGTGCAGTTGCCTTCACCTCTGCTGATGCAACGTGCGCGAGAAACATTGCGACGAAAGTTACCGCTGTAAAAAATACTGTCGGACGGTGCCTGCGCATGAATGCTCTCCTATGGCTAGTCCATGACGAAGTTTATCGCGCACGCGCGAGAAAACTCCGCGCCATGGGCGCTTCACACCCGAACGCAGACACGCGTCAGCGATATTACAATGGCGCTAAGGGCCATAAGCGCACTCGTGCAGTGCACTAATTGGGATCGCTATTCGATCACCTCGTCAGCGAGCGCCAAAAAATTTACCGGCAGCTCGATGCCCGTGGCCTTTGCGGTCTTGAGGTTGATGACGAGCTTGTAGTGTGTCGGTTCCTCGAACGGCAGATCAGCCGGCCGCGCGCCACCCAAGATGCGCGCGGTGAGACCGGCCGCGCGCTCCATGCTTTCTTTCAGGTCGGGTCCATAGGACATCAAGCCGCCGTCATGCACATTGGGGACATCGTATTCGTAGAGTGCTGGAATATGGTGCGCGCCGGCGTAATCGAACACGCGCTTGCGATTGAGGGTCGTGAGCGAGTCCGCGACCATGAAGATGGCATCCGGTAAGTCGCCATCCAGTGCTTCGAATACTCCGTTAAAATCGTCGGGCTCGCGCACGCCAAGCGGCTGGACCGTGATCCCAAGCGACCGCGCGGCATCGGCGGAGGCATCATAACGCATACTCATGCCGAGATCGTTCCGGTTCCACAACATCGCGACCCGTCGCACCTTCGGCACCGCTTGCTTGATCAGCTCGAGACGTTTGGTGGCGAGAGCCGCCGCGTTGTCAGAAATGCCGGTGATGTTGCCACCTGGGTGCGCAAGGCTGTCGATAAGGCGCGTCGCGACCGGATCACCGGCTCCAAGGAATACCACCGTCGGCACATTCGCGACCTTACAGGCGAGCGTGGTTGGAAAGCCGCCGGCGACGATCACATCCGCTCCATTAGCCTTCATGCTCCTGACAATCTCGCCAAGCTTACTGACCTGACCACCCGCTCCGCGTGCCTCGTACGCGAGGTTTTTGCCGAGTGCATAGCCATGCTGCTCCAGCTTTTTCAGCAGGATCGCCCCGAGCGGCGATTTCTCGTCTATCGGCGCACCCGGAAGGAGCGTACCGACACGGTAAACCTTAGATGGGCTCTGAGCGATCGCATCGCGGGAGTAGGCGACCAACGCGCCGGCGAGAAAAGAAATGAAGTCGCGACGGAGCATGGCATTCTCTTGAGACCGCATCGTTTAACGGTGCAAATTTTATCACTTGTTCCGTTCGGGCGGAAGGATCGAAACCCCTCACGGCTCCTCAATGCGCCTCTGTAAAATTTGGTGGTCAATGTCCGCTTTGGGCCAAAAGCGGACTCTTGCACCGCACAAGGGTATGTCCGCTTTGGGCCAAAAGCGGACATTCACCTCGGCGGTTGACCTGTTCGTTGACTGGCAACTTCCAAGCCTTGTCGAACACAGCTTTCTCCGGGCAATAGAGCCGGAGCCAAGGAAATCACAACTTCCCCGGCGGAGTGTAAGTCCAGCTTCCTTTCCGGCTGCTGCCTTCGCCTCAGCGCCATTCGGCGACGACATGGTAATCCTGAGCGGTGGTGATTTGAGTTTTACGATGTGAGTGCGATGCTACCACGCGCTATGCATCGACTCATGCATAGTCGTAAAATGCCAGTATTCCCCTATCTGCCGATCATCATATGGAGGGGCATGACCAAAGTCATGCTGGGCGCGACAGATGATGATGCCCAAAGCATGGTCGATCCCACTGATGTGACGATGAATCGCGCAAGAATCCAGCGCCACGCGCGGCGACGGTGGACCTATTGCTCTGTCGGCGGTCGCTTTTGAACTTGTTATCCGCGTTAAGTAACTTCGAGCTGTCAACTTGGAACATGAAACTTTGCTCGATTGGCATATTGCTTGCGACCTTATGCGCTTTTGCGCACGACGCTTTGGCGCAAATGAATCTAGACACTGCAGCGAATGTCGCGGCGAACGCCGCACGAGCTGCTGTCAATAACCTCACTGAAGGACCAAAGGCTGCTGGACGCGTTAATAAGAGCGAGAATCTCGTTAAGGTGATTAAAGACGTCGCGAACGACCGGATCGAAATTCTTATTAAGCCGCGCGAAGTGGTTGCTGGAGCTGATCAGAAAATAGAAAGCCACGTGAGGACTGTTCTCCCAAAAAAGCTCGGTCAAACTATCGAAATCTCTCGCTTGGAAGAAAAACTTTCGAAAGAAGCGCCTATCGTGCTCAGCGAGACGGCTCAAGATGTTCTCGAGACAGGAAAAGTGGGAAACGTTATCGGTGTACCCTTGGCGGACGGGGCAAGGCAAGCGGTGGAGCTCTATCAAAACAGAGCGAAACCAATTCCTGCCGACATCAGATTCTATTTGACTGACGTATTTTCAAAAGAAATCCTCGAGCGAGCCCAGTTTGTAATTGACGGCAATGTGGGTTCGTACGGCATCATCAACAAATTCCAAGAGGCATTTGCGGACAATCACGCCGTTACAGCCGACAATATAATTGTATTTGCAAAACCGCCTAGTTCGAAAGACATTTGGTTTTGGGCCCACGAAATGCAGCACACTGTCCAGTACAAAAATCTGGGTATTGACGGCTTCGCCGCAAAATACACGATGGACAGCAGCGCGATGGAAAATGAAGCAAATCAGAAGGGAGATCAAGCAGTCGACAATTATAATAAAATGATCAGATTTATCGTCACACTGGAAAAATGAGCAAGTGAACAGCAGTGCACACTGCATTTAACTTTTTAGGGGCAAAGCGGACATCGTACTCCGCCGGTCGGATCTTGGTCCAAGTTCAAAACCCGGGGAACCGCCCAATATAGAGATCGGGAAATTTAATTTACCCGCATTGGATCGTGGCGCCTCCGGCCATGGCGGGTCACTACTTTTGGTGATTGTGCTGGGCAGTCCGAACGAAGCGCCAGAGAGCTCTTCTCCGCTTAGCAGCAAACGCTGCTTTGAAGGCGTGCCGGGCGCGCGTTCCTGTAAATTCGGTGTTGTTTCCAACCGTCAGAGGAGAAGCTCGCGCATTCAAATAATCGTTATTGAACTTCGCCAATCAGAATGAGCTTAATGGTTTGTCATGCTTGCGCCTGAAGTGAGCGTCTGCATTGGCCCTTAGTCCAATTCGCTCATGATACTTCGACTTGTTAGCTTAGCATAGCTGAAACTTAGCCCCCGCGGACCAAACGAGTTCGCCCGTCGTGAAGCACTCAGTTGTCGTCGGTTTGCTGAAACATCAGTCCGGACGTGGCCGGTTGCGCATGGTTTTCGCGCTGCTCCCCCCTCTGGCTTTAGCCGTGCCAGCCGCTGCCGAGCACCACGATTTTCTCGATCGTCCAAGCTACCAGCGCAGCAGTCGCGAGTTGAGCGGCTTGGCCACGCCGCGGCATAAAACCAAACGGCAGGTGCGGGCGGTTAAGCACGAGCAGCCGGTCCCGCAGGGGCCTCTGCACATTATCGTTTCCACCGCCAAGCAGCGGGTCACCGTCTACGCCAATGGCACCCTCGTCGGGCGCGCGCCGGTCTCTACCGGGATGCCGGATCATCCGACGCCGATGGGAATTTTTACGGTCATTTCCAAAAGCCGGTGGCACGTCTCCAATATCTACAGTGGGGCGCCGATGCCCTATATGCAGCGCATCACCTGGTCGGGCATCGCTTTACATGCCGGCAAGCTGCCGGGCTATCCGGCGTCGCACGGCTGCATCCGCCTCCCCGAATATTTCGCAACCCGGCTCTGGGCCCTAAGCAAGATCGGCGCGCGGGTGATTGTCGCCCGCGATGAAGTTGCGCTGGTCGCGATAGCACATCCGCGCCTCCCCGTGCCAAAGAAGCCGGAGAACAAACCGGCGGACGCGCTGGTCGCCGCGGCACCGGCGGCGGGAAAGATCGAACTGGTAGCGAGCGTCGAAACTGCTAACAAAGTCGGCGACGGTATTAACGAGATGAGCGCAATCAAGCCGGCATCGCCGGAGAATATCGTCCAGGTCATACCGCCGCAGCGCCAGAGCCCGGTGCAGGTCTTCGTAAGCCGTAAGCAGGGCAAGGTGTTCGTGCGGCAAGACTTCAAACCGATATTTGAAGCGCCGGTGACGATTGCCGAACCGGACCGGCCACTCGGCACTCATGTCTTTACCGCCATGCAAATGCAGGAAGACGGCGCAGCCATGCAATGGACCGCGGTCACGATCCCGAGTGGCTATGCCCGCGCGCGCGATACCGCCGTAAAGGCGGCAGCGCCTACGGCGGCGGCCGCGCTAGATCGCATCGAAATGCCGCAAGAGGCTATCGACCGCATTGCGGGATTACTAGCGGTAGGCTCCGCACTTATCGTCTCGGACAATGCCCTGAGCGACGAGACCGGGCTCGAGACCGATTTCATAGTACTAACGAAATAACCCCGGCTTCGAAGCCCGAGTTTTTTGTCGGATGAAACTGAAAAGGCCGATGTCCGCTCTTCCCCCAAGAGCAGGCATTTGCGGCGCACTAGCCCATGTCCGCTAGCAAACATGTGCAGCGCAAAAGGCCATGTCCGCTTTAGCGGCACTGAATGGGACATATTGGAATACCGCTTTAGTCCAAAAGCGGACACTGAGACTCGTCCACAGCAGCTTTACCTCCACCTTTTCCGCAAAATGATGGGACCAAAGTCCAACGAACGTGATGCGGCCGGACTAGTTACTATATGCGAGATTGATGAATGCGAGACGCTCGATGCGGTTCATCGTCGCATTGTCTGTTTGCATTGTGGGCGGTGGGTGCGTCTCCGCCTCCGCGCAAACATGTCCCGGCAATTCGGAAGCCCTCGGTACCAGCCGCGTGTTGACCATCAATCCCGGCGAATTCACCCTGCTTGGCACCATCCAGTACAAGCAGACGCTGCCGCTGAAGAACCACGAGGTGGTGATTACCTTCGACGACGGCCCGCTGCCGCCCTATACCAACAGCATTCTCGACACGTTGGCGTCGCAATGTGTGAAGGTCACCTATTTCCTGGTCGGCCAGATGGCGCATGCTTATCCGTCCGTCGTCCGGCGCATCTACAACGAAGGCCATTCCATCGGCACTCACAGCGAGCACCATCCACGCGCCTTCGAGCGCCTGTCGATGCGGCGGGTTGAGCGCGAGGTCGACGACGGCATCAATTCTGTTACAGCCGCACTCGGCACCGCTAAGGCGCTCTCGCCCTTCTTCCGCGTGCCTGGCTTCGGCAGCACCAATGCGATCGAACGATTCCTGGAGGGCAGGCACCTTGTCGTCTGGAGCGCGGATGTCGACACGGACGATTGGTGGCGCCGCAGCACCCCGGAAGCGATCGTGCAGCGCGCCATGCAGCGGCTGAACGCGAAAGGAAGCGGTATCATTTTGATGCACGACATCCATAAACAGACGGCGATGGCGCTGCCGATCCTTCTCAAGGAGCTCAAGGCAAGCGGCTATAATGTCGTGCACGTCTTGGCCGCTGGCGAGCGGCCGACATCAATCCCTGAACCAATTGTCTCATCGACCAGTGACCGGAAACCCTTGCCGGCTGAGCTCACCGACACCTCCGGCGGGAAACATGCTATGGCCACGCGGCAAAACCACCGCATCAAAAAGCACAGCGCAAGCAAGCACCGTCCGGCGCACTGGTACTACCCAAGCGGCTCAAATGTGGACCGCATGTCCGCCTTGGACCATTAGCGGAAGGGTCTAAGTGTTCGGCGTAAATTGGTTGAGGTCATAAATGCCGACCTTCGTTTCGAGGTCGGCCACATGCGCGACGTTATATTTCGACCGGCTCGATGTTGCTCTAACGCTGTATTGCGGCGATTTAGAAACATGTCCGCTTTGGGTCAAAAGCGGACAATTTTCAGGCGGACTTGGCAAAGCTAAGACTCAGTGGTCCCGAAGCCAGATGAGCCGTTTACCGAGATTTTCCCCGCGGTAAAGTTGCGCGATAGCGCCCGGGCAATTTTCAATGCCCTCGGAGATTTCTTCGCGATATCGCAGCCGGCCCTGGCGAACCCATTCGGCCAATCGAGTCACCGCTTCTTCGTAGCGATGCTGATAGTCAAGAACTAGAAGCCCGGCAATTCGCGCACGCTTCACCAGAATGTGGCGCTCGACTCGGGGACCGGTTGGCGGTGGATCCCAGGTCGCGATCGAAGCTGTGCCGCAAATAACGACGCGTGCGCCAACTGCAAGCTGAGTTAGTACCGCATCGCTGATCGCGCCGGCCGTATTGTCGAAGTAGACGTCAACGCCACGCGGGCACGCTTTGCCCAGTGCATCGGCAAGGCCACCGCTCTTATAGTCGATCACCTTGTCGTATCCGAATTCCTCGCGGCATAATTTGCTTTTGATCGGGCCACCGGTGATGCCAACAGTGCGGCAGCCCATCAGTTTCCCAATCTGCCCTACGGCCGAGCCAACCGCGCCGGCCGCTGTTGAAACCACGACAGTGTCACCGGGCCGCGGCTGGCCGACATCGAGCAAGCCGAAATAGGCGGTGACGCCGTTCAGTCCCAGCACTCCAAGCGAAAGTGACAACGGCAGATCGCCTTCCTTTACTTTACGTGTGATCGTGCTGCCGTCCGAGATCGCGTACTCCTGCCATCCCAGCATTCCCATGACAGTGTCGCCTTCCCGATAGTTTGGATGACGTGAAGCCACAACCTTACCTGCCGCGAACGCCCGCATCACCTCGCCGATGCCGACCGGCGTAGAGTAGTTCGCGACGGCGGACACCCACCCGCGCATTGCCGGGTCAACGGAAAGATATTCGTTGCGAACCAGAAACTGGTTGTCGGCAATCTCCAGGACCGGTGCCTCGGCAATCTCGAAGTTGTCCGCCTGCGGAATGCCCGCTGGACGTGACTTCAAGCGAACTTGACGGTTGACATGCCGCGTCATGATGCACCCCGAGGAAGTCGTCCTGCGAGTTAGAATATATCTTGCACTGTCCGCTTTGGGCCAGAAGCAGACACGAGAACAGTGACGCGCAACGCAAGCAAACGCGGTTAGTTGATCTGGGCTTTGCTGTGTCTTGGTGCCTCGCATTGCACAATCAAATGTCGCACGATCCGATGCGACGGGAGAACACCAGCATCGCCCAATGCATATTGAGGGCAGGCTTTGACTTGACCGTGTAAAGATGCAACCACTCGTCGAGCGGGGGGCAAAGCAGGCGGTAAGCGCGAAGGAGGCGACGAATGGCGCGGACGTGGTTGTTACCAGCCTTATAGCTCGTTGAGCGTAATCTCTCGATGGGAGTCGATGCGGGCATGAGCGAACAGGATTGGAGTTCGATCCACGAACTTGCGCGAATGAAAGCCGGACTTGACTAGTTGATCGCGTCTTTTTCCATTAATGCCCGCTTTGGGTCAAAGCGGACATGTGCGGTGCAAAAGGGCATGTCCGCTTTAGCCCCGAAAGCGACGCTGAGTGCGTTTATTCAAATGTCTGCTATGGGCCGAAAGCGGACATTGGTGCGGCTATTCGATCACTTCGTCGGCGCGGGTTCAGGAAACAGCGCCTGAGGCGCGCGGCAAGATCACCCTGATTTCCGCGAATTTACCGGGCTCCGTATCGACCTCGATTGAGCCACCATGTTGCTTGACGATGATGTCGTAACTGATGGAAAGCCCCAGGCCAGTCCCTTCTCCGGCGGGTTTTGTCGTGAAGAATGGATCGAACATCTTCTCCTTCACGTCAGGCGGAATACCGCTGCCGTTGTCGCGGATCCGAATCTCAACGTGATCGCCGAGATTCTTGGTTGCGGCAGCAAGAACAGGCTCATGGTCGTTCGCCTCCGCTTTGCGCTTCGTCGCTGCGTAAAAGCCATTCGAAATCAGGTTGAGAAGCGCCCGTGTAATCTCCCGCGGGAAAAGATCGACCTCACCGGCGGCCGGATCAAATGACCGCTCCAATTTGATGTTGAAGCCGCGCTGTTCGGCTCTTGCGTTGTAGTAGGCACGATTGAGACTTTCATCGACCAGAGCGTTGATATCGGTGGACCGTTGCTCTGCCGAGCTTTGACCTGAATGCAACAACATGCTCTTGACGATTCCGTCAGCACGCTTGCCGTGCTGCACGACCTTGTCGAGATTGCTTCGTAATGTATCCATCAATTCATTAATCTCGCCGCGCCTCTCGTCGTTAACGCTCACATCCGCGAAGGCCTCCTGCAGCTCGACAATAAGTTCGGCAGAAATCCCCGAAAAATTGTTGACGAAATTGAGTGGGTTCTTCATCTCGTGCGCGATGCCCGCGGTGAGCTGACCAAGCGAGGCCAGCTTCTGCGTCTGCACCAAGCGGTCCTGTGTGGTGTGTAGGTCCTCCAGCGATTTGGCGAGCTTGCGCGTCTGCTGTTGTTCGGCCTCGAACAGCCGCACGTTTTCAATGGCAATAACTGCTTGGTCGGCGAAAGTCTGAAGCAACGCGACCTGTCGCTCCGTGAAGCGCTGAGCTTCGGTTCGGCGGAGTGCGATCGTGCCAATCGCGATACCTTCTCGCATCAACGGAACGCAAAGTATCGTATGGAAGCCCCAGCTCCGTGCGTTTTCGCTGCTCTCGGGATACTCGCGCGTCTCACTCTGCAGGTCAGTAATATGAATTGTCTGTCCATCGATAAGCGCCCGACCCGCGGCCGTCCCGCGAACCAGAGGAAGGGACTCGACGCGAATAGGCCCATGATGGGCGAGGAGAACGAGCCGTTTGCCGTCGGGCTGCCAAATGGCAGCGTCATACGCCTCGCACAAACGCGCGGCGGACTCTACGAGCGTATCTAGTACCAGTTCCAGGTCGAATGTCGATCGGCTGATGACCTTGAGCACGTCGGCGGTAGCGGTCTGCTGTTGAAGAGATTCTCGCAGCTCGTTGAGCAGCCGCGTGTTTTCAATGGCGATTACAGCTTGCGCGGCGAAGTTTTTGACCACCTCAATTTGCTTGTCCGTGAATGGCAGCACTTCCTGACGATAGATGGCTATCTGACCCACCACCTCGTTGTTCTTAAGCATGGGCACATTGAGCATCGTGCGAGCGCCCGCCAGCTCGAGAATGGCGAGCCTTCGAGGGTCTTTGACATATGCTGGGTCATTGCGAACGTCGGCGATCTGAACCGCCTGTTTGGTCCGCGCTGCTCGGCCAAGCGCGCCGTCGCCAAGGGTGATAATTGGCTCGCGCCGTAAGACCTCAGCATAGGCGGGCGGCGCTCGGAATTGGGCGACGGCTCGCGCACAATCGCCTTCTGACAAAAACAATGTACCGAACTTTGCGCCGCAGATGCTAGTAGCTTTCTCCAGCATGGCCTCGAACACAGGCCCCAAATCGCCCGGGGATGAGCTGATCACCTTGAGGACGTCCGCCGTGGCAGTCTGCTGCTGCAATGAATCACGCAGCTCGTTGAGCAGCCGCCCGTTCTCAATGGCGATGACGGCTTGGGCTGCGAAGTTGGTCACCAATTCAATTTGTTTGTCGGTAAAAGGCCGCACCTCTTGACGGTAAATGCCGATTGCGCCGATGACCTCCGCCTCTTTAAGCATTGGCACAATCACAAGCGTACGGGCACCCCCATATTTGACAATCGGACTGTCTGCTGTCCCCGCCGCGTCAGCAATGTGAACGGGCCGCCTAGTGTCAAGAAGAAGATTGAGATCATGGACTTGGCCTAGCGGAATGACCGGGGTCTTCTTGTTAAATTTTACAAACATGGGTGGGGCATTATGGAGGGCGACGCGCCGAAACACGTCACCTTCAATGAGCAACATGGAGCCGAAGGCCGCGTCGCAAATTCTGGTCGCGTTCGCAAGCATGGTCTGAAAGACCAGATCGAGTCTGCCAGATGAGCTGGAGATAACTTTCAGCACCTCGGATGTTGCGGTCTGTTGTTCTAGTGACTCGGACAGCTCCTGTGTGCGTTGCCGTTCAGCTTCAAATAGCCGCACGTTTTCGATCGCGATGACCGCCTGGTCGGCGAATGACCTGATGAGTGCGACCTCCTCCTCGTCAAACGCCTTTGCTTCACGGCGCGCCGCCGACAGAGACCCAATAACTTTGCCTCCCCGGATCATGGGCGCAAAGATCACGGAGTTGAAACCTAGATTGCGTGCGAATTGTTGGGTCGCAGGCGGGGCGGTAGAATTGCCAAGTACAGGCACGTAATGAAGCACCTGTTTCGATAGCATCGCGCGGCCGCCGCCCGTGTTCTCATCCACCGGCTGCGGAAAATGCTTGCTGAGCAGCTTGAATTCCCGTTCACTGCCAGCGGCCGCCAGGTGAACCATTCCGTCCTTTAATACTTGCACCACGGCAAGGTGCGTACCGAACAAACGTCGTAAATTACGTGCAATCGCATCGAACACCGGTTTCGCGTCAGTAATCGACCCAGCTATCGACGCTAGAATTTCTCCGGTCGCTATCTGCTGTTCACGCGCCTCTTTCAGTTCGCGGGTGAGCCGCGCGACCTCTTCGCCGGCAGCAGCGGCCGCTGCGTGGGGTGAAGTCTTTGGCGCATTAGGACCCGCCGAAGTCTTCCGTCGCTGCGCTTTGTAGCCTGCTTTAACGCGTCGTCTCATTGCCGCCCCAAGGCGTCGGAAACAATCATGGTATCGGCGCTACCTACGCATTTGAAGGGCCTACGAATGTTCGCTTTGGGGTCAAAAGCGGACATGTGCAGTACGATAGCGCATGTCCGCTAAGGGCCAAAAGCGGACGTCCGCAACGCACAGAGTCATGTCCGCCATTGCCCCGAAAGCGAGAATTATACCGTAAGCATAAAAAGGACTGACCGACCAAAAATATAGGCCACCTATCGGTGGCCTCCTCAACTCCGAGACTTCGTTACGTCCAACTACATTCCAGCGGCCTTCTTGCGCTTGTCGCACTCGCTCCAGTACTGCGGCCAAGTCATTCCCGCTTGCACTTTCCCTGCGGCCTTTTCAGCCTTCCACTCTTTGCCGCAGGCCCGCTCGCGAGCATATTCGGCCTGTTTGGGATCAGCTGGTTTCCTCGCCACCGGCTTCGGTGCTGCTGCCGGTGCAGCTGTTGTCGTCGTGGCGGTAGGCGTGGCAGCTTCAGCTCTGCATTTCGCAACGAAATCTTTTTCGGTGATCTTCGCCGCTTCGTTCGCGGCCTTGTTAGCGCGCCACTCCTCCTGGCAGGCCTTGACCGTTTTCTTCTGCGCAAACGAAGGCGGTGCGGAAAATGCAACGGCAGCAAAAATGAGAACAAAGCAACCGAGGAATGCTGATCGTTTCTCCATATTCAAGCTCCAGGTTGTTCAATTCGCATTTGAATTGAGTGCATCACGAAATCGAGTTGGACTGAAGTCTAACCGCTCCAGAATTTACGGAAAAGTTATGCGGCGCCGCTTTGATTCATTGGACCACGGTCCAATAGCGCACGACCGGGGACGAACGACAAATTCTCGTTGAACGAGGCAGCACGGTCCTGTTGGCCGCAACCGCAGCATTCTCAAGGAGCGCAAGATGGGAAGTCTTGATGACGTTCTTGGTTCGGCAGTGCCGCAAGGCAGTTTGGCAAAGCCATTGATGATCGCGCTTGGCGCTCTTCTTGCGTCAGGTGTTCTCTTCAAAAACGCGAACCCCGCCACTACGCCGCCGGGTTCACCGAAGCCATCGTCTCCCCAGCCAGGTGGTGACGTGCTTGGCGGACTGGGCGGGCTGCTCAACCAGTTTCAGCAAAGTGGCCTTGGCGACGTGATGAAATCCTGGATTGGGCCTGGCCAGAATCAGCCGATTTCTCCAAACCAGCTCGGTTCGGCGTTGGGCCCGCAGATCATAAAAATCCTGGCGCAGAAAACCGGTATGTCGGAGCAAGAAATCACCACGCATCTGTCCCAAATTTTGCCGAATGTCGTCGACACGCTCACGCCGAATGGTCGGTTGCCGACGCAGACTGAACTGATGAATCTAAGGTGACCCATGTCCATCATAAGCTGGATCATACTCGGCCTGATTGCCGGTTTTGTCGGCAGCAAGATCGTCAACAGGCAGGGCCAGGGATTGATGCTTGACATCGCGTTGGGCGTTGTCGGCGCAATCGTTGGCGGAGTGCTATTTTCTTTTTTTGGTGCCACCGGAATAACCGGTCTCAATCTTTATAGCATGCTCGTCGCGGTAGTCGGCTCTGTGGTCGTTCTATGGGTCTATCACGCATTCGCTGGCCGTCAGGCAGGCTGAGCCTGGCAGGATCTTCTCGGAGCTGCGCCTAGCTAAGTGTCCGCTGGGTCAGAAGCAGACATTTGCAATGCAAAAAGCCATGCCTGCTTTACCCCCCAATAGCGACACAGATTGCGTTTTTCGGCATGTCCGTTTCGGCCAAA
>Ga0126380_10000497_pt1 | contig 13139 bp, 13 predicted proteins | sample PanSoiMetPlot_26_FD_92544 | JGI IMG/M metagenome (GOLD analysis project Ga0126380, IMG submission 92544) | Tropical forest soil microbial communities from Panama - MetaG Plot_26 | ecosystem: Environmental > Terrestrial > Soil > Tropical forest > Bulk soil | place: Panama | collected 2016-02-17
AAGACCGGGATGAAACGTTGCGGTTCACGGACAACCTGCGCCGGTTCCATCGCAATCGCGGCGAGCTCTTCGTTTGGAAAATAACAGCGGCCCGCACGAAGATCGGCGCCGGCGTCGCGCAAAATGTTAATCAATTGCAGTCCCATTCCGTAACGCTTCCCGAGATCGAGCATTTCCATTTCGCTTCGCTTCGTGAATTTCGGCAAGTGACGAAAACACAGCCGCGTCCAAAATTCGCCGGCGCTGCCGGCAACGAGATAAGTGTATTCGTCGAGCTCATCGGCGGATTCGAGCGCGACGATTTGGTTTGGATTTGGAAAGCGCTGCAGATCAAGAAGCTGGCCGCAATTAATTTTTTCTAAGACGGCGCGGACTTCTTCGCGATCTTCGACTTCGCTTTGCTCCAGCCAATCGAGCAACGGTTGAAGCGACTTGATCAACGCGCGCTCCGCTTCGTCTTTTTGGAGCGGCGTGAACTCGTTGCTTAGATCGACAATCGCATCGCCGAGCGCTTCGCCCTGAATTCCGCGCGCGAGCAGTTTCAATTTCTCTCCGCGCAATTCGATCGGCACGTCGACGGTATCGGCGATCGTGTCGGTTGCGCGCGCGAGCAGATAACCGAGCGAAACCGGATCGCGTAGTTTTCGCGGCAAGACGCGGATCGAAAGATAAAACGAACGCGAAACGCGCGAGAGGATTTCGTCACTGACCGACATGTTTCACCTCGATGTGGCTCATGTCTGAATTGCCGAGGCCCATGGCGGTGGCGGTTTGCACATAACTCGCGAGACGGCCGATCGGCGGAAAGTTTCCTTTCTTGCGCCATTCCTCCAAACGTTTGAGCGCGACGGCATCGATCGCGACCGGATCTTTGCTCGCATAAATCGTGTCGTGATGAATGGCGAAGTTCGGTTGCGACTCGGGCCCGCCTCCGTATTGCGCAACGAGCCCGTCCATCATGTTAAGCACGACTTTTTGCGAGATGATCGGATTGGAATAAATCATCGCGATGCTTTCCGCGCCGAACGGCGTCCCCATCGAAAACCGCCGCCAGTTGTCGAGGTTTGGGATCGTCACGTTGTAGAGACAACCGGCAATGCCGTTCGCCGTGGTACTGCTCATCACCGGGACGTTGATGATTTTCGTCACGTCGTTCGCGAGGACGTTCGAAAAATGGCTGATGTTGCTCGTGTTCTCGGTGTCCGAGAGCGGAACGCTCTTCCCGCCCTCGGGCTCGTACTCGAGATCGCCCCAGACCAGTTTGCCAAGAAGCGGCGCGCTGATCGTTTCCTTCAAACTGTAGCCGGTGCGGGGCGCGATCGATTTCAATTCAAAGCCGTCGCCTTTTTTGTAACCGGCGCCCTTGGTTCCGTTGATCGATCGGTCCCACACAACAATGCTGCTGCGCGGATGACCAGCCGCGACCAATCCGTCCGCGATCGCGACGACGATGTCGTGATGCGTGGTAAATAATTCACCGCCCGCGGCCGAGATTTTGATTCCAACCTTGTCGTTAGGCGCAACGAGCGAGCCCCACGCTTTGCCGACGTCCGGTTGACCGGTCACGGCCAACACCAGCCGGTCGACCATCTTTTTCACCACGCGCGCATCGGTGTTGTAATCTGTGATCGCGTTCTCGTCGTGCGTCGCGTAAACGATCGACCGTTCCGGCGGGGGAGTTGGCGGCGGTGGCCCCGTCTCGTCCGGAGCCGGCGTCTGCGCGGACGCCGCCGCGATGGCGCAAAAGAAAACCAGAGCTACGTTTCGGAATCCTGTCATGTCGAGCAAAGTCGAGACATCTCTTACTATTTCTGAGGGCGCACTGCAGCCGGAAACATCTAGAGATTCCTCGACTCCGCTCGGAATGACAACAGATCCCGTCCGACACCTTTACGTGCACATCCCGTTTTGCGCGCGGATCTGTCCCTACTGCGCGTTTTACAAGGAGCTGCTAGATCGCGCACAGACGCCACGATTTTGCGAGGCAATCCTGGCCGAGCTTCGGCAACAAACAAAAGATCGCGCGCTCCGGCCATTGACGATTTATTTCGGCGGCGGAACGCCGACCGCGCTGACAACGCAACAGCTGGAATTTTTGCTCGGCGGTTTTCGAGACGAACTGGATTTGTCGGACCTCGTCGAGTGGACGATGGAGGCAAATCCCGGAAGTGTTTCGCTACGAAAAGCCGCGCTGCTGCGAAAGCTCGGCGTTACGCGAATCAGCCTCGGCGTTCAATCGTGGGACGACGATTTGCTGAAGCTGCTCGGGCGCGATCATCGCGAGACCCATTTGCGCGAGTCGTTTCAAACTTTGCGCGACGCCGGATTTCCGAGCCTGAATGTCGATCTCATGTTTGGATTGCCGGGCCAAACGCTCGAGCAATGGCGAGCGACGCTGGAAAAAACAGTCGCGCTCGAACCGGACCACATTTCGACCTACTGCCTGACCTACGAGGAAGACACGGAGTTTTTCCTGCGGCACGCGCGCGGCGAGTTTCGGGAGGACTCGGATTCGGACGCCGAATTTTTCCAAACGACGATGTCGAGCCTGGAAGCGGCCGGTTACGAGCATTACGAAATCTCGAACTATGCGCGGCCCGGATTTCAGTCCGCGCACAACCGCGCGTATTGGTCGGGTGCGGATTATCTCGGCATCGGCCCGAGCGCGTTTTCAACGATTGGAATGACACGCTGCCAAAACGTTCCGGATTTTCGCCGTTACGCTGACGCGGTCCTGTCCGGAAAATCGCCGATCAACTCGATGGAGGATTTAACTCCGGAAATGAAACGCGCAGAGAAAATCGCGCTGGCATTGCGCACAAACAGCGGCGCGCCGGAAAAATTGCTCGAGACATTTCCGAACGAAACGCGCGAGTTCGTGCGGCTTGGTTTGCTTCAGCGCGCCAATGGAAATTTTATTCTCACGCGCGCAGGGAAAGCGCTCGCCGACTCGGTGGCCGAAGCGTTTGTTTAATCGCTCGAGCGTCCGTAACGCCGCTGACGCCGCCCGTATTCTTCCACCGCGGCGTGCAAATCCTTCTTCGTAAAGTCCGGCCAGAGTTTCGGCGTGACGTACATTTCCGCGTAGGAAACCTGCCACAGGAGAAAGTTCGACAATCGCATTTCGCCGGAAGTGCGGACCAACAAATCGGGATCGGGGTAGTAGCGCGTGTAAAGATGTTTGCTGAACATCTCAACGTCGATCATTCCCTTGTCGATGTGACCGAGCTCGATCGCGCGAAGCAGACTCTTGATTCCGTCGATGATCTCGAGCCGGCCACCGTAGCTGAGCGCGAGAATCAATGTGACCCCGGTGTTGCCGGCCGTTTCTTCAATTGATTTGTGCAGTTGCTTCTGACAAGCGTCCGGCAAATCGGTCAGGCGGCCGATCGCCTGGAGGCGGACATTTTTTTCAATGAGTTCCGGCGTTTTCTCTTTGAGAAATTTTTCCAACAGCCGCATCAGGGCGAAGACCTCGCCTTTTGGCCGCTGCCAGTTCTCGGCCGAGAACGCATAGAGCGTAAGGAAATCGACTTTCAGCTCAGCGCAGGCCTCCACGCATTCGCGGGCAGCCCGGGCGCCTTCCTCGTGGCCTTTGATGCGGGCCAAACCACGCTCCTTCGCCCAGCGGCCATTCCCATCCATGATGATCGCGATATGCCGCGGGACGGTTTTGGCAGCGGCGGCCATTGCTAGATAAAGATCGTTTGAGCGCGAGTCGGCCCGACGCTGACGATAGAAACCTTCGCGCGGGTGAGCTCGCCGAGCCGCTTCACGTAATTTCTTGTCGCTTTAGGGAGTTGCGAAAGTTTTTTCGCAGAACTCGTAGATGTTTTCCAACCCGGCATCTGCTCGTAAATCGGTTCGCAATTGTCCAACTGGACCGCGTCGCAAGGCGGAACCGAGAGCCGTTTGCCGTTTAGGCGGTAGCCGACGCAGATCCGGATGGGATCAACGCTGTCCAGACCGTCCAGATTGGTGATCGCGAGCTCGTCGATCCCGTTAATCATGGTCGAATAATGGCTCGCGACCGCATCGAACCAGCCGCAGCGGCGCGCCCGGCCCGTCGTTGCGCCGAACTCGCGGCCGAGGGAATGAAGCAAATCGGAGAGATGTCGATCTTCGCTCGGCAATGGCCCCTCGCCCACGCGGGTCGTGTAAGCCTTCATCACGCCAACCACGCGATCCATTCGGTGTGGCGGCACGCCGGTGCCGGTGCACGCGCCGCCCGCAGTTGTGTTCGAAGACGTCACATAAGGATAGGTTCCGTGATCGATGTCCAAAAAAGTTCCCTGCGCGCCCTCGAACAAGAGGCCTTTCCCTTTCTCGATCGCTTGATGCAGATAAACGACCGTGTTCGTAACGAACGGCCGCAGCTTTGCTCCCGCTTTCAAATACGCGGCATTCACTTCGTCGTAATTGATCGGCTTTGCGCCGAGCGCGCGCAGGATCGCGTTGTTCTCGCGGATCTTTGCCTGCAATTTTTTCGCGAACAATCTCGGCTGCATTAAATCGGACATGCGCAAGCCGGTGCGCGCGGCCTTGTCGCCGTACGCCGGACCGATCCCGCGTTTGGTTGTTCCAATTTTCGCGCGGCCCTGTCGCAGCTCGCGCTGTTCGTCGAGCAACCGGTGATACGGCATGACCAGATGTGCGCAGCTACTAACGAGAAGATTCTTGCCGATCTTGACCCCGAGCTTTCGCAAGTGCTCGATCTCGCTCACGAGCGCGATTGGATCGACAACCACGCCATTGCCGATGACGCAGACTTTTCCTCGGCGCAAGATTCCGGACGGAATCAAATGCAGAATGTACGTCGAACCGCCGTGCACGATCGTGTGACCGGCGTTGTTTCCGCCCTGGCTGCGCACGACCACATCGGCGTTGCTCGTCAGCACGTCGATGATCTTCCCCTTCCCTTCGTCGCCCCACTGCGCGCCAATTAAAATCGTGTTTGCCATTTCAATTCACGTTCGGGCAAAAAATTTTCCCGACGCATCCGGCAAGACGCAGTCGGGACTTGCCCACGAATGATATGAACGCTTTTCTCGCGCGCAAGCGGTTTTCAAAGGGAACGATTTGAAAAAGCCAAACCAGCCTGCGGTTCGCCCGCGTAGGAAGGGTAATGCGCACTATCCTGCTAATTATCCTGATCCTGCTGTTGATCGGCAGTTTGCCTCCGCTCGGCTTTGCGCCGGAAGGCTGGGGTTATTTCCCGGGCGGCGGATTGCTGGTTGTCATCATCCTGATATTTCTGCTCTGGCGCGCATAGGCGCTCGCAAGCAGAAAGACCGCGACTGCCAAGCGCGTCAATGCGCGCTTTGAGTTGCGACCGCTTTCTTTAGCGCGTACGCGGATTCGCTGGAGCCGCCACCGGAGTGCGCGTGCGAATAATTCCGGAGTTTGTCCCAATCGATCTTCGCATCGTAGGTGAACGTGTTCATCGCTACGCGCGTGCTCGCGCCGCTCGTTTGCAGATGCCGATGCGACGCGATGAAATCGGACGGATCGTAATAATTGCTGAAGTCCTGCGCGAACTTATTCCGGCTCATTCCGATCGCGAGGTTCTTGCGCACTTCGAGATGCAAATGCGCATCGTAGAGGCCGTGCGCGTTGCCGATCGTCGCAATCTGCTGATCGCGCCGAACGGTCTGGCCGCGATGCACTAAAATTTTGCCGAGGTGTCCGTAGAGTGAATCGATCGTGCGGACGCTACCACTTTCACGATACGCGTGCCTGACAATGATGACGTTCCCCCAGCCCTGATGACAGTCGCGCGCGAAAACAACAACGCCGTCGCCGATTACATAAACAGGATCACCGAGATCGGTGTCACCACCGCCAACGCCATCCCAATCCTCGCCCTGGTGACCGTGCGGTCGGTACCCGCGGGCTTTGTAGTAGCCGCGCGCTTCACCTTTGCCGACCGGAAAATCGAAGCCGTCCGCCAATCTCGTGAACGCGGTTTGCGATGTGAAAGTAATTGTTGGCCCGGGCGGCGGCGGCTCGCTTGCGCGCGGTGCTTTTTCAATTGGTCGAACTGCATTCGTCGCGACCTGCTTTTTCGGCGCGGGCGGAGGAGGAGCGGGCACAGGATCTGGATCGTTATCGGTGTCGAGATCGTGCTCTTCTTCCTGAACTTTTCGCGCGGCCATCGCGCCGGCTTTCCGCATATCGTCAACGCTAGGCACCGCACCCGCACGTGGAGTTTCGGTGTGCGAAACGGTCTGCGGCCGAACTTGAATCATTGGCTGCGCCGCGGCTTTTTTTACGTGAACAACCGGGCCGGCCTTTTCGCGCGGAACCTCAACTTGTTGGCCGTAGGCCGTCGCGACGACTGCACAAACGAAGGTACAAATAGCGACCTTTGGGCCCATGGGCGCGTCTGTGATAACCGAATCCACGCGCACCTGGCAAGCAGTTATTAACAGACGCTCCCGGGGAGCCAACTGAGCTATTTGCGTTTGAGCTGAACCACCGGAAGCGGAAAGCGCAGCCGAAGCTCGTCCTGCAAAAAAATCTCCACATGGTGAAGCCCGAATTGCTGGAACTGGACGCCGCCGAAGTAATGCACGTTTGTCGCGTGGCCCTCCATTTCCTTGAGCACAAATTCCACCTCGGCCTGCGCTAAAACATTTTGTTCGTCCACGCCAACGATCCGCGAGCGTTGCTTGAATTTTCCCGTGCCGCTGCACCAGCGCGTCCAAATGCAAAGCCGCAGATAATTGATCGGCAGCGACGGCGCGGCGATGACATTCAAAACGCCGACGAGCGTGTTCATTCCGTTGAATTCGCAACGCACGTCTTCGCAAAGCACGCAGCTTTGCAGGTCGGGCAAAATTGATTCGGTCGGTTCCATCGTTGTCGATCAAAGCGAGCCGCGCATCAGGAAAAAGATCAACACGACGCCGAGCACGATCCGGTAAATCGCGAACGGCGTAAATCCACGCGACCGGACCCAGTTCATGAACCACGCGACCACTGCCCACGCGACGATGAATGAAACGACAAAACCGATCGCGAGAACGGTCCAACCGTGCGCGTCCATCGCGAGCGGCGCGAGATTTTCTTCGGCGGCCGCATCGTGACCCGGCTTCAATGTCTTGTAGAGATCGTACAAAACCGCGACCGCCATCGTTGGCATCGAGAGGAAAAACGAAAACTCGAGCGCGGCCGACCGTGATAAACCGGCGATTTGTCCGGCCGCAATCGTCGACATCGAGCGCGACGTTCCTGGAAAAACCGCCGACAAAATCTGGCATGCGCCGATCCAGATCGCTTGCGGCAGACTCATTTCTTCCATGTGTGTCACGCGCGGTCGCGTGAACGTTGCATCGACAATCCACATCACGATACCGCCGATGAGCAGCGAGAGACTGATCACCCACAAGCTCTCCAAATTTTTCCCGATCACTTTCGTCAACGCCCAAGATGGGATCGCGGTCACAACGAACGCGACAATCGTTAAGCTAAGCGGATGCGTGAGAAAATTCCGGTCGCCGCGCTCGCCCTTCGGAAATGTTCCGAGAAATTTCAGGATCCGGTTCCAAAAATAAACCGGCAAGGCGAGGATCGCGCCGAGCTGGATCACGATCGTATACATTTTCCAAAAGCTGTCGTGGAGATGCAAACCGAAGAGCGCTTCCACGATGCGCAGGTGCCCGGTCGAGCTCACCGGCAAGAATTCAGTCAGGCCTTCGACGATGCCGAGCAAGATCGACAATAAGAAATCGTTCATGTAGTGGAGCAGTTAAACCGCGCGCCTGCCACGCCGTAGCGTCGCGAAGGCCGGTCGGTTTGCGGGATTTGCCAGTGTGACCTCTTAAAGAGAACTTCTCAACCCTCAACTCGATGAACTCCGTCATCCGCTCGTCATGCAAAACCTGACGCAATCAATTCCGCGTCACGTTTGGGTGGCAATCAGCGCGTGGATCAGTCGCGCGGTGGTCGCGATCGTTTCCCTGCTCGCGATCCGGATTCTCCTTCAATCACTCGGTACCGAGCAATACAGCGTCTTCGCAATTCTCAGCGGATTGACCGCGTGGTTTCTCTTATTCGATCTCGGCAGCGGATTCGCCGCGCAAAATTTCATTTCTGAACGGCGCGCGAAAAACGAATCGTATTCCGAGTTCATCGCCGCCGGAACGGTTCTCTCACTCGCGCTTCTTGTTCTTGCGGTCGGATTCTTGTTTCTCATCGCAACACCGGTCGCGAATTTTCTGTTCGCGCAATATGTCGATCTTTCGTCCACGCAGAAACGCGATCTCTTTCTCGTCGTCGGACTTTTCAGCAGCGTCGTCGCACTTGCCGGTTTCGTGAACAAGGTTTGGTACGCGCGCCAGCTCGGATTTCTCGCAAATGTCGCGCCTGCGATTGGACCGGTGATCGGATTCGTTCTCATCAAGTTCGTCGCGGCGAGCGCGATTCCGAACAAACTTTATTGGAGTTGCGTCGCGTTTTTCGCCCCGCCGGCGATCTTGCTGTTGATCGCAGCCTCGACGTTGTTGCCGTCGATTTCACGCCAACGATTCGAAACAGTCTGGCGTGACATCAAACTCATTCTCCGCCGCGGACGCGGGCATTGGCTCTTCGCCGTGCTCGCCGCGATCACGCTCAAAATCGATTATATTGTGATGTCGCAAACTTTGCGCGGGAGCGACATTGTTTCCTACAACATCGCGAGCATGATTTTCACGAGTATCTTTTTCATCTACGCTGCGCTCCTGGCCGCGCTTTGGCCAAGCTGCGCCGAAGCGATCGCGCGCAATCACTGGCACGAGATCGGCGGATATCTTCGCCGCTACATTTCGCTCGGCATCGTTTTGATCGTAGTCGCCACCTCGCTCATCGCGTTGCTACGTCCGCAAATTTTGCAGCTGCTCTCTCCGAAGACGCCGGTTTCGTTAGGCCTTGGCTTGATCTGTCTCTTCGGGATCTATTTTGTGATCCGGGTTTGGACCGACACCTTCGGAATGATTCTGCAAAGCATCAGCGCGATGAAAATTTTCCTGATCGCGGTCCCGATTGAAGCGGCCATCGCGGTCGCGCTTCAAATTGTCTTCGTCCGTCAATTTGGTCCATTGGGAATTCCAGCTGCGTTGATCGTCGCCTACCTCTGCACCGTTTCCTGGATCATGCCGGTGACGCTTTATCGAAAACATCAGGCCGCGATCAAACCTTCGGCGACGAGTGTTTCGCCGGTCGAAGCCGAGCAAGTCACCGCTTTTTCATCGTAAACGAAATGCTCCACTCACCCGAATCCGATCTCTTCGAAACTTACGGCTTCAATCCGTATCAATTCAGCCTCTCCGATGATGGGATGCTCGAGTTTCATCGAAAGCACGTCTCGTATTTCGCCGGTTGCTCGAAAGTTCTCGATCTCGGCGCCGGCCGCGGATTTTTTTTGCGAGCGCTCAAGGAAAAAGGAATCGCGGGACTCGGCGTCGAAAGCCATGCCGAATCAATCGCCGCCGGCGAAAAGTTCGGCGTCGAGTATCTCAAGATCGATATCTTCCAGTTTTTGCGGCGCGAGGAGATGCGACAGATCGCGCGGGAATGCGACGGTGTGTATTGCTGCCATCTCCTCGAACATCTCGAGCCGGCGCAGTTGTTCGAACTTTTCCGGAGCGTGAAGGAAAACTGCGCGCCGAATGTTCGCTGCCGTTTCATCACGAACAATCCGGAAGATCTCGGCGTGCTCGGTCACAATTTCTGGATGGACCTGACCCATCGCCGGCTCTATCCCGGCAAGTTGTTGGTCGCGATGGCGCAGAGTCAGGGATTTCAACGCGCCACCTGGAAAGCGTTCGATGGTCGACGGAGAAACTTGTTAGGCCAAATTAGCTGGCTTTTGCGAAGATTATATTGGGGGAAACACAAAGGTCTTCCCAACCTCCTTCTTGACTGCAGCTAGCTCGACGACTCGATGGATCTTGGCATTCTCGCGGTAGAACGTGAATTGAAACTGCGGAAATCAATCGAGGAGATATCCGCTCAGATAAACGCTCTTCGACGTACCCAAAAATTACGTCAGCTCTAAGGGCCCACCTAAACTTCTAAACCGCTAAACCTCTCAACTTCTTTAAGAAACTGCTTCGCCGCCCCGCTCGTCTGTCCGAATCCGGATCGCCTGCTCGACGTCGGTCACGAAAACTTTGCCGTCACCGATCTTACCGGTCTTGGCCGATTGCATGATCGCTTCGACCACTCGTTGCGCGCGATCGTCATCCACCACGATCTCAAATTTCACCTTCGGCAAAAAATCGACGGTGTATTCGCTCCCGCGATAAATCTCGCTGTGCCCTTTTTGCCGCCCGAACCCGCGCACTTCGCTCAACGTCATTCCTTCGATTCCCACCGCCGCGAGCGCGTCTTTCACCGCTTCGGTCTTAAATGGCTTGATCACCGCCTCAATTTTTTTCACCGCGCCAAAGTAACCAAGCACGCGCAAACGTAAACAAGAAGGTTGATGTGTTTAGCCGTTGAGCAGTTGAGTTGTTGAGACGAGTTCTGGCTTCTTCCTCCTAAACGCCTAAACATCTAAACTCCTCAACGCTGCCAGCTCCGCTTCCACCATTTCGCGAACGAGCTGCTCGAAACTTCCACTCGGTTTCCAACCAAGCGTTTTGCGAATCTTATCGGGATTCCCGACCAGATGTGCCGGGTCGATCGGCCGTTGGAACGCCGGGTCCTGTTTCTCATATTTTTTCCACGGAAGATCAACCACCGCGAATGCGGCTTCGACAAACTCGCGCACGGAACGCGCTTCCCCCGTCGCGACGATGTAATCGTCCGCTGTATCGTGCTGCAACATCAGCCACATCGCTGCGACGTAATCCTGCGCGCGTCCCCAATCGCGTTTGCTGTCCAAATTTCCCAGCAGGAGCTCGCTATCCAGTCCGCGCGAGATTCGCGCCGCCGCGCGCGCGATCTTTCGGGTGACAAAACTTTCGCCGCGTCGTGGCGACTCGTGATTGTAGAGAATGCCGTTGCAAACGAACAACCCGTAGGATTGCCGATAAACGCGCGCCAGCATCGTCGCGAAAGCTTTCGCGCAACCGTACGGACTCACCGGACGCATTGGTGTCTCTTCAGTTTGCGGCGATTCGCTTGCGTTCCCGAAAATCTCTGCAGTCGATGCGTGAAAAAATTTTGCCGTCGGCGATTGATTGCGCACGATCTCAAGCAGCCGAAGCAACGCCATTCCGGCCTCGTCGTAGGTCGATTCCGGCTTTTCGAAGCTCAACCCGACGTGGGTTTGTCCAGCAAAGTGATAAAACTCGGCCGGATCCACTTCGCGAAAAATTCGGCGCAACGTCGCGGTGTCGCCCAGATCTCCATTGTGCAGAAATAATCGCTTTCCGTAAATCTTTTCGTCCCGCCGCAAATGCTCGATCCGCGACCGCGAGAAATCGTTCGTCGGCCGAACAATTCCGTGAACGGCATATCCTTTTTCCAAAAGCAGCTCCGTTAGATACGAACCGTCCTGGCCGGTAATGCCGGTGATTAGCGCGGTCTTCACGTTCGCCACGGCGATGACTTAAGCACGAATGACGCGAACGCAAACCCGCTAACAAGTTGAGGTGTTGAGTCGTTTAGAAGTTTAGGCGGTGTAGAAGCTAACTGTGGGTGAGTGGTTGAGACGTTTAGTTGGTTAGTCGAAAGTGGTCTCATGAACCCCAGACATCAATACTCATTCGAGAAGCTTCGCGTGTGGCAAAGCGCACGTGAACTAGCGAAAGCCGTATATACAGCGACTACGGGATTTCCGCCGCGCGAGGCCTACGGCCTTACTAGCCAATGCAACCGCGCTGCGATTTCGGTTGCTGCAAACATAGCAGAGGGTAGTTCGCGACGAAGCCCGAAAGATCAAGCACATTTCACCGAGATCGCCTACGGATCTCTATTAGAGCTTTCCTGCTTGTTCGTTCTCGCTTGCGATGTCGCAGTTCTCTCCGCCGAGGCGGAAGCGAAATTGCGTGAATCAATTGAAAAAGTGTCAGCTTAACTGAATGCGTTGCGACATAGCCAGCGATCGCGCCAAAGCTAGCGGTCTCGCAGCTAAACACCTAAACGCCTAAACTTCTCAACCTCTGATGAATCCTTTCGCCAAGTTCAGCCGCTCGATTCAGCGTCGCGCGGCGAAAATTGTTCTGCCCAATCCGCGGCCGGGCTACGGCGAGTATTCGATGATCTACGATACGCTGAACACGACCGGCAAACCGAGCGATTACTTGATCGATCTCGCGTTGCGCGCGGCGAAGGAAGCGTGGCACACGCAATTGCCTGATGTCAGCCGTCGCGTGGATGCAGCGAGCACTGATTTCACGCCGGTTTGGCCGGGCGAACATTATCGACTGCTCGCCGCGCTGGTGAAAATCCTTCAACCGAAGCGCGTCGTAGAGATCGGAACGTTTCGTGGGCTCTCCGCGCTCGCCCTCAAGCAATTCCTGCCGGCCGATGGAAAAATCACAACGTTCGACATTGTCCCATGGAACTCAATTCCGGACACGTCTTTGTGCGCGGAGGATTTTTCCGACGATCGATTGCGGCAGCAAATCGCGGATCTGTCGCAGGCGGCAGCCTTCGAATCGCATCGCGAATTGGTTCAGGAAACCGAGCTCCTTTTCATGGATGGGCCGAAGGACGGCGTCTTCGAGCGCAAATTTCTGCAACAACTCGAAACGCTTTCATTTCGAAAACCGCTGCTTCTCGTCCTCGATGACATTCGATTCTGGAACATGCTCGCAACCTGGCACGACATCGCCCGGCCGAAGCTCGATCTGACCTCATTCGGTCATTGGTCCGGCACCGGACTCGTGGAATGGAAAGCTGAAAGCGGAAATCTGAAACGCTGAAATCTGCGCCCGCCATCATCTCAGTTTTTCAGCTGTCAGCATTTCATCTTTCTAAGCTATCTTTGCTGCGCTTCACGATGGTAATGAAAATCGAAATCAATTCGTTCGTCTCAGTTAGAAGTTGATCAATTCTCTTGTCCTGGATTCCACAATCAGCTCGCAAAAGTTCAAGCCAAAGATCGGTTTCGTCGGCTTCCTGAATGCAAACTTCCAGCTTGGAAATGAACTCGGCTGTTGCCCGCGCTCGCGACGCTTCGCGAAAATTGGCGACGACTGACGTCC
>Ga0126380_10000499_pt1 | contig 13137 bp, 9 predicted proteins | sample PanSoiMetPlot_26_FD_92544 | JGI IMG/M metagenome (GOLD analysis project Ga0126380, IMG submission 92544) | Tropical forest soil microbial communities from Panama - MetaG Plot_26 | ecosystem: Environmental > Terrestrial > Soil > Tropical forest > Bulk soil | place: Panama | collected 2016-02-17
CAGCCGCCGTGCCAGCGGCGGGTTCCAAGGCGGTTGCCCCCCCAGGCCAGCAGGGCCCGATGCCTCCCGACGGAGCCACGGCCGCTGAAGGCCACCGGAAAGTGCCTGGGCACCCCAGCCAGCACGGCCAAGGCCCGCGAGGAACGGGGCCTTAAACCACCCGGGTCCCGGGGGTCACTCCCCCGGGCCAGCACGGCCAAGGCCCCGTGACGAAGGAACGCGGCCTTGGGCCAGCGGGGGTCCCAAGGGGGGTTCGCCCCCCAGGCCAGCACCGCGTGTCCTGTTATGGTGGCGCGCATGCCTGCCACGATCTCGGTGCGTGAGCTGCGCAAGTCTTACGGCAAGGTACTCGCCGTGGACGGCGTGACCTTCGAGGTAGAACAGGGCGAGTTCTTCGGGATCCTGGGCCCGAACGGGGCCGGCAAGACCACCACACTGGAGATCATCGAGGGTCTGCGCGAACCGGACGGTGGCGAGGTCACCGTGCTTGGCAAGCGGCCGTGGCCGCGGGACCCGACGCTGTTGCCACTGATCGGCGTGCAGTTGCAGGCGTCGTCGTTCTTCGAGCAGCTCACCGCCCGCGAGCAGTTGCGCACGTTCGCCTCCCTGTACGGCATCGGTGTCCCGCGCGCGGACGCCATGCTCGGCGTGGTCGGGCTGGAAGACCAGGCCAGCACCCGCACCGAGAAGCTGTCCGGGGGGCAGGCCCAGCGGCTGTCCATCGCCTGCGCCCTGGTGCACGACCCCGAACTGCTGTTCCTGGACGAGCCGACGGGAGCCCTGGATCCCCAGGCCCGGCGGAACCTGTGGGACCTGCTGCGGAAGATCAGCGCGGAAGGGCGCACCGTGGTGCTGACCACCCATCACATGGACGAGGCGGAGTCCCTGTGCAACCGGGTCGCGATCATGGATCATGGCAGGATCCTCAAGATCGGCCCGCCCGCCGCGCTGATCCGGGAGCTGGACCAGCCGCTGCGGATCACCGTGGAATCGGGGCTGCTGTCCCTCGCCGAGGCGCGGGGCCTCGCCGGGGCGGACACTGTCACCGACGACGGCGTGTCGCTGACAATCGCGACCCGTGATCCGGCGGCCGTCCTGGCCGGGCTGGCCAACCACAGCGCACTGGCCGGGCTGCGCGTGTCGGGCGCCACGCTGGAGGATGTCTTCCTGGAGCTCACCGGGCGCGAGTACCGCGCCTAGCCGGCACGGGCAGCGCCGCTCCGGGCCGTGCATCCGCCCGCGTAGCGCCAGCCGTTATTCCTTATCCGGTGACCAGCCGGGCCGGCTGCTTCGGTGCACCGGCCTCGGCCAGCCGGACGTGGTATATCGACCGCCAGCCCTTACCGGTCAGCAGGAACTCCCCCGCGCCGGGCAGCGCCGCGATACCGTTCAGCACCGCCTCCTGGTTCCCCAAGTGACGCTCCATCACCGCCTTGGCGTCCACGATGTCGGTGACCTCGCCGCTCCGCAGGTCGATGCCCACCAGGTACCGCTTGCCGAGGAGGTTCGCCCACACCCGCCCCCCGGCCCACTCAAGGTCGTTGAGGTCCGGCACGCGCTCACCGTCGCAGCGGACCAGTATCAAGCCGAGCGGCGCCAGCGTGGCCGGGTCGCGGCGGACCAGTTCGCTGGTCCCGTCGCTGGTCAGGACGCTGCCGCCGGTGGCGCAGATGCCCCAGCCCTCGCGGTTGAACGGGACCTCGTCCAGCAGTTCCAGGCTGCGGGCATCCCAGCGCAGCGCCACCCGCTCCCGCCAGGTGAGCTGCCACAGGTGCGTCCCGGCCCGGCAGATGCCCTCCGCGAACAGCTCCGGGCGCAGCGGTGCCTCCCCCTCCGGCCGCTGCGCGCCGAGCCGGTACGTGCGCAGCGCCGACTGCCCGTACCCGCCGGTGCTCTCCCACACCGTGCCCTCGGCGACGATGAGGCCCTGGGTGAAGCCGCGCCCGGGATGGGGCATGCGGCGCAGTACCCGCAGCCGGTGAAACCTCAGCGGGTCACCTCCTTGCCGCCCCTGGTGCGCCGCTCCCCGGCCGCGCCGTCGCCGCCACGCAGCCATCCTGCCAGCAGGCACCGATTCCCGCCTACCGCCTGCCCGGGGCTGCCGCAGCCCTGGGCGGCCGTCACCGGCCGCCGTGCACTAGGTTTCGCCCATGCACAGTGTGGATCCGACGACCGAGCAGATGATCCGGTCGGTACTGGCGTACGCCGAGAACAGGTTGCGGCTGGATCCCGTCCCGCTGGACGGGTGCCGCCGGGACCCGGCCGAGTTCGATGCCCTGCTGCACGGGCTTCCCGGTGAGGAACCGCACAACCCGGACCAGGTGCTGGGCGCTTATGCATCGGTGCTGGCACCGGGGGTGATCTCGGCGGACAGCCCGCGGTTCCTCGGCTTCATCCCGGCCGCCCCGACCAAGGCCGCCCTGCTGTTCGACATGCTCGTCTCCTGTGCCTCGATCCAGGGCATCTCCTGGCTGGAGGCCTCCGGGGCGATCCACGCGGAAAACCTCGTGCTGCGCCTGATCGCCGACCGGGCCGGGCTGCCCGGGTCGGCGGGCGGGTGCTTCGTCTCCGGCGGTTCCGCGGCGAACCTGTCGGCGCTGATGGTTGCCCGGGAGGTGGCCAAGCGCCGGGCCCACGCGGGCCAGCGGCGGCGGTTCCGAGCCGTGGTCAGCGCCGACGCGCACTCCTCGGTCGGGAACACGCTCCGGATCCTTGAGATGGACGCGCTGACCGTGACGACCAGCGACCACCGGCTGACCGGAGCCGCGCTGCGCGCCGCCATCGAGGCCGACGGTGACCCCTCCTCGCTGGCCGCGGTGGTGGCCACCGCGGGCACCACGAACGCGGGAATCATCGATGACCTGGCCGGCGCGGCGGCGGTCGCCCGCGACCACGGCCTGTGGTTCCACGTCGATGGCGCGTACGGCGGTGCCGGGCTGTTCGCGCCGAGCATCCGGCGCGCCTTCGACGGCATCGAGCACGCCGACTCCTTCGTCCTGGACCCGCACAAGTGGCTGTTCGCGCCGTACGACTGCGCGGCGCTGCTGTACCGCGACCCGGCGCTCGCCCGGTCGGTGCACCGGCAGGACGCTTCGTACCTCGACGTGATCCACGACGAGCGCGCGGACTGGAACCCGACCGACTACGCCTACCACCTCACCCGGCGGGCACGGGGCCTGCCGCTGTGGTTCTCCCTGTCGGTGCACGGGGCCAGGGCCTACGGCGACGCGATCGAGGTGGCGATCCGCCGGGCCGGGGAGGCCGCCGCCGAGATCGCCAAGCGTAGCTACCTGGAGCTGATCCGGGAGCCCGACCTGGGCATCGTGCTGTTCCGCCGGCGCGGCTGGGCACCGCCGCAGTACACCGAGTGGGCGGACCGGTTGCTGGCCGACCAGGTGGCGTTCATCCCGCCGTCGGCCTGGGAGGGCAAGACCGTCGCCAGGCTCGCCTTCCTGCACCCGCACACCTCGATGGAACTGGTGCGCCAGATACTCGACCGGATGGAGTGAGCCGCGCGGGTCACCCGGCCAGGCCGGGCCGGCGGCCGGTCACGCCACCGCTTCGCGCGCGCTCCCGGCCGGGCCGAGCGCGGCCGCGGAGGTGACCATCGACGTGTCGAACACCAGCCGGCGGCGCCGCGGATCCATCAGGTTCACGCCCATGACGGCCAGGTCCTCCGGCCCCGGGGTGAGCACGGTGACACCGATGCCTGCCGCGCGGAGCGCGCGGACCTCCCGCAGCATGGTCATCGTGATCAGGGCCCGCAGTTGCCGTTCCAGCCGTTCGTGCGGCATGCGCGGCCGGTCCGCCACGACGCTGGCCATCGGGGCGAGGACGAAGACCTCGTCGACACCGGCCCGGGCCATCATCCCCAGGGAGGTCGGTGACCGCACTCCGCCGTCAACGTAGCGGCGGCCGCCGATCACCGCAGGCTCGTACCAGCCGGGAATGGAGCACGAGGCGACGACGGCGTCGGCCAGCCGGGCAGGCGGGGCACCGGGCCTGCCGAAGACGGCCCGCCGCCCGGAGTCGTAGTCCACCGCAACGATCCACGTCTCGCGGCGGACCCAGTCGGATGGCGGTTCGCCGGACGCGGGCAGGGCGAAGGAGTGGCAATGCAGGGCGTGCACCATATCCCGGAGCGCGGCGTGGTTCCCCCGGCCCTGTGGCAGCCAGGCGCTGGCGAGTACGGACGGGTGCACCCGGTGCGGGGTCAGCAGCATGGCCAGCATCAGCCGGGCCGAGCCGAGCCGCAGCTGCGGGGCCGGGGGCCAGGGACCGCCGGTGAGCCGGTCCACGGCGGATTCCCCCAGTGGGCCGACGGCCTCGCCGCGCTGGTGGGCGGTCATCTCGTCAATGCTGATCCCGCAGCGCAGCGCGGCGGCGAGGACGCTGCCTGCGCTGGTCCCGATGAGCAGGTCCACCTCACCGAGCGGGCACGGCAGGCGCTCCTGCAGCGCGGGCAAGGCCCCGGTCATCCATGCCGCGCCCAGCACGCCGCCCGCACCGAGCACCAGTCCCACCCGGGGCCGGGAACGCCCGCGCACCGCTTTCAGACCCACGTGCACCTCCACGGTGCAAACTCCTGCACTTCCCCGTTCAGCCCCGCCGCGGCATTTAGTGTGCAGACCTTAAACATAGATTCCCCCCGCTCATGGCCGTAACGCGCTGCCCGGTTTCGATGCGGTTACACCGTAGGTTCACGCCCGGCCAAGCGGCCGCGCCGCACGGGCCGCGCGCTGGCCCGCCGAGCCGAGCCAGTCCTGGACCGCGTCCGCGGTCTGCCGTGGCACTTCCAATTGCGGCACGTGGCCCACGCCGGGGAACTCACGCACCGACCAGGAGGGATTGGCGCGGCTGGCCGCGCGCACCGCGGCGAGCGGTACCAGGCGGTCCTCGGTGCCGTGAATCAGCAGCACCGGGCAGGTGACCATGCCGATCCGCCGCCGGTAGGCCCGGCCGTGGGGGAAACCGACGGTGCGTACCACGGAGCGCACCGCGGCGGCGAAGTCGCGCTCGATACCTGGGAACCCGGCCCGCTGGACCGCCACCTCGACGTGCCGGGCGATCACGTCCGCCGGGACCCGGGAGGGGTCCGCGCAGCACAGCCGCAAGATGCTGGTGACCAGCTCGGCCGGGGCCTGGCGGCGGCGGGACTGCACAAACCGGCGCAGCCCGGGGGTGAGATACAGCGCGAACATCGCGGTGACGACCGGGTCCGGCCGTGCGGCCACGACCGGCAAGGCCGGGTCCACCAAGATCAAGCCGGCCACCGCGGCCGGGGCCGCGCTGGCCTCGAGCAGCGAGATCATGCCGCCCATGGAGTTGCCCATGAGGATCACCGGGCCGCCCGCCACCGAGCGGACGAACCGGTGCAGCAGCGCACGGTTCGACGCCACGTCCGTGCCACGGCCCAGGGCCTGGGTCAGGCCATGTCCGGCCAGGTCCGGGGCCAGCAGCCGGCAGGTTCCGGTCAGCAGCGGCGCGATCGCCGCCCAGTTCACCGCCGAGCCGCCCAGCCCGTGCACGCAGACGATCACCGGGCCGTCGGCCGGGCCGCCGAAGTCGAGGTACCGGACGGGCCCGCTCAGGTCCGTCCACCGGGAGATCCCGGCCGACGGTGCCCCGAGCCCATCGGCGAATTGAGTGTCCGGCCCAGCGGTCATCGCTCCAGGTTCTGGCACGTGACGGCCGGTGTCAACCGACGAGTAACCTTCGCACTCAGCCTGCTGCGTTCCGCTCGCTTCCGCGCCGCGGCCGGACCCGAGCAGGGTCAGCCGTGCGCTGCAGGCGCGGTCAGTTCGAGCTGCACGCCGTCGGGGTCGTTGAACGGCAGCACGTCGATGCCGAACCCGGCGAGCGTGGTGATGTCGCCGTGCGGGACGCCGTGCTCGTCGAACAGCCGCATCGCCTGCTCCAGGTCGTCGCGGCTGGCGACGCCGAAGCTGAGATGGTCAAGGCCCACCCGGTCCGGGTCGAAACGGTCCCCCGACGGCGCCATCGGCCGCAGGCCCATGAGCAGGTTGCCGCGGATCATGACGATCCCGCCGAAAAGGATCTTGAAGACCTCGGCGGCCGAGGGGTCGTCGTCTGGCGGCGACTCCACCGCGACCTGGAAGCCGAGCAGGCTCGTGTAGAACTGGCGGCTCCGCTCCAGGTCGGTCACTGTGAGCCGCAGATGGTGGATGTCACCGGTTGGAATCTGCCCTGGCATATGCGCCTTCCCTCCCGCGCCGCGCGCGATCCGTCCCAGCCGCCGCCGTCTCCGCGCATCTATGATCTTGCCGGAAAACCGCTGTGACCAGGGCCCGCCTAGGACGCATAATCGGCCGGGTGGATACGAGCGCCTTTGCCCGTGACGGTTACGTCGCCGTGCGCGGGGCGTTCGGCGAGCGCACCGCGCGCGCCTGCCGGGAGATGATCTGGGATGTGCTGGCCGGGCGCGGCATCTCCCCGGAAGACCGTGCCACCTGGGCACCGCCGCTGGTCCGGATCAACTGCCCCGAGGGCAAGCCGTTCGCCGCGGCTGGCACGTCCCCGCGGCTGCGCGCGGCCTACGACGAACTGCTTGGCGCGGGCCGGTGGGCCCGGCGGGCCGGGGTCGGCGGCACCGTGCCGGTGCGCTTCCCGTCCGAGGACTACCCCGGTGAGGTGGGCTACCACATCGAAGGGAGCTACTGGGGCGGCAGTGGGTGGTGGGCGAACGTGCGCTCCCGCGAGCGTGGCCTGCTCGCGCTGTTCCTGTTCTCCGACGTCGGCCCCGACGACGCCCCCACCCGGCTCATCGTGGGCTCGCACCTGTTCGTCCCGCCTGTTCTCGCCGCGGCCGGGGAGGACGGCATGCCCGGTAACGACGTCACCGCCAGGATCCAGCCGTCGGTGCTGTGCCGGCGCGCCGCAGAAGCCACCGGCCGGGCCGGCGACGTCTACCTGTGCCACCCGTTCATCGTGCACACCGCGACCTGGCCGCACCGGGGCACCGCGCCGCGGATGATGGCCCAGCCGGCCATCGCGGTGCCGGACGGGTTCGCGCTCGACGGCTCCGACCCCTCGCCGGTGGCCCAGGCGATCGTCCAGGGCCTGGCGCCTGCCCGCGGATAGGCGAACCCGCCCCGGCTGGTGCCGGGGCGGGTTCAGGTGGCAGGCCGGATTCGGCCTCAGGCCGCGATCGGTGCCGCTTCCTCGGCGCCGGCCGGCTCCAGGGCCAGCGTCAGCACCTCGCGCACGTCGCTCACCGGGTGGACGTCCAGCTTGGCGAGCACCTCGGCGGGCACGTCGTCCAGGTCGGGCTCGTTGCGCTGCGGGATCAGCACGGTGGTCAGGCCGGCCCGGTGTGCGGCCAGCAACTTCTGCTTCACCCCGCCGATCGGCAGCACCCGGCCGGTGAGTGACACCTCCCCGGTCATCGCCACATCCGGGCGGACCGGCCGGCCGGACAGGAGCGAGGCCAGCGCCGTCGTCATCGTGACGCCCGCACTCGGACCGTCCTTGGGGACCGCGCCCGCTGGCACGTGAACGTGCACGCCGCGATCCTTGAGCCCGATGACCGGCAGCTCGAGTTCGGCACCGTGGGACCGCAGGTAAGACAGCGCGATCTGGGCCGATTCCTTCATGACGTCGCCGAGCTGGCCGGTGAGGGTGACCCCGGTCGGCCCGGTCTCCGGGTCGGCCAGTGAGGCCTCGATGTACAGCACGTCGCCGCCAGTTCCGGTTACCGCCAGCCCGGTCGCCACGCCGGGCACCGCGGTCCGCCGCTCGCCGGAGGTCAGGTTCGTCTCCGGCGTGAACCGCGGCCGCCCCAGGTAGTCGCGCAGACTGGCGACGGTGACCTGCACCGGCAGCGCGGCCGGGTCCGCGGCGGCCTTGGCCGCGACCTTGCGCAGCACCCGCGCGATCGACCGCTCCAGCGACCGGACACCGGCCTCGCGCGTGTACTCCGACGCCATCAGGTGCAGCGCGTCCTCCGCCAGGGTCACCTCGTCCGGCTCCAGCCCTGCCTTGGACAGCTGCCGGGGCAGCAGGTGGTCCAGCGCGATGCGCACCTTCTCGTCCTCGGTGTACCCGTCGAGCTGGACCAGCTCCATCCGGTCCAGCAGCGGGCTTGGGATGCCCTCGAGCACGTTGGCGGTGGCCAGGAACACCACGTCGGACAGGTCGAGGTCCACCTCCAGGTAGTGGTCGCGGAAGGTGTGGTTCTGCGCCGGGTCAAGGACCTCCAGCAGCGCCGCCGCGGGGTCGCCGCGGTAGTCGGCGCCGACCTTGTCGACCTCGTCGAGCAGCACGACCGGGTTCATCGTGCCGGCCTCGCGGATGGCACGGACGATCCGGCCGGGCAGCGCCCCGACGTAGGTACGCCGGTGCCCGCGGATCTCCGCCTCATCGCGGATCCCGCCGAGCGCGACCCGGACGAACTTGCGGCCCATCGCCCGCGCCACCGATTCGCCCAGCGAGGTCTTGCCGACCCCGGGCGGCCCGACCAGCGCCAGCACGGCACCGCTGCGGCGCCCGCCGATCACGCCGAGCCCGCGGTCTTCGCGGCGCTTGCGCACGGCGAGGTACTCGACGATCCGCTCCTTCACGTCGTCCAGCCCGGTGTGGTCCTCGTCCAGGATCCGCCGCGCGCCGGCGATGTCGTAGGCGTCCTCGGTGCGCTCGTTCCAGGGCACTTCCAGGATCGTGTCCAGCCAGGTGCGGATCCAGCCGGTCTCCGGGGAGGCGTCCGGCGTCCGCTCCAGCCTGCCGACCTCCTTGAGCGCCGCCTCGTGCACGTTCTCCGGCAGATTGGCGGCCTCGACCCGGGCGCGGTAGTCGTCTTCCTCGCTGTCGCCGCCGCCGGTCAGCTCGTTGAGCTCCTTGCGCACCGCGGCGAGCTGCTGGCGCAGCAGGAACTCCTTCTGCTGCTTCTCCATGCCCTCGGTGACGTCCTTGCGGATGGTCTCGGCGACGTCGAGCTCGGCGAGGTGGTCACGGGTCCAGCTGATGGCCAGCTCCAGCCGCGTCACCAGGTCTGCCGTCTCCAGCAGGATGAGCTTCTGCTCCGCGGTCAGGTAGCTGGCGTAACCGGCCCGGTCAGCGATCGCGGACGGGTCATCGAGCTGCTCAAACATGTCGATGACCTGCCATGCGCCGCGCTTGCCGAGCACGCCGATGACCAGGGCCTTGTACTCCTTCGCCAGTTCCGCGGCACGCGCGCCCTGGCCGGTCTCCTCGACCATGGTGCCCTCGACCCACAGCGCCGCCCCGGGGCCGGTCGTGCCCGAGCCGATCCGGACCCGCGCCACGCCGCGGACCACCGCACCCGCCTCACCGCTGGGCAGGCGGCCAACCTGCTCCACGACAGCCAGCGTGCCCACGCCCGCCAGGCCGCTCTCGCCGAGCCGCGGCACCAGCAGGACCTGCGGCTTGTCCTCCGACCGGATGCCGGGGCCGCGCCCCAGCCCCTTGTTGCGTGCGGCCTCGATGGCGCCACGGATGTCGTTGTCCGACAGCTCGATCGGGACCACCATGCCAGGCAGCACGACCTCGTCGGTCAGGGGCAGCACCGGCAAGGTGAGCGTCTCGCTCATGAACGCCTCCAAAAGCTTGAGTCATCTACACTCAAGAAAAAGGAGCCGCCAGATATTTCTTCTCCGTGTTCGTCCTGAGCGATCACGCCCGCCGCAGGTGTCCCGACCGCGCACCCGGCCCGTGAGCGTCACCGGCGCCGGGACGCCACCTCCCCCACCGTGACCGTCCTCGGATCGCCGCCCGCGGCGATCCGCCGCACCACCATGTCACGGCTGATGGTCCCCTGGACCGTGCCGTTTTCGCCGCGAACCATAAGCGCCGCGACACCGAGTTCGCGCATCAGGTGACCCGCCTGGCGCAGGGTCTGCCCCACGTCGATGAACGCCGCATCCGCTTCCGCGGCATTTCCCGTGCTGGTCACCGCGACCCCCAGATGATGCTCCCGCTATATATAACGCTCCGCAGGCGCAAAAAGTTCAGTGAGCGGGCAGGCCACGCCGTGGTTGTTCCCCCAGGGGAGGACGCCGCGAATCCGCCCGCTCTCCACCCGGGAGAGGAGGCCGCGAATCCGCCTGCTCTCCACCCGTGCGCGGATGTCCGCGGCCGGCCGCGCGCCTAGCGTTCCTAGGGCATCACCGCCGAGGGGAGGTCGTACCGTTATGCGCTGGGTTCTCGGCTCTGGCATGCGGTTCTGGCGCCTGATCGTGGCGCTGGCCATCGGGCTCGTCGCGTTCGGGATCGCGCAGCTGAGGTCCGCACCCGTGGACGTCTATCCCGAGTTCACTCCTCCGGCGGTGCAGATCCAGACCGAGGCGCTGGGCCTGTCCGCGGCCGAAGTGGAGCAACTGATCACGGTGCCGCTCGAGCAGGACCTGCTCAACGGCGTGCCGTGGCTGGACCGGATCCACTCCTCCTCGATGCCCGGCCTGTCCGCGATCGACCTGACGTTCCAGCCTGGCACCAACCTGTACGCGGCCCGGCAGATGGTGCAGGAGCGGATGACCCAGGCGCACGCGCTGCCCAACGTCGGCAGCCCGCCGATCATGATCCAGCCGCTCGCGTCGGCCAGCCGGGTCGCCATGGTCAGGGTCTCGTCCGCGACCGTCTCGCCGGTAGAGATGTCGGTGCTGGCCCGGTGGAAGATCCGGCCCCGGCTCATGGGCGTGCCCGGCGTGGCGAACGTGTCCGTCTACGGCCAGCGCGACCGGCAACTGCAGGTCCAGGTGGATCCGCACCGGCTGCAGGCTCAGCATGTCACGCTCACCCAGGTGATCAAGACCACTGGCAACGCGCTGTGGGTGTCGCCGCTGACGTTCGTGGAGGCGTCCACCCCGGGGACCGGTGGGTTCGTCGAGTCGCCCAACCAGCGCCTCGCGATCCAGCACATCTCCCCGATCTCGGACCCGGCGCAGCTTGCCGCGGTCCCGGTCGAAGGCCTTCGGGCGCACGTGCTGCGGCTCGGCGACATCACCACCGTGGTCGAGGACCACCAGCCGCTGATCGGTGACGCCGTCGCACCAGGCACCGGTAGCCTCCTGCTTGCCATCGACAAGTTCCCCGGCGTGAACACCCTCGAGGTCACCCGGGGCATCGAGGCCGCGCTACACGACATGGCACCCGGCCTCAAGGGCATCACGATCGACTCGAACGTCTACCGCCCGGCCAACTACATCGAGGCGGCGCTGAGCAACGTCGGGACCGCGGCGCTCATCGCGCTCGCCGCCGCGCTCGCGCTAATGCTCTTGCTACTGGCGTCGTGGCGGGCGGCCGTGGTCGCCCTCATCGTGGTGCCGGTCTCGCTCATGGTGGCGATCTGCGTCCTGCTCGTAACGGGCACCACCTTCACCGCGATCACGCTGCTCGGGCTCGCCTGCGCGCTGAGCCTGGTGATCGACGACGTGGTCACCGACCTGGATGCCGTGCGCCACCAGATGGCCCGCTCCAGTGCCCAGGGCTCGATGCTGGAGGCGTTCGCGGCGGCGCGCCGGCCGTTGGGGTATGCCACCTTCGCGATCTTGCTGGCGCTGGCGCCGTTCCTGTTCTTGGATACGCTCGCCACCGCCTTCAGCCGCCCGCTGGTGCTCACCTACGCCCTGGCCATGCTGGCGTCGATGCTGGTGGCTTTCACCCTGACGCCCGCGCTCGCCACCCTGCTGTTGCGCGGTGACGGCGCGGGGCGGGAGGGATCATTCGGCAGGCAGGTGCAACGGTTCTACGACCGGAAGGTCGCGGCGTTGCTCACCCGGCCGCGCCGCGCCTGGGCGCTCGCCGGGGTGCTCGCCGTGGCCGCCCTGGCCTGCGTGCCGCAGATCGGCGGGCGTTCGCTGCTGCCGACACTGCAGGACCGCAACCTGCTGCTGCAACTGCAGACCGTTCCGGGCACCTCGCTGCCGGAGATGGACCGGATCACCGCTGCCGCGAGCCGGGAACTGCGGGCGCTGCCGGGCGTCCGCAGCGTGGGCGCGCAAGTCGGCCGGGCGATCAGCTCGGACCAACTGGTCAACGTCAACTCCGCCGAGCTCTGGGTCAGCCTGGACGGAGCCGCCGACTACAACCGCAGCAAGGCCGCGATCGAGGCGGCGATGCACGGGTACCCAGGGGTCCGGACGCACCTGGTCGACTACCCGGCCACCCGGATCGCGCAGGTCGCGTCCGGCCAGGCGGACGACCTTGTCGTCCGCGTCTACGGGGCCGACCTGAACGTGCTCCACCACAAGGCCCAGGAGGTACGGGCAATGCTGGCACACGTGCCCGGCCTGGCCACGCCGGTCGTCCGGCTGACTCCGCGCCAGCCCACCGTGGATGTCCGGGTCAAGCTCGCGGCCGCGCAGAAGTACGGGCTCCGGCCTGGCGATGTCCGCCGCGAGGCCACCACGCTGACGTCGGGCCTGATCGTCGGCAACCTGTACGAGCAGGCGAAGATCTTCGACGTGGTGGTCTGGGGCACTCCCGGCAGCCGCAGTGACCTTACCGAGCTGGGGAACCTGCTCATCGGCACGCCCTCGGGCCGGATGGTGCCGCTGCAGACCGTGGCCACGGTCGCCATCCGCCCCGAGCTGACCGCCATCACCCACGACGACGTCCTGCGTGACGTCGAGGTGGCCGCGAAGGTCACTGGCGACCCGGGGGCCGCCGCCGACGCGGTGAAGCAGCGCCTGGCGTCGATGCCGATGCCGTATGAGTACCACGCGGAGGTGTTCAGCAACGCGGCCACCGCGCAGTCCGGCCTGCTGCGCGCCCTGGGATACACGGCCGCGGCCCTCATCGGCATCTTCCTGCTGCTCCAGGCGGCGGTGGCCAGCTGGCGGCGGGCCGGGCTGTTGATGCTGTCGCTGCCGCTGTCGGTGGCGGGCGCGGTCCTCACCGCGCCGCTGGCCGGGGGGATCTGGGGCATCGGATCCCTGGCTGGCATCATCGCCGTGCTCGCGCTGGCGATCCGCAGCAGCATCCTGCTCGGCTACCGCATCCGGGCGCGGGAGCAGGCGGGCATGACCGGCCAGCAGACGGTGCTGGAGGTGGCCAGGGAGCGCACCGTGCCGGTCCTCCAGTCCGTGCTGATCACCGGGGCCGTGCTGGCGCCGCTGGCCATCCTCGGCACCCAGCCGGGCCTGGAGTTCCTGCACCCGATGG
>Ga0126380_10000500_pt1 | contig 13133 bp, 15 predicted proteins | sample PanSoiMetPlot_26_FD_92544 | JGI IMG/M metagenome (GOLD analysis project Ga0126380, IMG submission 92544) | Tropical forest soil microbial communities from Panama - MetaG Plot_26 | ecosystem: Environmental > Terrestrial > Soil > Tropical forest > Bulk soil | place: Panama | collected 2016-02-17
ATGTACGTTGTCGATGCGGTCACCGCCTACGCGGCCTTCGAAGCCGCACTGGCTGGCCTGTTGCACCGCGAGCGCACCGGTGAAGGCCAGCTGGCCGAGGTCAACATGCTCGACGCCATCGTGACCTTGCAGATGCAGGAGATGAGCGTCTTCACGGTCGGCGGCCTGGCGCAGCAGCGCACGTCGCAGCCCCACGCGCACTGCTTCATCCGGGCCCCCTATAGCGCGTTCGCGACCGCCGAGGGTTACCTGATCCTGGCGTTCCCTCCGCTGGCCAGGCTCGGCGAGGTGCTCGCCATTCCCGAGCTAACCCAGATGGACGACGAGGTAGACGGGCACGCACGCCGTGACGAGATTCACCGGCTGGTGGCGCGCAGGCTGCTCGACCGGCCTGCCAGCGAATGGCTTGCCCTCTTCGCCGAGCACGACATCTGGGCTGGCCCGGTGTACTCGTATCAGGACGTGGTGAACGACCCGCAGGTGCGGCACAACGGTGCCCTCGTCACTTACCGCCATCCCACGGAAGGCGAGGTGACCACCCCGGGATTCGCGATCCGGTTCACCGGGTCACCGTCGTCCGTGCGGCGGGGCGCGCCGCTCACCGGCGAGCACACCCGGGAGATCCTGGCCGAGCTGGGCCTCAGCGGCCGGCAGATAGACGACCTGCTCGCAGGCGGGGTGATCGCCGCGGAGCAGCAGTGACCCAGGCCAGTCCGGCGCTTCGCGGGATTACCTGGGACCACCCGCGCGGCTACGCGGCGCTGGCCCAGCTCGAACGGCTCGATGCGGCGGCGGATACGCGCTACGGCGCCGTGCCCGCTCCGCTCACCTGGGACCGCCAGCCACTGACCGGATTCGAGTCCCGGCCGATCGCGGACCTGGCCCGGCGGTATGACCTCCTTGTCGTCGATCATCCCGGGCTCGGCACGGCCACGGCGGCGTTGCACCCGCTCGACGAGCTGTTCAGCCCCGCCGAGCTAGCCGCCTGGGCGGACGCCGCCGTGGGGCCGTCGTTCGGCGCCTATCGTCACGCCGGCCACCAGTGGGCGCTGCCCCTGGACGCGGCCGCCCAGATCTGCATGATCCGCCCCGGCCTGATGGACGCCCGGCCGGCCCCCGCGACCTGGCAAGAGGTGGCCGCTGCGGCCCGCGAACTGCCCGTCACGCTCGTCCTGGGCGGCCCGCACGCGCTGCTGACATTGCTCGCGATCTGCGCCGCGCAAGGGGAACCGCCCGTGGCTGAGACCGACGGCGGCTCCCCGGCCGGTGGTTTCGCCGAGGACGGGGCGGCGCGTGACGCCGTGCTCACCGCGCTCGATCTCCTGGCTGACGTGTGCGCGCGCATCGACCTGGACCTGGCCGCCGGCAACCCCATCGGCGTACTTGAGGCGATGGCGGCGGAGGATGCGGCGGCCTGCTGCCCGCTCGTCTACGGCTACGTCACCTACAGCGAGCCGGGGCGGCGCCCGCACCGGCTGATCGCCTGCGATGCACCGGCCTGGCAGCCGGGTGGCCGCCTGGGCAGCGTCCTTGGCGGAGCCGGCGTCGCCATCTCCCGCCGCGTCGGTGGCGAAGCCATCCAGGCGGCCAGGGCCCACGTACGGCGGCTGCTGGCCGAGCCGGTTCAGGCAGCGCTGGTGCCGCGGGCCGGCGGTCAGCCCGCTCTGCGCACGGCGTGGGAATCCGCCGCGGTCAACGCCGCATGCGGCGGTTTTTACCGCCTTACCCGGGGGACGCTCGACCAGGCGTGGGTGCGGCCCCGGTTTCCCGGGTGGATCGCCTTCCAGGATCGGGGCTCCGCCGTGGTCCGCGGAGGGCTACGGCGGCGGACCGCGTCTACCCGGATCCTGCGTCGGCTGCAGCTGGCGTTCCGCGCCTGCTGCTTTGCCGGCAGGCCGCCGGGGCCCTGAGGACCGCGCCCCGGCCGCCAGGCCACGGGTGCCTTCGAGATGGTGAGGTGACAGCAGTGGTGGAAGAATCCGCGGACGTCCTTTTCGACATCGCCGGGCCGGTGGCGACCCTGACCCTCAACCGGCCGGCGAAGCTCAACGCCGTCACGCCGCGGATGACCGACGCGGTCCGCGGTCACGCGGACCGCGTCAACGCCGACAGCGGGATCAGGGTGGTGATTCTCACCGGCGCGGGCGGGAAGGCGTTCTGCGCGGGCAGCGACATCAGCGAATTGGACGCCTACGACACCGCGTGGGAGTTCCGCGGCCGTCCGGACTACTGCGACGCCATCCGGTCGATCCGCAAACCGGTCATCGCCGCGGTGAACGGCTACGCCTATGGTGGCGGCCTCGAACTGGCGATGTCCGCAGACATCAGGCTCGCGTCACAGACCGCTACGTTCGCGGCGCCAGAGATCAAGCTGGGCTGGATCGGCGGTGGGGGAGTGTCCGCGTTCCTCGCGCGGAGCGCCGGGCCCTCCAACGCCGCGCTGATGCTCTACACGGGTGACCCGGTAGACGCCGCCGCCGCCCTGTCCTGGGGCTTGGTGAGCCGGGTGCTCGAACCAGGCGGACTGCTGCCCGCGGCGCGCGAGCTCGCTGACCGGATCGGGCAACGGCCACCGATCGCCGCGCAGACAGCCAAGCTCAACCTGCGTGCCGCGTACTCCGTGCCGCTGGAGAATGCGATCCAGTACGAGCGTGATCTGCAGACCATTTGCTTCGCGACCGAGGACGCCGCCGAGGGCCGGAGGGCCTTCGCGCAGAAGCGGCCACCCCGTTTTCATGGGCGGTAAGGCGCGGCCGTTCAGGCCTAGTTTCAGCACCACAGCGCACCCTGCGGCCGCGCGGTTACGCCAGCCGTCAGACGCCGCCGCTGCGTCATGCAGCGGATAGCGATGGGTCGACGCTCTGAATAGGTAGCGCTTCTGATCGGGGCCGTCTCAGGGCCGTGGATGGTGGTGTCATGCTGGTGGTGGGCGAGAGAAGGCGGATCGGGATGCGGGTCGCTTGGCGCGAGCGCCTGAGGTCGCGGCTGGCCGTGGTTGCGGCGGCCGGGGCGGTGGGCCTGGTTCTGGCGTCGTGCTCGTCGGCGGCTCCCGCCGCTGGAGGCGGCACCGCCTCGCCTGGCCCGGGCTCCGCCTCGCGAAGCGGTGGCGTGATCTCGCTGACCGGGATCTCGACGCTGAGGTCGCTGTTCAACCGGGACAACGGGCATCCCCGCCTGGTGCTGATCTTCTCCCCGACTTGAACGACGTGTCTCGCAGGCGCCAGTTGGGTGCAAAGCAATATTTTGAGCAGCATGCCCGACCCTGCCCTTCGGGTCCTGGTGGTCTGGGTCCCCTTCCTCGGCGGGTCGCGCGGCGCGATCAACCCATCCGTCCTGCCGGACAGCCGGGTCACCAGCCTGTGGGATCAGAACGCGGTATCCAGCCAGTGGTTCTCCCGGCATGTGACCAACCAGCCCGGCCCGACCTGGGACTACTACCTGCTGTTTCCTCCCAAGGCACGGTGGGGCGCCGTTCCTGGCCCCATCGTGAGCCAGGGCGGGACTGTGATCGGCGATAGCGGCCAGCTGCTGGCGGCCATCCGCCCGATGTTGCGTTAGCTGGCCGGGCCAGTGGCCGCCGGAGCGCCCTCCCTTCGCAGGCCAGCGCGGATATGGCTGGCCGCGGGTATCAGCGTCGCCGTGCTCGCCGTGGCCGTCGCGGGCGGGGTGCGCTCTTCGCCGGCCGCCCTGGGCCCGCTCATCTTCGTGGAGTCTGTCTCGGCGCGAATCTCGGGCCTCTTCCTGTCCCTGGGAACCAAGGCGCCGCTGGGGTACGCGTTCGTGGCCGGCATGGTCGCCTCGGTGAACCCGTGCGGGTTCGTGCTGCTGCCGGCCTATCTCGCGTACTACCTCGGCGGCGACCCGGGCACCCGCGAGGCCCGCCGCCCGACGGTCCATGCGCTTGCCGTCAGCGCCACGGTGACCGCGAGCTTCGCGCTGCTGTTCGGGCTTGCCGGGATGCTGGCGGGCCTTGCCGCCTCCGCGATGACCTCGGTTCTTCCATGGATCGGCACGGCTGTCGGCGTGGGTCTCATCCTGCTCGCCGGCGCCCTGGCATCCGGCCGCGAGGTGACCGCATCCCTCGGGCCGCGCGTGGCCCAGCACCTCAAGCCGGCCACCCGGATCCGGGGCCTGGCCGGGTACGCCGCCTATGGCATCGCCTATGCGCTGGCCTCGCTTGGCTGCACCCTGCCGGTGTTTCTTGGCGTGGTCGGCACCTCGCTCCAGCTGCACGGGCTCGCCGACGCCATCGGCCAGTTCGTGCTGTTCGGGATCGGTATGGGCGCGGTCCTGGTGGTGCTCACCATAGCCACCGCCTGGTTCGGCGACGGCCTGATCCGGCGGGCCCAGGCCTTGCGGCCGTATATCGGCTGGGCCAGCGCCGTCCTGCTCTGGCTGGCCGGGGCCTACGTCGTCTACTACTGGCTCACCGCCATCAGGCTGCTCTAAAGCATCTGCAAGGGCGCCGCCTGAGTCGCGTCAAATCGATTGACGACATCTACGTAGTACTACACCATTGTAGTCAATCGGGTGGCCCGTCAACGCGAGCACCGGGAGGCCGGGTGGCGGAGCAAGGCGGCGGGTCGTCCACGCTGGGCCCGCTGGAGGCCGAGGTGATGGCGGTACTGTGGCGCGCCGGCACGCCGCTGCCGGTTCGGGAGGTGGCCGCGGAGCTTAACGCCGGGCGCGATGCGGCGCTGGCCTATACGACGGTGATGACGGTGATGTCCCGCCTTGCGGGCAAGGGGATCTTGGCCCGGTCGCGGTCCGGGCGCCGATTCGTCTACGCGCCGGTGGCCGCCGACGCCGCGGAGATCGCGGTCCGCGGTGTCCTCGCGGAGTTCGGGGACGCCGCGCTGGCCCGGTTCGTGGACCAGGCGGAACTGGATCCGCGGCTGCGCGAGCGGCTGCGGCGGCTGATGGAGCAGCGATGAGTGAGCTCCCCGGTCGGCCCGCCGCGGCGCTGTGCTGGGCGCTGCTGCCGCTGGCTGTCCTGGCCCACATCACCCTGGCGGTGCTTGCGGTCGCCGAATTCGCCGCGATGGGCTGGCCGCTGCCGACCTGGTTCGACACGGGCGCGGTCATCCTGGTGCTGGCCACCGCGGCGGCCGGGCTGGCCGCCAGCACCGCGGTGGCGGTGCGGGCAGCGGCCGGCTCGCGGGCGCTGCGGGCATTGATACGGGCCGCCAGGCGCCCGGTCCCGATTTTCATGCGTAACGAAGGGGCCGGGCTGGGGTGCGCCACCCGGCTGGACGTGGTCGCGGGTGACGAGGCTTTCGCCATCACCTACGGCCTGATCAGGCCGCGGATCCTGGTCAGCACCGGCCTGGCCGCGACGCTGGCCCCGGCCGAGATCCGCGCGGTGCTCGCACACGAGCGGGAACACCTGCGGCACCGGGATCCGCTGCGGCTGCTGGCCGCCCGCCTGGTCGCCGCGTGGGGCTGTTACCTGCCCGCCGCCGGGTGGCTGGCCCGCCGGGCCGCGCTGCGCCACGAACTGGCCGCGGACCGTGCGGCCGCCGGGTCCGCGGGGCGCGGCGTGCTGGCTGCCGCGCTGCTCAAGCTGGCCGCCATGCCGGCGTGCCCGGCGATCGCGGCGGCCGGTTCAGCCGGGGACGAGCGCCGGTCGCTGGAGGCCAGGATCACCCAGCTGGAGCGGGGCCGCCCGCTGCGGCAGCGCCTGGCCATGAGCCGGCTGCTGGCCAGCGCCGCAACCCTTGCGGTCCTAGCGGCGGCGTCCCTGTGCTGTGCGGCCATGTCCCAGGTCCTGCCTGGGGGTGTGCTGTGAACCGGTACTGCGTCGGACCGGCGATGGCGGTCGACTGGGGTGAGGACCAGCCGGAGCTGGGCCCGGCCGACCGGCGCCGCATGATGGCGCGGGTGCTGTCGTATTTCCGCCCGTACTGGCGGCCCGGGCTGGTGGTCGTCGCGTGCATCGCGGTGCAGGCGGTGCTCGGGCTGGCGCCCGCGGTGGTGTTCAAGTCGCTGATCGATACACTCGCCCGCCCGCACCCGTCGTTCGCGCATGTCGCGCTGCTGGTCGCCGCGGGCATCGGCACCGCCGTGGCTGGCGGGCTGACCGGCGTGGGTGAGGCGTACCTGTCCACCCGGATCAGCCAGGGCATCGTCGCTACGCTACGCCGGCAGTTGTTCGGCCGGCTGCTAGACCAGCCGGTCGGGTTCTTCACCGATCGCAGGGCCGGGGACCTGCTGTCGCGGATCAACACCGACATCGACGGGGTGGAGGACGTCGTCACGGACACCGTGTTCGGTTTGGTGTCCAGCGTCCTGGTAACGATTGCCACGCTTGCCTTGATGCTGCGGTTCTCCTGGCAGCTGACCCTGGCCGTGCTGGTGATGATTCCCGCGGTCGCGCTGCCGGCCCGCCGCGCCGGGCGGGCCACCTACCGGGCCCGGGCGCGCACCCAGTCGCTGCGCGGGCAGATGACCGGCTACCTGCAGGAGATCCTCGGCATCTCCGGGATCATGCTGGTCAAGTCGTTCGGCCGGGAAAGCGCCGAGCGGCAGCGGTTCGCCGCGATGAACGCGGAGCTGCGCAACCTGGAGGTTCGGCAGAACCTGATCGGCCAGTGGTTCGGCATGCTGATGTCCACCCTGCAGACCGCGGGCCCAGCGTTGATGATCTTGTTCGGCGGCTGGCTCGTCGTCACCGGCCGCGCGACCGTCGGCACCGTGTTCGTGTTCGCGACCGTGCTGGGGCAGCGGCTCGCCGGGTCGGTCACCACGCTGGCCGGCATGCACGTCAACGTCACCGGGTCGCTGGCCCTGTTCGGTCGGCTGTTCGCCTACATCGACCGGGTGCCCGAGATCAGTGATAGTCCCGGCGCCCGCGAGCTCGGGCCCGTCGCCGGGGAAATACGGTTCGACCAGGTCACCTTCGCCTATCCGGGTGCTGCCCGGCCCGCCGTGGCGGACCTGACGGTCACCGTCGAGCCGGGCCAGCTCGCTGCCCTCGTTGGTCCTACCGGCGCGGGCAAGACCACGATCACCGGCCTGGTCGCCCGCTTTCACGACCCGCAACACGGCCGGATCCTGCTCGACGGCACCGACCTGCGCCAGGTCACCCGCGCCTCGCTGGCCCGCCAGCTGGGCGTGGTGTTCCAGGACACCTTCCTGTTCCACGCTTCTATCGCCGCCAACCTGCGCTATGCGCGCCCGGACGCCAGCGATGCGGACCTTGTCCATGCCGCCACGGCGGCGCATCTGCACGACTTCATCAGCTCCCTGCCCGACGGTTACGACACGATCGTCGGAGAGCGCGGTCACCGGCTGTCCGGCGGCGAGAAACAGCGGCTGGCGATCGCCCGGGTCATCCTGCGTGACCCGAGGATCGTCATCTTGGACGAGGCCACCTCCCATCTGGACAGCGTCTCCGAGCACCACATCCAGGCCGCACTGGCCCGGCTGCTGCGCGGCCGCACCGCTCTGGTGATCGCGCACCGGCTGTCCACCGTCCTGGCCGCCGACACGATCCTCGTTCTCGACCACGGCCGGCTTATCGACCAGGGCACCCACCCCGCGCTGCTGGCTCGCGGCGGCCTGTATGCCGAGCTGTACCGTCAGCAGTTCCGTCCGTCCCGCCCGCCGCCCGAACCCGCGGCCCAGGATGGGGACCCGGCCGGGTCACCGCCCTCACCGCAGCCAGCGGTGACAACTGTGGCCTGACGGGCGTGCTGCCCCAACCAAACCAGCATGACGTCATGAGGTCAGGTCCTCGGCAAAAAACAGCCCGATGGGCGTGCCGTCAGAACGGGTCACTGCCACCCGGGTCACCTCGGCATGACCCATCCGGTGCGCCAGCGCCGCGGCGTCCTCGCTAGGCCGCACCGTGGACACGCCGAACCGCATCACAGTCCCCACCGCAACGTCCCCAGGAGCGGCCTGCAGGCGGTCCCGGTAAGCGGCACCCATGAGTACCCCCGCCTGGTTGAGGACCAGGACCGGCCCGAATCCCTGGGCCTCCAGCAGGCGCAAGGCCTCTGCGGCCGGGGTGCGCTCCCCGGTGGTGGCCACGCCGCGGCGGGCGAACATTCCCACCAGCCGGGCGGTGCCCTCGAATGGGAGGTCAGCGGCCAGCCAGTCGGCCTTTCCCGCCGCATAGTCATACGCCGGGCCGAACCCGGCCGCTTCGAGCCGCCACGCGGCCCGTGGGCTCATGTCTCAATACCAGTCGTGGCAGTAGACGATGACCGGCCGGGACCGGTCCAGCTGCCCGGCCCTGGCATCCAGTTCCTTGAGTGGGTGATTGACCGCGCCGGGCAGGTGCGCCCAGTTATACTCGCCGGCGGGCAGCACCTCGACCAATTGGGCCCCCCGCCCGGTCAGCTCCCGCAGTTCGTCGCGCCCGATCCCGCTCGGCATGATCATCCCCAATCCAGGCGTGCTAATGGCCGGTCAGGCCCGCGTCGTGCGCCAGCAGTCCGGCCTGGGTGCGGTTCTGGAGGCCGAGCTTGTCCAGCATCCGGGACACGTAGCCCTTGACCGTGGCCTCGGAGAGGTAGAGCCGGGCCGCGATCTGGGCATTGGACTGTCCCTCGGCCAGGCCGGTGAGCACCTGCACCTCGCGCTCGGTGAGCGAGCTGACCAGCTTGCGGGCGCGCTCGGCCGCCGGCTGGCTGTCGGCGGAGGCGGCGATCAGCCGCCGGGTAGCCGCTGGCGAGAGCACCGTATGCCCCTCGGCCGCCACCCGCACCAGCCCGATCAGGTCTTCCGGGGGCGTGGACTTGACCAGGAATCCGGCCGCCCCGGCCCGTAGCGCGCGCAGCACGTACTGGTCGGCGTCGAAGGTCGTCAGCACCACCACGACCGGGGGATTGGCGAGCTTGACGATCCGCTCGATCGCGGCGATCCCGTCCAGCACGGGCATGCGCAGGTCCATGAGCACGACATCGGGCCTGCTGCGGACGACGGCTTCCACGCCCGCCGCGCCGTCGTGCGCCTCATCCACGACCTCGATGTCGGGCGCGGAGCCGAGAATCGTGCGCAGGTGCGCGCACACCATCGGCTCGTCGTCGACGACCACCACCCGGACCATGCTGGTCACACCGCCGGTTCCGCCGTCGGCACGTACGACGGCATCGTCGCCTCCACGCAGAACCCGCCGTCCGGCGTGCCGCTGGCGCGCAGCGTGCCGTGTACCAGTTCGATCCGCTGCCGCAGGCTGGCGAGGCCGAGCCCGGAGCCGGTAGCGGCCAGGCCGTTGGCCGGCGGTGCCACGGCCGCGGTGTTGCGGACGCTCAGCTGGACCTGCGACTCGCCGTAGCTGACCCGGACGACCACGTGCGCGCCCGGCGCGTGCTTGCGCACGTTCGTCAGCGCCTCGCGCACTACCCGGTAGACCGTCCGCCCGACCAGGGGGGAGGCGAGCGCGGGGTCACCCTCCTGGACAAGCTCGGCGGGGGTGCCGACGGCCGTCGATTCGGCGACCAGTTCGGCCAGGCCCAAGACAGACGGAGCCTGGTCACCCTCGGGCGCCGTCCGCAGGATGCCGACCAGGTCGCGCAGCTCGTCCAGGGCCTGGACGCCGGCGGCGCGGAGTTCTTCCGCCGCCTGCCGGGTTGCCTCGTCGGTCGCGGTGACGCCGAGCGCCCCCGCTTGCAGCACCATCAGGCTTACCTGGTGCGTCACGACGTCGTGCATCTCACCGGCCAGCCGGGCGCGCTCCTCCGCCCTGGCCTGCTCGGCGAGCAGGTCTCGCTCCCGCTCGGCCCGCTCGGCGCGGTCCCGCAGTGCCTGCAGCATCTCGTGACGCGCGGTGAAGTAGAGCGCCACCAGCGGTCCGACCGCCGTCCGCAGCACGGCGCCGGTGATCACGCTGAACGACGGATCCCAGACCCTCGCCGCGACGAGCGTCATCACGCCCACCGCAGCGAACGCGGTGCGCCGGTCCTTGCAGCAGTAGAACGGCCCGTAGGCGGCCAGAACGGTCCCGTAGGGCGCCCATACGTTCCCCGCGTGCGCCGGGGTCAGGGCGCCCGCCGGGGAGATCAGCAGCGAGATCGCGAGCGTGAAACCGGTCAGGATAGCGATGACCAGGATCGGCGCCCGCCGCCGCGCCACCAGCGATACGTCCGCCAGGGCCTGCAGCACCAGCATGCCCCAGGCGAGCTTGTCCGGGTGCGCCGGCCACCAGGAGCCCCCCGCCAGCGTGACCGTGGTGTCGAGCAGCACGAAGAAGCACGCGAGGGCCGCGTCCAGCGCCACCTTGTTCCGCGGAGCGCGCCATCGGATGCTCATGCGGCTCACGCTATGTCATTACCCCCCCGCTACCCAGGCCGGCGATACCTTCGGCCTGCGCAGGAACCTACGAAAGTCGCAAGCCGCCCTGGCGCGGCATCCTTTCGTCGCGGCAAGACCCGACCGCCGGCCCTGCCCCGGCGCACCGCCGCTGGCCTGCAATGGGGGACATGCAAACGACACCAGCGGTCATCGCGACCACCCCCCAGCCAGGCCACTACGACATCGACCCGCGCCGGTCGCGCGTCACCTTCGCCACGCGCCACCTGTTCGGGCTTGCGCAGGTGAAGGGTTCCTTCGCCATCCGCGGCGGCACCGCGGACGTCGCCGACCCGATCGCGGCGTCGGTCATTTACGCGGAGATCGAGGCCGCGAGCTTCCGCACGGGGAACCCTGTCCGCGACGGCAGCGTGCGTTCACCACGGTTCCTGGACCCCGCCGGGCACCCGATGATGATCTTCCGGTCGGACCGGATCGAGGCCGAGAACCTGGCCCTGACCGGAACGCTGACGGTGCGCGGCACGACCCGGCCGGTCACGCTCGCGGTCACCCGGTGCGAGGTGTCCCGCGGGTTCTTCACCGTCTGCGCCACGACCCGCATCGACCGGACCGAGTTCGGGATCACCGCGGCCCGCGGCCTGGCCGCCCGGTACCTCGACCTGACCGTGGAGGTCCAGTGCACCCGCGCCTGACCGGCGGCTTGTGGCCGGCGGCCGCAGCCATCGCCCAGCAGGAACCACGCATGCCGGATGCCATCGCGGTAGCCGGGCTGCGCAAGAGCTACGGCCCGGTGCAGGCCGTCCGCGACGTCAGCTTCTCGGTCCGCAGCGGTGAGATCGTCGCCCTGCTGGGGCCGAATGGAGCAGGCAAGACCACGACGCTCGAGATCCTGGAGGGGTTCCGGGTTCGTGACGGCGGCGCCGTCCAGGTCCTCGGCCGTGACCCAGGCGACAAGTCAGCCGCGCGCGAACTGCGCGAGCGGACCGGGCTGGTCCTGCAGGACATCGCGGTCGAGCCCTACCTGACGGTGCGCGAGACACTGGCCCGCCAGGCCGGTTACTACCGGGCACCCAGGGCCGTGCCCGAGGTCATCGGCCTGGCAGGCCTCAACGGCCTGGAGCGGCGAAAGGTCAGGTCCCTGTCCGGCGGCCAGAAACGCCGCCTGGACCTCGCCCTCGGCCTGATCGGCAACCCGGAGCTGTTGTACCTGGACGAGCCGACCACCGGGTTCGACCCCGCCGCGCGCCACGACGCCTGGGACCTGGTCCGGCAGTTGCGGGCGGACGGGACCACGATCCTGCTGACCACGCACGACATGGCCGAGGCGCAAGCGCTCGCCGACCGGGTGGTGCTGCTCAATGGCGGCGCCGTCGTGGCCGAGGGGCCGCCGGCCGGCCTCGGCGGGCGCGACGCGGAACGGGCGCGTATCAGCTTCCGGCTGCCGCCCGGCTTTCCGATCGCCGACCTTCCGGTACCCGCCGGCATGCATAACGGTGCGGTGGTGATCGAGACCGCCCAGCCGACCGAGGAACTGCACCGGCTGACCGGCTGGGCCATGCGGCGTGGCGTCACGCTGTCCGCGCTCACCGTGGACCGGCCCAGCCTGGAAGACGTTTACCTGCGGCTAACCCGTGATGGCGCGCGATCCGGCGCACCGGAAAGGAGCACCCGATGACCGCCGCCGCTGTCACCGCCCGGTCACCACGCCGTCGTAACGACGTGGGCCTGGTGATCCACCAGATCGGGTACGAGCAGCTGTCGTTCTGGCGCAACCCGCAGAGCGCCATCTTCACGTTCGTGTTCCCCGTCCTGTTTGTGACCATCATGGGCGCCCTGTTCGGCAGCGTGGGGCGCAGCTCGTACTTCGGCGGGCTGTCGGCGCTGCAGTACTACGTCCCGACGATCGCCGCGCTGTGCGTGCTGGGCTCGTGCTACGGGCAGCTCGCGGTCGCGCTCGCGGCCCGGCGGCAGAACGGGATCCTCAAGCGGGTCCGTGCCACGCCACTCCCGGCTTGGGCGTACTTTGCCGGGCTGCTCGCGCACTGCGTCCTGGTGAGCCTCGCCGACATCGCGCTGATCGTGGGGGTGGGGCGCCTGTACGGCGTGCCGCTCCCGTCGCAGTGGCCCGCGATCGCGCTGACGCTGGTGCTCGGTGCCGCCTGCTTCTGCGCGCTGGGGGTCGCGGTGGCGTCGGTGATCTCGAACGCCGAGGCCGCCCCGGCCGTCGCGCAGCTCGTACTGTTCCCGCTGCTGTTCCTGTCCGGTACCTACATGCCGATCCACGCTCAGCTGCTCAACCGGGTAGCCGGCTGGCTTCCGGTCCGGCCGTTCAACGAGGCGCTCACCGGGCCGCTCTCCCGGCATACCGGCGCCGACTGGCGGCACCTGGCCGTCCTGGCAGCCTGGGGCGTGGCCGGCGCCATCGTGGCGGTCCGGCGCTTCCGCTGGGACCCGAGGCCAGAGTGAGCCCGGCCCGGCCCGGGCACGGCCCGGCCCGGGCCGGGCCGGGCTGAAGAGGAACCCGTGCGGCGGTGCTCAGAGTGGCCCACGTGCGCTTTCTGGCGTGTGTGCATACATGACGTGACCGAAATTTCTCGCTGGGTAGCTACGGTCGGCCCGGTCGCGCGGATCCGTGGCCGGAGGAAGAGGAAACCTTACCCAGCGGTGACTGAATTAGACGTCACAAGGTCGGCACGGTTACTGTTTCGGCAGATATCGTTCGATACGTCTGTCAGGATCGGACGCCTGGGGGCATATTCTGGCGACCATGCCGGGACTGCCCGATGCGAGAAGAAAGACACGCCGCTGCTCATGACCGAGAGCCATGTGCCCGCCGTGGCGGGAGCCGAGCCGGCCCGGGATCTGGCGACACCGGC
>Ga0126380_10000501_pt1 | contig 13127 bp, 11 predicted proteins | sample PanSoiMetPlot_26_FD_92544 | JGI IMG/M metagenome (GOLD analysis project Ga0126380, IMG submission 92544) | Tropical forest soil microbial communities from Panama - MetaG Plot_26 | ecosystem: Environmental > Terrestrial > Soil > Tropical forest > Bulk soil | place: Panama | collected 2016-02-17
ACCTGGACACCACCGACGTGCAAGCTGTACGGCCGTAAGAAGCGCGGTGTTGCCAGGGACCATCGTGCCGGTGCCGTACCTAATCTACGAACGCGGCGTGGTAGTCGCGCCAGGCCGCCGATCCGCCGGTGTGTGCGGTGAGACGAAGCAGCGCCGAGGCCGCAGCCTCGACCTCGCGGGCGACGGACCGGCTTGGATTGAGCCGGCACGGCCGGATAGCACGTACGTCGCTGGCGCCGTGCTCGACGCAATGGGGCCGGCACGGGTTGAGCCGGGACACCCCACATGATGCAACGCGAACGCACTCAGGACGAAATCGCCGCGATGGGGCCCTCAGGAACTTCTGGCTGGTAGTCGTTCTGGTCTCTGCCTGTTGACACAGAAAGTGTCACGGGAGGACGTGGTGTTCGGCGAGTAATTGCAAGCAGAGACGCAGCTGGTCGGCGGTCATGCGCTTTCGCGCTGTCTCAGCAGGGTCTTCGGTGGCGGCGCCGTGTTGCCACCAGGTGTGTCCGGTGCGGCGGTCGGTGACGAGGAACCGGTCCTTGACGGAGGGTCCGCGGATGATCAGGGACGTGGTGTAGGGCTCGGCGACGACGGAGTGGATCATGCTGTGGTGCAAGGTGTAGCTGTCGCCGGGTTGTTCAGTGCGAACCATGCGGGGAACGAGGTCAGCCGGGTCGATGTGCTGGCCTAGACCGTCATCGGTGCCGTAGAGAGTGTGGGTGTAGCTGCCGTGCAGGATGCGACTAGCGTAGGTCCAGCAGTGGTTGTGGGGCCGGTCGTAGTAGCCGGGCAGGAAGATGTGCAGCCTGAGTCGCCAGCCGGCGGAGTCGTCGTGGACGACGATCTTGTTGAGGATGTCGTACTGCTCGCACAGGGCCAGCAGGGCTGGGTCGGCGAGTACGCCGGCGGCGAGCGCTCGGAGTTGGCCGCGGTCACTGTCGAGGGCAGTCAGCAGCTTGTCACTCGCGGCCCTGACCGCGGTGAGGTCGTCCCAGTCCAGCGTTGCGAGGTCGGTGAGGTATCGGTCAAGCATTTCGGGCTCCGTTCAGCTTGCGAGGTCAGTTCGCGGCGAGCGCCGTCGTCGTGCGGCCAAGTGGGACGGTGGCCGAATTCGCACAGTGCGTGGCGCCAGCGTGGCATGCGGCGTTGAGAGCGGCGCCGATGTCGGCTCCGTTGAGCCAGGCGTGGGCGTAGCCGGCGGAGAAGGCCGCACCTGCGCCGTGGGTATGCGCAACGGCGACTGGTGGTGCCGCGGCTCGGTGAATGCCGCTGGCAGTGCACGCGATGGCGCCAAGGCGGCCAAGGGTGACGACGGCTGCAGCGGGGTGCAGCCGTGCCAGCAAGTCGGTGGCCAGAGCTTCTGCGTCGGCGGCGTCGGCTTCGTCGAGGCTGGTCTGGACCGCGGTGACTTGCTGGTCGGCGGCGGCAGCAGCGATCCTCTCGTCGAGTGGATCGCCGCCGAGGTTGAGCAGGAGTGGTGCGCGGGCGGCTGCGACGGCTCGGACGGCAGCCGGGGTCAGGACCTGGTAGCAGTCCACGTAGACCAGCCGGGCGTCTGTGAGGAGGTGCAGGTTGACGGAGCGCAGGTCGTCGCAGGCTTGTTGGAGGCGGGCGAACCAGGTGCGAGCGCCGCTGTCATCAGCGATCACGGTCATCTGCGGGGTCGTGATGTCAATGACGGCAATGGTGTGCCGGATGCCGTCGAGGGCAAGGCGGTCTAGCATGCGCTGGCCGGCGGCGTCGGAACCGACGGCGTTGGCGATCAGGCCGACCCGTAGTCCAAGTCGGGCTGCTGTCACTGCGGCGATCGGCCCGTCCGCAGCGAGGGCGTTGGCGAGGTCGTTGACCACGGCGCCGCCGTTCGGGGGCGGGTAGGAGGTCACTCGTAGCAGTTGGGTGTCGGCGAGATAGCTGACGCAGACGAGGTCGAGTGTGCGGTCGAGGCCCATCGCGTTAGTCCTGCCAGCCGAGTTCGGAGTAGGGCTCGCCCTCGAGGTAGCTGGTGATCGCCTGCAGCGTGTACTCGATCATCGGTCCAGGCAGGGCGTGCCGTGGGAACCACTGCCAACCGGCGCACTTGTCCGGCTCAGCGTTTACGGGCGCACCGCGCCATCGGGTGACCTCGAAGAAGGTCGCCAGGCGTGCCGTGTCGGTGCGGTGGTGAACCAGGTGCACGAACCGCACGTCGATGGGGTCGATCTCGATTCCGACCTCCTCGGCTGCCTCCCGTATCAGGGCAGCGGTGGCGGGCTCCCCGTCCTCGCCGTGGCCGGCGGGCACGTGCCAGTAGCCGTCGCGCCAGCCGGTGTTCTGCCGCATGCCGAGCAAGACTTCTTCACCGCGGCGCAGGAGGAGGTGCACGTCGAGCTGGGCGCGCTGTCGAGTCATTTGCTCCCGCTTTCTCGAACGGCTGGGATACGGGCGGGACGCGGCTAGTGTTCAAGCCGGGACGGCCGGCCGAACGTCGGCTTTCCACAGGCGGCATACGGGCACGATATCCGGGTGAGCAGTGCAGGAGGAAGTTCCCATCACCAGTTCCTCGGCCGGGCATCCGCCCACGCAGGAGCCGGACGCCTTGCAGCTGCCGCAGCTGGCCTCGGCGAGGACCTTGGTGAACAGGTCGAACTCGTTGCTGCCGCAGTTGAGCACGACCTTTCCGTCGACCATTGTGGCGAAGTTGAGATCGGTGTCGAACAAGTAGGAGCACACGTACGCCCGGCCGTCCGGGAAGATCGAGATCCGGTCGAGGGTACGGCCGATGCAGCCGCGGTAGCCCTGCGCGGCGTAGTGGCCGATGCGGTCGCGCCGCGCATAGGTGGGCTGGTACCAGACCCGGGTGCGGCGGCCGGCAGCCGCGTGCTCGAGTCGTTCGTAGAAGTCGATCCACTCCTCGGGGTGCATCGCCCAGTCAGCAGCGCCGTGTCCGGAGCCGATCACGCTGAAGACGTGGTACTTGACGAGAGACACACCGAGCTGTTCGGCGATGTCGAGGAGACGGAAGCTGTCAGCCGCGTTGACCCGGTTGACAGTGCAGATGATTCGCGTGTCGAAGCCGAGCCGGACGAGTTCATCTATGTTGCGGACAGCCTCACCGAACGTGCCGGCGCCGCGTACACGGTCGTGGCTTCCTGGCGAGCCGCCGTCGAGGCTGATCTGAATGTAGGCCACGTAACGTGGGTCCATCCGCCGGAACTTCCGTATCGCGGGCTCCAGTCCGTTGCTGGTAGTGATGACGTGCTCGTAGCCGAGGTCGTTGGCCATGCCTACGATCTGGATGTAGTCGGGGTGGAGGGTCGGCTCGCCGCCGAGGAGTGTCAGCTTGGACCCGCCCATCAGCCGCCAGGTCCGCAGGGTATGCGCGACCTGGTCTAGCGGCATCTTCAGCGCGCGGTCGAGCCGCTCGCCCATGTAACAGTGTTCGCAGCGCAGCTGGCACCGCTCGGTGATGTAGAGGTAGACGTTGCGAAAGCGCCCGTAAGGGATCTTGTCGACGCGATGCAGTTCCGCGGCGTGGGCGCTGGCGGGAAGGCGGGCGTGCCCGTAGCCGTCGGTGCGCTCAGGGAGACCGGGGTTCGGCAGCCAGGTCGTAGTCACGTGGAGGCTCCTCAGGACGAGGTGGACGGCGAGGTCGGCTGGCACGCGGACAGGACTGCGCGCAGCACCGCGGCGGGCTCGTCGGCGGCATCGATCACCACGTGTGGAACGCCGCTCGCCCTGGTCGCCGCTCGAAGGTCGGGAAGATGTGCGCGGAACCTGTGCAGCCGGGCCGTGAATCGATCGGGCTCGTCGCAGCGGCGACGCTGCAGGCGGCCACCGCAGTCGGAGCAGGCATGTGGGTGGCCTGGGCAGGCCCGAGCGGGACGGTGTGGGTAACCGCTTGGCCCCGGCTCGCACGCCGGACAGACTCGCCGCGCGTCGGATCGCGCAGCGACGACAGCGTCAGGTGCCGCGAGTTCGACGATCCGGAATATCCATCCGCGCTCGGCAGCCAACTCGGACAGGAAACGCAGTTGCGCGACGCTGCCCGGGAAGTTCTCCAACAGCACCGTTCCGACCAGTGTGGGAAGGCCGAACGCTGCCGTGAGCAGCACCTCCACGGCGGGGTCGCCGAACCAACCGAGGGCGTCTACCGGCTCGAACAAGACCTCCAGATGGAGATGGTCACGGCGAAAGCGGGCCGCGAAGTCCCGCAGGCGGAACACCTCGGCATCCAACCTCGCTGCCAGCGACGTGGTCACCGTGCTCTTCCCGACCGCGGGCGGGCCGACAACGGCGATCAGTTCGAGGCCAGCATCGTCGCGACCGCCCGCCTCGTGCGGGACCTCCTCGACGACGGCTGGCACCTGGAAGCTGAACGCTGCCATCACAGTCCTCTGAAGTGGTGGTGGTCCTCTGGCCGGCGAGCGAGGGTGGCCAGGACAGCTTGCGTCGTGGCGCACGATCGTGGGTCATAGTTGTGTCCTAGTCTTGTGCTAGTTCCGCGTCGCGCCGCTCGCTCGATGTCGACTACCGTGCTCACCTGACGACCGACCCCTGCGTAGCAGGTCTGGAGGAGACGGTGGTGAGCGTGGGCCGCTGGACCGGCCGCGAGGCGCGGGCCCTGCGCCATGCCAAGCGCATGAGCGTGCGGGAGTTCGCGGAACACCTCGGTCTCACGCCGGCAGCTGTCTCGAACTGGGAGCGGCGTGGCACACAGGCCAACCTGCGCTACGAGACCCAGCAGATTCTGGACGTAGCCCTCGCCCGTTCGGCAGAGGATGCGCGGGAGCGATTCGAACAGTTGTTGGAAGCTGACACCAACCAGGCGACTGCAGGGCGCGACAGCGAATCCGCAGCAGAGGAGGAACCCACCGCGTCCGGTTGCCATGGACTCGGTCGGCGGTCGGCCACACGGACAAACGCACTTCTCGAGGCCACGACGCAGCTCGGGGCCTGGTCGCTGCGGTACGTGCCGCCGATCGAGGCTGCAGCGACCATTGCCAGCTTCGTCGCGTCCCCGTCACGGGTGTTCGTCATCAAAGGTCCGCCTGGCAGCGGAAAGACCCTTCTGACTCATCACCTTGCCGAACAGGCCGGCGCAGTCGACTTCCAACTCCACACGGCGGACTCCTGGAGCGGCCACGTCAACGACCTCGCCTCAGAAGTCCTCAGGTACGCCTCGGTCGAGAGCGGCCCCGACCCGCTGCTGACTCTCGAGCGAGAGTGCGCACAGCTCAGCCGCCCGCTTGTGGTGGTCATCGACAGCCCACCGGCCGAGGTCGAGATACGGCAGGTATGCCGTCAACTGGATACCATTCTGCGGCAGGTTCTTACCGGGGATCTTCGGTTCTGCCTGGTCCTACGGACACCGCCGGACATCGACTTCTCCGCGCACCCGGTCCTAGCGGCGACCATCATGCGGCCGACGAGTGGCCCAGACGGAGCTTCGTTGACCCTTCGGCCGTGGACCACGAGCGAGGCCCGAGCGGCCTGGGACGCCAGCCGCACCAGCGGCGACCTGAAGTTTGACCGTCTGCCACCTCGTGCTCGTCAGTTGGCCCGCCTGCCGCTGTACATGCGTTTACTCATGGAGGCTGGCGCTGGCGCGGCCGGTGAGCCAACCGCCTACCGTCTGGTCGACTTCTGTGTTCGCACAATCACAGGAACGGTCAGCGCTGATGTCGACCTTGTCATGCGACGTCTAGCCGCACTGGCTGAATCTGAGCTGCCGAACATGCTGCCATCGCATGTCCACCCGAAAATACCACCGAAGGACGAGGGTGGAGATGTTCAACTCACTAACCTGCCACTACTACGGCCGGCCGAGACTGGGCAGCCGACGTTCGACCACGACGTTATCCGGGAATATTTCCTCGCCACCCGGCTCGCCCACCTGGTCGAAGAAGCCGGCAGGTCATCGGTGGGTGTTGCGGCGCTGAACGAGGCCGCTGCTCTGGCAGGTAAGTCAGCAACGGCTCATGGCGTGCTCGAGTTCACTCTCCAGTGCCTGGACTGGGTCGCACCTGAACTGCTCTCGGCATTGTCGATGTCTCCGACGATCGCCGTCTCCACGGCGCTGCCGCTAATGCTCGACCTCAGTGGAGAAGACGCCTCCTTCATCACCGATCAGGTCCTGCAGTCCTGTGCCTCCAGGTCCCTGCATGATGCCGGCCTGCCCTTGGCTCGGGCGCTCCTTCGCAGCCCGCGACTGCCTGCCGCGTTAGCCGGCTACCACGCACGCTGGATGATCGAGATCCTACGTCAGTTCGGCTCAGCAGTCTGGCCTGACGTTGTGGAACACATCGAACGACGGCTCACAGCATCTTCCGTACACGCAGTGCTCGAAGCGGCGGATCTCACGGCGGCGACCGACGCGGTGTTCTTCGCGCGCCACGCGGCCTTGTTCGCCAGCGACGACCCAGGCCTTGCGCAGCCGTTGAAGGCTCTCGAGGAGCACCCGGACTGGCGAGTTCGAGCGGCACTCGCTGACGGGCTTCATCGCAACCCCACACCGCACGCCGCGATGGCCCGCATCATCAGCGCCCTGGCAGGGGACCGAGACTACAAGGTTCGCGCGGCCGTCGCCGAGGCGGTCGGCCACCTTGGACCAGCCACGGCCCAATATCAACCGACTCTCGCAGTCGACCAGAACTGGCACGTCCGTGAACGTCTCGTTCGCGGGCTCATCACCGCCGCGGCGGGCCTCGACGAGCGAGTGTCGACAATCCTCCTGTCGGATGAGACATGGCGAACCTGCCCCGCACACGTCCGAACCTCGATGGAGCGGCTCCTGTTCATCAAGGGAACAGCAAAACGACGGCCGACCGACGCCTACCACACGGCCCTGTTTGGCCTGCTTCGCGAGGTGCGTACTGGAGCGCTGGCCCTGTCAGAAGACGTCATGTCCCGCCTCATCCATGAAGGCAAGAAATCAAGCCACTGGCTGGTCCGGCAGGAGGTAGCAAGCCTCACGACGAACGGCCCTCGCCGGGACGACGTCCGAGGGAGCAAAGAAGCCCTCCGGCGACTACGCGGCGGCAGGACAGTCCAGGTCGCCCTCGATCTACGAGACCTCGACCACGCGGTGGCTATAGCACGAGCTGCCGCGACTGCCGGAGCGCAATTCGTGGAGATCGGCGACCCTCTCGTCAAGACTGTCGGAATCTCAGCGATCGAGCACATCAAGCGATCCGTTCCTGGTGTCGCCGTGGTCGCCGAGATGATGTCCGCGGACTGGGGCCGCGACCAAGTAGTCCTCGCCGCCGAGGCCGGCGCCGACATCGTGCTCCTCATCGGTCCCGCGTCCACGGCGAGCGTCGCGGCCGCCGTCGACGCCAGCGGACGGCTAGGCGTACCACTCCTGCTCGACGTCCCGCACGGCAGGCTCGACCGGGCCTGGGTGCAGGCCATGGAACGCATCGGTGTCGACGGCTTCAGCATCACGACCAACATCGACCTCGGAGTGGCCGGGCACCACCCACTCGAACAAGCACATGCTGTCCGCTCCTGGACGAGGCTGCCCGTGGCCGTCTCCGGCGGTTTCGACACCACCGACGACATCATCGACACCATCCCAGCTTGGGACATCCTCGTCGTCGGCAGAAGCATCTCGGACGCAGTCGACCCCGCTGCTGCCGCACGGCAACTCATAAACCACATCAGTACTCTCCGGGCGAGGACTGCCGATGCTGATCACTCCGCTTGAACCTAAACTTGTCCCCGCGGTGGAGGGTCTCATTGGGTTGGGTGGACCGTACCTACGGGTCCGCACCTCCTCCGACTACTGGCTCTACGCCCGGCTGTTCTCCACGACGTGCCCGGTCGCCATTGAAGACGAGCGGGTCGTCGGAGTCATCATCGCCTTCCGGAGCCAAGACAACCCGGACGAAGTATACCTTCAAGACGTCATGACCCACCCCGACCACCGGCGCCGCGGAATCACGAGAAGTCTCATCGACACGATCCGCCGCCAAGCCGCGGCTTGGGGATGCAAGCGCCTCTACCTCACCTCCGAGGCCGGTAACATCACCGCACACGCAACCTGGCTTGCCTTAGGATTCACAAACATCCCGGGCGATCAGACAGTCAACGGAATATCAGTGATCTCCAATTACAAGGGTCCGACCAAACACCGTGCGGTTTATGAACTGACAGTCAGTTCTAGCCTCTTGTGAGCCAAGCGCCCCCGGCGCAGCCGAACTCGACCAACGCGCCACCGAATTGCTCGCCCGGAGAACGTGACCGACGGAACGCCGCGCCGAACGGCAACGCAGGCGACGGTCGGACGCTCGCCGCTCAGCCGGGTATGAGGTTGCTCGCACGACCCTAGAACCCAGTGGCTCAGAACCCCAGTGCCTGGGCTCGGCGCTTGACCTCCTTGCCGCGGTCGGTGCGCAGCGCCTCGACCGGCGTGCCCGGCAGTGTGTCGTCCGGGGTGTGCAGCCAGCGCAGCGCCTCGTCGTCGGAGTACCCGGCGTCACGGAGCAGCGTCAGGACTCCGTTGAGACCTTTGACTACCGCATCGCCGACGAGCAGGTCCGCAGGCACCCGGACCTGCCCGTCGTCCTGGCGGACACCGGCCAGGGCACCGTCGCGGAGCATCTGCTGGATGCGGCTCACCGGCAGGCCGAGCCGCTCGCCGACCTCGGTCACGGTCAGCCACTCGTCGACCTCGCTCACGCACCTAGCCTGCCACTCCCGCGCCCTGAGCGGGGACTCCGGGTTGCCCCTGTCACCAGGGTCAGGCGTCCCGGACCGGGACGGCCGGGTCGGCGAGCCGGGCGGGGTCGGGGACCCGGCCGGCGTCGATCGCGCGCCGGGCCTGGACCGCGTCCCGGGGCCGGTCGACGGCCAGGAAGCCGGTCAGCCGGCCGCCCGCGTCCAGCCACGCCGCCGCCCAGGCGCGGTCGGAGCCCGGGTCGCCGCGCCACACCGCGGGCGGCCCGTCCCGCCAGCCCGCCCACTGCAGGTAGCGGCCGAACTGCTCGGACCACACGTACGGCACCGGGTCGTACGCCGCGTCCTCGCCGAGCAGCGCCGCCGCCACCACATCCGGCGCGCGCAGCGCGTCGTCCCAGTGCTCGGTGCGGACCCGGCGGCCGGTGCGTGGCGACCACCGGGCGGCGCAGTCGCCGACCGCGAGCACGCCGGGCAGCGACGCCCGGCAGGCGGCGTCCACCACGACGCCGCCCGTGCGCGGGTCGACCTCCACCCCGGAGCCGGCCAGCCAGCCGAGGTCGGGCCGCACCCCGATCCCCTCCACCACGACGTCGGCGGGCAGCACCTGTCCGCTGCCGAGCGTGACCGACATGCCGTCCACCGCCGCCACCGGCTCGGCGACGCGCAGCGTGATCCCGGCCTCGGCGTACCACGGAACGGTCCGCGCGCCCGCCTCCTCGCCGAGCGCGACCGAGAGCGGGGCAGCGGCCGCCTCGACCACCGTGACGGCGCAGCCACGCCGGGCCGCCGCGGTGGCGACCTCGGCGCCGATCCAGCCGGCGCCCACGACCACCACCCGGGCGCCGGCCACGAACGCCGCCCGCAGCCGCAGCGAGTCCTCCGCCGTGCGCAGCACGCACGCCCCGCTGCCATCGCCGCTGTCGCCGCCGATCCGCCGCGGCACCGCGCCGGTGGCCAGCACCAGCCGGTCCCAGCGCAGCTCGCCGACGGTGGTGGCCAGCACGCCTGGCGCGAGGCCGGTGGCGGTGACCCCGAGCCGCAGCTCGGCGCCGCCGTACCAGTCCGGGTCGAGCGCGCTGTCGTCGGCCTCGCCGAGCAGCACCCGCTTCGACAGCGGCGGCCGGTCGTACGGCGGCCGGGCCTCCGCTCCGACCAGCAGCAACTCCCCGGCGTACCCGCGGGCCCGCAGCTGCTGGCAGGTGCGGGCGCCGGCCAGCCCAGCGCCCACCACGACGACCCTAGCTGCTGGGGCGGCAGTCACTGGGCCGCGGCGTGCAGGGGGAACGCGTCCTTCCAGACCGGCTCGTAGCCGGCCGCCGCCAGCATGGCCGCCACGTCGGCCGGCGGCCGTTCGTCGGAGACGGCGAACTGCTCCTGCGCGGCCCCGGGATGGGAGTACCCACCCGGCTCGGTGGACGAGCCGGCCGACATGTGCGTTACCGCGATCCGCACCAGGCCGTCCCGCAGCGGCGCCGGCTCCCGGGTGGACAGCACGATGCCGGCCTCCGGCTCGTACAGCCGCAGCGCCGCGAGCGCCTGCACGTAATCCGCGTCGCCGACCGGCACCGCCGGCCGGTAGCCGGCGGCCGACGGCTTGATCCGGGGCAGCGCCACGGTGACCTCGGTGCGCCAGAACCGGCGGACCAGGAACGCGGCGTGCGCGGCCAGCGCGAGCACGTCGGCGCGCCAGTCCTCGGCCAGCCCGAGCAGCGCGCCGACGCCGAGCCGGCGCACGCCGGCGGTCGCGGCCAGCTCGCAGGCGGAAAGCCGGCGGTCGTAGTCCCGCTTCCACCCCGCGGCGTGCACCTGCGCGTACCGCGCCCGGTCGTAGGTCTCCTGGTAGTGCACGACCCCTTCCAGGCCGGCCGCGACCAGCCGCGCGTAGGTGTCGTCGGACCAGGTCTGGGTCTCGACCGACAGCGACGGCACGAACGACCGCAGCCGCTCGACGACGGCGAGCAGGTAGTCCTGGGAGACCTCCACCCGGTGCTCGCCGGCCACCAGCAGCAGGTGGCGGAAGCCGCGGCCGGACAGCAGCCGGGCCTCGGCCTCCACTTCGTCCACCGACAGGGTGCGCCGGGCGATCGCAAGCCCCTTCGCGAACCCGCAGTAGGTGCAGGTGGACAGGCAGGCGTTGGAGACGTACAGCGGGGCGAACAGCCGCACCGCCCGGCCGAAGCGCTGCACGGTCACCGCCCGCGCGGCCTGCGCCAGCTCCTCGAGCCGCCGGGTCGCGGCCGGGGAGAGCAGCACGGCCAGGTCGCTCAGGTCCAGCCGGTCACCATCAGCGGGCGAGCGGCGCAGCACCGCGGTCACCTCGCCGTGGGTGGCCCGCAGCGCAGTCGCGGACAGCTCAGCGAGGTCCAGTCGTTCCAGCTCGCGGGCGAACCGCCCCTTCGGTGCGCTCACAGCGCTCCCGCCGCGCCGGCGGAGACCGGGCCCAGGAAGCCGGTCAGCGGGGAGGACGCCGCCGCCTCGGTGGCGGCGCGGACGGTCCCGCGGCCGGCCAGGTAGCCCAGCCGCCCGGCCCGGGTGGCCAGCGCGAACGCCTGCGCCATCGCGACCGGGTCGCGGGCGACCGCGATCGCGGTGTTGACCAGCACCGCGTCGGCACCGATCTCCATCGCCTCGGCCGCGTCGCTGGGCACCCCCAGCCCGGCGTCGACCACGACCGGCACCCCCGCCTGGGCGACGATCGCCTCGATGGCGTCCCGGGTCCGCAGGCCACGGTTGGACCCGATCCAGGCGCCGAGCGGCATCACGGTCGCGCAGCCGGCCTCCTCCAGCCGGTGGCAGAGCACCGGGTCGGCCGAGCAGTACGGCAGCACGGTGAAGCCGTCCGCGACCAGCCGCTCGGCCGCGTACAGCGTCTCCACCGGGTCCGGCGCGAGGGTCCGCGGGTCCGGGGTGACCTCCAGCTTGACCAGATCGCTGCCGGTGCCGGCGCGGCCGAGCCGGGCCAGCCGGACGGCCTCGGCCGCGTCCGCGGCGCCGGAGGTGTTCGGCAGCAGCGCGACGCCGGGCGGCACGAAGTCGAGGATGTCCCCCTCGCCGAGGCGGTCGAGGTCGACCCGGCGCAGCGCGACCGTGACGATCTCGGTCCCGCTGGCCAGCACCGCCTCCCGCATCAGCGCGTGCGAGGCGAACTTCCCCGTGCCCACCAGCAGCCGGCTGGAGAACGCCCGGCCGGCGACGACGAACGGGTCGGCATCCACGTGGTACCACTCCCCTCGCGGGCATTACCCCGATCGGGTGCTACGGGTCGCCGGCGGATCCACGCCCGGCCTCTCAGCCCGCCTCCCGCGGGCTCCCCGGTCCTGACTCGTTCATCGTACGGCGGCTTCATCGTACGGCGGCGCACTCGCGCCGCCGCGGGACCGGCAGCGATGATCTGGCACGAACGAGCGAGTCTCTGCCTCACCTGCGGCAGTAGACCTCTCCTGCGCCCTAGACTCGGACAGCGTGGACACGGCGCTCGCCGATCCCCTGGTCGGTAGCGTCCTCGACGGTCGGTACCGGGTCGAGGCGCGGCTCGCGCGCGGTGGCATGTCCACCGTCTACTCCGGGACCGACCTGCGCCTGGACCGGCCCGTCGCGGTCAAGGTGATGGCCGCGGCTCTGGCCCGGGACTCGGTGTTCGTCGACCGGTTCGGCCGGGAGGCCCGCGCCGCGGCCCGGCTGTCACACGTCAACGCGGTCGCGGTGTACGACCAGGGCACCGCCCGTGGCCCGGACGGCCAGGTGGTCTTCCTGGTGATGGAGCTGGTCCGCGGCCGAACCCTGCGCGACCTGCTGGCCGAGCGCGGCCGGCTTTCGGCGGACGAGGCGACCTCGCTGCTCGAGCCGGTGCTGGCGGCGCTGGCCGCCGCGCACCGCGCCGGCCTCGTGCACCGCGACGTCAAGCCGGAGAACGTACTGATCTCCGACGACGGCCTGGTCAAGGTCGCCGACTTCGGGCTGGCCCGGGCGGTGGCGGCGACCACGGCGACCCAGGACGGCATGGTCTTCGGCACCGCCGCGTACGTGGCGCCGGAGCAGGTCTCCCGCGGGGCCGCCGACCCCCGCACGGACGTCTACTCGGCAGGCATCGTGCTCTACGAGATGCTCACCGGAGCCACCCCGTACGGCGGCGACTCGGCGATCGCGGTGGCCCACCGGCACGTGCACTCCGACGTGCCACCGCCGTCGGCGGCCGAGCCGTCGGTGCCGCCGGCGCTGGACGACCTGGTGCTGCGGGCCACCCGGCGGGAGCCCGGCGCCAGGCCGGCGGACGCCGGAGCGTTCCTCGCCGAACTCGCCGACGTCCGCGCCGACCTCGGGCTGCGCCGGGTGCCCGCGCCCATCCGCACCGGACGCCGGACGCCGGTGCCCGGGCCCGCCGGTGACGTCACGGTCAAAGTGCCCACGCGGTCGCCCGGGCCGGTCGGCGGCGTCACCGTCAAGGTGCCCACCCGGGTGTCCGG
>Ga0126380_10000502_pt1 | contig 13122 bp, 16 predicted proteins | sample PanSoiMetPlot_26_FD_92544 | JGI IMG/M metagenome (GOLD analysis project Ga0126380, IMG submission 92544) | Tropical forest soil microbial communities from Panama - MetaG Plot_26 | ecosystem: Environmental > Terrestrial > Soil > Tropical forest > Bulk soil | place: Panama | collected 2016-02-17
AGGCCCACTTGCTGTGCAGTGGGCTGCCCCAGCGGATCAGCTTAGCCCAGTCGGTCTGGTCGCTGCCCACGCGGATCATCTTGTGCCGCGGCCCGGCCCAGCCGCACATCAAGCAGGTTCGAGATTCCACGGCCGGTCACCCCCCAGTTGTTCGACGGGCGGCGAGGCGATGACGGCGGAGTGCCAGAACCGGTGTTAGCCGCCGGGCATGCCTCGCGCATCGCCTTGTCGCAGGCTTAATCAAGATCGTCGGTTAACTCCATTGGAGTATTCAGTGATTATCAGAGATGGTCAGCCAGCCTCGCAAGCGGAGGACCGCGAGCAATGCTTGAAACCTGTGGATGGGCCGGGAAGGGTGTACCTTCCCGGTGATCGAGTAGAGGTTTCAAGCAAGATCGGCGCTGCAACGCCGGTCGGGCAGGCACAACCCGATGCTCACCGTAGTCCCTGACGACTGCCCAGGCCAGCGGCGCGGGAAGGATCACTCGCCGTCGCTGATCGATGAGATCGTCCACAAGACCGCCAACGTCCTCGCCGCGCTGCCCAAGTTGGGGAACTTCGCCCCATGGGCGGCCTCGAACGCCTTGACCGCGACGAGGGCGTGCTGCTTGTCCTCGGCGCCCCAGATCTCGGCCAGCGCCTTCTTCGCGACTTTCAGGCCATCGCGGACCGGGTCGAGATCGAGGCACTGCGCGGTGCAGACTACTGCGGTCTCGGTCACCGCGGGCCAGCTCACCGGGTTGCGCGGCAACACGGTCGCGCTGCCAGCGCGGCACGCGCGGGGTCTCGGCCGCAGTGTCGGCGACGCGATCAGGATGCGCCTGGGCGACCGCGCGCAGGTACAGCTGCGTCTGGTGCGACCCCCGAGCCCGCCAGCCAGCGGTCTGCGAGTGCCAGCCGGGCGAGCCGGGCCTAGCCCGCGAGCTCAGTTGGTTGCAGGGCTGTCCTGGTACCAGGGTGGGTCCATGTTGTCCAGGCAGGTTTGCAGGTCTTGCCGGAGTCGTGCGCGGTCTGTAGGGCTGAGGCCGGCCAGTAGTTGCTGCTCGACGGTTTCGCAGCGTTGCCTGCATTGCGCGAGCATGTCGTGGCCCTTGGGGGTCAGCCGGACCTCGATGACGCGGCGGAGCCGCCGGTGCGGGGAGCGTTCGATCAGGCCCTGCTCTTCCAGCGCGGACAGCAGGGGCGGCACTCCCTGTGGCCGTACATATGCCCGCCGGGCAAGCTCGGCGGGCGTCAGCGCCGGTGCGCGGCCGAGCTCGAGGAGGAGGACGTAGTGGGCGGTGTTGAGGCCCAAGTCACGCAGCCTGTCATCCATGATGCGGCGAATCAGGGCGTGCAACCGCGTGATCAGGTAACCGGTCTCCACGTCGCTCTTGGCCGTGGGAACGGCGCCTGTTTGCCCGGCCGCTTCCGACGGGGCTGGTTCGACCGCGGTCATCCTAATAGGGTACCCAGCCTGGGGTGGGTGAGTTTGTGCGCGGCGGCCTGTGCATGCCCGTCACTGACTGGGTGGGCGCTGCTGTTGCGGAGTGCGGGCAGGTAGGTCTGATCGGTGCTGAGGCGTTCGTCATTTCCGGGCGGCGCCGCCCCACCGGCTGATGACCACTTTGGTTTCGGTGAAGAAGCGCACCGCGTCCCGGCCCTGGGGGTGGAGGACGCCGAAGAAGGAGCCCTTGGCGCCGCTGAAGGGGAACCATGCAACTGGTGCGGGGACGCCGACGTTAATCCCCACATTCCCAGCCTCTACCTCGTACCGGAACTTGCGGGCCGCAGCGCCGCTCTCGGTGAAGATGCTGGCGCCGTTGCCGTAGGGGGAGGCGTTGATCAACGATAGTGCCTCGTCGAGGGTCGCCACGGGGGTCACGCCGACCACCGGGCCGAAGATCTCGTCGGTGTAGGTGTGCGTCCCGGGGTGGACGCCGTCGAGGACGGTCGGGCTGACGAAGTACCCGTTGGGACGTTCTGGGACGATGGGTTTGCGGCCGTCGAGTATGGCGGTGGCCCCCTCGCTGATCCCCAGGTCGATGGCGCTGACGATGCGGTCGCGGGCGCCTGCGGAGACCACCGGCCCAATATCGACGCCCGCTTCGAGGCCGTCGCCGACCCGCAGTTCGCCGGCGGCGGCGACGACAGCATCGACGGCTCCGGCTCGGGCGCTGCTGACCGGCATGATCAGGCTGTTAGCCAGGCAGCGCTGTCCTGCGGCCCCAAAAAGGGAGTTCATGAGCGAGGGCAGGTGCGTCTGGAGGTCGGCGTCGGGCATAACGACGGCGGCGTTTTTGGCGCCTCCGGAGGCCTGCACCCGCTTGCCTGCCGCGGCGGCACGAGCGTAGACGTACCGGGCCGTCTTGGTGGCGCCGACGAAGGAGACGCCCTGGATCAGCGGGTGGTCTAGCAGCGCGTTGACCGCTTCGGTGCCCCCGTGGACCAGGTTCAACACCCCGGGGGGAAGACCGATTTCGTCGATCAGCTGGAAAACTCGCTGTTGCGTCATGGGATCCAGTTCGGAGGGTTTGAGGATGTAGGTGTTCCCGGTGGCGATGGCGTAGGGCCAGAACCACAACGCGATCATGAACGGGAAGTTGAACGGGGTGATGCCGGCGAAGACCCCGAGCGGCTGGTGCACGACGTCCTCGTCGATCCCCCGCCCGGCCCCGTCCTCGAGCCCGTAGCCCATCATCAGTGTGCTGACTGAGCAGGCTGTCTCGACGTTCTCGATGCCCCGCTGCACCTCGCCGCGGGCGTCTTCCAGGGTTTTGCCCATGTCGGTAACGATGACTCGCGCCACGTCCTCGCGATGCTTATCCAGCGCCTCCCGCAACCGCATGAGGTAGCGGGCACGCTCTTGCGGCGGCGTGGCTCGCCAGCCCGGGTAGGCAGCCTGCGCCGCAGCGACGGCGGCATCTATGTCGGCGGCGCTGCTCAGCGGGACACGGCCGATGATTTCGCCGGTCGCGGGGTTGCTGACCTCCTGCACCTCACCGGTTTCCGCGTGGACCCACCGGCCGCCTACGTAGTTACTGATCATCTCAGCCGATGCGCCTGCCTTTGCCATGATCGTCCTCCCGGCCTGGGCTCGTCCGTCGCTGCATCTGCCCGTGACGCTAGGCTTTGATCAAGTACTTGTCAATATAACAAGTACATGTTAACTTCGCCATGTGTTGCGAACACACCCGCAAGGCCCCGGAGCGCACGGCAGCGTTCGCCCCAGCTTGTGTCGCCGGCCCTGGCCGGGCGAGGCAGGTGACCACAGGATGATCTTGATGACAGGTGGCCTGCACCACCGCGGCCTGGCCCCGCCAGCCCCGCAGTACCCGGGCGCCGCGGCGCCCGGGTACTGCGGCCCATCGCATCCGGCCGGCCGGGGCTAACTCGGCAGGAGGTAATTCGACCATGTTCACGATGACGTCGTACTTCACAGTTCCCACCGACACGGGCTGGGACGCAATGCGCAATCTTGCGGAGGTCCGGGCGTTCCAGTACCGGGGATTGCCGGGGCTGCGCTCAAAAGCGTTCATCGTCGACCCCGTGCGCGGGCTCTATGGAGCGAATTACGTGTGGGAATCGCGTGAGGCGATCGACGACTTCCTCAAGTCGGACCTGTTCGCGGGGATCGTAGAACGGCTCGGCGAGCCAGAGATACGGATCTTCGAGGTGCCTGCCTACCTGGAACGGGGCGAAATCGTCTACCTCGCCTCCGGCGCGGCCCTGCCGGCCGCGGCGGGCGCCACCCTGCCCGCCCAAGCCAGCGGAGGGATGTGACGTTATGAACTCCACCATGGATGAGGCCCTGGAACGGCTGCGCGGAGCCAGTCCCGAGCACGCCAACGGCGTCCCCAACCACGGACCGATGGCCACCGAGGCGCTGGTAACCCTCGGATGCGACGGGGAGCAGGTGGTGCGGTGGGCCGACCGTTACCGCAGCAAGCTGATCCCCATGCCCGCCTCCGCCCTGCGGATTACCCAGCAAAATTGGCCGGAGGCACTGGGCAGGATGGACGCGGCTGCCGACTGGCCGGTCTTCTTCGGCAATGAACTGGCCGACCACTCGTGGGAGTTGGTGCTCGACCAGTGGCTGCCCAGGCTCCTGCCGGGCCTCATGGCGGCAGGCACCCACGGCTTTATCCGCACCGCGCACGCGGTCCGGGCCCTGGGCGACGGGCCGACGCCGTTGCGGCTTGAGGAACTCGGCCTGGCGCTGGGTTTCTGGGCGGCCTACTACCAGGAACTGCCCGGCGATCCGGTCTTGGCCGGCGACCTGGGCCCGGAGCAGGCGCTAGGCCAAATCCCCCGCGCCCGCAGGAGCTACGACTCCAAGGAAGCGCTGCCCCGGGAATTCGTGGGAGTACTGGACACCCTGCCAGGCTTTCCAGCAGCCGTAACTGCCCTCGGCGCGCCGCAGTCGATCCCAGCCGCACTCACCGCCCTGACCGAGACCGCCGCGCGGCTCTACCTCGCCAACGCCGAACGCCACCCACTGGTGATGCTCCACACCGTCACCGGGCCTTCGGCGCTGCGCATGATGCTGCCGCACATTTCCCCGCAGGTGCAGCGCACCGCGTTCAGCTACATCTGGCAGGCCGTCGCCGGCTGGGCAGCCGCTTTCGGCGTGCAGCCGCCCGCCGGGCCTGACGAGCCCGCCGCAGGCCAGCTGACAACATCGCAGGTCCTCGAACGGTGCCTGGAGACAGAAGACCCGCACGCCATCAAGTTCGTCGAGGCCTGCGTGCGCGAATACCGGGAAAACGCCAAACCCGTGTACCTCGCGGCCGCGCTGGACTGGGCGACGCGCTTGCGCGTGGCCCGGGGCTGGGCAAATGACAAGAAGATCTTCTCTGGCCTGGTGATACGTTCCTGACCGGCGAGCAGATGGGGCATGGCAGCCACGACCGCAGACAGGCTGAAGGCATTACCGGGAGACCGCCACCGCCGCGATCATCACGACCGGCGATGGCCACAGGCTCGAGGCCCACGTTGTCGTGGTCGCGGTCGGCATGGTGCCCAGCACCGAGGTGCTTGCCGGATCGGGACTAACGCTCGGCGACGGTGGCATCGTCGATGAGTACTGCCGGACCAACCTTGACGGCATAGCCGCAGCCGGTGACGTCTCGCGGCACTACCACCCCGCTGTATCGCGAGCACCTTCGCGTCGAACACATTCGCAATGCCAGCCGTCAAGGCGCAGTCGCAGCCGGCAATCTTCTTGGACGGCGCACGGCTCACACGGACCCGCCCTGGTTCGGGTCAGATCAGTTCGGCCAGAACCTGCAGTATGCGGGACACGGCCGCGGCTGTGACCAGATGGTCATCCGCGGCGACATCCAGGGCCGCGACTTCATCGCCTTCTACCTCAAGAACAGCGTTGTGCGCGCGGCGTTCGCCATCAACCGCGGCGGCGACATCGCCGCCGCCCGGCAGCTGATCGCCACCCGGGCCACACCCAGCCCAGCAGCGCTCGCCGATCAAGACGTTCCCCCTGGCAATCTGACCCTCCGCAGCACCCGGCGCGGTCTGTCAGCCCGTTCGGGAGAGGCCATGATGAGCCGTGGCGGCGTGGTAGTCGGCGCCATTGGAGCTTGCCGGGTCGACGTGCACCGAGATGGTGCTCAGCTTCGGCTCGGCGTGGAACAGGGCGTGCCTTACCGCCTCCGCGATGGCGTGGCTGGAGCTGGTGGGCAGGTCAGCGTTCACCACGATCGCCAGATCGGCCTCGAGCCGGTGCCCCAGCCAGCGCACCCTGACGTTGCGGACCTCGTTGACACCATAGAGTCGCGCCGCGCGCGTGAGCTTTCCGCTGATCTGCGGATCGACGGCGTCCATGAGGCGGTGCCAGATGTCGCGCGCTGCTGACGCCAGCACCACCAGGATCGCTGCCGTGATCGCCAGCCCGACGAGCGGGTCGGCAACGGGAAAGCCGGCCAGTACGCCCAGGGCGCCGATGAGCACGGCGAGCGAGGTGAACCCGTCGGTCCGGGCGTGGTAGCCGTCAGCCACCAGCGCTGCCGAGCCGATATCCCGGCCAACCCGGATCCGGAACATCGCCACCGCCTCGTTGCCGACGAAACCAATGACTGCGGCCGCCATCACCCACGGCAGGTCTGTGATCGGCTGCGGGTGCAGCAGCCGCAGCAGCGATTCCCAGCCGGCCACGGCCGCGGAAAGGGCGATCAGTGCCACGATCGCCACTCCAGCCAGATCCTCGGCCTTCCCGTACCCGTAGGTGTAGCGGGAGGATGGCCGCCGGCGGCCCAGCGCGAAGGCAAACCACAGCGGAAGGGCGGTCAAAGCGTCCGAGAAGTTGTGGATCGTGTCCGCCAGCAGGCCGACCGAGCCGCTGATCAGGACCACAGCAAGCTGCAGCAGGGCAACGATGCCCAAGACGGCCAGGGACACCTTGACCGCCCGGATGCCGCGCTCGCTGGACTCCAAGGTGGCGTCCACCTTGTCGGCGGCGTCGTGGCTGTGCGGCTTCAGGATCTCCTCGAAGAAGCCGCGCACGCCGCCGTGATGCACGTGACCGCCAGGCTCGTGACCGTCGTGCTGGTGCGCACCGGGCCCGTGGTCATGGTGCCCGTGCGGGTGGCGTGTCCCCGGCATCGGCTAACGCCCCGTGCCGGTCTTGCCCGGGGCAGCCTGTGCGCCGGCGATGACCTCGAAGTGTACGTGCAGGAGCCGGCCGAGCAGGCCCCCGCCGCGGTCAAAATGTATCTTCGCCGTCGCGTCGCCTGATACTCGCAGATGAGGGTGTCCCGTCTCCGCGTGCTGGTGATCGCCGCCGTCGCCAGGTGCGTGTCCGTCGGCGGGCGCGTGTTCGTGGCGGTGGCCGCCCGTGGCGTGTTGGTGACCGTGCCCATGGTCGTCTGCAAACAGAATGCCGCCCTGATCGGCTGGCTCTGTGCCCGGAATGTCGGCAGCCATCGGGTTCGGGATCGTCTGCATGGCTTCCTTGAGCGCCAGGCCAGCCTCCCGCGACTCCACGTCATAGGTCACGGCGATGGGCGGCTGGAAGTCCCCGAACTCCCCGGCCCGGGCCCTGAGCACGGCGCCGCCGCGCATCTGCGGCCGGTCAGCGGCGGCCGCCAGCCACGTGCCCAGCGCCGCCTCCGCCTCGTCCTGACGGCCCGGCGCGGCGGCGAACAAGAAGAAATGCCTGATCATCTCTTTCCTCCGGGTAGTGAACCCTGACAGCGCAATGTTCCTAATTTAACAAGTACTTGTCAAACCAACAAGTACTTAACAAGACGGCAGGCCAGGTCCCTGGGCGGCGATGAGGACCAGGTCGCGGGCGGGCCCGGACGGTGGCTGTGGCGGCCCGGTCCAGACGGCCCGCAGCCCCCGGGTCAGGTCCAGGCCTGCAATGGGGATGACCGCGAGCTGCCCGGCGGTCACCGCCTCCCCGACGGCCAGCTGGCTGACCGCCGCGGGGCCGGCCCCGGCCTGGACGGCTTGGCGGACCGCGGTGGTGGTGCTCAAGGTCAGGACGGGCTCGGCCAGTTCCGTATCTGGCCCCAGCCGCTGGCGGAGGGCGTGGCGGAGCCATTGGCGTGTTCCCGAACCGGCCTCGCGCTCTACCAGAGCGGTGCTGGCTAGCTCGGCGGCGCTGACCGGGGCGGCCCGACGCGCCCACGGGTGATCGGGGCGGGCTACGACCACGAGCTGGTCGTGGGCCACGACCTGGGATCGCAGCCCGGCGGGCGTTGCTGGCCCCTCGATGAAGCCAAGGTCGGCCTGGTGGGAGGTGACCAGCGCGGCGACGGTGTCGCTGTTGGCGGCGGTCAGCGTGATCTTGGCCGGTGCCCGCCCGGGCTGCCCGGCGCCCGCGCGGAGCGCGACCAGCCACGCTGGGAGCAGGTGCTCGGCCACAGTGAGGCTGGCGGCCACCCGCAGCAGCGCGTCCCGGTCGCCGCGGAGGCTGGCGATGCTCGCATCCAGCTGGCGCGCCTGCGCCAGCAACGCGGCGGCCCAGTCGGCCAGCAAGGCGCCGACCGGTGTCAGCCGTGACCCGCGCGTATCCCGGTCCAGCAGCACCGCCCCGACCTGCGCCTCCATCGCCCGCAGCCGCGCGGACGCGGCCTGCTGGCTGATCCCGTGAGCGCGGGCGGCTGCACCGATGCTGCCATGGCCGGCGACAGCGGCGAACAGTTCCAGCGTCCCCAGATCGGGCACGTGCGGGCTGAGCGGCACCGACCCAGCCTAACCCGCTCACAACCGCCGGTTGTGAGCTGCCAGGGCCGGACCGTCTACCGGCCCAGGCCGGCAGCGCCCGATGCTGGCAAGGTGAGTCTCAACGCCCTTGACGGCATCGCCTCCCCGCCGCCGGGCCCGGCCGGGCCCGGTCGGAGGTGGCGTCCGCTGGGCGACCTGGACCGGCCGGGCCAGGTCTTTGCCGCTATCGGCCCGAACTGGTTTGCGTCGGTGATGGGTACTGGCATCGTTGCCACCGCCGCAGCCACACTCCCGGTTGAGCTTCCCGGCCTGCACGCGTTCGCGACCGTATTGTGGTTGCTGGCCGTGGCGTGGCTGGCGGTCCTGACCGCAGCATGGGCGGTGCACTTGATAGTGCATCGCCCGGTCGCCCGCGGGCACGTCGGCCACCCGGTCATGGCGCAGTTTTTCGGCGCGCCGCCGATGGCGATGCTGACCGTCGGCGCGGGCACGCTGCTGTTCGGCCCGCCGCTGATCGGGCTGCGGGCGGCGCTGCTCGCCGATGCCGGGCTATGGGCCGTGGGCACGATAACCGGCCTGGCCAGCAGCCTCGCTATCCCATACCTCATGTTCACCCGGCACCGCATCGGCGACGGCGACGCATTCGGCGGGTGGCTGATGCCGGTTGTCCCGCCGATGGTCAGCGCCGCGACCGGGGCGCTGCTGATTCCGCACCTGCCACCCGGGCAGCCGCGGCTGACGATGCTGCTCGGCTGCTATGCGATGTTCGGCCTGAGCCTCATCGCCAGCGTTATCGTCATCACCACGATCTGGCAGCGGCTTGTCCGCTACAAGCCTGGGCCTGCGCTAATGATCCCGACGCTGTGGATCGTGCTTGGCCCGCTCGGGCAGTCCATCACGGCAGCGAACGGGCTCGGCGCCGTTGCCCACCTGGCTCTGCCGTCCGGTTACGCCGCGCTGTTCGCCGAGCTCGGGCTCGTCTACGGGGTTCCGGTTTGGGGCTTTGCCGCCATGTGGGCCGCGCTGGCCGCCGCGCTCACCGTCCGTGCCGCCCGCGCCCGCCTGCCCTTCAGCCTCACTTGGTGGTCGTTCACCTTCCCCATCGGCACCTGCGTCACCGGTACCTCCGCCCTGGCCGCCCACACCGGCGCGATGGCCTTCCGCTGGACAGCAATCGCCGGCTACGCGGTGCTTGTCACAGCCTGGGCCGTCGTCAGCGCATCAACTGCCAGGGGAGCGTGGTGCGGTACGCTTTTCCTGCCCCCATCCGCTGCGGGGTTCCAAAACGAGACATAGCTAGCTGACCTGCAGGTTTGTCAGCGGTCAGGGCCGCGTATCTGGCAGGATGGCGGGTTCATGACGGTGCGGATGCTCTACCTGATGGGGTCGCGAGCCTGGTCGAGGAAGGTCCGGAGGTAGCCGGTCTCATCCTCGTCATCGAGGTCGGCGGTGATGCCGACGCGGTACATCACGGTGGGGGCCTGCGTGTCGTGACGGCGCCCGGGTCCGGTCGTCGGGAGAGGTTTGGACGGGGCAGGGCGAGTCTTAGAGGGCCTTGATCAGCCAGGTCAGCCGGAGCTCGCGGGCTGTTTCAGCAGCGATCTCTTTCAGTTGGCCGGCTTCGCCGCCTGGCGGGAGTGAGGCGGCGAGGGTGGCTGCTGCGGCCGCGGTCTGAGGGCGAGCGCCGAGGGCGGCACGCAGGTGATACGACTTGCGCAGCAGATCCAGCCCGGTCGTGTCGCCGTTATCCAGCGCCTGCCCACCGACGTGCCTGATCGCGTACGACTCCAGCATCGGGTCGTTGTCGTCGAGGGCCTTGTCGAGAGCCCGGTTGAAGTGGCCGGTCGCCTGTTGCGGGCTGTGGTCCACGTGCTCGGCGAGGACGCCCAGCCAAAAGCTCGCCCAGCCCGAGAGTCGTTCGTCGTCGGTCGCGGCGGCGAAGCCGGCACGGGCCCGCTGCGGGTCTTCGGGTCGGGAATCGATCCCGAACAGCGTTCTGGTGTAGGCGAGTTGGGCGTCGTAGAACCCGCCGAGAAGGGGATCCTCCGCCAGCAGCGCGGCAACGGCGGCCTCGGTCGTGGCTGATTCCTCTAGGCGCCACCAGAATCTGTCCGTCAGGATCTCGGCGCGCAGAGCCGTCGAGATGGTTCCCGGCAGCTCCAAGGCGAGATCCCACAGGCCCGCACGCGTCAAGGCTCGCGCACCGTCCTCAGCGGGGTTCACAATGTAGGCCGTGTTCGTATCCATGCCGCCTACTATTCAAGGCAGGAGGTAGGTGGTCAAGTGCGTTACGTTGCCTACATTGGCAATCTGACCCGGATGGCCGTCGAGCTGGTCAACGGTGAGGAGCCAAGCGAGCTGCGAAGGGAGTTCTTCCGCCAGCACCACATCGCCGACCCAGGCGCCGAGACTCTGGGAGGCCTGCTTCCGGCTTTGCGCGAGGCGGTTTCGGCCGTCGCGGACGGAGGCCCGGTCGCCCCGGTCAACCGGCTCTTGCAGCACTTCCCACCCGTCATGTACGTCAGTGAGCACGATGGGAAGGGCCAGCCCCATCCGCACTTCGCCCCCGACGCAGAGGAGGCCGTCCCCTGGCTTGGCCGCAGTTGCGCCGCCGCGCTCGCACATGTGATCTGCGGGGACCCAGAGGTGACTGTGGGTCGCTGCCAGGCAGGCGGCTGCGCCCGCTTCTATGTCGATGGCTCCCGGAATCGCAGCCGCCGATTTTGCTCCAACACCTGCGCCAGCCGGACCACCGTGGCCGCCTACCGCGCCCGCCGGAAGGCCACCGCCAGCTAACGTTTGGCCAGCCGGTACCGAACACGACCGGGGCCAACTCGCCCCCCCAGCTGCCGCCGGAGTGGCCGCGCTGGCCGTTGGTGACTGTCTTCGGTCCTGTCGCGGGCAGGACCGCGACGCCGACCTTCTCGGCCGCCAGCTCGACCATCACGCCAAGATCGCTGGTCTCGGCGACGATGCGGGGAACAAAATCCGGCCGCCTGGCAGGCCGTCTCCAGCGTGGTGCGCAGCTTGCTCGCCCGGGTGAGCGTGACCATCGGCTCGGCGCGGAGCGCGCGCAGCGGTACCTGGCCGCGGCCGGCGAGCAGGCCGCTGAGTGCCGCCACCGCCTCGCGCCCGCCATCGGCCGCCCGAAGCGTCGTCCGTGCGTGCGGCAGCAGGGTCTGGCCGGCCGGGGTCAGCCTGGCCCCGCGCCGGTCGCGGACGAACAGGTGCTCGCCGAGCTCGGCTTCCAGCCGGCGGATCCGCTGGCTGATGGCCGGTTGCGCGATCGGGATCCGCTCGGCCGCGCGCGTGAAGTTGTGCTCCTCGGCGACGGCTACGAAGTAGGCAAGCTGCCGCAATTCCATAAGAAAAGCCTATGTTAACCAGACAGAGCCTGTCTTGGACTTATCGTTGGGCCGGGCCTACGCTCGGCATCGTCGGAAGAAACAGGAGACGGCGATGGATCTAGACACAACCGGCGGGCCGGCCAGCGATTCCCAGCGGCACAGCGGGCCGCCACGCGCCAAGCTCGCACTGCTCACCTGGGCCGGTGCCTACGCGGTGGTCCTGCTAGTGCTTACCATCGGCGGCCCGGCGATGGGCGGCTGGCCGCTCGCGCTGCGCGCGCTGATCTTGAGCGGGCTGATGGTCGCCGCCATGACCTGGGTCATTGTGCCGGCGATGACGCGCCTGTTCCGCGGCTGGCTAGTGCGCTAGGCCCATCCGGCCGCTGGTCCCGCGAACGCTGGTGCGAGATGACGAAGCTCGATCCGCAAGCCCGATCGCTCCTGGAGGCGATGCAGGCCGCCGGCCTGCCCCGCTGTTCACCCTGCCGGTAGCTGATGCCAGGCGAGCAATGCGACGCCAGGCTCGTGGCCGGCCCCGTTTTCGAAAGCAGTGAATTAAATGAATATTCCCAATCTACATATATTTACATCAACTGAGCTGAGGTTCGTCCAGGAAGTACATCTCACGAACGATATATACGCGTTCCATTTCAAGCCGCAGAAGCCGCTTAAGCATCGGGCGGGGCAGGCGGGCTTCTTGACCGTTCCGGGCGGAGGCACAAAGTTTCTTACGCTATCTTCATCGCCTAATGATGAAGAGGTAGTCTTCGCCACGCACACCCATCCCACCAGCACGTTTAAGCAGGCGCTCAAACGGCTCCACCCCGGCGACGCGGTAAAGTTCAGAGGCCCCTTTATTGGTGCGACGCTTGGCAACAAGCATGGGACGCAGGTCGTTTTCCTGACTCAAGGCATCGGCATCACCCCACATCGGTCCATTCTACGGTACATTGCGCACAGCAAAGTGCCCGTACATACCACACTTGTCCACGTTGACAGGAGCGGGCATCCATTTAACGAAGAAACACAAAAGCTGGCCACGGAGGCATACTTTCCAGAGAGTTCTGACGAATTCAAGCGACGAGTTCTGGAGGTAGTGGATAAACAACCGGACGCCGCCTACTACGTCGCAGGGGGGCTTCGTTTTCATGCTTCGACGCTGCGGCTGCTCAAGCAGCTTGGAATAAAATCGTCGGCAATCCACCACGATCGGTTGCCGAATTATATGAATAAATCAGTCATCACGCCATATCACGATCTCACAGGCTGGCGCCGTAGGCGCGCACACAGAGAGGTCAACTCAGCAGGTTCTACGGCCGGCAAGGCGACCCGCATTAATGAGCGAACGTCGGACCAGAGTTAGCGTCCGCCAACGTGGTGTACGGATCCCGAAATTTGGTCTGCTGCGGGTGATGGTGCAAGCGTTCGCCGAGGCGCTGATGAGCGCCGAGGCCGACGGACTGTGCGGGGCACCGTACAGGCGGCCCGCATCGAGCGGGTGAACTACCGCAACGGGTACCGGCAGCGCCGGCAGGCACCCGCGCTGGGATGGTTGAGCTGGCGATCCCGAAGCTGCTGGCGGGCTCGTATTTCCCGGAGTGACTGCTGG
>Ga0126380_10000503_pt1 | contig 13122 bp, 12 predicted proteins | sample PanSoiMetPlot_26_FD_92544 | JGI IMG/M metagenome (GOLD analysis project Ga0126380, IMG submission 92544) | Tropical forest soil microbial communities from Panama - MetaG Plot_26 | ecosystem: Environmental > Terrestrial > Soil > Tropical forest > Bulk soil | place: Panama | collected 2016-02-17
TCGGCGATCGTGCGCAGCTCTAAAAGAAAATGTCCCGCCTCTCCTTCCTCGCCTTCGGTGTATTCACGCGGCGCGCGGTTGCGGGAACTTTTGAAATGGACGTTTCCTTTTCCGCCCGTTCCGCCTTCGCAAAGAACAAATTCCTCACCGTCGCGCGTAAGATCGACAATGGGACCCGATCCCTCGGAGATTTTTCCGTCGTCTGTTGGCCACACGATTGTTCCGACCGGAACTTTGACGATTTTGTCGAGCGCGGCGCGGCCGTGCATTTTTTTGCCCATCCCGTGCCCGCCGCTTTTCGCTTTGATGAGCGGCTCGTAGAAAAGATTCGAAAGATTGTCGGTGTGACGATCCGCGAGAAGAATCACGTCACCGCCGCGACCGCCATCGCCGCCGTCCGGACCGCCCTTCGGGACAAATTTCTCCCGCCGAAAGCTGACGCAGCCGCGGCCGCCGCTCCCTGCCTCGGCAAAAACCTTGATTCGATCGACAAACATTTCTTAAACAATCCGCGCGTCGCGCGCGTCGAACTCCTTATGTTCCAATCTTTAAGCTTAATCGCTTTCCTGACTTTTGCCGGTCTTTGCTGCGCGCAAACATCGACATCGCCCGAACCGAGCAGCGCCGGCACCGGAATCGAAGGCGTGATCACAGTTTCACCATCGCATCCGGGACCAGTCAGACCTGGCATGACATCGACCGCACCGCTCGCGAACGCTCCGTTCACGGTTAGCAATCAAACCGGAACCGTCGCCGAGTTCATGACCGATGATCAGGGACGCTTCCAGCTGACCGTTGCTCCGGGCCATTATTCGGTGACCCGAAGGAACCAGGGAAAGATCGGACGCTGCGGACCGTTCGAGGTCGATGTTACAAATGGTCAAATGACAAAGGTCGAGTGGCGCTGCGACAGCGGAATGCGATAAGAAAGTAAGAATTAGAAATTAAGAAGTATAAAATCGGCATGAGGTTTGCGACGATTCAGAGCGTGTCGCGAAATTCCTGGATCTGTTTCACATTATTCGTCCTAACTCTCGCGGCGAAGAGTGCTGCGGCTGGCGTTTCGGTTTTGTTCGTCGGAAATAGTTTGCTCTACATGAACGATCTGCCGACGCAGTTCAAAAAATTCGCCGCAGCATCATCCTTGCGCGCGGAGGTCGATGTTCGCTCGATCACCGCCGGTGGCGCTACTCTTTCCGATCATTGGAAACGAGGCGAAGCGCTCGCGCAATTGCGCGAATGGCATCCCAAGTTTCTCGTTCTACAAGGTCAAAGCACCGAACCGCTTTCCGCGGCGCAGAATTTTTCTTACTACGCGCGCCTGTTCAAAGACCAAGCCGACGCGCTGCAAACGCGGACCGTTCTGTTCGCGACGTGGTCGCGGCCTGCAGGCGATCCTTTCTATAAAGAAGCGGTTTCGGGCGGTTCGCCGGCCGAAATGCAAACGCGTTTGAATTCCGCTTACGCGTCGCTTGCGCAAAACATTGGGGCGACCCTCGCGCCGATCGGCGTCGCATTCGAACAAGCAAAGCGCGATGCGCCGACAATCCACCTCCGCGACGGAACACAACATCCGTCTCCGGCCGGAACTTATTTAGCGACCGCAGTTTTGTTTCGCACGATTTTCAATTCTGGCGCGCTGGGATCGACCTACTACGGCGGTTTGCCGGAAACGACCGCGCACGCGTTGCAACGAATTGCCGACACCGTGCCGTTCACTGCGAAGCGATAGAGACTGACGGATTGACTTCGCCACCGGGCGATTTGAGGCTCAACGTCTGGTGAAGAATTTCATCCGCGTTTTGCTTTGTCTTTCCTTGAGCGTGTTTGCAATCGCGCGCGCGGTTTCACCAACAAACACGAACAGCCCGACAGCGCAGAAACAAGTGCGCGAAGAGAAGGCGGATGTGAAAACCCTCCTTCAAAACGCGAAGGAAACGGTCGCTGGCATTATCAAGAATGCGCGCGCAGACAAAGATCTGGATCCAAAAACGCCGAGGAACAAACCATTTTGGAAAACGGTCCAGCTGGTTTCGAAGAGCTTGAAAGTGGCGGAGGCCGGATTCAACGCGAAGAACAATGATTTTTTCAACGGCATCACAAGCGCGCGCGCAGCGGAAGCGCAACTGAGAGTCGATTGGCAATTGACCGATTCGAAAAACAGGAAGGTGATCGAGAACGGGAAAAGACTAGGCAACGCGCTGGCGATGTTGCGCACCAATTTTTCAAAGGAAGCCGAGCGAAACAAGGAAAGCGGTGAGCTAACGGCAAAAGAGAAGGCGCAGTTTGAAAAGGTCAAAGTGCAACAAAAGGAGTTACTCGCGATAATTAAAAAACTCGAGAGTAAAGCGAAGCAAGACAAAGCGCTCGAGACAGGTTTGGCCGAGTTGGGAAAGCAGGCCGAGGCCATTGTGAAAAAACCGACAACGCTCGAAGCCTACATCGCGACGCTGTACCTGCTCGATGTTCAAGCCGGTCTGATCCGCGGTTATCAGTCCTACGTCGATAAAGATTGGCGGAAAGATTATCTCGCGCTGGTTGATTACACAAAAACGTACGAGACCTGGTACTTGGAATGGCAGACGTCGCTCAGCTACGATTGGCGAGTCGTTACCAGCGCGGTCGAGATTCAAGACGGCGAAGATGTCGATGTTGCCGACGACATTTCCGATCAGGAAGTCACGGCGGAACACGCTTACGCCCGGAATCAATCGTTCGAGATGACCGACGCGGAGGAGGATCAAGTCGCGGCGGACGAAAACAACAATGAGGAAGTCGCTTCCTCGGAGGATTACAGAGTTGAAGTCGTTTCGGACGACGAAAGCGAAGAGACCAGCGTGGACGAGAGCGATGACTCTCCGAGCGATGAAGCCGAAGACGATGGCGGCGGTGATTAATTTGATTCCGAGCCGGCTCGCTACCGGATAATCTGCGTTCGTGAAAAAACAGATTACCCGAATCTCAATTCTTCAATCCGCCAAAATAACAACCGCGCTGTATGTCGTCATTGGATTTCTCTACTCGCTGTTAGGGATCCCGATAATTCTGTTCGGAGGCGACAAGCTTCGAATAATGGGAATCGTCTACACGTGCATGCCGATCTTGATGGCAATCTTCGGTTTCGTCTTCTTCTGCATCTTCGCGGCGCTCTATAATTTGCTTGCCCAGTGGCTCGGCGGCGTTGAATTCGAGATCGCGGAAGTTCCGTAGCAGCGGCCGTCGCGAGATCAGATTTGTTCTTGCCCGGAGCGAGCCAGTTCGCTAATCCTGCATCCCAAAGTCTTAATCCATTATGATATCCCTGATTAACCTCATGCCGTTTGTGTTTTTAGCGCAGGACAGCCAAACCCAAATGCCCGCAATGCCCGAATACAGCGCGGCGACCTCACTTCCGGGCATAATCGTCGGTGCGCTGATCTCAGCGTTTTGTTTTTGGAAAGTCTTTACCAAAGCCGGCCAGCCGGGTTGGGCCTCGATCATTCCAATCGTGAACCTGTTCTTCTTGTGCAAGGTCGCCGGCCGTCCGGGCTGGTGGGTGTTGTTGATGCTGATCTGCTTCCCGATTTTCTGGATCATCATTTGCCTCGATATCGCCAAGCGTTTCGGCAAGGGTGTCGGCTTCGCGATCGGTATGATGTTCCTGGGAATTATTTTCTACCCAATTCTCGGATTCGGTAGCGCGCAATATCAAGGCGGCGCGCCTTCAGTCCCGGTCTAATCGGATTATTTTTTAATCCAATTCGGCGAGCGTTTTTCGTTGAACGCTGCGATGCCCTCGCGCGCTTCAGCGGATTCGCGCGCCTGCATGTGATGCTTTAACGCAAGATCGACATCTTCTTTTACCGACGTCGACCAAAGTTCTTCGATCAGTCGCTTTGTGTTCGTGAGCGCGTTCGGCGCGCCTTGCAAAACGGACTCGGCGAACTTCTGCGCTTCATTCATCACTTCGTCGCGCGCTACCACGCGATTGACCAAGCCGATTTCCAGTGCGCGTCTGGCGTCGATCAATTCCCCGCCGAGGACGAGCTCGCGCAGGTTCCGCTCGCGAACTTGCCGGCGCAGAAAAGTCATGACCAACCCCGCGACTAAACCGCGCCGCACTTCCGGATAACCGATTTTGGTTCTCTCGGCCGCGACGACGTAATCGCACGCCGTCATGATTCCGGCGCCACCTGCGACCGCCGCCCCGTGCACGGCCGCGATCGTTACCAAACGTGTTTCTGCGATCGCGACCAGAGTCTTCGCGACCATCTCCGCGGTTGCATGCGCCTTCGTTTGATCGGCCGCCGCCTTTAAATCGAGTCCGGTGCAAAAAGCCTCTCCCGCTCCGCGCAGAATCAAGACGCGCTCGGCCGGTTGATCGGACGCGACCTTGATCGCTGAGATCAACTCATTGAGCAGCTGGATCGTGAGCGAATTGCGGCGCTCGGGACGATTTAACGTCACGACTGTGATCTGCGGCGTCTGTTTCTCGATGAGAACGACTGGCATGATTAAACTTGAATGACGCCGGTGTGGAAGTGCGCTTTCGGCATTGGCCGTGAAACGTATTGCAGCAATTGGACGAGCACATCGCGCGTGTCGTGCGGTTGAACGATCGCGTCCACCCAGCCGCGGGCCGCCCCGTAGCGAATGTCGGTTTGCTCTTCGTAACTCGCTTTTACCTTTTTGCGGAGCTCGTCCAATTCCTCGTGCGACGCTTTTTTGTCACCGCGCTCCTTCGCGCGCGCGAGAATTGAAAACACTGTGTCTGAAGCTTGGGCCGCGCCCATCACGGCATAGCGCGAGTTCGGCCATGCGACGATGAATCGCGGATCGTACGCTTTGCCGCAAAGCGCGTAGTTGCCGGCGCCAAACGAACCGCCAACCACGACGGTGATTTTTGGAACGACCGAATTGCTGACCGCGTTCACGAGTTTCGCGCCGCTGCGAATGATCCCACTCTGCTCCGCATCGCGGCCGACCATGAATCCGGTCACGTCCTGAAAAAAAATGATCGGCAGGCTGTCTTGATTGCAATCCATCACAAAACGAGCGGCCTTGTCGGCGCTATCGGAATAAATGACGCCGCCCATTTGGATTCCTTCCTTCTTCGTGCGGACCTGCAATCGTTGGCTGGCAACAATTCCGACAGCCCGCCCGCCGATTTTTGCGTAAGCGGTCACGAGCGTCTTGCCGTAATCGGCTTTGTATTCATTCAACGATCCGGAATCGACAACCGCGGCGAGCAGATCGCGCGCATCGTAATTTTTCTGACCATCAAGGCTCACCAGATCGTAAAGCGAATCCGTGTTCTTCGTCGTTTTGAAAGTCTTGTTGTCGACCTTTGCCTCGGCGGCCTTTTTCGCTTCCGGCAAAAGTGCGACGAGCGAGCGCAATCGCTTCAAACACGATTCGTCCGTCTTTTCATAGAAATCGACGGTGCCACTGACTTCGGAATGCATCTTCGCGCCGCCAAGCTCTTCTTGATCGACAACTTGACCGATCGCGGCTTTGACGAGCGATGGGCCAGCAAGATAAAGGCCGCTGCCTTCGGTCATCAATATTTTGTCGCATAACACGGGCAGGTAAGCGCCGCCCGCCACGCAATTTCCCATGATCGCGGCAAACTGCGGAATGCCAGCCGCCGAAATGACAGAATTGTTGCGAAAGATCCGGCCGAAATCGTCCTCGTCCGGAAAAATTTCGTCCTGCATCGGCAAAAATACGCCAGCCGAATCGACGAGATAAATAATGGGAAGCGCACATTCGAATGCGATTCGTTGTGCGCGGATAAGCTTTTTAACCGTTGCAGGAAAGAACGCTCCCGCCTTCACGCTCGCGTCGTTGGCAATGATCATGCACGGGATGCCGGAGACATTTCCAATGCCGGCGACCGTTCCGGCGGCGACAATGTTCCCCCACTCTTGGTACATTTTGTAAGCCGCCCAAAGTCCGATCTCGAAAAACTGCGCGTCTTTATCAAGAAGGTGAGCGATCCGTTCCCGGGCCGGAAGCCGGCCGAGTTTTCGTTGCCGTTCCAATCCGGCTTTCCCGCCGCCCTGACGCAGGACCGCTTCCTGTTTAAAAATCTCGCGACAAAATTCGCGCAACGGTTCGCCAGATGATGTCGATGGTTTGGCCATGTGGCGATGAGGCTTTAATCCGCGAAGCCGATTGAATCAAGCGCCCGCCGTCGATCCGATGCGATTCGCCAACTAATAAACGTCGACTTCGGAACGAAAGCCCGAGTCGCCGCGAATGGAGCGCAAACGCGCGCGACTGCCACGGTCTGATTCCGGCCGATTGATTCGCTCGAGCGCGACTTTGACCAAGAACGGCACGGCTGCCAGTGCGCCGACTGACATCAGTGCGATCGCCGCCGTCTGTCGCGTGCGTCCTTTGATCTTGTCGGCCACGAGCATTCCAATTCCCAATCCGAAAGCCGTGCGCGTGAGCGCGAGCAGGCCGTCGAGCGGGAGCTGTTCGCTCGTTTTTGGAATGGATACCCCGAGAGACATCGGCTACTTATAATTCTCGTTTGCAAAAAAGAAACGGGAAAATCTGCGCGCTGGCGTGATCTCCGCTACTTGCAGTAAATATTCAACGTTCAGCATGAATAAGCGAGCCGATGTAGGGCGAGCGTGGGTGAATCGTTCGCGGCAGCGAACTTTGCGGCGGGAAATCGCGCAGCGATTTAGGGCAGCCGAGAAACGAGATTGGGAATCGAGTGTGGCGCAGAGCTACGATTAAAATGTCGAATCCGATTTATGCGCTTATTCTCGCCGGCGGCAGCGGCGAACGCTTCTGGCCGTTGAGCCGGCGGAATCGCCCGAAACAACTTCTTCGGCTTGCTTCGAAGCGCACATTGCTCGAAGAAACGCTCGCGCGTTTGGAAGGATTCGTTCCGAACGAACGCGTTTTGATTCTCGTTAACGTCGAGCAGGAAAAAGCGGTCCGCCAATTGCTCAAGAATTTTCCGAAGGAAAATATCATTGCCGAGCCGGCGAAACGCGACACCGCGGCGGCGGTCGCGTTGGGCGCAGGTTGGGTCGCGGCACGCGCTCATTCCGCGACCATGCTCGCGTTTCCAGCAGACCACGTGATACCGGATCGCGACGCTTTTCAGGAGACAATGAAAACCGCGGCCGCGGCCGCCGAAGAAATGGGCGCGCTCGTGACCATCGGCATCAAGCCGACTTGGGCCTGTCCCGGCTTCGGTTACATCGAACAAGGCAAGGAAGTGAATCTGCGCGGCGGCAGCGACAAGATTGCGGTGCATCAGGTCATTTGTTTCCGTGAAAAACCAAATGTCGATCTTGCCGAATCGTTTTTGCGCAAAGGAAATTTTCGCTGGAACGCGGGCATGTTTGTCTGGTCGGTCCCCACCGTTCTCACCGAGTTCAACCGCCACACGCCCGAACTGGCCGATTTTATTTCGCAGGTCCGTTCGACCAAGGATCTCGAGAAAGTGCTGCGCGACCGATTCGAAAAGTTGCCGCGAATTTCATTCGATTACGCGATCATGGAAAAGGCCGACCGCGTCATGGTGGTCGAGGCGAGCTTCGATTGGGACGACGTCGGCAGCTGGCAGGCCGTCGCGCGTTATTTTAAAAAGGACGACCGCGGAAACATCGCCAACCGCGCATTCACCGCGCTCGATTCGAGCAACAACATTATTTTCAACGACGCGGACGCGGAAACGACGGTCGCGCTTGTCGGGGTGCACAATCTCATCGTCGTTCGGACCGGCGACGCGATTTTAATTTGCGATCGGCATGACGCCGAGAAGATCAAAAAACTCGTCGGCAAATTACCGGCGGAACTTCAATAGCTCTGCACGGCCGCGAAAATGAATCCGATTTTGGGAATCGACTTCGGCCGCGTCCGAATTGGACTGGCGATTTCGGATGAGCTGCGTTTGCTCGCGCATCCGTTGCAGACAATTCCCGCGAACAAAGATTCCGTGAACCGCATTGCCGAGATCGTCCGTGAGCGGCAGATCGACAAGATAATTGTGGGCGTCCCGCGCCACATGAGCGGACAGTTCGGCGAGTCGGCAAATGAAGCGCTCGCTTTCGCATCTCAACTTCGCGTGCATCTGCGTTGCTCGATCGAACTCTGGGACGAACGACTAACGACGGTCGCTGCGCAACGCGCACTGCGCGAAGCCGGAAAGAAAACGCGCAAGACTCGCCATATTGTCGATCAAGTGGCGGCCCAAGTGATACTGCAAGGCTACCTCGATCGCGAAAACAATGCCGCGGCGTCTTAAAATCATCGTCGCCTACGACGGCGCGGCGTTCGCAGGTTGGCAAAGTCAGCTTCATCGAAAGACGGTCCAGGACGAATTGGAGCGCGCGTTTCAGAAAATCGGCGGCGAGGGTTTTCGAGTTCACGGCGCCGGACGGACTGACACCGGTGTTCATGCGTTTGGGCAATGCGCGCACGTCGATCTTCCAACTCGAAAAATGTCGGGCGAACGTTGGATGGGCGCGCTCAACGCCATTTTGCCGGCAACGATTCGGGTCCTGCGCGCCCGCTACGTCTCTCAAAATTTTCACGCGCGATTTTCGGCGAAAGGAAAACTGTACCGTTACCGGATCTGGGCTGCGCCGATCCTGCCGCCGTTCGAGTTCGGACGCGCTTGGCACATCTCGAGCCCGGTCGATGTCGATCTTCTCAAAGCAGCCGGCGAGAAATTTGTCGGCAAACACGATTTCGCCGCGTTCGCGGCCAATCGCGGGAAAAAGGAGGACAGCACTGTTCGCACGATTCGATCGATTCGGGTCCGCAATAAGGGCCCACTAGTTGCAATCGAAGTGGCCGGCGACGGTTTTCTTTACAAGATGGTGCGAATGATGGTCGGCGCGATGGTTCGGGTCGCGCTTAGCAAAGCGGAAGTCGATGAAATTGTCTCACGATTGAAATCCGCACGTGCTGCAGGCCTTCGATTTGTCGCTCCGGCAGAAGGTTTGTGCCTCGTAAAAATTTGGTACTGACTTTGCTTTAACGCTTGTTAGGCGCCGGGCGTACTGGAAGCAGCACGGTGGCAGAAGAGCTGCTTTTACACGCATTTATGGTTTTATGGTAGATCCGTCGACCGACGCTAACGTTCCCTCCGAGCCAAAGAAAAAGCGACGGTCGATCTTCGGCTGGCTCAGCGATTCACTGTTTAGCAAGCGCCATTTCCATCTCAAGCTGCTCTCGGGAACGACGGTCGGGGTCGTCGTGATCATTGTCCTGGCCGGCGCCTTTTTGCTGGTGACTTTGCGTAATCATTACCAGGAGTCTCTCCGCACCCACACGATCGAGGTAATACGATTAAGTAGTTTGATTGAAAACGATATCGCGGGTTTGGAGAGTAGCGATCGTGGCTACCTCTTAAGCGGAAGCGAAGATCTCCTCGCCTCATTTCAAAAAAGGCGTGAGCTGATAAAGGGCCGTGCCGACGAGCTGACCGCGCAGATTCTCGATAATCCGAACCATCGCAAACGCGTGATCCACGTGCAGGAGATCGTCCAGAAGTGGCTCGACACCGTCGCGATCCCTGAAATTGAAGCGCGCCGCAAGAGCGCGGCAACGCCGAACGGTTCTTCTACGCTTGGCAATTCGCTGCTCGATCGGGCGCGGGAAGCCTTGCAATCGTTGCAGGACGAAGAGCAGATCGTGCTCAACCAACGGATGCACGACCAGGAGTGGGCCACCCAATCAGCGCAGATTCTCGATTTTCTACCGAAACTCGACCGCGCGGTGGTGGAAATGGAAAAGGAAAAACACGGCTATTTGCTGACCGGCGAGAACAAGTTCGTCGAATCTTACAAACGCGCGGTTGCGGACTTCTACACTTACAACGGTTATCTCTCGATTCTCGTCGCCAGCTCGCCCGCGCAAGCCGAGCTGCTCGCTGAAACTCGCGCCAATGTTGAGCGTTGGATCAACAAATGCGCCGTTCCACAAATGGATTTCAAACGCGCGGGCAAAGACGCTGATGCATTGGCCCTGACCCAGAGCGGCGAAACGATGATGGCCGAGATTCGCAGCATGTTGACCAGTTTTGAGAAGAACGAGCTCAATCTTTACGAGCTCCGCGCCAGTGCCGCGACCAAACAGAGAATTTATCGAACGTCCGCGCTCGCATTGCTGGCGTTCCTCGCCGTCGGCTTCCTCATCATTTCCAACAGTTACAGCTTCGTTCTGGTTCGCCGACAACTTTCCGAGCTCGAAGGCGCCGAAACGCACATCCGCTCCGTCATTGAGAACATTCGCGATGGTATGATCACGACCGACGAAAGCGGCGTCATCCGTTCCATGAATCCCGCGGCGGAGAAAATGTTCGGCTGCCGCGACAACGAAATGGTCGGGACCAATTTCACGCGCCTTGTTCCAAAGCGCTTCGAAGGCGAGCACGACATCAAACCGGTTGTCTGTAACTGGACTGAGATCATGCGCCGCACCGGGACGAGCACACTGGCCCTCGGCCGCACGCGCAAGCATGTCACCTTCCCGGTTGAAATTTCGTTGAGCGAAATGCTGGTCGGTCAGCAACGGATTTATGTCGCGATGGTTCGCGACGTGACCGAACGAAAACGTTTCGAACAACAAATTGATGCCGAGAAGGAAAGCCTTGCTGTAACTCTTCGCGCGATCGGCGATGGTGTTATCACTGCCGACGTCAACGGCAAGATCATCATGATGAACGCCGCGGCCGAGAAACTGACCGGCTGGGAAATGAAGGAAGCGATTGGCCAGCCGCTGAAATCGGTCTTCGATGTCACTGTCGATCTTGCCACGCAGGCGAAGGCGCAAAAGACCGGTTATCGCAACGAGGCGCAATCGATCCTGGTGAACCTTCCCGAAAGCGTCACGCTCACTTCGCGGGACGGCATCGAGCGCGTAATCGAGCAGGTCGCCTCCGCCATTCGCGACAACAAGAATGAGATCTCGGGCGTCGTTCTCGTTTTCCGCGATATCACCGAGCGCCAGCGCAACGAAGCCGAACGCCGGAAGGCCGAAACGCTCGAACAGCTCGGACTTCTCGCCGGCGGCATCGCTCACGATTTCAACAACCTTCTCACCGCGATTATCGGCAATATCTCGCTCGCGTCGCTTCTTCTCCCGCCCGACGACGAAATGGCCGAACGTTTGGATGACGCCAAGAACGCATCTCTACGCGCGAGAGATCTCGCTCAACAACTTCTCACTTTCGCCCGCGGCGGCGCGCCGATTAAGAAGACCGCTTCAATCACGAAGCTCATCGAAGACACAGTCAGCTTCTCATTGCGCGGTAGTCGCAATCGCAGCGAATTCGAATTTGCCCCCGATGTCGCGCAATCGGAGATCGACGCGGGCCAGATCAGTCAGGTTATCGCGAATCTCGTGGTTAACGCCGACCAGGCGATGCCAAACGGTGGAACGCTGAACGTCAGCTGCGACAATTTCTGCTACGATACGAGCGACGTCGTTATCCCAGATCTTGTGCCCGGCGATTACGTTCGCGTCCGCATTCGCGACGAAGGGGTCGGCATACCGGAAAAATACTTAAAGCGGATTTTCGATCCTTACTTCACGACAAAGCCGAAAGGCAACGGTCTCGGATTGGCGACCGCTTATTCAATCGTTAAGAACCACAACGGACTGATGACGGTGGAATCGGAGGTGCACGTCGGCACGACGTTCACCCTTTATTTGCCAGCCGCACAACATGTCGAGGCGCCGGTTACTGAGGAAAGGCCAAAGAAGTTGGCGGAAGCCGCTCACGGAACGGGCCGGATCCTCGTGGTGGACGATGAGGATGCGATCCGCGATTTGGTTGAATTCACTTTGACCCGACTCGGTTACGAAGTTTCACAAGCAGCGACCGCGCTTCAAGGCGTCGAGATGTACAAAGAAAAACTGCGCGTCGGCAAGCGGTTGGACCTCGTCATTCTCGATCTCACTCTCCCCGGCGGTATGGGCGGAAAAGAGGCGCTCAAGAAGCTGATCGAGGTCGATCCGACCGTGAACGCGATTGTGTCCAGCGGTTACGCGACCAATGCGACGATGAGCCGTTACCAGGATTTCGGCTTCCGCGGTTGCATCGCCAAGCCGTACGAAGCGGCCGAGCTCGGCAAAATCGTGCACGACATGATCGAATCGAGCCGCGTCAACGCCGTCAGCCTGCACTACGCAGGTTAACGCCAGTCCAAACCCCGTGCGGCTCGCACCTCGGACTTAGTCTTGCTCCGTCGGCAGCGGCAATTCTTTCACCAACCGGAAACCGTTCTTCTCGTATCCGAGTTTCTCGTAAAACTCGTGCGCACGCGTCCGCCGGAAGTGAGTGTAAACCGCGAGCCGGCGAATATTTTTTTGCGCCAAATCGTTTTCCGCGGCCTTGATCAACGCTTCCCCGACGCCGCGGCCGCGCATTTTTTCCGAGACGATCAATGCGAGAATTGCGCCGCTGGGATTGTTATGCTCGAAGCTGTAACTGATGCGTATCCCGATCATGCCACAAACTTTGCCTCCGCTCACCGCGACAAAGGTCGCGTAATGTTTGTTGGCCAGGATCGTTTCCATCCGCATCTGCATTTCGGATGTGCGCGTCGGATAACCAAGCTGTGTCATCAAATCGGCGAGCGCTTCCATATCGCCGATTTCCGGCGCGCGCACCGTAAGATCGATAACTTCCTGATCAGGCATTTTTTTCCTCCGGTTCTAATCGAGGAAGCAATCCCTCAAGAATGATCGCGACTGACTCGTTCACCGTCTGTTTGTCGGTGTGAACGACAATCTCGGGATCGTCGGGCGCTTCGTATGGCGCGTCGATGCCGGTGAATTGGCGGATCTCTCCCGCACGTGCCTTCTTGTAAAGATTTTTCGGATCGCGCGCTTCGCAGACCGCCAACGGCGCGTCGACGAACACTTCCACGAACTCGGCGTTGCCTTCGAGCGCGATTTCGCGGGCGCGGCGGCGGTCCATTCGATACGGCGAAATGAAAGCGGTGATCGCGACGACGCCCGAGTCCGCCATCAACTTCGCCACTTCGCTGACGCGCCGAATATTTTCCACGCGGTCTTCCGGCGAGAATCCAAGGTTCGAATTCAAACCGTGACGGATGTTGTCGCCGTCCAGCACGTAGGTATGCATGCCGCGTCCGAACA
>Ga0126380_10000504_pt1 | contig 13116 bp, 11 predicted proteins | sample PanSoiMetPlot_26_FD_92544 | JGI IMG/M metagenome (GOLD analysis project Ga0126380, IMG submission 92544) | Tropical forest soil microbial communities from Panama - MetaG Plot_26 | ecosystem: Environmental > Terrestrial > Soil > Tropical forest > Bulk soil | place: Panama | collected 2016-02-17
AACGGCGAATATAAAACGCAACCGCCGAGTCTGCGCACCGCCGCGGAAATGCTTTGGTTGATGAGCAGCAATCCGGTCCTGCGCCAAAAAGAAGGTCCCACGCTCGCGAAGACCGACGAAGTGGTCGATAAGTTTGTGGCCGATCATCTGAAAACCGACGACGCCAACGATATTCTTTACGCGATCGAAGCATCGCGCGATTACGATCCCGGCCCGGGCCTGGAAAAAATTAGCGCGCCGTTACTGGCGATCAATTCCGCCGACGATCTGATCAATCCGCCGGAGCTCGGAATCCTCGAAAGCGAAATCAAACGCGTTCCGCACGGCCGCACGATTGTCATGCCGCTGAGCGACAAGACTCGCGGCCACGGCAGTCACACGCTCGCCGCGCTTTGGAAAGATCAGTTGTCGATCTTACTCAAGGAGTCCGCGCATTGAATAATCGCGCTATCGCTGAAAGGTTTGCCGAACTTTCTACGCCGTTGATCGCCGATGCCGCGCTGCGTGGCCAGCTTCCGATCCGCATTGCGCCCGCCCGAATTCGTCCAGTTGTCGCGCGAACGCGACTGGCAGGTCGCGCCCTGCCGGTAAAACATTTCGGGAGCGTTGATGTTTTTCTCGAAGCGATGGGAAACGCAAGCCCCGGCGATGTTTTGGTAATCGATAACGCCGGCCGAACGGATGAAGGTTGCATTGGCGATCTGACCGCGTTGGAAGCGAAGGCGAGCAAACTCGCCGGCGTCGTCGTCTGGGGGACGCATCGCGACACGCCCGAGTTGAAACAAATCGGATTGCCTGTTTTCAGTTAGGGTTCCTGGCCGTCCGGGCCGCAACGACTCGATCCTCGAACTGAAGACGCGTTGCGCGCGGCAAAATTCGGCGATTTCGAAGTTACCGGCAACGACGTCGTCTTCGCCGACGATGACGGATGTGTTTTCGTCGAGCTGAAATCGATCGAGCAAATCTTAAGAAGCGCTCGAGACATCTGGGAGACGGAAAGGAGACAGGCCAATTGGATCAAATCCGGCCGCACCCTTCGCGAACAATTGAAGTTCGACGAATATTTGAAAAAGCGATCGAACAAACCCGAGCACACGTTCCGCGAGCATTTGCGCGAGATCGGCGGCGCGATCGAGGAATAATTTAGATCGACATCGTCCCCGCGCGATTTTTCAATCGCGCCATGAAAAGCGCGCTGATTCTTTCGCTGATTGCTTCCTCCGCTCTGGCTCAGGATTTCGACGTCATCATTCGCAACGGCGATGTTTACGACGGGAGCGGCGGCCCGGCGCAACATGTCGATCTTGCGATCAAAGGCGATCGGATCGCCGGGCTTGGCGATTATTCCAAAGCAAGCGCTAAAACGATCGTGAACGCGAAGGACCTCGCGGTCGCGCCGGGATTCATCAACATGCTTTCCTGGTCGACCGAATCGCTGATCCAGGACGGCCGGTCGCAAGGCGAGCTGCGCCAAGGCGTGACAACCGAGATCATGGGCGAGGGTGAATCGATGGGGCCGGTGAACGATCGGCTGCGGGCCTTCATGGTGAAGCAGCAGTCCGACATTAAGTACGACGTTAAATGGAACACGCTCGCGGAGTATCTGCAGTTCCTGGAGAAGAAGGGAATTTCCTGCAACGTCGCGTCGTTTCTTGGCGCGACCACGGTTCGTGCTTACGTGATTGGTTTCGATGATCGTGCGCCGACGCCGCAGGAAATGGATCAGATGCGCGACATCGTGCGCGAGGAGATGGAAGCGGGCGCGCTCGGCATCGGCACGTCGCTGATTTATCCGCCGGCCTTTTACGCGAAGACCGAGGAATTGATCGAGATGTGCAAAGTCGCCGCGCAATACAACGGCAAATACATCTCGCACATGCGCAGCGAAGGAAATCAGCTCTTCGAAGCGCTCGACGAACTGCTCCGGATCGCACGCGAAGCGAAAATTTCGGCGGAGGTCTATCACATCAAAGCCGCCGGCCAGAAAAATTGGCCGAAGGAGGACGAACTGCTCGCGCGCATCGAGAAAGCGCGAAGCGAAGGCCTGAACGTGCGCGCTAACATGTATACTTACATTGCCGCCGGCACCGGACTCGACGCCTGTTTCCCGCCCTGGAGCGAAGACGGCGGTTACGAAGCGTTGTTCAAACGCCTGCGCGATCCGGCGACGCGCGAGAAAATCAAAGCCGAAGTGAAGATCGACAGCGACAAATGGGAAAATCTTTATCTTGGCGCCGGTTCGCCGGACAAAATTCTGCTTTGCGCTTTCAAGTCGGACAAATTGAAACCGTTGACCGGCAAAACCCTCGCCGAAGTCGCCAAGATGCGCGGCAAAGATCCGATCGACACCGCGATGGATCTCGTGGCCGAAGACGAATCACGGATCGGAACGATTTACTTCATCATGTCGGAAGAAAACATTAAGAAGGAATTGAAGAAGCCGTGGATTTCTTTCGGCTCCGACGAAGCGTCGCAGGCGCCGGAAGAACCGTTCACGAAATCGAATCCGCATCCGCGCGCTTACGGAAATTTCGCGCGCGTGCTCGGGAAGTATTGCCGCGACGAAAAGGTAATCACGCTGCCGGAAGCGATCCGGCGTTTGAGCGCGCAACCCGCGCAAAATCTCGAGCTCGATCACCGCGGCATGCTAAAGGAAGGAATGTTCGCCGACGTCGTCGTGTTCGATCCGAAAACGATCGCCGATCACGCTACGTTCGATAAACCGCATCAGTACGCGACTGGGATGAAACATGTTTTCGTGAATGGCGTGCAAGTAATCAAGGAAGGCGAGCATACCGACGCCAAACCCGGCCGGGCTCTGTGGGGTCCCGGCAAAACGAAATGAGATTCTAGATTCCCAATACCGTCGCGGTAATGCCCCCCGGGGAAATATGGATCTTGAGCACGCTTCTAGGAGCCGTGCACTTCTCGATTTTTGCGTCGATCTATTTCACCCAGAGTCATGATGCGTAGTGGCAGCTGGCGTATCTACCCTTTTTAATCGTCGATTTCCCGATCTCGATTTTGTACACGAAGTGTCCGTTCCTGCTTGGGGGAGAGAATCCTTGGCTCTACTTGGTGGTTTATTCTGCCAATTCTCTTATGGAGGATCTTGCGCAGTCGAAAGAGCCGTGAGTGAAAGGTTTACGCATACCAGAATTCGGAATAGACACGCAACGGAGGCACGTTCAGCGTAGTCTAATTAGAGGCAGGTATCTGTTGAGATGGACCCCATTGGCAGCATTAAGTTGCGCTGGCTCCACGGCGCATTGCACGACGTGACCTACGAGCTGGCGCGGTCGCAGTTCCAGTTCGCGCCCCACACCTGGGAACCGGCGATCAATGCCTACCGCTGCGAAAGCTGCATCCGGATCTGTGTCGATCTCGCCGGGGTCGAGCGGTCGCAGATCGATCTGATCGTCGAGCCGCAACGGGTCTTGATTCGCGGCGAGCGGGAATTGCCCGAACCGTCGCACGATGAAGGCCGCGCGGTGCGATTGCTGGCGATGGAGATCGATTACGGACCGTTCGAACGCGAAGTGATTTTGCCGGTCGAAGTGGAGATCGATCAGGCGCGCGCCGAGCAGCGGAACGGATTGCTCTGGATTTCAATGCCGATCAAACAATGACGAACGAAGAGCCCATCGAAGAACCGATCGCGATGCCGGCTGAGCTGGAAATGAAATCCGGAGACGCAGGCAGTCCGGCGATCGCGGCCGATATTACCGACCAAAGCAAAGCGCCGAAGATTCCGGAAGAATTGTCGATCCTGCCGGTGCGCGGGTTTGTGGTTTTTCCGGGAACGATTGTGCCGTTGAATGTGCGCCGCCCGGCGTCGATCGAATTGCTCGACGATACGTTGCCGCGCACAAAAGTGATCGGCCTCGTCACGCAGCGTGACGAAGCGAAAGAAGATCCGGAGCCGAACGATCTTTATCATGTCGGAACTGCGGCATTGGTTTTGAAAATGATCCGGCAGGCGGACGATCACGTGTTGATCATCGCTCAGGGTCTGCGGCGATTTAAATTGCGGAAGATTGTGGGGACTTCGCCGTTCGTTCGCGCCGAAATCGATTTGCTCGAATCGAAGCAGCCGCAGGACAGCAGGGAATGGCAGGCGGAGTTTCGGAACCTGCGCGATTCAGCCGCGCATTTGTTCGAGCTCACGCCGGAAACGCCGGAGCAAGCGCGCTTGATGGTGATGAACATCGATAAGCCGGAGCAGCTCACGGATTTTCTCGCGCCGAACCTGAACGTCGAGGTCGCGCAAAAGCAGGCGCTGCTCGAGGAGCTCGAAGTCGGGAAACGATTGCGCGAAGTGCAGAAACACATTTTGGCGCAGCTCGAGATCGCACAGATCCAGGAAAAATTGCAGAAGGACGTCGCCTCGCAATTTTCCGACGCGCAACGCCGCGCGTATTTGCGTTCGCAGATCAAAGCGATCCAGCACGAGCTCGGCGAGGGCGAGACCGGAAGCGAAGAGCAAGTGGAGCAGCTTCGCGACCGTTTGAAGGAAGCGAACCCGCCGCCAGAAGTGATGAAACAGGCCGAGCGCGAATTGAAGCGGCTCGATTTCATTCCGCCGGCGAGCCCGGAGTATTCGGTGATCATCAGTTACATCGAGATCGTCACAGATTTACCCTGGAACAAATTCAGTGAGGACAATCTTGATCTCGACCAGGCGCAACAGATTCTCGATCGCGACCATTACGATCTGGAAAAAGTAAAACGCCGGCTGATCGAATTTCTCGCGGTGCGCAAACTGAATCCGCACGGGCAGGGGCCGATCCTCGCGTTTCTTGGGCCGCCAGGCGTCGGCAAGACCAGTCTCGGCCAATCAATCGCCGACGCGCTCGGCCGCAAATTTGTCCGGATCAGTCTCGGCGGAATGCGCGACGAAGCGGAAATCCGCGGACACCGCCGGACTTACATCGGCTCGATGCCGGGCCGGATCATTCAGGAACTTCGCCGAGTCGGGACGCGCAATCCGGTTTTCATGTTGGACGAGATCGACAAGATCGGCGCGGATTTTCGCGGCGATCCCGCGAGCGCGCTGCTCGAAGTGCTCGACCCACGCCAGAACAACGCGTTCGTCGATCGTTATCTCGATGTGCCATTCGATTTATCGCAAATCATTTTCATCGGGACGGCGAATTACATCGACGGCGTGCCCGAACCGTTGCGCGACCGGATCGAAGTCATTTCGCTGCCGGGTTACACCGAGCGCGAAAAATTGGAGATTGCGAAACGTTATCTGATTCGGCGGCAGCTCGAAGAAAACGGACTTAAGCCCGAGCAATGCGAGTTTCGCGAGGACGCAATTCGCCAGATCATTAACGATTACACGCACGAGGCCGGCGTGCGCGAGCTCGAGCGGCAGATCGGCGCGATTTGTCGATCGGTGGCCTCGAAGTGCGCGCGCGGCAAATGCGAGCATGTCGATGTGACCCCGGAGTTTGTCGCGAAAACGCTTGGCCCCGCGCGCTACGTGCGCGAGAGCAAATTGAAGACGAGCCAGCCGGGAGTTGTTACCGGACTCGCTTACACGCCGTACGGCGGCGAAGTTTTGCACATTGAAGCAACGCGTTACACCGGCAAAGGAAACGTCACCTTAACCGGACAAATTGGAAACGTAATGAAGGAATCGGTGCAAGCGGCGCTCAGTCTCGTCCGAAGCCGCAACGGACAGATCGGTATCAAACCCGACGATTTCAAAGACATGGACATTCACGTGCACGTGCCGGCCGGCGCGGTCCCGAAAGATGGACCGTCCGCGGGAATCGCAATGTTCACCGCGCTCGCCTCGTTGTTCACAAACAAACCGGTCCGGCCGGATGTCGCGATGACGGGCGAGATCACGTTGCGCGGTCTCGTTTTGCCCATTGGCGGACTCAAAGAAAAAAGTCTGGCGGCGATGCGGGCCGGAATCTCGACCGTGATTATCCCGAAGCTGAACGAGAAAGATCTGCCCGACGTGCCGGAGGAAGCGAAACAGAAATTGAAATTCGTGCCGGTCGAAAATGTGGACGAAGTGCTTGCGGTCGCGCTCGAGAATAATGGCGACGCGTCGGGCACACCCTCGGCAAAGAGCAGCGACAACGGAGACGGAAAAGATTAACTCAGCGCGAATCGGCGCGCTGCTCGATCTGTTGCAAATTCGGATCTGAATTGCGAATCCAGTCGCGGGTCGCATTGAGGTCGGTTTGATTCACGGGCTCGGCGCGCGCGACAATTTCCTCGCCAACTTTTACCGGCTCGGCCTTTGGCGCTTTCCAATGATGTCCGAATTTTCGGAGCGCGTAATACATGGTGCCGGCTTCAACCGAGCTCACGCCGCTGCAACGCATCGCGTTATAAAACATTTGGTCGCAAACTTCGTGGGGCCGGTTCTTCTGGTCGTAGGCGACGTCGTGCAACACCGAGGCGTTTCGATATTTTCCTTCAAACGGTCCGCCCATGAGCGTCCAGAGCGAACGCGGGATCGATGCGCCATCGACCTGCGACCCGGAGGGTGCGATCCAAATCACGCCTTGCGGGTCGGTGTAGCGCAGCTCGCTGAGTAACGTCATTGAGCGGCCGTCATTCTCCCAACGCGCTTCAACGTAACCGCTGTAATGGCCCCACTTGTTCGACGTCTTCGCCGCGCCGTGCACCCAGGCCGGTGTTTTGTCGCCGGAGCAGCCGACCAGAATGGCGGCCGCGAATATGCATGTCCAAGCCCTCATGATCTCCCGGAAAGCGGTCAACGTTTAACGCTCGATGCCGAACGTCAAATAATTTGGCTAAAGCTCCTGGCGGAATTCGCGCAAGTGTTTGGCAAAGGCAACGTTATCGAAATCGTAATGACGCTGCACATCCGCCCGGAGCGCAGCCAACTCCTTGTCGATCTTAACAAACGCCTCCCTGACTCAGGAAGTCCAGGATTTCCAGCGTTTACGGATCGGTTTCGTGTAACGATCGACGTCGATGCTTCTCACGCTATCTTTGACGGCGTCGGCCGAGTCTTCGAATTTTTCTTTCACTCCACGGACGAACGGCCAGAGAAACGGAAGCGAGAGAACGCTCCAGTTGATCCGGCCGAACGGCGTTTTGATTTCCATTTCGTTTTCGTCCGAACGCGACGCGTAACGGATCGCGAGTCCAATGGCGAGGCCAGCGGCGAGCGCACCGATGATCATCGGCACAGGATTTTCGCGAAGGAACAATTCGGTTTGTTCGCGCATCAGTCGGCCTCGGCCGCCAATATGTTCGCGGCGGCGGGGTGGAGGTTCCAAAACACTCGATTTCGGGCGGCGTCGGCGCCGGACCGGGCCGTTCGATTCCGCGGCCAGCGGTTCATCATTCACAAATTCAGCGTCTTCCATAGGACTCATCATTCAATGGATCGCGACTGCGCGCAACCATGCGTTGGTCGAAAGCGATACGCCGTCACCGGCTAAAGCACTCGCTCGTAAGCATCGAAAATTTCTTCGGTCGCCAGGACAAATGTCACCTCGTCGATCCTTCGACTTGGCTCGGGACAGGTTTCGTCGGTCGTCTTGAGAAAATCGCGCGTGATGCGGACGGCAATCCGAGCGGCGTCTTCAATCGGATAGCGATACGCGCCGCAGCTGATCGCGGGAAAGGCGATCGTCTTAATTTCATTCTCCGCGGCAAGTTTTAGCGAGTTGCAATAACAATTCGCCAACGTTTCGGGTTCGCCACGATTTCCACCCGACCAAACGGGACCGACTGTGTGAATGACGAATTTCGCAGGCAAGTTGTAGCCGCGCGTGATTTTCGCTTCGCCCGGCCGACAACGGCCGAGCGTTCGACATTCCTCCAACAATTGTGGACCGGCCGCACGATTAATCGCGCCAATCACTCCGCCGCCGCCGAGAAGCGTTGCATTTGCGGCGTTTACGATCGCATCGACCTCGAGCTTCGTGATATCGCCGCGGACGATCTCGACCCTGCTCACGGCGCCAGGCGATCGATTCGCCAAGAGCCGTCTTTTTGACGCGTGTAACGGAAGCGATCGTGCAAGCGATCAGGACGTCCTTGCCAAAATTCGATGCGATCCGGTTTGACCCGATAGCCGCCCCAATGCGGCGGAAGCGGAATCTGGCCTTCGGGAAAGCGTTGTTTCATTTCTTCAAGTCGCGCTTGCAGAACTCGCCGCGCATCGATGACCTGACTTTGCGGCGATGCCCACGCCCCGAGCTGCGCCCCGAACGGTCGCGAATGAAAATATTCTTCCGATTCTTCGCGCGAAGTTTTCTCTACCTTGCCTTCGATTCGAATCTGACGCTCAACTTCCATCCAATAGAAAACCAACGCCGCGTTTGGATTTTTCTCCAACTGCTCGCCTTTCCCGCTTGCGTAATTGGTGAAGAAGACAAAACCGCGCTCATCGAAATCTTTGAGCAAGACCACGCGGGCAGACGGCTTTGCATCGACGCAGGTCGCGAGCGTCATCGCATTGGCATCAAGAATGTGAGCGTTAAACGCAGCGGTAAACCAACTCTCAAATTGCTTGATTGGGTCGGGATCGAGACTGGATCGACGCAATCCGCCACCAATGTATTCGTGGCGAAAGCCGGCATAATCGAGCGGCGTTTTATCCATATCCACCGGAACGATATGCGCCGCGGCGAAGATGTCGATCTTACGCGGCGACTGCGTTCGATCCGCGTGGTGAAAGTTCCCAGCCAACCATCACTCGTTTGCGAATTCGGCCGCCGCCATAATTCCCGAGCGCGCCGGTTTCGCGGATCACGCGATGACAAGGAACAATAAATGAAATTGGATTTGCGCCGACCGCGCTGCCGACGGCGCGGGCCGCGTTCGAGTTCCCGATCGCTTCGGCGAGGCGGCTGTAGGTGGTGAGACTTCCCATCGGAATGCGAAGTAAGGCGCGCCAAACTTGAATTTGGAACGGCGTGCCGCGAACGAAAGCGCGCAAGGGACGATGCGTCGTCGATTTAGCGCTCGAAACAAAAATTTTGTCCGACAATTCGGCGATGCGCGAATCGTTGCGGTTCAATTTCGCATTCGGCCAATCCGAAGTTAACAAATTGCGCACGCGGTCACGTCCCCCGACATCGACAAAAGAGAGATGACAAATGCCGCGTTTAGTTTCGGCGATGAGCGCTTCGCCAAACGGCGTTTCGGCGAAGCCGTAATCGATCGACATTCCGGCGCCGCCGTTTTTCATTTCTCCGGGCGACGCCGCTTCGAGCGTCACGCAAAGATCGTGCAGGCGGCCGGGGCCGGAGAGGCCGGCGTCGAGCGCGGTGTCAAAAACGTTGCGGCCATCAAGCAAAAGCTGTTTCACGTGCTCGACGGTGAGACATTGCAGAAAATCCTTAGGCGTCACGCCGGCCCAGGTCGAAAAAAGCCGATGAAAATGAAACGGACTGAGACCCGCCGTATCGGCGAGCTGATTGAGGTCAGGCTGGTCGGTGTGATGTCGATCCAAAAACCGGATCACGGTTGCGACTCGTTCGTAATCGTTCATGCCAAAAGTTTGTAATCGCCAAGAGTTCGCGGCCACCCGCTTCTTGCTGCGATTTTTAAATGATTTCCGAAGCAAGCGATTTGGTCAACTGGAACGAATGACCGCTGCGAGTTCGCGTGCGAGGGCCTGTTCCGCTTCGGCATCGTCTTGGTAACCCCAAACAATGAGCTCAAGACTTTGGGCGCCGATTTCGCGACGGCCTTGGAGAGCGGAGCGAAGACGTCCGCGGGGCGACCAATCCTCCGCCACCGACGCGGAAACGCTTTCATACGACGAACGCGCGTCCCAGTAACAATAAAAGACGTGCAGCGGCGAACCGCGATCACTAAAGCGATAAGAACGAATCGGCACGTTCACGCCGTTGACTCCGAGCATGCGAATGCCCTTGTCCGCTTCCATCGTCCGTCCGCTTGCCGGAAGACAAATATCCGGTCGATGAACTTTCACGAAACGCGCCGCCGTTCGCCCGGGCGCCCATTTGAAAAAGTACATCAACCACTGATGACCATCGTCGCCAGTCCATGAGGCGCCGCCGCCTTCGCTAAAGCGGAGCAAAGTTTCCGCCTCGGGAGCGATCGGCACCTGTTTGTAATTACTTTCCTTTTCCGGCCAGGTCACCGACCAGCGCGAACTCGTGGGAGGTTTATGTGAGGCGTACCAAAGTTGCACACGCAGCTCGGCGAACAAAAACCAAATCGCCAGCGCGCCGAGCAGCGGCCAATTCATTCGAACCCGCGCGAGTTGATTACCGATCCTGGCCGACACGGGCGGTGAAGTATCGCGTCGCATCATGATCAAACTCGCGATCCACAATCCAAACAAACACACCATTAAAATCGTTAGGCCGGCGGGATCGTGCCAGGCTTCGATCGATTGAATTCCCTTGGTCGTGCCGGCCCAAATCAGCATCGCAGTCCGGACAACGTTACAGATGAACGCGAGCAAGACCCCAATCACGATCAAGATCAAGCGGCGGGAAATGCGAAACGAATAAAGCTCGCCCAGAAAAAGGGAAACCATGAGCGTGGCCTGAAGCGATCGAACACCGCTGCACGCTTCTTCGATTCCAATAAATCCGGCGCCGACTTCGATCACGTTTCCATGTTGCAATGCGGGAACGCCCGCGAGTTGAAGAAACGTGACGTTGATCGCAGTGACGATGCGCATCAGATCCTGAACGACGGTCTGCTCGATGCGAACAGGCCACGGAACAGCAACCAGGAAAAAGAGAATCGGAAAGGCAAAATATCGCGCCCAGATGCGGCCGCCGATTAAATAAAGATATAAAAGCGAAATCGCGGCGACGTCGACCGCCAGCATCCAGCTTAACAATCGCCAATCAGGATTAGCGATGGAAAGGAAACGAATTGGGAGAAACAGAGCCGCGCCGGCAAATATGGCGAAAAGCGCAAACGCGTGTGCGCGCCGTTCAGACGGAGTTGGACGAGTTCGCCAGCGTTTCCAAAATAAATAGACCGCGAGCAGGGGAACAATCAGACCGTAGTTGTATTGCGGATTCAGCCACCATTCGGGTTTGAGCTGATTGATCAGCTCGAACCAAATAAATCCGAAGATGGCGAGAACCATAAACCACGCCGGGCGCTTCGAAGTTGGCGCCGAAACAGAACTCGCCGTTGCAATCGCTTCGCCCATGTGCGGCATAGGGTAACCAAGGCCGAGCAACTTGCGAGCCTTTGGCCTTGCGCGTCCGCATGCGACGAAACACGATGTGCTTTGGGCAGGAAACGTTCGATATTGCCGTCCTTGTTTTACAACTTCATCGATTTTTAGTTTAGCTATTGTGGAAAAATCCGTCGAACGAACGCAGCGTACCTTCATCCGGCTTTTTTTGGGAATCGGCCTCGGACTGGTTTTGCTAATCGCTGCCGTCTGGGGCGGACGTGATCTTTACAAGCACTGGCAGGAAAAACGGCTTGTGCGTCGGGCCACGATCGATCTGGAAAAAGGCGACGTGCGCGACGCTAGTCTCGCCGCGCGCGCGATCTTGCAAATCAAACCGGACAGTGCGGCCGCCGCGCGAATCATGGCCGATTTGGCGGAGCGCATCGGCGAACCTGCGGCGTTGGATTGGAGACGAAAAGCCGCGCAACTCGCTCCGCGTTCAGTCGGTGACGCGCTCGCATTGGTCCGTTGCGCGATCAAATTCAACGATGTGACAACCGCCGAGCATGCGTTGGCGGCAATGGACGAAGCCGCGCGCAATCGCGCCGATTATCACGAAGCCGCGGCGATGGTCGCGCAGTTCAAACACCAAGACGACAACGCGGAAGCGGAATGGAACGAAGCCTTGCGCTTGAAGCCGGAGGACACGGCGTTCCAACTTCAACTCGCGCTTGTGCAATTGCGCTCTAATGATTCGTCGAAGCACGCGCAAGGCGAAGCGGCGTTAATGAAATTGCGCTCGGATTCCGCGCAACGAGCGACTGCAACGCGCGCGTTAATCAATGATGGGATCGCGCGAAAAAGCGATCCGCGGACGTTGATGCAGCTCGCGAAAGAACTGCAAACTTATCCGGAAGCGACCTGGAACGATAAGCTCGCGTATTTCGATTTTCTGCGCGCGCTGCAAGATCCGCAGTTCAGCTCGTACCTGACGGAGTTGGAAAAAATCGCGGCGAACAAAGCATCATCGCTGGCGGCCTTGCTCTCCTGGATGACGACAAACAATTTGAGTCTGCTCGCTTTGGATTACATAAAGAGTTTGCCGCCAGAATCGCTGCGAAGCTGGCCGGTCCCGCTCGCGATCGCCGGCGCATACGTGCGTTTGCGCGATTGGAAGAATTTGGAAACCGCGACAAGCAAAACGACCTGGGAAAGATTTGAATTCTTGCGGCACGCCTATCTGTCGCGCGCGTTGCGCGAGCAGGGGAAACCGCTGGACGCCGAGCGCGAATGGAACGCCGTCCTCAAAGAAGCGACCAGCAGCGAGTCGCTCGTTTTGTTAATTCAAGCGATTGCGGAGTGGAATTGGGAAGAGGAAACAACCGATCTTCTTTGGGCGCTTTCCAAACGCCCGGAAAAACAAAAAGACGCGTTTGTTGCGCTCTATCGGCACTACTCGAAAACGGCGGACACGCAGGGACTCTATCGCGTGCTGCTTCGTCTGGCGGAACTCGATTCGAGCAACCTCAATGTGCAAAACAATTTGGCGCAGGTTTCACTGCTCTTGAACGCGAATCCTGAAGAAGCGCGGCGGGAAGCGGCGGAAGTTTATCACAAGGCGCCGACCAATCCCGCTTACATAACGACCTACGCCTATGCGCTTTTGAGTCAGGGCAACGCGAAAGAAGGGCTTCGAATCATGAAGTCCTTGAACGAGGAACAATTAAGCGATCCGAGCATCAGCACGTACTATGGGATCCTGCTCGCTGCGAACGGCGATGAAAAAGCGCGTCCCTATCTCGACTTCGGCAAACATGCGAACCTGCTCCCGGAAGAAAAGGAATTGATCGACAAGGCCTACGCGTCGCTGAATTCCCGCAGCCAAAACCGCTAGACGCGGCAATTAGTGGCCGATCGCGAGTCCGTAAATTCTTTGACCCGGTTAAAGCATTGGGTCCAAGCACCCAGCCAAGAGAACCGCGCAAGAAAAATCA
>Ga0126380_10000505_pt1 | contig 13109 bp, 11 predicted proteins | sample PanSoiMetPlot_26_FD_92544 | JGI IMG/M metagenome (GOLD analysis project Ga0126380, IMG submission 92544) | Tropical forest soil microbial communities from Panama - MetaG Plot_26 | ecosystem: Environmental > Terrestrial > Soil > Tropical forest > Bulk soil | place: Panama | collected 2016-02-17
CACGAGCAGACGAGAGTCTAGTCCTCAACAAGCGTGGCAGATGTGATGGCCATCACGAAATGATCGATTTCAGGCTCAGAAAAATCGGTGCCCGCCAAAGATGGGCATTCAAAAAGATTGAGACGCGCGGCTAGTCCTCCATTACGGTTTCAATGTGAAGATCAATGTGTTAGCGACCAATTTGCATAAAATGGCTCAAGCATCCCCACTCTGTTTGATGTCGCCATGAAGAACGCGCGCACCATTGAGGCCTGCGTTGACCGACCGCCACGAGATTAGTGGAATGCGAACCGAGAGGTGGACGACAGTCACGCCTAAAAGCCAGGCGCGCGACCGGACAGGTCCTCGGCCGTGACGGACGTGGTCGATGCAGGAATCTTAAGATCACGAAAACCTGTTAGCCCACGTAGAAAGAAAAATTGAAATGGTAAGTTCTGCAGCGAGACGGTGATCATCGGCACGGGCCCCCCCGGGCGGCCGGCATATCCGCGCCCCGTCTGCGTATACACGATCACCACATTGGCGGGAGTGATTCTTGAAAATATATCGCACATGCCCACGTTGTCCGCCAATGTTGCGTCCGAGCACGAGGAGCTGCCGCGCCCAAAGACGATGGTGTTCATTGCTGCGCGATCGTAGCCACTCACCCCCCGGCAGGCGTTAGCGGGAGTGCATTGGCAGGTGGCGGTACGGCCGTTACAGGTGATAGCAAAATTGGGCATGGCGGCACCAGGAGGCACTCCGGCGGTCACGACGGCTGCGCTTAAGCCGTTGAGGCCGGCCGCCACGGGATCCGACACCGCAGCGAGTCTTGCTCCAATCTGGACCGCCTTGGCTGCGGTATTCCACTGATAAAAAAGCAACAAGAACTCGATTCCGCCCAGCACGAGTACAAACATGAACGTCATCACGATGGTGACTTCTACGATCACAGCGCCGCGTTGGTCGCGACAGAAATTGGTTGCGAGCATAGCTGTCTCTCACCGCTGTTCGATTGCGCGTTTCGAATACGAGGCCGAAATAACCGGAGCTCGCAGTCGCAGTACATTCAAAAATCCCAACGAGGGATCCGTAAACTCGGTGGATGCGGCAACAGTGTAGACGGATGAATCGCGATATCTGCTCAGTCCGTTCTTTTCGATGGGGTTGTCGACTTTGGTGCATTGAAACTTCACCATCGCCGGCACCCATCCCCTGACCCGCGGCGGGCCGCCATCAATCGTCCCGCTGGTAGCGAGGTTCTTCGCGTGCTTTTGTTCAGCTTTCCAAGCGCGCGAAGTCGGGTTGCAAGGATCCGACGATCGCGCCAGATAGCTCACAGCATCGTGGAGACCGATCGCAACCAAGTGCTGCTGATAGAAGAACCACGAAAATTCAAATACGCCGACCAACAAAACGATCAGCAGCGGCGTCAAGATTGCAGCTTCGATTAGCGCCGACCCTCGTTCGTCCCGACGGAAGGATTGTCCTCGTCGCAAGAAATTGTGGCGCAGCGATCTTGCGGATGCTGTCATCGGTATAGCTGAACGACATCATAACTCACGCCGTCCCCAGGGCGCACCAACCCGACCATTTCGACGTAGAGATCGGTTTGCGCGCGCGCCAGAGGGAGCGTGAGAAAGAACTTGCCGAAGGCAGCAACGGGGACATTTGATGGCGCATCACCCTCTAAGCGCAGGCTCTGGCAATTGATGATAGCGGCATAAAGAATGCGCCGATCTGGTGCCGCTGCAGGCAAATTGCCGCCAGTGTAGCAGGCGGGCGCCCCGGATTCCCCGCCAGGAGACACATCGGCAACATAACCGCCCTCGATCTCGTAGCGGTAGAAGCGGAACCGGCTCGGCACGTCGGTCAGATCGGACGGTGGTGAGGTTCCTTCGTGATTGACCTCCCAGTAGGTCTTGAAGTCCCAGTTGTCGAGCGGCAAACCAGTGACCTGGTTCGGGGGGCTCCCGATCGGCCAGTTGGCGCCCCGTCTGGCAGCGCACGCATTAACATTTCCGCCGTCGCCGCTGGCAATAACGTATCCTTTGCGCACATTCTGCGCTGGCCGGTAATTGCTGTTGTCATACCTTTCGCTCATCGATCCTTCGTAGATGTCGAAGCGCACATTGAAGGCCTCGCGCACGGGGCGCAGGAAGCCCGGCCTGAAATTGACGCCCCGCTGCATGAAACACGCCGCCGGTCGGACAACGGCGAGGGACTCGATCAGGCTTAACTCATCGTGACCTAAGGTTGGCGCATCGAGAAAACCGTAGTTTGCGGCGGTATAGGGTGCATTTGCGTCGTATTGCCGAAGGATGAGGAGCCGGCCCTGATCCGCGGGATTAGCCGCCGCATGCTGCAGCCGCTCGGTGGCTTGGTCGTAGGTCATGCCCGCAGTTTCGTAAGGGTTGCAGACGTAGATCGGGGTGATACCACAGACGACCTGATCAAAGCCGGCGACCGCGGAACGTGCAGCGGTGATCGTGCTGGATCCGCCGAAAAATGCTGCTGGAAGAATCGTCGACAAGGTGACCGGTTTCACAGTGACAGCGACGAAGCGCGCATCCCCGGAGCCGGTCGCGCGCGTGCCCGCCGACATTGGACTCGCATCGCTGGCCGGCAAGCGGCGGTAGAACTGAATATTCGAGACCTTGATGGTCCTGCTGGCGCCGGCGCCAAACAGCGTCGAGTTGGTGAGCAGCCGCTCGATCGCCGTGCGCGCGCGCTTCTCCGCATCTGGCAAGCGATCGAGTTCCGCCGCACCGGCGAGCGCCAACGCATCTGCGCCATTTTGCAGTTGTGTTTGCAGGCTCATGAGCCTCGCCCCATCGACCGCCAGGACGGATAGACCAACGATGACGACGAGCATCATCGTCACGTAGGGCAAAATAATTCCGCTGGTGTCGTTCCAGAGAGCTTTGGCGAATTGCGTGCCTTTTTCGACGCTAGGCAGCCGTGGCATCGAGCACATTCCTAGGACGCCTAAGGCGGCGTTCGCCTTTTAACACGATGTCCCCAACCGGTCAGAGCGCGTTAAGGAAGTTGACCAGGTCCTGCTTCTGATTAGATGTAAAACCGATGCCGAAGCGCTCGTCATAGAAGTTCACTACATCCATCAGAGTGGCTGCTGAGCCATTATGGAAGTAGGGCGCGCGAGCAGCGAGCCCACGCAAGATGGGTCCTTTGACCTTACCGATATCGGCACAATTGCCGGTAATCATCGCGCGGCCCGGGTCGGTGACCACAAAAACCTGACCCGCAGCCGACCCACTGGTGCATCGCAGGGTGAAGACCGGCAATCCAGAAATATCGAGGGCCGGAGGCTTATTGGCTCCAGCATTGGCAATGCCGATATTCAAGGGCGCTTTGACCGAATGGTTACCGACATTGGGTGTGTCGTGGCACGTACCGCAGAAGCCGGGAATCGTCTCTAGACCTAGCGCGTCATTGAGCCCCGTTACGCCCGTAATATTAATTTGAGTGCCGTTGAATATTTGCTCGCCGCGGTTGATCGATGCGAGAGGATCCGACATCGGAAGGAGATAGAGATCGAAGATATTGGGATCGAAGGGCGTGCCCTTGGGATTTAAACCCACGGGATCATTCACGCCGACGTAAAAGTTGGCGATCTCTTTAGAGAGTGCGACAGGGCCGCCAGTTGCGTTGCCGGCGCTCAGATCGCCGGCCTCGTTATCGAACAGTTGCGCGGTGAAAATGCCGGTCTCAAAAGCGACGATCTGCCCTTGCTGATCCGCTGTTGGAGGACTTTGGGGGTCAGCTTGCGCGTGGATGAGGGTCGCATCGACGGATTGCTGTGCAAGACTCGGCTCCCGTCCATCCCACATGATTGCAGTCAGGAACCCGAGATTGGTTGAGGGCAGTGGCCGGCGGTACATGGACATGATGCCGGTCGTCTTGCTCGTCAGACCAGTGTCCTGTGACGTTGTGCAATTATACGGATCGTCGACGCTGACCACTTCAAACTGCAGGTTTGTATCCGGAAGCGGCAGGCCGATGCGGATGAGCCCTTTCTCGAGCAGTAACTTGAAGGCCGCGGGGTTCAAGGGGTCCGCGGTCGGACAGGTGGCCCCGTCGACCAGACGAAAGAGCGGATCGGCGCCCGCATTGGCCGCGAACCGGGCTTGAGCACTTGCGGCGCTGATAGTCCACCCGGTTTGCGGTTGATGACAGGTGAAACAGGTGCGACCGTTGGTCCCTAAATTCTGGAAGAACGCGTTATTTCCCTCAGTGGCCTCGGGCTGGAAAGTCGCGATCTGCCCGCTCGGGTCGGGGTCGGCACTGAATTGTGGAATGACGCCCGACGGCTGCGAACCCGTGTCAACATCTTTGTGAGCGCGCATCTTCTGTGCGTGACTGACCGCGCCTCGCGCCCAATCTACACTTTGAGTGGGGTCAAGCGTCCCAACGGGATCCGCAAACACAAGCCCCAATGGGCAACCCAAAAGACAGAAAACAAGTGCACTTCCCGTCGTTGAAAATCTTAGTACCTTAAATAGCGAAGGACGCAGGCTGGCGATACGAGATCCCTTGTACATTTGACACCTCCCCGCTCATCAATGTTGAGAGACCGCACGAGCCCCTATGCCGCTTCCTTCCTAGAGTTTTTAAAAAACGTTGGCCGCGCGCGGTTGACCCTGCGGATGTGAATTGTTCAATTTTGCTGGGAGACCGACGAAAAGGATGTCGGATTATTTGAGTGCAGCGCCTGCCGGCGGCATTTCTTGCTGCCTATTGTGGCCCGAACGGAAATTCGGCATTTCCGTTCAAAAGGCAGCTTCCAAAAAAATATACACCATTCGTCGTGGCGGAGTAAATGTAAAAATAGAACCGCGCATGATTCCCGTTATAACTTAAAGCTATCAAACCAGCCACAATTATCGAACCGTTTGACGCGGCGTCAGCGAACAAAGGTTTGGCGCCGCAGCGCGCGAGCGTGGTCGTGCATCTGCCACCTCGACGGCTGCCCGCCGGCGTAGACGATCTCCGGCCTGACATTCGGCAAGCTTCGAGGTCGTGACCTCACCGTCATGGGCAGCAAAGCAGAACCGGCAGCCACGTTGCAGCGGACCACCGAGCGCCGGCCCACACCATCGGCGGCGCCTCCATGGGGGCAATTTCACCATGTCACCTCATTTCTGAGCGGGGATCGTTCGCTGTTTTATGAAAAACAAAATGCTTACGTCTTCGGCGAATCTGTCAGGTTCGTGTAATCCAGGTAGCGTTTAATCGTGACGCTCCAACGCTCTATTTGGCCAAATGCCGGAAATTGCAATCGCTCTGATCGTTGGCTTCGCACTCGAGTCGGACATGGGCTTTCCTCCTGGCGCCGCCGGTCTGTCTACCGCACGACTCAGCCTCCCGCAGAAGGGCCGGCATTTGGAACTAACGGCTGCGTAGCGAACAGCGGTGAGCGCGGGCCTCGAGTGCGGCCTGGGCAAGCCGAGCGAGCCGCTTGTCGGGGGTCCTCTGCACCGAGCCGATAAAATCTGGTAAGAATGGTCCGGTTGTCCAAAACGGATTGGTTCTCATGAAGCGGATCACGACATTCGCCGCGTTTGCAGTGTTTGTCTTTCTTGCGGGCTCGTCTACCGCGACCGCCGAGCAGGGGAATGACACGGGTCCAGTTCGGCTCAATGCGCCTCGGGGACAGGCGCCGGTTCCAGCGATCAAGCCGATTCAGGAGAATCGGATTCCGAAACAGAACCGGGCAACCCCCGCGCCAGGAAATGTAGACGCAGGTCAGGACGAGCCACAACAGCTGTCGCGACCCGACCGCCCTCCTGTCAGGGACGTGGGACGTGTGCCCAGCGGCGGCGTCCAGCAGGTGCGCCCACGCGCTGTGTATCGGGAAGTCGCCCGACGCGTCAACATCACCGGCGGCGTCCTCGTACTCCCGGTGGTCGTGTACTACGGAGTCCCGGTCATCCTTAATGTGCCGGAGCTTGGCTACGTCGATGTACCCGAGGACGAATATGCTCGGCTTTACGACAAATTATCATCGTCGGATTCCGAGCAATTGCAAGAAGCGATGTCGTCGTTACGGAAACTCAAGGAACTGGAGGAAGCAGAAGTCGAGGCGCTGCAGCGCGGACCGGAAAGGGTGGAGCCTGATGCCACACAGGATCTGAGCGAGCCTATTTTTTTTCACTCACCGTCGAGGGCGGAAACTCCTCGGAGGGGACTCTACTGATCGGACAAGGGTGAGGGGTGCTTCGTGCTTCGTGCTTCGTGCTCCGAGCTTCGCCGTTTCATTCCCACTAATCCTGACACGTGGTTTGGCTACGTTCTCTTCAAATCAACGTAGCGTCGACCGAGCCAGCCAGCCTTTGCGACAGATTCTCGCGGTCTGGCTCCCAGAACGTCGAACACAACGGCTGGGGCGGATTCCGGTTTCAACAAAACGGAAATCGATCTAATGTGTCCTGGGGTGGCGCATCGGAGGCCGAAGTGCAGCGGCTTTCTTTGGCTCTGGCTGTGACCGCGATAACGTTGGGCTGCGGGACGGTGACCTGGGCACAGCCGAGTACTGCCTTTTATCCGGCGGGGCTGACCGTCTGCCCACCGCTTCCCAGCTGGTATCCACGTGGTTGGGAGTTAATGGTGCGCTATCCCTGCGCCACCTATGTTTATGGATCTTCCTACTATCCAGCAACTTACTACTCTTATCCGGCAGTCTACCCTTACCAGCGAGTGTCAACTCGTGCCGTGCACCCGGTCCACCGCAGGCCATATCTGCGTCCTGGCTGGTGGTGGTGAAGATGCCGTCGCGGTTTCGTCGCTAGCGCTTTCGGAGAAACTTCCGATGCCGGCTAAGCGAAAGTTGTTACCGACTGTGATCCGTCTCGCTATGGTTCTGGCTCCCCTGGTGGTTGCCTCCGTGTTCTGGGCCTCCTACCGCAATCGTGTTTCGTCGGCTGATCCGGCCAAACCCTTGATAGCGAACCGGTCATCAACATCGTCATCAATGTCTCAAGAGACCGGTCACATCGATTCGTCCGGCAGCGAAGGACTAAGCAACGCACAGAGCGCGATCATGTTCTCCATTGCGCCGCTGACTTCGTTGTCGGCAATGACGCCGCAGGTCGACCCCGATCCGGTCGCGAGCTTCCGTCAGCTCATCGCATTGCCGCCCGCGCGTGAAGCACCTCATATCGATCCGCGCACGATGCGCGCGATCGTCGATCGCGGCGTCGTCGCGTATGCATCTGCCAGAACCGATACAGACCGAGCAAGCGGCGCACGCTTGATCCAAACTGCCGCCTTGATGGGTTACCCTCTGGCGCGCAGCTTGCTCGCGCGTAACTACCCTCAATCGGAAGCGGTGCGTTCGGTCGTTCCTGGGCAGGATGTCATCCGCTATGCGTTGGGCCCTGTGATGGAGGCGGCAACGAGCGAAGATTCGAAGCAAATATTCCTCGCACTTGGGCAACATTTCGCCGTTCGAGGACAACTGGATTTGTTCGCCACTCAGGTCCTCGGTTCACTACGTGGCGACTCGCGTCCACAGCTCGGTTATCGGATCGACAATTTACTGGATTTGCTGGCGCGCGTGCCCGGAGCCTGTGGCGCGCTCGGCCGCGTGGTACCGGGCACGGGCGAAGCTGCCGGCCGGGAATGTTCGTTCAGCGAAAATCTGCGCAAGCACATCGAAACGACGGCGCAGGCGGGTGAGGAGGAGGAGTCGAAGCGCCGGGGTTTGCTCATGCTGAATCAGCGGGCGGTAGCGCAGCCGCCCTCGGGCCGGTCAGTACCAGTGGGTAGCGATGAGGCGCATCGAGCGGGTGGCACGACGCTCACTGGTAGGGCCGAAAAGCCGGGATGGCGTTAGATCGCGTCACGTCCCTAAGCCGAGTTCGCAGCGCTATTTGACGATCCGCGGATTGATGGTCACCGAATTCGGCTGCTGCAGGGGACATTGTAGAGCGTTGCTACCCCGGCGCCATTGTCCGAAACCAGAAGGGCGAGCTGCACTCACCACCTCCATAAATTTATTATAAAAATTAGCCTGCAAACCGATCTTCCGAAACGGCCTCTGTCCTTTAAAACGCGTTCCCGCCTCGCAAAACGATGGCTGATAACTATTGCGCTTTACGCTTTGTATATGGCGCCTGTGATTGCCTGCGCGAGGAAAAATTTTTGCAAAAAACTTGAGGAAATGCCGGGAACCGTCCATTCTATTGCGGGTTATGCGGACGCCGCGCGGTGGGTTTTGCCGCGCGTGGGGGTACATCACAATGCACAGTAAGAGAGATGCTCCTTCCGGGCTTTGAAGGGCCCAACCTTAACGCGTCGGGAGTCGAAGTGGTGCGCAAGCGCAAATTCAGACAGGGAGAGAAAGCAATGACTAGATCTGCTCACACGTTCCTATGGAAAAGTAAGCGCGTAGCAGGAATGGCAATCGGCGCCATCGCCATGCTGGCTGTGGCGGGGCCGGCCCTGGCCCAGGCCACTGGAGACGAGGTGTTCCAAGTCAAGACAGTCATCCAAGTGCCGGGCAGGATTGAGACGTCCCCGTTCTTTTCGTTTGACATCAGCTGGTTCGATCCAACGCACAAGAAGTTCTTCTTGACAGATCGCAACAGCTTGGCGATCGACGTGGTCGATGCGCTGAACCCTGGCGCAGGCGTCACACAACAATTCGTCCGGCCATTCGCGGGCGTCCAGGCAAGCCCCGACACCTCCGGTCCCGATGGCGTGTTGACCGCCAACAACGACACGGAGCTTTGGATTGGAGACAGCCCGGGAAAGGTCTGGGTGTTGAATTCGCAGACGGGGGATTTAATAGCATTGCCCGGATCACCCACGGGGAACCCAATCTTGGTCAAGACAACTGGCAGTCCCCCCGTTAACGCCTCTACAACGAGAGCCGACGAGCTCTGTTATGATCCCAAAGATAACATTATCATGATCGCGAGTCCTGCAGAGACTCCGACTCCGTTCGTTACCTTCATTTCAGCCGCTGATGGTAATAAAGGTAAGGTGCTTGGCCAAATTACGTTTGGGGATCCGGCCACCGGCATTGAGCAATGCGGGTGGAGCCCGACGACCGGGAAGTTTTATCAAAACCTTCCAGGGGACCCCGGCGGCCAAGACCAGGTGGCGGTGATCACTCCCTCGACCACGACGGGGGGGGTGGTGGACCATTTCATCAACGTCAACATCAACGATTGTAGTGGCCTGCGGGGCATGGCCATCGGCCCAAACAATCAGATCCTGCTCGGCTGCAATGCCCCGTCGCCCGGTGGTTCTCGGAACAGCATAGTCATCGATGCCACGAGCGGGACGACCGCGACGGTCTTGAACGTCCTCACGGGGCAGGGTGGCGTCGACCAAGTCTGGTTTAACCCGGCCGACGGCCACTACGTCCTCCCGAGTTGCAACACGCCGTGCCGCAGCACTGCTCTGATGGGTCCCGAGCTACTCTTCATCGTCGACTCAAGCGGATTTAGCTCGGACAGCACTGTTAGAATCGCGAATCAGAACGGCGTGACGACCCCGCTACCGCCCCCAAATCCGCGCGTGGTGCACTCGGCCGCAGCCGGCCCCGCCCCCGGCGGGAACCTGATCTTCCTGCCGATTCCGGCAGTTGGCGGTACTGTGCCGCAGTGGGGCGCTCCCGGCGGCCTCACGCTTTGCGATCTGGTCGGTGACTTCACAAGAGTTGGTGATCCAAGCTCTCTCAGCGGCTGCATCGCCATCCTCCAAGCGCCAGCGTCGGGGGGTGACGACACTCAGGACTAAGTGCTAACGGCCCTCGTCAGAGCTCTCACGCGTCGCGGCCAATTGCAGCCGCGACGCGTAGACGTTTGGCGTTCGGCAGCGCGCTGCAACGTGTGATGACCGCGTTTGCCCAATGCGATTCGAGGATCAGTGCCACCGCTGCGGGTACGGTGGCCGCAAAGATCGCACAATCGATCAAAGGTTTCTGGGGCGACACGGACGGCGTCATTCTTCCCTATGTGACGCTGATGCTGGTCGTCATCATCGGCGTTTCCGTCCTTGCGCTCGACGGCTCCCGATACATGAGCCTGCAGACGCAGCTCCAGAACGGGGCCGATGCGTTGGCGCTCGCGGGTGCAGCCGAGCTCGACCGCACCCCGACGGCGATCGAGCGTGCCACCCGCGCGATCAATCGCTTGGTCACCAATTCGTCTTTGTTGGGGAGCGGATCCGATCGGAACGTGCGGGTCGCGCGTATCAATTTCTTGCGCTCCTTGCCGCCACGTGACAGCGACCCGATTTTGCCGGGGAATAGGACGAACGATCCGACGTTGGCTGCCTTCGTCGAGGTCATGGTCGAGCCGATCGCGCTGCGAACAATTCTGCCGGCGTCAATCTTCGGGGGCTCGAATGTTCTGACGGCGGGAGCGCAAGCGATCGCTGGATTCGATCAGGTGGTGTGCGATTTCACGCCGATTTTTATCTGTAATCCCTTCGAAACGGGAGGAATGAGCTACAGGGAGGCGACCGAGGACCTGGTCAGCGCCAGCAATGATCGGGGGGGCCGACGCAAACTCATCCGGCTTACCGCAACTCAGCAAAAGATCGGAGCATTCGGCCGAGGGGATTTTGGATACGTCATGCCGACGACGGGGTCTTTGCCAACGCATGCCTGCGGCCCCATTGCGGGGGCTGGGATAGGCCAGGCCACGGCTGCATCGCGACCGCCGACCTGCCTGCGGTTGAGCGGAGTTGATCTCCAGCCGGCTAACGATCAGGTGGCCATGGATGGCCTAAACACCCGGTTCGATATCTACGCGAATGGATTTGAACCTTGTAAAGCGAATTACGTAGCCGATGCGAATGTTCGAAAGGGATACACCACGTTAGGAAATGTCAATTGGTGCAACGCTCGACCCTCGGGACCGAATTGGCCGATTGCTGATGCCCATGCAGCAGCATTCCCGCTTGACCAAAACATGATGGTCGCCAGCGAAGATGGTGATCAAACCCAGGTCGTCGCTAAGAGCGTCGCGGTCGGGAACGGGGTTTGGGACTGTGCCGGCTATTGGAGCGTGGCCCATTTTGCGGGACCTGGGAATCATTCTGCTCCCCCGGGCTGCACCAGTACCGCCACGATCAGCCGATATAGCGTCTATCAATATGAGATGAACTACATCAGCGACCGGTCGCCCGGAGCGGAGATTGGGGCGCCTCGGTGTAATCCTCTGGGGATTAGAAACCGCCGCATTCTTAACGCGGCAATCATCAATTGCAGCAGTAGCCCTGTGGCGGTGACACGTTACGCGCGTGATGTTCCTGTTGCCGGGTTCGGCAAGTTTTTTCTCACTGTACCTGCCGCGGACGGCACAGGCCTATATGCAGAGTTCCTGGGTCTCATCAAGCCGACCGACGAGGTCAATCATGACATGGTTCAACTGCACCGGTAAATTTCATTTGGATGACTCCCCATGTCCGAACCAACACTGCAATCACTGTGGCGCAACAGCGAGGGGTCGGCGCTTATCGAGGGTGCGATCATCGTGCCGTTCCTATTAGTTCTCGTGCTCGGCGTGTTTGAATTTTCGTGGTTGATCGACCAGCAACACTTGATCTCAACCGGCATCCACGACGCAGCGCGCTATATCGCGCGATCCGCCAACCCTAACGACCTAACGATCCAACGGGCCGCGAAGAATCTAGCGACCACGGGCGCGATCAACGGAAACACCGCCCGTGTCAGGGGCTGGACGGCGCGCGATGTCAACATTACGTACGCCTCCGTTAAAAACGAAGTAGATACCGACGGATTGACCCTCTTTCGTGGCGGTGCCGTGATTCAAAGGGTAACCGTATCCACCACCTTCACCGTGCCCTCACTCGGTTTTTTCGGTTTCCTGGGTGTTAAGCCCCCAGTCCTGACCGTATCGCATCAGGAGCGCGTCATCGGACCCGGACAAATATCGCGATGATGTTGTTGCGTTTCACTCGCGACAATAATGGCGGCGTGCTCGTCGAAGCGACGATCATGATCACGATCATGTTCGTGCTCGTGCTCGGATCGATCGACTTCTTGTTTGCCTTTTACCAGTGGAACGCAGCGACCAAGGCCGTTCAGGTAGGCGTTCGAATTGCTGCGGTTTCTGACCCAGTTGCAAAGGGTCTAAACGGTCTCAGCGCAGGTGTGGTCAGCGCCTCGTTGCGGCCCGGAAGCGCGATGCCGTCGTTCACGGTGACCTGTGATGGTGGTACTGCCATCTGCAACTGCCAGGGCGCTTGCAAAGGGGTAGGTGGCTACAACGCCACCGCCATGCAGACAATCGTCTTTGGACGCGGCAGCATGGCCTGTGGCGATGCGACGTCGCTTTACACCGCCGGAATGTGCGACATCTTTGCCAGGATTACGCCGGCCAATGTCCGGATCGTCTATACACAGCCTGCCGCACCAGCGGGGCTCGGCTTTGCGGGCCGTCCGGGCGGCCCGGTACCCACGATTAAGATCTCGCTCCAGAACATGCCGTTCCGGTTCTTCTTTCTCGGAGACCTATTGGGCTTCCGCAACATTCAGATTCCGGGCGCAACAACAACGATGGCGGGCGAAGATCTTTACTCGTGCGCTCCAACAATGAGAAAGGGTTGCTCCAACTCGCCGCAAGCAACGTTGAATGGAAGTCCATGAACAAACAGCTCACAGACTGCGGTGACCGTGTTCGGTCGTTCGCGGCCACGTCCCCAATCGCCATATGCGAGGGGGTATTTAGGAACCGTTCTAGGGCAATGGCTCGAACGATACGTCGCACAGAGTATCAAAATCCGCTAAGCTTCTTTGCATGTTGGTGAAATCCAGCAAAATAACGGGAGTCCACAAGCTCAATGACCAAGTCGGAGACTAGAACGGCCACGTCGGACCAGAACTGCCTGCGAGAGCACTCAGCAGCAGGCCGGGAGGAGACAAACAATGCGAAAAAGCAGCGTCATCATTCTCGTTGTCGCGCTCTTAATGGGAGGGAGCGCCGCGTATCTGACGCGCAGTTGGCTTAAGGATCAGACGAGAGCTTCATCCGCCGTTCAGCCGGTCGGTACGATTGTGGTAGCGGCAGAATCCCTCGCGTACGGCACTACCATGACACCCGACAATGTCGTCGAGATCCCCTGGTTTTCAA
>Ga0126380_10000506_pt1 | contig 13106 bp, 14 predicted proteins | sample PanSoiMetPlot_26_FD_92544 | JGI IMG/M metagenome (GOLD analysis project Ga0126380, IMG submission 92544) | Tropical forest soil microbial communities from Panama - MetaG Plot_26 | ecosystem: Environmental > Terrestrial > Soil > Tropical forest > Bulk soil | place: Panama | collected 2016-02-17
CCCCACCCTCCACCCCAGCCGGGTCCCCATTCACCGCCCCAAACCCCCGCGCCAACCTCCGTACCACGCAGACGCGGGGGTTGAAGCCAAGGTGGCCGCGCTGAGTGAAGCTACGGCAACCGTCACAAGTAGTAGTTTGCGTAACATGGCAGTCTCCTCAGTCAGTTCGCTCCGGTGTGAGTATCAGAGCAAGGGAATGGCATGCAGCTCTGGTGATGATATTGCCAGCCGGAGAGCGATTGCATTGGACCGTGGTCCAATATCTCAGTGTCGATGCCGTGCATTATTTTTTGCGCTGGCCTAGCGAGTATTCGTCGCATCGTGAAAAGCCGGGAGGTGCGGATGAACCATTGGCTGACGAGTCTGGTCGCGATACTGGCGCTGTCATTCATTATGGCGGGGAGCCATGTCGCATTCTCCGCGCCAGCGAAGTGCAATGCGGAATTGAGAAAGTGCAATAGCCATTGCAATCTTGTCTATGAGAGTAAGCGGTCGAACCGCGTCTGCCGAGACCGCTGTAAAGATACGTTTTACGTTTGCAAGGCGCGGCCAAGCTGAATCACAACTGCAATCAAGCCGACTTCCTCTCCCCTCCCGACAAAAGCAGTGCAATCCACTCGGTCGATTTGTGCTGCTCGCAGATGGTGAGGATTGCGATCATTATGGGGAGCCCGATAAAAGCGCCCGCGACTCCCCAAAGAAAGCTCCAAAAAAATACCGCGAGCAAGACGATGAATGGAGACATCGACAGAGCAGCGCCCGCAATCCGCGGTTCAAGGTAGCTTCCAATAACGAATTGGATGAAGTTCAGACCTACGAACACAGCAAAACAAACCTGCCATGATCCAGATTGGACAAGTGCAAAGACTGTCGGAAACACCGTAGCAATAAACGGGCCGACAAACGGAATATAGTTCAGAACAAAGGCGATCACGCCCCAGGCGGTTGCCAGCTCGATGCCGGCAACCAGGGCAAAGCTCCACACCACGACGCCGGTCAAAAGACTCATCGTCGTTCGCACGACCATGTATTTTTGAAATTTCTCCGCGATTTCCTCTGCACCCGCCAAAAGTGACCGTCGGAGCGATGGGTTATTCAGGTGTTCAATGTTCTTTCGCGCGACATCGACTTCCAGTAACCCAAGTGCAATGAAAGCAAAGGTAATCACGATGAAAGATACGAGACCGTAGCTCCTTCCGCCGATCTCCCGAATGGCGCCAACGATCCACCCCGGATTGTAACTATCCGCCACAAGGTTGGTGATTGATACTCCATGGCTGTCAAGCCATTCAGTGGCTTGTGCATAGAGCATTTGGAGACGATCGGTGTTGTTGATTAGCCATTGGACCACGAGCCCAAATCCCCAGACCACCAGAAATACCAGGATCGCAATGATGGCGAGGGTCACAATAATCGTGACGAGAAGAGCCAACAGCTTTGGAATTCGGCTCTGAAGCGCCCTTTGAAGGGGCCATACAATCGCGACAGTGGACAGAGCGAATGTCACAGGCGCCATAATGGCTCGGGAATAATAAAGGGCAGCGAGCGTAACTATCGAAGTGGTCAGCAAAAGCGATATTCGTATGACACCATCTTGCTTCATGGGCCAAAACTCAGAAGGCGAAGGTCACGATTGGAGCATCGAAATCGAAACCAGGCGCTACCGTCCGTTGGCACCAACGTGCGGAAACTCAGCGGAAGGGATCGTGGTGCGGTACAGAAGCCAGACGCTGAAAGCGAGGACGGCGACTTCAACGAACATGGTGAGGAGCAGGGCCATCAAGCCGGCTATATCGGCTGCCGATACCCAACTTGCGGGCCCCCCTGTCGTTTGGATGACCGGAATTCCTGCCTGCGGTGCACGAAGAAAATAAATCAGAAGTTGTCCGACTTCGAAAAGCATGACCAGCATCGAGAAAATGATGCCGATCGTGCTCGCTCTGATACCGGTCCATACTGTCCGTTGAACGGCTGATTCCGCAGGTCGTCGCTCCGGATCGGCTAGACGCACAGCAAGCCGCGTGTAGCGATAGGACCACATTGTTGTGAATGCGAGCACCAAAAGGCCTGCGATCGACAGGTATTCGATCAACGGAAAGCCCGCGCGCGTACCCGGGGCGGGGTTTCGGCCAAAAACAAGCGCGTAGATTGTGAGCACCAGCGGAATCGCGCCGACCGCAACCTGCATCCAGAAGCCAAGCCATCCCAGGCGCGAAAATGACCGGGAAAGACTGTCATTTCGCGACGGCCTGAACACTTTTTGAAACATCTCAAACACGTCAGAATTTCCTCAACGCATTGGTAGCGCTATTCTAGCGAATAGACCGGACGAGTGCCGTTGGCCTTTAGGGTAATCGTTTCCAGCTGGTGGTTGCGGCTAGCTTACTGGCACAATTGGGAAAGGTTGCAAGTGACACAGCCGGATCCAGGACGAACTCAGGCTCGCAGCTCATCCCGGCCTTGGGTGAAGTACGCGATCACGCTTCTCCTGCTCGCCGTTGTTGTCGTCACCGGCGCGTTGGCGCTTCATTCGCGCGATGCATGGTGGCAAAAATATCTGAGTTTTGTCGTCAGACCGTAACCGCAGTCTGTCGGGAATCCTGCATCTGGAAGATGGCGGGCTTGCAGCGGCGGGGTTCAGCTGGTTGGATAAACTCGTGCAAAATCTGGTCCGAGAAGCGGGCACATCGAAGGTAAGCCGCAATTTCCTGTCCAGGTCTTTCGGCTGGCTAACCAGGGCAATTTGGACCCTGTGCCAAGTTTTGCTCACCGTCTGGTTCACTCTGGCCATTTACTATTCAAATCTTCCGTCGGTCTGGCTGCGTCTTGTTTTGGCTGGTTGCTTTGCCGCCGCCGCGATATGGGTGCTTTGGTTGTCGCGCTTGCCGCACAAGTCCCTTGTCTTCGTCATGGTATGTCTCGGCGTTGTCGTGTGGTGGCTGTCAATTTCCCCTTCGCACAATCGATCGTGGCGGCGGGAAGTCGCCGTGATGCCACGGGCAATCGTCGACGGCGACCGCGTGCGCATTATCGGCGTCCGCAACTTCGACTATCGGAGCGTCAATGATTTCACCGTGCGGTATGAAGACCGCGAGGTGCAGCTCTCGCACCTGGCCGGTCTCGATTTTTTCGTGTCCTACTGGAGCGAGGGGCTGGTCGCACACACGTTCCTCAGCTTCATCTTCGACAACGCCCCGCCGCTGAGCATCTCCATCGAGACGCGGCCGGAGGTTGGCGAGGGGTTTGATCCAGTTGCCTCTCTCTTCAAGCAGTTCGAACTGATATACGTGGTCGGCGATGAACGTGACCTTGTGCGCGTGCGCACTAACTATCGCAAGGAGGCGGTCTATCTCTATCGCCTTAATTCACCGCCCGAGGGCGTGCGCCGGCTGCTGATGGTTTACCTCGAGCGTATTAACGAGCTCGCCCATCAGCCGGAGTACTATCACTTGCTGAGCAACAGCTGCACGATCAACATTGTCCGGTACGCGAATGCCGCCGGTCGAGCCGGACGCTTCGACATTCGTCATTTGTTCAACGGTCTGGTCGATAGCTATCTCTACCATTCGGGCCGGGTAGACACGACGTTGCCGTTTGATGAACTCCGCCGGCGCTCACTAATCAACGAGGCCGCGCAGGCGGCCGAGGGCGCACCCGATTTTTCGGAGCGTATTCGTGCCTCGTTGCCGACGGTTGCACGTTGATGTTCAAAATGAACCCCGGTAGCCAAAACAATAGTCGCCGTGTACTCGCCTTTCTTATTGTGATGGCCGTATCGATCGTCAGCCTTCTTTTGTTGCCGCCGATAACCCAAAGTCAGAACTATCACAATTTCGCCGATCAACGAACGATTCTCGGCATACCGCATTTCTGGAACGTCGTTTCAAATTTGCCGTTCATTGCCGTCGGAGCAGCGGGACTGTGGCAATCTCGCCGAGATCCGGCAATCGCTGCGCTCTTCCTGGGATTTTTGATGACCGGCTTCGGCTCGGCCTACTATCACCTTGACCCAAATGATCGCACCCTGTTCTGGGACAGGTTGCCAATGAGCATAGGCTTCATGGCTATTTTAGCGATCGCGATCGAAGACCGGCTGGACGCAAAAGCGGGAGCGATTCTGCTGTGGCCGTTGATCGCCATAGGCATATTCAGCCTCCTGCTGTGGCGATGGACCGGAGACCTTCGGCTGTATGGTTGGGTTCAATTCTTTCCCTGCGTCGCAGTGCCGGCACTCTTCCTTCTGTTCTCGCCCAAATACAGCGGCACATCCTATTGGCTCATTGCCGCGGCGTTGTATGCGCTTGCGAAGTTGTTCGAGTTTTACGACAGGGCGATTTATTCTTTCGGCTCGATTTTGAGCGGACATACGCTCAAGCACATTGCTGCCGCAGGCGCTTGTTTCGCCATATTGCGGTATTTTCAGAAGCGGAAGCCAATCCACACTGAAGCTGAAGATCAGTCGAGGCCCTATGGCGGCGCGCGCGTGTGATCTGTTTGTGTTTCTATTGTAAGCGTTCTACACAGGCAACGGCCAGACGTATAGTTTGTATAGTTTGTATTACTTTGTTGTTTTGTACATCGCCGAGTGGAGGCGTCCGTTAGCTAAAACGATCCGAGCGTCGAACCTAGAAATATCACAGCGACCAACGCCAAAATCGGACCCACGATATTGGCCATGACCATGTCGAAATAACTTTTGCGGTGCGTTGAACCACAGACGGCGAGCAGCGTCACGACGGCGCCATTGTGAGGCAGGCTGTCGAGCGTTCCTGAGCCAATCACAGCGATACGATGCATCAATGCCGGATCTATTCCAGTCTCGGCCGCAAGACGCAAAAATGTCCCGCCAAGCGCGTCGAGCGCGATTGTCAACCCGCCTGACGCGGAGCCGGTCAAGGCGGCAAGAACATTCGTGGCGATAGCGAGTGAAACAAGTGGCCCCCCGGCGATCGAGAGCACCCAGTCCCGGACCAGCGCGAATGCGGGGAGCGCGGCAACGACCGCGCCGAATCCGACAAGGCTTGCGACGGCAAAAATTGGCAGCACAGCCGCATTCGCGCCCGCATCCATGCTGGCCCGCAGATCGGGGAGACGTTGCCAGTTGATGACAATGAGCGTGGCGCTGGCGGCAGCGAGCGCAACCGCCACCGACCATACTCCTGCGACCGCAGCAAGCGACGTGCCGCCCCAACGCTCTTCTGCGAGAAATGAGAAATCGAGACGCGGCAAGATGAAGATTGACATCAGCAGGTTTAACGCAACAACCACCAAAAGCGGAATAATTGCCATGCCGACCGATGGTGCCGAGTCGGCATGTTTTCCATGCGCAATCTCGGCAGGGTCGAACTCGTGCGCGACCGTGGCGCGTTCGCGGATGAATTGATCGTCCGCGACCTGCTTGGGCATGACATCCGTCGCATCACCGAAGCCCTCGCCGGATCTGCGCGCCGAAGCTTCGGCGCGACCAAGCCACCACAGACCGAATGCCAACATGATTGCCGATGCGATGATTCCCAATCCGGGCGCTGCAAACGGCGTGGTGCCAAAAAATGGCATCGGAATCGTGTTCTGAATTGCGGGCGTTCCTGGCATTGCCGACATTGTGAAAGTCGACGTTCCCAGGGCAATCGCTGCCGGCATCAGACGCTGCGGTATGTTGGCCGCCTGGAATAACGCTCGAGCCATCGGCGCCAGCACAAAAAAGGCGACGAACAGACTCACGCCGCCGTAGGTGACGAGTGCGCCAGCCAGCACGACAGCCAGAATCGCGCGCTGGTTGCCAAGCTTTTCACTCATGAAATTGGCGATGGTCTGCACCGATCCGCTGTCGTCCATGAGTTTTCCGAACAGCGCGCCGAGCAGGAATATCGGGAAGAATTGCGCAACGAATTGTGCCGCGCTGCCCATGAAAGTCTGCGTCCAATGGGCAAGAAGGGGTTCCCTCGCGGCGGCGGCCGCCACCAGGGCAACGGTCGGGGCGAGGAGAAGCACGCTCCAGCCCCGAAAAGAAAGCCAGATCAGTAGTCCAAGCGCAGCAAGTATGCCGAGGAGACCCATTGCATCAGACCTGCTGCAGCAGAACGTCAAGGTCGATAGAAGATTGCTTGCCTACATTTCCGGCGTGGGCGCTGAGGAAGGATTCGGCGGAACGTCGTCCTTCATCGCGCAACATGCACAGAAAGTCCCATTCGGCATTGAATTTGGACGATGCCCCAAGCGTGGAAAGCATTGAACTCGCGATTAAATGAATACGCATGTGAGCCCACTGCGCGCCCTCGCTGCTTCCCGGATCCGCTACTTGCCGCAAAAGGGCGATCATGCGCAGCTCCTTGAGCAGCGTGGCGTTGAACGAAACTTCGTTCAATCGATCGAGAATTTCGCGCGCGGATCGCGGTGTGCCGGGCCTCTCGACGGGATTGACCGCGACAAGCAATGTGTCCTGGGATTTGCACTCGCGTACGAGTGGCGTGATCGTCGGATTGCCGGAATAGCCGCCATCCCAATAAGGCTCTCCTTCGATTTCGATGGCCTGGAATAGCGTCGGCAGACAGGCAGAAGCCAGAAGAACGTCGGGCGTAATATCAGTATTGCGAAAGACGCGGCCGCGACCCGTACGGACATTGGTAGCTGTTACAAACAGCCGGATCGGAGCTCGCGCCAGCAGACTAAAATCGACTGAATCGGCGAGGACATCGCGCAGCGGATTGCTGCCGCGCGGGGTCAAATCGTAGGGCGAGAAAACGCGGCTTGAGAGGTCGAACGCGAGGTAAAAAGGCGATGTATCGAGCGTCCATCGGCCCAACATGATATCCAGCGGGCTGCGCCGAATGGGACTAAATCGGGCCGCGTGCGAAACACGTTTCCAGAAAGCATCGAGCGCGGCCTTGGCGCCTTCCGGACCGCCCGCGGTGAATCCGGCCGTTAACACGGCGCCATTCATTGCTCCTGCGGAAGTGCCGGATATACCGTCGATGCGCAACCACGGCTCTTCCAGGAGCCGGTCCAGGACGCCCCAGGTGAAGGCGCCGTGAGATCCGCCTCCCTGCAATGCAAGGTCTACGAGCACTGGATCACGATCGGACCTCGGCTGTTTCGCCATCGTAACCTCGTATTCGACGCACTATCGGCCGACTGACGGCGTTGCGCTAGTGCACCGTTGCGAGCTTCGCATCCGAACGAACTTCCTTTCCGCGGAACCAGATCACATACAGTGTCGGAAGGAAAACCAGCGTAAGGATTGTTTCAACAAGCAATCCTCCCATGATGGCGAAGGCCATTGGTCCCCAGAATACCGCTGGCCTGATCGGAATCATGCCGTCGAGATCGCCGTCAGCATGATCGGACGGAAGCGCGTGCTGCTGGGCACCTTGATCGGCTGGCGTCCGGCTTTCGGCATCCTGATCGCCGTTTCGGCTCTTGTTCTCCTGCTAAGCTTCCGACTCAAGCCGGATGAGGGACGTCCGGACGTGGAGATTGATCTGGTTGGTGTCGTATTTGCCGCCGCCGCTATTGCCTCATCAGTTTCGGCTTCAACAATCTCAACCGGTGGGGATTGGGGCTCGCCAGAGGCGAGCGCACCTAAACCGCGCAGGTTCTTGCGCGCTAAAGCGATCGTTACGACCGGCAAAACCAGTAATGCCGCCGTCCCAGATGACCTGTTTTCTCGTATGCCGTGAAGCGGGTCCGCAACAGCATTTGTTTATTGGCGCTGTCATACTCTTGCTTGGTGACGGCGAGGCACCGCCCAGAGGGCGGTTTCTTCGCATTCGCTGACAGAAACGGAACCGCAGTCAGCATCAGCCCGACCCCACAGGCCCAGATTGCGGTAAGAGCAATAAGTTTTCTGTTCATTTGATACTTATTGCGGACGAAGGGGACGGCGGGAGTTTTGATGTCTTTCGGCCGGGACGAAGTAAGGGCTCGGGTTGCACCAGCCACGATTGCCTGAGAGCACGTTCGGTAGGCATTCTTCGATCGAGCGATAGTGGCAATCCCAATGCATGTCGCCATCGCCTCCCGAGGTCACCGCGCACCAGGGCGCCTCGGAGGCTCCGGTCGGCTGCAAGCTGAGGACCAAAGCAGCAAAAGTCACGGCACCAGCCAAAATTATGCGCAGCATTTTCGGTGCCTCCAGTTTTGGAGTGGTACTGCCAGTAAAAGTAGAACCCAATCTGCCCGTCGCCTGTGATGGGGGTCACAGAACTTGCGATTGGTATCGCGCTATGGCTACGCCCAGCATTAGCGCGATTGCCGCGGAAGGCGGAGCAGGCGCTGCAAGGCGGCTGAGTGTCCCAGGACCGCGAAAGTCTCTGCCCGGCTGAGCAGCGCGACCGCCTGCTCGAAGGTTTGAGCCTGATCGACCTTGGCGAACGCCACGACGAGTGGCACGTCGACATCACCGATGGCTCGCTCCGGGGTCGGCTGCAACATTTCTAGGTGTGCCGCGCGCAGGCCCGGATCTGCGAGCAAGGCTGAAAACGGCTCGCGAACAGGCGTCGGGTCGGTTTCGGCAAGGGCATTGGCGCGCAAGAGGATGGTGGGCGGCGAGGCCTCATCGGGGGTGAGCCGAGTCGCATGGCTGCGTCCGATTGACGAATTGGGACGCCTTGCAGCTTGCGTCCGCAGTGTCGAAAGGAACGCCAGTCGAGTTTATCGGCGAGCAAAAGTCTCCATCAGCCTCGCAGCATCGTCGTCATGAAGCGCGCCGGCCGCTGAGAGCGCAAACCTGCCGGATAGACCTAACCGATCCCGCGCCTCCGGTTGTCGTGTACAGATGCCGATCAGTCATCGGTGCTGGATTCTTCCTCAATCCTGATGCCATCCACTGGCTGCTCGGCCGAGACAGGATCCGACGCAGGGAAAGTATCCTTCAGCGCTTCGTCGAGCGCCATGTCCCGCCGTCGTTGCTCGAGTTCGCTGCGGCCACTTTCGGCTTGATGCTGTTTGTGCTTAGCCCTGGCAGTCATCCGGATTGTCACCCGCCGATCGTTTCGCGCAAGACCATGGCGAAACGACGGTCATGCTAAGGTCCTACTGACCATTGAAGGTGATTAATCAGGCGCGATCGCGCACCTGGGTGACACCTTCCTGTTTAGCGCAATGAGCGCAACAATAGATAGTGTCGTCTTTTTCCACTCCATGACCCACAACATGTGTACCGCAATGGGCGCAAGTCGGGGCAAGGGCCTGGATGGCACATTCGAAGCTGTCAAAGATGTGATTCTTGCCGTTTAAAGTGACTTGAAACGCCTTGTCGTAGTCATTCCCGCATGTTTCGCAGATTGGCATTGCAGCCTCCCGAATGAGATCTATTTAACGCGAAACCCCGGTCGCACCGGCTAGTTCCGCAAATCGCACCGTTTCGGGTTCCACGCGGGTACTGCCACACTATAGACGCCGATCTGTGCCAAGGTGTTCGAGTCGGTCGTGGCACCTGCCAAGTGGTTCCAGGCCTAGAAGGGGGAAGGATGTCGATAACAGAGAACCTGGTGACCAGCGTTGCTGCGCTGGAAGCGCTTTACGACGCTCCGCCCTGGGCTGCGGTTGCGAAAGAAACAGACACCCTGATCGCCCCTTACCGGACCTTTATCGAACTAGCGCCATACCTCACGCTCGCGACGGCCGGGGCAGACGGCGTCGACTGTTCGCCTCGTGGGGACGCTCCCGGCTTCGTGCGAATCCTCGACGAGAAGACGCTTTTGATCCCGAACCGGAATGGCAACAATCGAATCGAGAGCCTGCGTAACATTGTTCGGGATCCCCGTGTTGCGATTCATTTCCTGATTCCCGGCTGTGCCGAGAGTTTGCGCCTCAAGGGTCGTGCGGCAATATCCGCCGATCCGGCCCTGACGGCGAGCTTCGCGATCAACGGAAAAAGCCCGCAGACCGTCATAATTGTCACAGTCGAGAGCGTCTACTACCACTGCGCAAAGGCCATTCACCGAGCCAAGCTGTGGGATGCGTCGACGCACATTGATCGCAGCAGCCTGCCAAGTACGAATGCGATCCTTGCCGCAATCCAATGGCGGCGTTGCCGCAATGCCATGCAGATAGGGCGGCGGCGGAGATCCGATCCTGCGCCGCTGCCCGACCCACGGGCCGATGAACCCGGGCCCGCCTCAATAGCGCAATAAGGTCAGACCGAGACCACGTCGTTTGACTCAACCGGTGGCCGGCCCGGGGTTCGGCCCCGAACGAGCATGGGCAAACCGCCGCGTGGCCTAAGGGTAATGCGGTGGACAGGCCAGACGATGTGACTCGGCTTCACTTCGAGTTCGAAATTCCGCGTAATGGCGGCAACCGCGAGCGTTGCCTCCTGAAGAGCAAAAATGGAGCCGATACAGCCCCGCGCGCCGGCGCCGAACGGCAAGTACGTATATCGATCGATATATTCGCGTGAGCCCGGCAGAAATCGTGCCGGATCGAATTCGTCGGCCCGCGGTCCCCACATTTTGTGCCGATGCAATACATAAGGCGCGATCACGACTATCGCGCCTGCTTCCACGCGCATCCCCGCCAGTTCATCGCGGCTCCGTGCCATTCGGCCGATGGCTGCAAGCGGCGGATAGAGCCGCAGCGCTTCTTCAACGACCGCACGCGTTTTGCTCAGCCGATCGAAAAGCAGTGCCGGCGTTTCAGCACCGACTTGTACACCTCGGCTCGCACAGATTCGCGCCATTCGGGAGACCGCGACAGCAGGTACAGGGTCCAGGTGATCGCATTGGCCGTAGATTCATGGCCTGCGGCCATAAAGGTAATGACGTTTGCACGAATCTCCTGCCGGGTGAGTTTGCGGCCGGTGTCGGGGCCCGTGCGCGAATGAGCAGCATCAGGATATCGTTTTCCGTCCTTGTTTCTTGCCTCTCGAGCTCGCGTTCCCGTGCTGCAATCATGTCCTCCACGGCATCGTGAAACACCCGGATAGCAGGACGCGCGGATAGGCGGGCTGATGCGTGGAATAAAATCGGGAAGGTCAAGAAGATCGAAGGGATCGATTCGTCCGAGACCATCGAAATAGGTGCGCATTGCCGCACGCAAGTCGTCTCTGCCAACGAAAAGACCGGCGGAAAAAATAGTGCGCTCCAGCACATCGAGCGCAAGATCGGTGGTCTCTTCTGCAACGTCGAGTACGCACCGGTCCCGCCCGGTCCAGCGCCCGACCAGCTCATCGATCGCGGCCACCATTGCCGGCGCCATGTCCTTGATCATGCTGGGTCGGAAAAGCGGAGCGATCAGCCTGCGTTGCGAGTACCAATACTCATCTTCCGCCGTCAGCAAACCCCCGCTGAGAGCAGCCAGCATTCGTTTCTGAAAGCGATCCTTGCAATAGTTTGCCTCGTTCTCCTGGAGGACCCGACGCACCGCGGCAGGATCGTTCACAGCGACGACGTCACCGAATGGAAGGCGAGTGCAGACGATCGGTTCTTCAAAATGGGCTTTTGTCCATGCCTCTATCGGATTACTCCATAGTATCCTGACCAGATCGAGCGACCCAGGCGTATGTGGATACGACACCGGAGCGGGTGGACGAAATGACCGGTGTCGTGCGAGCATCGTTTTCCGCGTTTCGTTGAGTTGCACTCGATTCAAAAAGCAATCGCGTGTATTTATGTTCCGACGCAGATGCGGGGAATTGCTTTGGCGGAACTGAATGTGCTCGGTCGTTGTTGTCAAAGATAGTGTAAAAAGGAAGGCTGGATTCAGCAACGCGCTGCTGATAACTATCAGGACATTGCCAGGCTTAGGCTCGATACAATTTATTTCCTATCATATTGGTGACGATGAAACGCAGCGCGGACCACGTAGATCAGACAAGTATTGATGTGGCCATGATGCAGCGCTGCATCGAGCTGTCGAAAACAGCAACGCGAAAAGGTGAATTCCCCTTCGCAGCGGTCGTTTGCGAGGGCAAAAATATCGTTGCCGAGGAGATCAACGGCGTTGCGCAAAATGGCGATGTCACCAGGCACGCCGAGCTGTTGGCCGTTTCCAAGGCGCAACAGGTGCTCGGGCGCAAAGATCTATCCCGCTGCACCATTTACTCAAATGTCGAACCGTGCGTGATGTGTGCTTTTCCGATTCGGGAAACGCGAATGGCACGCGTCGTTTTTGCGCTAAGATCGCCGATGATGGGAGGCTTCTCAAAATGGAATGTCCTGCGCGATGCCGAGATCGCAAATGTGATGCCTGAAGCGTTCGGCCCGGTCCCGGAAACGATCGCTGGGCTGATGCAGAAGGAAGCGGAGGAAGTCTGGCGGAAATGGAATCCGATAATTTGGGGGGTGATTAAATCTCGTGGCTGTTTCGGTTCAGCCGATCACTGCGAACACAGGCACGGCGTGCCGCTCGAAATCGGGTTTTTGCGTCGGATGCTGATCCAGTACCGCAATCGGCATTCGGTGTGATCGCGTGGCGACCGGTTTACTCGTCAGCCGGTATGCCCATTTGATTGACGGCGCGCGCCTCCAGTTGAATTAAATTTCAGTGGTTTGGATGGTAATTGTAGCCGTGCCTATCACTCGAATTAGGCGCAAGGCTTCCTGACGGCAAGAATATTTCATGGACAAACGGCAACTGCATTTTGCCATTATTCAGCCAATGGTTTTGCGGTATTGTCCGGGGCAAGGGAACCTTTCCAGGAAGGGGGATCACGTGGTTGCAACGCGCCGGTTCGCCGCGGTCGTGACGGTATCGTCGCTGATCGCAGGCTCGTTTTTTGCTCTCCTTTTTTCCACGGGGAAGTCGCAGGCGAAAGACCCATCCGGCATCTGCGAAGAGCCGTCCGCGGTCACGGTCTTGCCGTCGCCCGTCGCGCCGTGGAAGGGCGCGCCTTTGCGCGTTCTCTTTGTCGCGGAACACCCGCTCGAGGGCGAGCTTTCATTGACCGCGCCCGATGGGAAGGTCTCGACCAAGTCGCGCGAAAGACTCGGTGGCCCACCGTATTTCTGGTTGGCCGAAGTCGCTTCTCCGGCCGCCGGGACCTGGCGGGCAACGCTCGCCCGAGATCGTGCTCCTGCCGAATGCAGTACGACCACGCGCGAAATCACCGTTCGCAACGACGAGCCGCCGCGGCCGGCAACGACTGCAGGCAGCGTCTGGCCGGTGCG
>Ga0126380_10000507_pt1 | contig 13093 bp, 11 predicted proteins | sample PanSoiMetPlot_26_FD_92544 | JGI IMG/M metagenome (GOLD analysis project Ga0126380, IMG submission 92544) | Tropical forest soil microbial communities from Panama - MetaG Plot_26 | ecosystem: Environmental > Terrestrial > Soil > Tropical forest > Bulk soil | place: Panama | collected 2016-02-17
CTCCGGTGCCAGCCGCTCGGAGCCTGTAAACCTTAAATATAGCCCTTCCTGTCTCCGGCATCCAGGGTAGAGCCGTTTCCCTAAATAGCCCCCGTCTCCCCGGATTGCCGTCCAGATGCATGGGTATGGGAACTCGTCACGTCAGTCGCTCGCGCGGCCCTGTCTCGGACTGCAGCGTCCCCGATCCTATTTTCCACCGAGGCGTGAAACGGTTCCTCATGCCCTATTTTTCAGCCCGCCTTTGCCGCCGATCGAGCCGCAGCCGGGTTTAAAAATGGATTTGTGCATTCACGATGTTCGGGCCTATCTTGACTTTACCAGGCAGCGCGCGAGCCAGCGAGAAGTGCGTCGCGGATCGGCCGTGGCTCTTGGTTGGTGCAAAGCGGAGCTGATTGGCGTCGAGCAAAAGGCGGCACTCATGAGCACGTACGGAAAGCGATTATCGGCTTGGGCGGCAGGCATCATAACGACTGCGGTTCTCGTCGCGCCTGGCTACGCCCAGGATAAGAAGGTCAAGTTCATTCTCGACTGGGCATTCCAGGGACAACAGGCGGCGTTCACGGTTCCCTCCGATGACGGCACGTTCAAGAAGTACAAACTCGACGTCACTGTCGACCGCGGCTTCGGCTCCGGCGATACGGTGGCCAAGGTCGCGAGTGGCGCGTACGACATTGGTCTGGCGGACCTCTACTCGGTGGTTCGCTTCAACGGCGCCAATCCCGATCATCAGCTGCTTGCAGTGATGATGGTACACGACAAGTCCGCGCTCGCAGTCGAGACCAAGGCGGCCAGCCCGATCAAGACGCCGCAGGATCTCAATGGAAAATCAATCGCGGCGCCGGTCGGCGATGCGAGTCGGCAGCTTTTCCCGCTCTTCGCGGATATCAATAAAATCGATCAGAATTCGATCAAGTGGATCAACGTGTCGCCTGAACTACGCGAGACCATGCTGCTGCGCGGCGAGGCTGATGCCATCACCGGACACCTCACCACGGTCATGATGAATATGCGGGCGATCAAGATCCCTGAATCGGATATTCTGCCTATGCCGTACGCGAACTACGGCGTTGAGCTCTACGGCCACGTGCTGTTGGTCAAGCCTGACTATGCGGAGAAGTATCCCGAGGCCATTCAGAACTTCATTCGCGGCTTGATGCACGGGATGAAAGTGATGATGAACGACCCGGATACGGCCATTGCGTCACTCAAGAAACGTGACCCGCTCATCGACGGCGAAGTTGAGAAGGCGCGCATCAAGATGTCGCTCGACTATATGTTCATCACGCCGAATGTCCTTCAGAACGGTATGAGCAATGTTGATATGGCCCGTCTGGGCCGGACCCTGCAGGCGGTGACTAAGCCCTTCGAGCTCAAGACCACACCGACCGCGGCGCAGGTCTATACTAATAAGTACTTGCCGCCGCGCGCCGAACTGAAGCTGAATTAGGGCTCGGAGTATTCGGGCGGATATCCCCGTCCGCCCGGCGTGTCTTGCAGAGGTAGGAGGCCAACGCAGTGCTGGAACCATTCATCCAGCCCCTCTTGCAAATGCGGCGTTCTAGTCACGAGTTCCGGTTTGATGATGCCAAGCACGCGGCCGGCAGGGCATTCGCATGAAAGCAGCCGTGATCGAGAAGCAGGGTGGGCTCGAGAACTTAGTGTATCGCGATTGGCCCGACCCCATCCCGCGCGAGGGCGAGGTGTTGCTTCGGGTTCGAGCCTGCGGCCTTAATCATCTCGATATTTTCGTCCGCCGAGGGATGCCCGGATTTCCGGTGCCGTTGCCGTTCATATCGGGTGGGGACATCGCCGGCGAGATCACTGCGGTCGGCCCAAGAGTGAATGGGTGGAATGTTGGCGATCGTGTAGCTCTGCATCCGGTCACGCATGAAGGCATGATGGGGGAGGAAATCCCTGGCGGAATGGCGGAATATGTTCGGGTTCCGACAGAAAACCTTATACGGCTTGCACCCGGATTGGATTTTGCAACGGCCGCCGCCGTGCCGATTGCCTACGGCACGGCCATCAGGATGTTGTTCGGGATTGGCAAGATCGAGTCCTCCGATCTCGTCTTGGTGTTGGGGGCGAGCGGTGGGGTCGGCATCGCCTGTGTCCAAATCGCGAAGATGCTCGGTGCCCGCGTCATCGCAGCGGCCGGGTCCGAGGACAAGTGCAAGAAGCTCAGGCAGACTGGTGCTGACTACACCATCGACTATTCCAAGCAGGATTTCAGCCGGGAAGCCTGGACCTTGTCCGGAAAGACAGGCGTCGACGTGGTCGTGAACTACACGGGCGGCGACACTTGGATTCCGTCGTTGCGCGCACTCAAGCGCAGGGGAAAACTTTTGACCTGCGGCGCGACCGCTGGCTTTGACACCCGAAACGACATGCGATTTATCTGGGTGCGCGAACTGCAGATTCTCGGCTCGAACGGCTATTCCAAGCAGGATGTCGCGACGGCGCTCGACCATGCTGCTGCCGGCCGGGTGAAACCCGTCATCAGTCATCGATTGCCGCTGAGTGAGGCGCGCGAGGCCGAGCGATTGATGGAGGACCGAAAGTTCTTCGGCAAGATCGTTCTGTTGCCCTAGCACTCATGTGCGAGCCTCCTCCACTGGTTCGCACAGGCATTGTTGGATGGCTTTGCGGTCTGGTTTGCCAGCGCCCGAGAGCGGCAGTTCATCGACGATGACAATCCGGCGCGGATGCGCATAGGCGGGGCCACGTTCAAGGCAGAAGGCCTTAAGTTCTTCCGTCGTCACGCGTGCGCGCGGGTGGAGCGAAACGGCAGCCGCCGGCACCACGCCTTTGACCCCGTGAGGAATCGGAACTACACACACATCGCGTACTGCCGGGTGAGCGAACAGCAAATTCTCGACCTCCTTCGGATAGATGTTTTCTCCGCCGCAACTGAACATCTCGTCGACCCGGCCCATAAAGTAGAAGAAGCCGTCTGCGTCGAGACGAAAGACGTCGCCTGTCCTCAGCCATCCATCGATGATCTTTTCGCGGGTGACCTGAGGTAGATTGTGATAGCCGCGAGTCACCGTCGGGCTACGGGTCCACAATTCCCCCTCGCTCACGCCCTCGCTTCCATTCGACGCTACGAGCTTCACCTCATACCCTTCGGCCGCCACGCCGCAACTGCCGCGCGGAACCTTGCGTCCGGAAACCGGCTCGCGGAGCGGCCCGCCACCCTCCGTCAGTCCATAACTCTCTTTCACCTTCATGCCGGAAAACGCGCGCTCGAGGGAATCGATAAGCTCCTGTGGCACGACCGCGGAGCCGATCGCGAATGCCTTCAGCTTCGAGAGGTCAAGTTCCTTGATCAAGTCCCGATGCTGAAGAAGCAGGGCGAAGATAGCCGGCACGCCGCCAGTAAATGTGACCTGGTAGCGAGCTGCGGCCTGAAGAAAGCTACGCGGCTCGAACCGCGGCATGATGACCGCCTTGGCACCGGCGTAAAGAATGGGCTTGATGGTGCCGCGCATGGCGTTCTTGTGAAACAGCGGAACCGCAACCAATCCAACTTCGGAATCTTTGATCGGCCAATGCCGCTGAGTCTCCCGTACGCTCCATAACATGCCTTCGTGGGTGAGCCGAACGCCCTTGGGCCGACCGGTCGAACCGGCAGTGAAGGGCTGAAACGCAATTCCATCGAAGCTTATGGCGGGAGTATATTCGCTGGGGGCTTGAACGAGCGCTTCTTCATAGGCGATCCACGCCGCAGCGGCCGCGCCGAGTGTAATCTTCAAGCCGAGCCCTAGGCCATCGATGATCTCGAGGCCGTCCCTAACTGCATCCGGATCAATGATTGCGCCCACGCAACCGGCGTCTTCGATCATGAATTCAAGAATCGGCCGCGTTTGCTTGATGTTGAGCGGGACGGGGACTACGCCTGCCCGCATCGCGCCGAAAAAAATCTCGATATACTCGCTGCGGTTTCCAACCAGCAGAGCAAGTCGATCGCCGGATTGCAAGCTACGCGACTGTAGTAAGCCGGCGACACGATTCGCTCGGTCATCAAGGTTGCCATAGGTCAACTTGCGCTCGTCGCCGTTCCACAGGTCGATTAAGGCCACGTGATCGGGAAGCGACGTGGCCGTCTCGCAAAAGAAATAGCCGAGATTCTCGCGTACTGCGTCGGTCATGCTCGTTGATGGGTTCAGGCAGCCTTGGATATTCGAATCCACTAAGCTATCATGGTTTTTGCATCGATCAATGTCGGTGCACGCGCGATGCCTATCGGACGAATTCATCATCAATGAGCGAAGATTCAGCGAGGTACCTGCGCTCGAGCCTCGCTGCTCCGCCATTTCACCAGTGGCTGCGACCGGAGCTGCGCGATCTAGACCCGGAGAGTGGGCGCGTGACGATCGCTTTACCCTTGCGTGCCGAGTTCGGACGTGATCCCGAGCGGCGGGAGATTCATGGCGGCGTAATCGCGGCACTCATCGACATAGCTGGGCACGCGGCTATCGCGGCAAGGCTTCATCACGGAGTCCCCACTGTCGATCTCCGAATCGATTATCTGCGTATGGCGGCCGGAAATGAACTGCTAGCGATAGCCGAGCCCGTCAAGCTCGGCCGTACTCTTGGAACTGTTGATATTCGGGTAACAGACGATCAAGGAAAGTTGGTAGCTATAGGTCGCGGCGTATTCTCCACGCGAGAGGGTTGAGTTCGCTCTCGGCGCACGAGATTATTTCGCGACAATTCAGAGTTATCTCTGGCGATGAGCTCGACACCCCCAGTCGCGAGCGCCCGCGGGCGATCTCCCTTGGTGATCGTCGAGAATGCAGCCCTTTACTATCCTGGCGCGGGGGGCGTGCTGGCTCTTGAACGTCTCGATCTTTCGATCAACCAAGGCGAGTTTGCCGCAATGGTCGGACCGTCGGGCTGCGGAAAATCGACTCTGATGAAGCTGATTTCCGGCTTGAACCGACCAACCGCGGGCCGCGTTATGGTCGGCAACGTTGAAGTCAGGGCGCCGCTAAAAAACGTTGGAATGGCGTTCCAGAACCCCGCGCTGCTGCCGTGGCGAACAACTTTAGAAAATCTGCTGCTGCCGCTGCAGGTGGTGCGGCCCCACCGCGAACGCTTTCGGCAAGAACGGAAGCAATACGTGGAAAAGGCGCAAACTTTGCTCGCCAAAGTAGGCCTCGCTGGAGTGGGAAACCGGTTTCCCTGGGAGCTTTCCGGCGGTATGCAGCAGCGCGTCTCGCTCTGTCGGGCTTTGATCCATCAACCACAAATACTCTTACTGGACGAACCTTTCGGGGCGCTCGACGCCTTCACGCGCGAGGAACTGTGGGACACGCTGCAGGCACTGTGGCAGGAGCAACGATTTACCGTTTTACTGGTGACTCACGATTTAACCGAGGCGGTCTATTTAGCTGATTTTGCCCACGTCATTTCATCGCGGCCTGGTCGGGTGATTTACAGCTGCCGAATCGATTTGCCGCGCCCTCGTGGATCAGAAATGAGATACACGCCCGTCTTCGTCGATTATGTTCATGATCTGCGCGCGCATATTGGCCGCGCGGGGGACGTGCCATGAATTGGAAAAAAGCGCTGTTCGATGCAAGCCCGTGGCTTACGACAATTGGCCTCTTCATGCTTTGGGAAGCCGCATGCCGTCTGTTCAAGATCCCGCCGTTCATTCTTCCCGCCCCGAGCCAGGCTGTCGAGGCTCTCATCGAATACTGGTCAGGCATTTGGCTAAATGCGAGCCATACCTTCGTAACGACGCTGATCGGATTCGCGATCGCCGTCGTTTTCGGCGTCATACTGGGTGTTGCCGTCGGCGCATCGCCGCTTCTTTATCGCGCTCTCAATCCAGTGCTGATCGGATTCAATTCCATCCCCAAAGTCGCGGTTGTTCCTGTTCTCGTACTCTGGTTCGGTATTGGCACGGTGCCAGCAGTGCTGACGGCTTTCCTCGTCGCTTTTTTTCCGATCTCCGTCAACGTCGCGACAGGGATCGCGACTATGGAGCCGGAACTCGAGGACGTGCTTCGATCTCTCGGCGCCAGCAAGCTGGACATCCTATGGCGCGTAGGCTTGCCACGCTCACTTCCGTATTTTTTTGCATCACTCAAGATTGCTATCACGCTGGCGTTCGTCGGGGCGGTGATTTCCGAGACCATCGCGTCCAATCAAGGCATCGGCTACCTCATGATTTCGGCAAGTTCGACATTCCGTGTTCCGCTGGTGTTCGCTGCGCTCCTGGTAATTGCGGCTATGGGCGTTGGCATGTACGCTGTCGCATCTCTATTCGAGCGTCGACACATCCGATGGGCGATCCGAAATCTTGAGAGGGGCGGATTCGGATCGGGCGGTTGACCCCTACCACCGAGCCTCGCATGCGGAGTGCAAATAGACTTCACAAGCTGTGCTGCTGCATTTGTGCGGCCGCCGAGAATGTCGCGCGTTTCTCACCTGCCGCGCGCGCATGGCCCTCAGAGACCCGACTGCCTGACTGGGCTGAGAGAAGACCCGAAGTCAGAAATGTCGGCGCAAAAAAATCGCTTTGAAATGTCACGCGGATTTTCAGCGATTTCTAAACACCAACCGCCGGATTTGTGGCGGCGTCCGCCGACATTGCGAGCTGAGTAATCCACTTGCAGTCTGCAGAAGCGGGCGGACGCACTACGATCCGCGCAAACCACTCAAGGTTCCCCGATGGCCACGTCGACAACGCGCAGCGTCATCCTCGTCAAGAACGGTCGCGTCTACGACCATGCCGGCGATGTGCATCTGCCTCCGATCGCCGATCTCCTGATCGTCGACGGCATGATCGCGGCCGCGCGTGCGGGAATCGCCGCAGCGGTCGAGCGCGGCGAGAGCCTTGCCGAGCTCGGAACGCGCGCCATCGATCAGACGATCGACGCGACCGACAAGCTCTTGATGCCTGGCTTCGTGAACGCGCACTACCACTCGCACGATGTTCTGCTCAAGGGCTGCTTCGAGACGATCCCGCTTGAACTGTGGCTGCTGAGCGCGCTTCCTCCGAGCTATCCCAAACGCAGCACGGCCGAAATCCGCGCACGCACCTTAATCGGCGCGCTCGAATGCCTGCGCAGCGGGATGACGACCGTGCAGGACCTCGCCACCATCTACCCATTCGACGAGGAGCATCTCGAGGCAATCCTCCAGGCCTACGAGGACATCGGCATTCGCTGCGTGTTTGCGCTGCAATTTACCGACACGGCCGGGGTGAAGTCGATTCCCTTCTGGGAGGAGGTAGTGCCGCCGAAGCAACGCGGTGCGCTTGCCGGCTCAGTCGAGCCGTTCCAAGGCGTCGATCTGCCGAAACTGCTGCGCGACATCGTGACTTCGCAGCGCCGTCGGCATCCGCGCATCACCCTGGCGCTTGGCCCGACCAGTCCCGAGCGGTGCACACCGGAACTGTTAATGGAGCTAGCGGAACTGTCGGATACCGAAAAGCTCCCCGTCTACACCCACATCTACGAATCGCGCGCGATGACGCTGATCGCGCGGCAGACGCATGCGGCGGAGGACGGGGGCTCGTTGATTGGGTACCTCAAGCGCGTCGGCTTGCTCACGCCGCGCATGAATCTCGCACACAGCGTATGGATGCTGCCGGCCGAAATCGACGGCATCGCGGAAGCAGGCGCTCACGTCGTCCTCAATCCGGTCGGCAATCTCAAGACCCGCAGCGGCGTGGCGCCGATCCGCACCTATCTGCGCAGGGGCGTGCGGCCGGCGCTCGGCTGCGACAACTGCAGTTGCAGCGACGCGCAGAACATGTTCCAGTCGATGAAGCTGTACGCCGGCCTTGCCGCGGTCTCGAACCCGGAACTCGGTCCTCCGACCGCTGCCGATGCGATCTGGTCGGCGACGGTGGGCGGCGCGCGGACCGCGGGATTGGAGGGACAGATCGGCGCTCTGCGGCCAGGCATGGCCGCCGACCTCTCGATCATCGATCTCACCGATCCCTCGTTCGTTCCGCTCAACAGCGTTGCCCGCCAAATCGTGTTCACAGAGGCGGGCCGCGGGGTGGAGACGGTCATCGTCGACGGTCGTGTCGTCATCGCCGACCGCAAGGTCACGACCATCGACGAGCGCGCCTTGCGCCAGGAGGTCGCCGACCTCATGAAGGTGTTGCGCAGAGACGTCGAGGCCGTGGCCAAGCGCACGGAGGCCATGCTGCCCTATCTCATGGAGGCACAGCGCAAGACCTGGCAAGTCGACATCGGGCTCAATCGCTACGTCGGCAACGGCAACGACTGAGCTCTTCTCTCCCGCACCGGCATGGTTTTTGCTAGATTGGGGGCCGAGTTGCACGTCAAGAGTTTGGGTAGACTGCCGAAACGGCCATGCTGGACTGCAATCGGTGAGCTCGATACCGTCGAGCAAGCACGTATCGACTGCGTCTCGAATCGCAAACGAGGAAGGACTTGAGCCATGAGAATGTCATCGGGTGCATTGCTTGCTCTCGTCATGCTCGGAACGACCATCGGCTCCGCCTCGGCGCAGGGCGTCTACACCCTCAAGATCGGCTGCGTTCTTGATCCGCAGCATCCGCTGCTGGTTGGCGGGCGCCGCATGGCGGAGGTTGCGGAAAAAGAGAGCGGCGGCAGGCTCAAGATCAACCTCTATCCTTCCAGTCAGCTCGGCGGCCAGCGCGAGGTGCTGCAGAACGTGCAGGCGGGTGTCGTCGACGGCGTGCTCGAGGCCACCGCGACCCTCACCAATTTCGTTCCGCAATTCGGCGTCATCGACCTGCCTTATCTCGCCAAGGATCAGGACACGGCCTTTCGGCTGTTCGATAGTCCGGTATTCGAGCAGGAACTCGTTAAGCCGGCGGCGACTGCCGGATTTCGCGTCGTGCACGTGTGGGAGGTCACGTTCCGCAACGTTTATACACGCGCCCGCCCCATCAACAGCGTTGCCGACATGAAGGGGCTCAAGCTCAGGGTGATCCCGAGTCCTTCGTACATCGCGCTCTTCCGCGCGCTCGGCGCGGCGCCGACACCCATGGCCTTCGGCGAGGTCTACACCGCGCTGCAGCAGGGGGTGATCGACGGCGCCGAGAACGATGCCGTCACCTACATGACGACGAAACACATGGAGGTCGCCCGCAACCTCGCGTTGACGAGCCACATGATGTTGGCGAACACGTTCTTCATCAGCGAGCGGCTGTGGCAAGGTCTGCCGGATGACCTCAAGCAGGTACTCAAGAAGGCCTCGCTCGAGGCGCGCACCACAGTGACCGCCGAGCGAGCCAAGCGCGATGCCAAGGCGCTCGACGACATCCGCGTGGCGGGCATCAACGTTACCCAGCCGGATCTCGCGCCCTTCACCGCGGTCGGGCAGCAGACTTACAAGGAGCTCGCGGAACGGCTCGGCAACGACCTCGTGAGCAAAGTGGTCGAGGCGACCAAATGACGACCCTACGGGCGCTTGCGCTCGGTCTGGATCGTGTGGTCGCGAGAATCGAGGCTGGCGTTATTGTAGTTCTAGTCTCCTGCCTGACGGCGGTGACCTTCGCGCAGGTCATCACCCGTTACGGGCTCGGTGATCCCCTCATCTGGTCGGAAGAGCTCGCGCGCTATCTTTTCGTCTGGGTTTCGATGATCGGGGCGGCGCTAGCGATTCGCCAGGGCGGCCATTTCGGTCTCGATCTCCTCATCCGCCGGATGCCCGCATTTCGGCCGATCTTGGCGCCGGTGGTGACGACGGTCGTTATAGTTTTCCTCGCCATCGTCCTGAAGACCGGCATCGACGAGACGAGGCTCGCATCGATGCAATTCGCCATGACGTTCCCGATGCGCATGCAGTGGGCGTACTTAGCCCTGCCGGTCGGCGCCGGCCTCATGCTCTTCCACCTCGTCGTTCACCTCATCCGCTCGCCCACTACCCATATTCTGGATGTCCACGAGGGGCCGGAGTGACAACGTCGCTGGCCCTCTTCCTCGCGTTCATTGTGGCAGGCGTGCCAATCGCATTCGCACTCGGGGCGGCCGCGCTCGCCGGGCTGTGGCTCATCGAGGGGGCACCGCTGCGAATCGTGGCCAGTCGCATATTCGGCGGCATCGATAACTTTTCGTTGCTCGCCATTCCCTTCTTCATTCTGGCCGGCGAGCTGATGGAGACGGGAGGTATTTCGCAACGGCTGGTGAATCTCGCGCGCGTGCTGGTCGGGCATATCCGCGGCGGCCTCGGCAACGTGGTGCTCATCGCGATGATCTTCTTTTCCGGCATATCAGGCTCGACCAACGCCGACGCGGCGGCGATCGGCTCGGTGATGATCCCGCCAATGAAGCGGCAGGGCTACAGCGGTGCCCATGCCGGCGCAATCGTGGCCGCTGCCGCCGGCATGGGCATCCTCGTGCCACCCTGCCTGACCATGATCGTCTACGGCAGCATCACCAACACGTCGATCGCGACTCTGTTCGCCGCAGGCTTCTTACCGGCCTTCATCATGACCGCCGCGCTTCTCGCCCACCTGCGCATCGACGCCAAGCGGCTCGGCCTCGCATTAGATGCGCGGCTTTCCTGGCGTGACCGAGGCAAGGCGTTCGCACACGCATTCTGGGCGCTGCTGCTCCCGCTCATCATCTTCGGTGGAATTCTTGGCGGCGTGTTCACCCCGACCGAAGCGGCGGTTGTCGCGGTGATCTATGCGATCACCATCGGCATGCTGGTCTACCGCGAGATCTCGGTCCGCTTTCTGCTGCGCTCGTTTGTGCGCACCGGAGTCACCTCTGGAATCGTCATGCTGCTGATCGGCTGCGCGAACATCTTCGCCTGGCTGATGACGGTGAGCGGCGTTCCGGCCGCCATCGCTGCGGGCATTCAGGCAATCGGCGGGGGAAAGACCGTCTTCCTCGTCATGTCGATCGCGGTATTTCTCCCCTTGTTCGCCCTCCTCGACGGCTTGCCCGGCATGCTGATGATCATGCCGGTGTTCGTGCCGATCGCGCAGCAGCTCGGCGTCGACCTTGTGCACTACGGCATCCTGATGACCACAGTGATGGGCATCGCGCTGTTCTTGCCGCCGGTTGGCGTCGGGCTCTACATCGTTCTTGGCCTCTCGGGAGCGTCGTTGGGAGAAACTAGCCATTACCTTGTCCCCTACCTCGCGACCATGACCGCCGTTGCCGTGGTCATCGCTTTCGTCCCCTGGATCGTGTACCTCGTCCCTTACATGTTCGGACTGTACACACCGCTTTCGCCGTGAAGCTGCGCATCCTCAGCGAGTCTGATGCCCGCACCTGCCTCGACATGCTGGGCGCCATCGAGGCCCAGGCTGAAGCGTTCGCGCTGCTCGCGGCCAAGCAAACTGTCGAAGGGCTACGCGCCTTCGTCCCGAGCGAGGCGCCGCCGGCGGTGACGATCTTCAATCCGAGCTATCTCAAGAATGGCGGGGGTTTCGGTATCAAAGTCGTGTCCGATTTCTTCCGCAACGACGACGTGTCGGTACCGCGCATGTCAGCTCTCGTGGTGCTGTTTTGCGGGCAGACCGGTCTGCCGCGCACGGTCATGGAGGGCGGCTACCTCACCGATCTGCGGACCGGCGCCGGCACGGCGCTGGCGGCACGGCATCTGGCGCGGCCGGAGAGCACCTCGCTCGTGCTGTTTGGCGCCGGTCGCGTTGCGCGCAATCAGCTCGTCGCACTCGCCGAGGTCTTCCCGCTCACGCGCGTGCGCGTCGTGGCACGTTCGCGGGCGCGGGCCGAGGAGTTTCTTCGCTGGGCGCGCCGCGTCGGCGGGCGCATTCCGCAGGATGTGGCGCTTGCGAGCGATGCGCCATCGGCCCTCGCCGAAGCGGACGTCGTCGTTTGCGCCACGACGGCGACCCAACCCGTGCTCTCCGGCGTGGCGCTACGGCAGGGGACCTTCGTCGCCGCGGCCGGAGCCAACCGCTCCGATGCCCGCGAGGTCGACAGCGAAACCATTCGGCGGGCCGACAAATGGGTCGTCGATAGCCGCGCCGACTGCCTCCAACACGCTGGCGACCTCCAGATCCCGCTCAGCGAAGGTATCCTGCGCGAAAGCGACGTGGCGGAGATCGCCGAGATCATCGCCGGGCAGCGCCCCGGGCGCGAGACGTCGAAGGAGATCACCTACTACAAATCGATCGGCGTTCCGATCCAGGACCTTTGGACCGCACAGCGGATCGAAGCCCGTGCCATTGCGGCCGGGATCGGAACCGTGCTCGAAATCGGCGGCGACCCTGTTCGTTTTTGAGCCGCAGCGCCATGATTGAGATCAACCCCGAACGGCTGTTGGCGACGCTCGAAGCGCTCCGCAACATCGGGCGCTGCGGGACCGGCGTCCACCGGCCCGCGCTCACGCCGGCCGATCTTGAAGCACGACTGTGGCTGCGCGCGCGCCTCGCCGAGCTCGGATTCGACGCGCGCCTCGACCGGTTCGGCACTGTGTTCGGTCGCGCGCCCGGCGACGCGCCGGCGATTCTCATCGGCTCGCACACCGATACGGTGCCTCAGGGTGGATGGCTCGATGGCGCGCTCGGCGTCGCCTATGCACTCGAAATTGCTACCACGCGCGTCGAGGCATTGGGCGCGACCGCCGCTCGCGTCGATGTCATCTCGTTCCAGGACGAGGAGGGAACTTTCGTGCCTCTCCTCGGCTCGCGAGCGTTCATTGGCGAGATCACAGAGGCCGAGCCATTTGCCGATGCGCAGGCGCTCGACGGTCGCCGGCTCGGTGACGCGCTCGCGGTTGAGCCGATCCCCGCCCAGCCGATTCTGCGGCTCGATACGAGCCGCACGCTCGCGTTCCTCGAAGCGCATATCGAGCAGGGCCCTCGGCTGGAGGCGCGGAACCTCCCAATCGGCATCGTCACGGCGATCGTCGGCATCCGCCGATTCCGTGTCGCCATTGAAGGGCGTGCCGATCATGCGGGTACGACGCCAATGGAACTGCGGCGGGATGCGGGGGCGGCCGCCCTGCGGCTCGCGGTTGCGATCCTCGATCGTCTGAATACCGGGCGCGGTCCCGACACGGTGTGGAACATCGGCCACATATCGATGAGACCGGGCGCTGCCAACGTGGTGCCAGACGCGGCGGAGTTCATCATCGAAATCCGCGACGTCGAAGA
>Ga0126380_10000509_pt1 | contig 13069 bp, 12 predicted proteins | sample PanSoiMetPlot_26_FD_92544 | JGI IMG/M metagenome (GOLD analysis project Ga0126380, IMG submission 92544) | Tropical forest soil microbial communities from Panama - MetaG Plot_26 | ecosystem: Environmental > Terrestrial > Soil > Tropical forest > Bulk soil | place: Panama | collected 2016-02-17
ATCTTGCCGCGACCGCGCCGCTCTTGTGTGCGGGCATTACCACCTATTCGCCGCTACGGCATTGGAAAGTGAGCAAAGGGCAAACGGTCGGCGTGGTTGGGCTCGGCGGACTCGGTCATATGGCGGTGAAATTCGCGAATGCGTTCGGCGCGCACGTGATTCTCTTCACAACTTCCGCAAACAAAGCGGACGATGCGAAGCGGCTCGGCGCCGACGAGATCGTGATTTCGAAGGATGAAGATGCGATGAAAGCGAAGGCAATGAGTTGCGATTTCATTGTCGACACCGTTTCGGCGAAGCACGATCTCGACGCTTATCTGAATCTTCTGAAGCGCGACGGCACACTTTGTATGGTCGGAGCGTCGCCGGATCCGGTTCCTCTCAGCGTCTTCAGCTTGATTCGCTGGCGGCACAGCCTCGCGGGATCGCTGATCGGCGGGATCGCAGAGACTCAGGAGATGCTCGACTTCTGTGCCGAGCGCGGCATCGGCTGCGACATCGAGAAGATCAACATCGATTACATCAACAAAGCCTACGACCGAATGATGCGCAGCGATGTGAAGTACCGTTTTGTGATCGACATCGCGTCGCTCAAATAACGCGCGATTCGTCAGCCCATGTAGAATCCGCCGTTGACGTTCAACACGTGACCCGTGATGTAGCTCGCCATCGGCGAAGCGAGAAACAACGCGGCGTCGACGATTTCGTGAACATCTCCTAAACGTCCGAGCGGAATTTGTTTTTTGAAATTCTCGGTCACTTCGTCCGGCATTCCTTTGCTCATCCCGACGTCGATGAATCCGGGCGCGATTGCATTCACCGTGATATTCTGCCGCGCGAGCTCGCGCGCTGAAACTTTGGTTAGGGCGATGATCGCGGCCTTGCTCGATGAGTAGTTGGCCTGGCCGAATAGTCCCATCTCGCCGCTGACCGAGGACATGTTGATCACGCGGCCGCCATTTCGTAACACCGGCATCGCTTTCTGGATGACGTTGAATGTGCCGGTGAGATTGACGCGCAGGATGCTTTCGAATTCTTCCAGCGACATCTTCTTGATCGTTCGATCGCGAATGATCCCGGAATTGTTGACCAGAACATCGAGGCCGCCATGTCGCTCCTGAATCTGCTTCATCATCGCCTCGACCTGGTCCGGCTTGGTCACGTCGGCATCGATCAACACCGATTCTTTCAATTCTTTCGCGACTGCTTCCGCGTCGGCTTTGTTCTGGCCCTGCGGATCGGTAAAATAATTCACCACGCATTTCGCTCCGCGTTGCCCGAAGGCTTTAATCATCTCCGCGCCGATACCGCGCGAGCTGCCGGTCACGAGGACAACTTTTCCGGTGAAATCGAGCGGATCGCTCATGAGTTAGAAGATTGTTTCGAAAAATGACTGAGCACAAGCGCGGTTGGTAGACCAATTAGAACCATATGCACGAGGACAGCCGCCAGGTCCCGGGACAACGAAGGATGCGCGTTTGGAAAAACGAGACGGATTACGATCCAATACATCACAAGGTAAACCGTCATTCCGTAAAACAATCCCGAGATCAGCGGTTGCTCGGTTAAGAAATTAATTTTCCGGCTGGCGAGGTAAAAGACCGACACGACGACGAGCGCGATAAAAAAATGAATCGCTAGCCCCAATCCTGCGGTGACCAGGCCGCCATCGAGCGAGGGCCGACCGAGCAGGCCGCTCGCGATTCCTTGCAGCATTCGAATCGAGCCAGTTCCCTTGATCGTCGCGATGACAAAAGCGGATGTAATATCAAGGACGCCAACGACCAACCAGGCGGTCACGATTGCGCGAAGCGCTTGCGACGTTTTCATGCGGCTTCGCTAGTAGGCTAGAATGCCGTTGCCCGTCAAACGATAACCGTTAAACTTTTCGCCCCGATGGGTTCACCAATCCGAGTCTTAACCGCCGTCCCGATTTGCGACGGGCACGACAGCGCGATCAACACGATCAATCTCGAGTTCATCCGCCACGGGATCGAGGTCGTCTATCTCGGTTATCACCGGCCGGTCGGCGATATTGTTCGCGCTGCGATTCAAGAGGACGTCCGTGCGATCGGCATTTCCAGTTACAACGGCGGCCACATTGAGTTCTTCGCCGAGGTTGTCGATCTCCTCCGCAAGAAAGGGGCCGACGATATCAAGGTTTTTGGCGGCGGCGGCGGAACGATCACGCATGACGACGCGAAGCTGATGCGCAAGAAAGGCGTGGACGAAATCTTCTTCGCCGGCACTTCGCTCGAAGACATGGTGAAATTTGTCCATGAGCGTTACGGAAAGCCCCGCGCGAAGAGAGTTAAGCCAAAGTCAGGGGATCAGGAACTGGCGCACAAGCTGACCGAAATCGAAGACGCCAAGGGAAAAATCCGCAATCCGCAATCCACAATCCGCAATACCAAAGTGATCGGCTTCACTGGACCGGGCGGCGCCGGCAAGACGACGTTGATCGACGAATTGGTGCTGCGCTTCCTCAACAAAGACAAGAAATCACGGGTCGCGATTTTGTCACACGACCCGAGCGTCATTGGCGAGGGCGCGTTGCTGGGCGATCGCGCGACGATGATCAATTCACAAAACGATCGCGTGTTCATGCGCAGCATGGCGACGCGGGGACAAGCCGGCGGACTTTCGCCTGCGACCAAGGATTGCCTCGCGTTACTCGCGCAGTCGAAATTCGATTACGTCATCATTGAAACTGTTGGCACTGGTCAGGAAGCGATGCCGTTTCAACAAAATGGCATTGTCGATCAAACGGTGCTGGTGATGAATCCCGACTACGGCAGCCGATTGCAGCTGCAAAAAATCGTGATGCTCGATCTGGCCGACATCGTGGTCGTGAACAAGAGCGATCTGCAACGCGCGAAAACAGCGCACACTGAGATCGAACAGCGGCTGGAACAGAACCGGCGCAAGCAACGCCTCCTCGACACGGTCGCGAAACGTCATCGCGACGCTGGCGTGGACCGCTTGTTCGATTTAATTTCAGGAAACGCGAAAGACCGAAGGAACGGAGGAAGAAATGAGCAAGCTCGGAAACGTGGTCGAGTCAGTTGAGAAGTACAACCAGTTCGTTGTCGATCAAGTGAAACGCGCGCGGACCGACAAAGATTTTGGGCGCGATCTGGTCGGTCGATGGAACGACATCAAAGCGAAGATCCCAACCTCGCGTACGCCGACCGGGATTCCGTTGCCGCGCCTGGCATTGCCGGAGATCGACGAGGCCGGCGAGATCGCGCGTTACTTGTTCGGCGAAGGATTGCCGGGCGAATTTCCTTATCTGAACGGCGCGTATCGCGAGATGTATCTCGAGCCGATCCGCGAAGTCGAAAGTCTCGAGAAAAGTGGCGGCGCGAAAAAATCTGCCGCGAAGAAGATTGCGCCTGCGGAAGAACCAACGCGTTTGTTTTCCGGTTTGATGCTCGCCGAAGACACGAACGAGCGTTTTCATTTTTTGACTGCGCACCAACGCACGCATCGATTGAGCACCGCATTCGACGGCCCGACGCTTTACGGAATCGACAGCGACGCGGACGGCGTTTTCGGAAAAATCGGCGAGGGTGGAGTCGCGATCGACACCGTCGAAGACATGGTTCGGCTTTACGACGGCTTCGATCTCGGCTCGGCGAATTTTTCCGCGTCGATGACGATTAGCGGGCCGGCGCCGATCATCATGGCGATGTACATCGCCGCGGCGAAGCGACGTTTCGGCCCGAGCGTCGTTCCGAAACTGCGCGGCACGGTTCAGGCCGACATCTTCAAGGAAGTTCAGGCCCAGAACGAAACGATTTTCCCGATCGAGCCGTCACTGCGATTTCTCACCGACATGGTCGAGTTCACCAGCCGCGAGATGCCGCGCTGGTATCCGATTTCGATCAGCGGCTATCACATTGGCGAAGCCGGATCGACGCCAGTGCAGCAAGCGGCTTACACACTTTCGAACGGGTTCGCTTACGCTGAAATGTTCGCCGCGCGCGGAATCCCGGTCGATCAATTCGGGCCGCGCTTGTCGTTCTTTCTCGATTGCGGACTCGACGTCGAATACATCGCGCTCGCGCGCGTTTCGCGACGTATCTGGGCGATTGGAATGCGTGACGTGTTCGGCGCAGGACCGAAAGCGCAACTTTACAAATTACACACCCAAACGAGCGGGCGTTCGCTGATCGCGGCGGAGTTCAAAAATAATCTCACGCGCACGGCTGCGGAATTGATGCTCGCGTACATGAACGCGACCAATTCCTGCCATTCGAACAGCGCGGACGAACCGTTCACCACGCCGAGCGAAGAATGGATCCGCCTCGCCGCGCATGGTCAGGCGATCCTCCTCGAAGAATCAGGAATCTTTAAACACACGATGAACATGTTGAGCGGCTCGCCCGGCATGAAAGCGGTCGAACATGCGGTCGAGGCGGCGATCCTCGAAGAGTTCCGCGAGATCGAGCGGCTCGGTGGAGTCCTCTCGGCGGTGGAGGAACGTTATCAGCGCAGCCAGATCCAGAACGCCGCGCATCGCTACGAGCAACAAATCTACGACGGCACGCGTCCGATCATTGCCTTGAATAAATATCGCAACGGCGATGACGGCGCTCCGGAAGTGAAACTCGTACGCACGCCGCGCAAGAAACAACAGCTTCAGGTCGATCGGCTGACCAAGTTCAAAAAGAAAAACGCCGAGAAATCGAAGCGCGCGCTCGACAAACTCGCGGCCGTTGCCGAAAGCGGAAAAAATTGTTTCCCTGCGTTGCTCGATGCCGTCGAAGCCTGTTCGTTAGGCCAGATCACCGGCCGTTTACAGGAAGTCGTCGGCCGCTTCCGGCCGATGGTGTAATCAGGCGCGCTCGACTTTGCAGGAGTAACATCCCGCTCCCGCATTGTGCAGGTGCAGATACTCGATCTTCGGGTTCGCGAACAGTTTCTCAATGTGCGCTTTCATTTCCGAGCCGGCAACGACCGCGCCATCGAGCATCGCGGCATTCTTGTCGTAAGCGCGAACTGACATCGTTCGGCTTGAAACGACTTCCGGGATTTCGCCGACAGCAAGATCGACGTCAGTCGCCTTTTCGCTAACGAAGATCGGACCGGACGCACGATAGGGTGAATCGACATCGTGGTGAACGAACGGCAGAAGAATTACCGTCTCACCGATTTCCGCGTCGGCTAAACCGATCCGGCAAGGAAATCCCGGTTTTGCATCGACCGTCATTCGGCATGCGCCCTTCACGGCGAGCTCTTTCTGGTTCGAGGTAAAGAGTGGTTCAAATTGCGCACGCTGCAGTCCAACGATCCGAAAGTTTGGTTTCATAAGGCAACGATTGTCGATCTTGTTGCCGGCCAACACCCGATTCTTGCGGCTATTTTCTTGGGCGTTATGCTGGCGCGCGCTGATGGAGATTCGGCAAACAGAAACGGGCGAAACTGCGCGCAGCCGGATTGCGTGGCGGCTGCTTCCGTTTCTCTTCGTGCTCTACATCGCGAATTACATCGACCGGACGAACATCGCTTTGGCCGCGCTAGGGATGAAAGGCGATCTCGGCCTGACCGATTCGGTATTCGGAACGGCGAGTGGAATTTTTTTTATTGGGTATTTCGCGCTCCAAATTCCGGGAGCGTTGCTGGTGGAACGTTGGAGCGCACGGTGGTTGCTCGCGCTGACGCTCATTACGTGGGGCGCTCTCACGACGCTGACCGCGTTTGTCCACACTGCGCATCAACTTTACGGCGCGCGTTTTTTGTTGGGAGCGGCCGAAGCGGGATTTTTTCCCGGCGTGATCGTTTATCTGTCACATTGGTTTACGACGCAGGATCGCGGCAAAGCGATCGCGCGATTTATGGCCGCGATTCCGATCGGTTTTATGATCGGTAGCCCGCTCGCCGGCATAATTCTCGAGGTGCATTGGCTGAATCTCGCCGGCTGGCGCTGGCTCTTTTTAATCGAGGGCGCGCCTGCAATTGTCCTCGGCATCGCTACGATCTTTTACCTGCCCGATCGGCCTAACGATGCGCGATGGTTGCCGACGACTGAACGCGATTGGATTAACGCGCGTCTCGCGGAAGAGCGTGCAGCGAAAGCACACGTTGAGCAGATGTCGATCTGGCAAGCGTTGCGGCATCCGGCGGTCTTGGTTCTGACGATAGCGTTGTTCTTCACCTATATCGGCGGCTACGCGTTTTGGTTTTGGTTTCCACAGATCCTGCAGCGGCTCACGGGCTGGACCGATGTGCAGCTGATCACGCGGGTCGGCGCAATTCCTTTCGCGTGCGCAACGATCGCGCTGCTTTTTGTCGGCTGGAGTTCAGATCGCATGCGCGAACGCCGGTGGCATTTTGCTGTTCCGCAAATCGTGGCCGCGATCGCGCTCTTGGCCTGGTTTTTTCTTCCGCATTCGAACGCGCTGCTCGTATTGCTGTGCAGCATCATTGGCATGGGCACGGTCGCCTACTTCCCAGCGTTCTTTACGCTGCCTTCCGAATTCCTGACCAGTGCCGCGGCCGCGGCTGCCGTCGGGTTTATCAACTGCACTGCGAGCATCGGCGGATATTTCGGTCCGAAAATTTTCGGCGATCTGAGTCAGCGGACCGGCTCGTTCAACACCGGCTTCGTGGTGATGATCGAGTGCTGGATTGTCGGCTCGGCGCTCGTGCTGATTTGTCCGCGCGAGCGGGCGTCGACGTGACTCGCAAAGTTCACGGCGTCGAGATCAACGGCGTCCATGTCGATCCAGAAACGCGCTGCACGCATTATCACGGACCGAACGACATCGTCGCGCTGAAGTTCAAGTGCTGCGGCAAATGGTTTCCATGTCACCGGTGCCATGATGAAATGGCCGGACATCCCGCGGTTGGTTGGCCGGAGCAGGAATTTGACGAACTGGTTGTTCTTTGCGGCGGATGCGGACGACAGATGAGCGCGCGGGAATATCTCGATTGCAAATCGATCTGCCCGAACTGCGGCCGATCATTCAATCCGGGTTGCGCGAAGCACGCACATTATTATTTCGCAGTCTTGTAGTTTCCCGCGCTACTTCCTAAGTGCGAGCTCGAACGGCGCTCCGGTTTTTGCGCGAATGTCGTCAACGGTCGCGTTGGAATGAATTTCGGTGAGCACGAGGCCGCCGCCTTCTTTCACTTCGAACACGCATAAATCGGTGATGATCAGATTGACCACGCCGAGACCGGTGATCGGCAACGTGCATTTCTTCAAAATTTTCGGGCTGCCATCTTTCGAAGTGTGCTCCAACACTGCGACGACGCGCTTTACGCCCGCGACCAAGTCCATCGCGCCGCCTGGCCCCTTGATCATCTTTCCCGGAATCATCCAGTTCGCGATGTCGCCGCTGTCAGTCACTTCAAACGCGCCGAGGATCGCGAGATCGATGTGACCGCCGCGAATCTGTCCGAACGAATCGGCGCTCGAGAAGAACGCGGAGCCCGGCATCGTGGTAATCGTTTGTTTGCCGGCGTTGATCAGATCAGGATCTTCTTCGCCCGGATTTGGAAACGGCCCGATACCAAGCAATCCGTTTTCGGACTGAAGCGTAACGTGAATTCCTTTCGGAATGTAATTCGCGACCAGTGTCGGAATTCCGATGCCGAGATTGACGTAATAGCCGTCGCGTAATTCCTGTGCAGCGCGTTTCGCCATCAAATCGCGAACCGGCGACGAAGTTTTCTTGTTTGGATCCGCGCCCTGAACGGTGCGGAACTCAATTCGTTTCTCGTATTTTTCTCCCTGAATGATTCGGTCGACGAAAATTCCCGGCGTATGGATCTGGTCGGGATCGAGTTCGCCGATTTCAACGAGCTGCTCGACCTCGGCCACGCAAACTTTACCGCAAGTTGCGATCATCGGGTTGAAATTCCGCGACGTCTCCCGGTAGATCAGATTGCCGGACTTATCGCCCTTCCACGCTTTCACAATCGAAACCTCGGCGGTGATTCCCGGCTCGAGCACGTATTCCATGTCGCCAAATTTTTTCGTCTCTTTGCCATCAGTGAGTTTCGTTGCGAAACCCGTGCGCGTATAAAATCCGGGAATCCCGGCGCCACCCGCGCGCAATCGTTCGGCGAGCGTGCCTTGCGGAATCAATTCGAGCTCGAGTTCGCCCGCGAGGACCTGCCGCTCGAACTCTTTGTTTTCTCCGACATACGACGCCATCACTTTTTTCACCTGGCGCGCCGGTAGCAGAACCCCCATGCCGAAGCCGTCCACGCCGGCGTTGTTGCCGACAATCGTAAGCCCTTTCACGCCGCTATCATGCAGCGCGGCGATCAGGTTCTCAGGGATCCCGCACAATCCGAATCCGCCAGCCGCAATCGTCATGTTGTCGTGGAGCAGGCCGTCCAGCGCGGCCTTCGCGTTGGGATAAACTTTGTTCATTCAGAAATGATTTTGCGCGGTTTCGAGCGCAGGGCAACGAAGATCGACAACCGCTTGCCGAGGCGATTTTCGTCGGCAGATTGAACGTTCAATTTCATGGCTACCAAAACACTTGCGCATCAACTCGCGGAATACGCGTGCTCCCTCAATTTCGAAGATCTTTCCAAAGACGTCGTCCACGAAGTGAAGCGGCGCGTGATCGATTCGGTTGGCTGCGCGCTCGGCGCATGGAACGAGGAGCCGTGCGTGATCGCGCGGAAAGTCGCGTCGGATTTTTCGGCGAAAGCTGGATCGACAATCGTCGGCACTAATCACAAAGCGCCGCCGGACTGGGGCGCATTCGCGACCGGATGCTGCATTCGCTATTTCGATTATAACGATACTTATCTTTCCAAAGAACCCGCGCATCCGAGCGATAATCTCGCCGCTGTTTTTGCAGTCGCGGAAAGTGTTGGCGCGACCGGCAAGGAAGCGATCGTAGCGGCGGCGATCGCGTATGAAGTGCAATGCCGGCTTTGCGATGCGGCGAGTATTCGCGCGCGGGGTTGGGACCATCCGACTTACGGCGCATTTTCGACCGCTCTCGCGGCCGCAAAGTTGATGAAGCTCGATCCCGAGAAAACGCGGCACGCCGTTAACATTGCGGGCGTGAATTGCGCGGCGTTTCGGCAAGCGCGAGTGGGAGAGCTTTCACATTGGAAAGGCGTGGCCTTCGCGAACGCGGCGCGCTGCGGCGTTTACGCCGCGTTGCTTGCGCGCGCCGGGATGACTGGCCCGGCGCCAATTTTCGAAGGACAAATGGGATTCGAAAAGGAACTCGGCGTTTCCTTGGGCGACGTTGCGACCGCGTTCGACAAGAAAAAGGAAGCGATGCCTGGAAAAGGTCCGGCTTCGATGATTTTGAAAACGAGCATCAAGTATTGGCCGGCCGAATATCACAGCCAGAGCGCGATCGAAGCCGCACTGTTCTTGCGCAAAGAGGTTGGCGATCCGGCGAAGATCCAATCGGTGCGGATCGAGAGCCATGACGCTTCGGTCGACATCATCGGCAGTGAGCCGGAGAAATGGAAACCGGAAACGCGCGAGACGGCGGACCACAGTTTGCCCTACATTACCGCGATCGCGCTGATCGACGGCGAAGTGACAGATAAACAATTTCAGCCCGAACGTTTCACCGATCCGACGATCTGGAAATTTCTCGAGAACGTCACGGTCCAGCGCAACGACGAGCTGAGCTCGTTGTACGCGAAAGCGGTCGCGAACATCGTTCACGTGACGTTACAAGGCGGGCGTGAGCTGACAAAGCGCGTCGATCATCCGCTGGGAAACGCGTTGAACCCCGTGAGCGACAAACAACTCGAAGGAAAATTTAACGCCCTGGTCGTTCCGGCGCTGGGCGAAGCGCGCGCGCAGAAGATTGTCGATCTTGGTTGGAAATTGGATGAGGCGAAGCGCGTCGATGATTTACTCGCGGCCTGCGTGATGAAATGAAAAGCAAAGCTGCGCGTCTGAGAGAATTGATCGCGAAGGGCGCGGTGATGATGCCGGGCGTGCCGAACGCGTCGATGGCGCGGCAAGTCGAGCAAGCCGGCTTCGAAGCGGTTTATTTGAGCGGCGCCGGAATGATCAACTCGACCGCGGGAATGCCGGACATCGGATTGTTAAATCGGGACGAAGTCGCGCGACTCGCCGGTTACGTCGCGCACGCGGTGCGAGTTCCCGCAATCGTCGATGCCGACACCGGCTTTGGCGAAGGCGACGAAGTTGCAAAGACGATTCGCGAACTGGAAAAAGCCGGGCTCGCGGGTTGTCACATTGAAGACCAGGAATTTCCGAAACGCTGCGGACATCTCGCCGGGAAAACGATCGTCGATCTAAAGACGATGACCGCGCGCATTAAAGCCGCGGTCGCGGCGCGCGTCGATAAAGATTTCATGATCATCGCTAGGACGGATGCCCGCGCGGTTGAAGGCTTCGGTGGCACGGTTGAACGGGCGGGGGAATATCTCGCCGCGGGCGCGGACGCGATCTTTCCCGAGGCATTACAAAACGCCGACGAGTTCCGCGATTTCGCGACGAAGGTCAAAGTGCCGTTGATGGCGAACATGACTGAGTTCGGCAAGAGTCCGCTGCTTACCTTCAAGCAGCTCGCCGATCTGGGTTACCGGATGATCATTTTCCCGCAGAGCGCGTTCCGGATTTCAATGAAAGCGAGCGCGAAATTCTTCGCCGCGCTGAAAGAGTCCGGCACGCAGAACGATTGGCTCGATCAAATGCAGACGCGCCAGGAACTTTACGATTTGCTCGATTACGACCCGGCCGCAGAAGAATGGAAAGGTTTTCGCGACTGAGCATTTGTCGAATCGCGTATCGTTGTTAACGTGACGGAAAGCCAATGACCACCCAAGCAAAACCACAGTATAGCCCGGGCTTGGCCGGAGTGATTGCAGGCGAAACGTCGATCTGCTGGGTCGATCCGAACGCCGGCCTGATGTATCGCGGCTACGACATTCACGATATGGGCAACAAGGCGACGTTCGAAGAGGTCGCGTATCTCTTGCTCAATGGCGAACTTCCGAACGCCAAACAATTGAAGGAATTCAAGGGGCAGATCGCGGCCGAGCGCACGTTGCCGAAGGAAGTGGTGGAAATGATTCACCTCTTGCCGAAAAACACGCATCCGATGGACACGCTCCGCACCGGGGTTTCAATGTTGAGCGCGTTCGACAAAGATCTCGGCGACAACTCGCACGACGCCAACATTAGGAAGTCGATCAAGCTGATCGCGCGCGTGGAAACATTGATCACCGACGGCTGGAGAATTTCCAAAGGAGAAAAACCACTTCCGGAAAAACCAGAGCTGAGCCAAGCCGCCAATTTCTTTTATAAACTCGACGGCAAGGTTCCGGAAGATTGGAAGACGCGGATGATGGACACGATTTTCAATCTTTACGCCGATCATGAGTTCAACGCGTCGACTTTTGCGGCGCGCGTGACCGCTTCGACCCTCGCAGGCATTTATGCCGCGGTGACGTCCGCGGTCGGAACACTCAAAGGCCCGCTTCACGGCGGCGCGAATGAGGAATCGATGAAGATGTTGGAAGAGATTGGAACGCCGGATCGCGCCGAGGCATGGCTGCAAAAACAGCTCGCGAGCAAAGCGAAGATCATGGGCTTTGGTCATCGCGTTTACAAAAAGGGCGACTCACGCGTGCCGGCAATGCGCGAGATTGCGCGCGATCTCGGAAAGCGCACCGGCAAGGAAAACTGGGTGCCGATCTGCGAAAAGCTCGAAGAAGTGATGGATCGCGAGAAGGGTCTCTGCGCGAATGTCGATCTTTATGCTGCGCCGGTATTTTGGATGCTTGGATTTGAGCCGGAACTAAACACGCCGCTCTTTGCCGCGTCGCGTGTGGCGGGTTGGTGTGCGCATGTGACCGAGCAGCACGACAATAATCGATTGATTCGACCGCGCTCGCTTTACGTCGGACCGCAGCCGCGGAAATATCCCGGCCCTCCGAGCAGTTAAGATCGACATCGTCATGGAGCAATCGCTTCAGGAGAAGTACGCTCCGAAAAATGCTTGTTTTGGTTGCGGACCGGCGAACGCCGAAGGGTTGCACGTGCGCAGCTTCGTCAAAGACGGTGAGGTCGTTGCCGAATGGAAACCGGAACCGAAGTACGAAGCATTTCCCGGCGTGTTGAACGGCGGAATCATCGGTGCATTGCTCGATTGCCACTGCAACTGGACCGCCGCTTATCATTTAATGAGGAGCGCGGGCGCGGATCATCCGCCGTGCACCGTGACTGCTGAATATTCGATCAAGTTGCTGCGGCCGACGCCGACGAATGGCCCGATCTCGCTTTCCGCGCACGTTGTCGATCTAAAGGGTGATCGCGCGACGATTGAAGGCACGCTGAACGGCGGCGGAAAAGTTTGCGCGACCTGCCGCGGAGTTTTCGTCGCGGTCAAGGAAGGTCATCCCGCGTTTCATCGTTGGTAATGGTTCGTGTTTGCCTACTGATTGTTGCGCTCGCAACGGCGATCGCGAACGCGCAAGACGCTCGCATCGCGGAAATTGAAAAAGCGAGCGGAGGCCGTATCGGCGTTGTCGCGATCGATTCGAAGAGCGGACGGCGCATTGAGCATCGAGGCGACGAGCGATTTCCAATGTGCAGTACGTTCAAAACGCTCGCTGTCGCTGCGGTTTTGCACCGCGTTGATCAAGGGAAAGAAAAACTAGATCGTTTCGTTCCTTACACCGAAAAGGATTTGCTCGAATACGCTCCAGTAACGAAGCAACACGTGTCCGAAGGCGGCATGTCACTCGGGGCGTTGTGTCAGGCTGCGATATCCCAAAGCGATAACACGGCAGCAAACTTAATTCTCCAGACACTCGGCGGCCCGAACGGCGTTACGCAATTTGCGCGGTCGATCGGGGACAAGATCACTCGCCTCGATCGGATGGAACCCGAGTTGAATCGCTGGACACCTGGAGATGAGCGCGACACAACTTCAGCATCCGCAATGTGTGATGATTTGCGCCAATTGCTGATGGGCGAATTGCTTTCGAGGGAATCGAAAAGCCGGCTGGACGGCTGGTTGCAACGCAACGAGACGGGCGCGGCCTTAGTGCACGCAGGCGTTCCAAGTGGCTGGCGGGTCGGCGACAAGACCGG
>Ga0126380_10000510_pt1 | contig 13056 bp, 8 predicted proteins | sample PanSoiMetPlot_26_FD_92544 | JGI IMG/M metagenome (GOLD analysis project Ga0126380, IMG submission 92544) | Tropical forest soil microbial communities from Panama - MetaG Plot_26 | ecosystem: Environmental > Terrestrial > Soil > Tropical forest > Bulk soil | place: Panama | collected 2016-02-17
GCGCCACAGGCTCAATCGTCACCGGCCCAAGCACCACCGGCTCAGGCGTCGCCGGTGCAGCCGCCGCCAGGTCAAGCTGCGCCGGCCGCGGAAGAGGAAATCGAGCCGCACGCCCGGGTGGATGCGAAGTCCCTCGAGTCGGCGATCCTCGCGCTGCGCAAGCCCATCATCGCGGCCTCGCTGCCGCTGGAAGTTCCCGGCGTGGAGGACGGGCGGCAGGAGCGGCACAAGCTGCTCAGCCAGATAGACGACTACCTCCTGCCGCGGCTGCGCGAATCCGGCGCGCCCATCCTGGTGGCTCTGGTCGGCTCGACGGGCGCCGGCAAGTCCACGCTGGTGAACAGCATCGTGGGCAGCCATGTCAGCATGACCGGCATCCGCCGGCCCACGACCAACAGTCCGGTGCTCGCCTGCCATCCCGACGACGTCGGCTGGTTCGCCGAGAACGTATTCCTGCCCACGGTGCCCCGGGTTCGCCAAGAGGGTCTCGCCCGGGCCGGCAAGGACGGCCTGCTCGTGCTCGCCGCGAACGAGGGCATGCCCAAGGGAGTGGCGCTGCTGGACACCCCGGACATCGACTCGGTGGTCCAGGCGCACCACGAGTTCGCGCACCAGTTCCTTGACGCTTCCGACCTGTGGCTGTTCATGACCACCGCGAGCCGGTACGCCGACGCCACTGTGTGGGAACTACTGCAGCATGCAAGGGACCGGGGTGCCGCGCTCGGGATCGTTTTGTCGCGTGTTCTTCCAGCCGCCTGCGAAGAGGTGGTCGGGCACTTCCACGCGATGCTGGAAGCCAACGGACTCACCGGAAATCAGCGTTTCGTCATTCCGGAGACCGTGCTGATCGACGGGCAGCTGCCGCCGGAGATCTGCGCGCCGGTGCGGGAGTGGCTGGCGGAGACCGCCGAGCAGCCCGATCGCCGGGTGGCCGTGCTCACCCGCACCATGTCGGGAGTGCTCGACACGTTCCGCATCCGGGTGCCCTCCCTTGCCGCGCAGGTGGAGGACCAGGCCGCCCTGCGAGCCGGCCTGACCAGGGCGGTCACCGGTGTCTACCAGGCGGGCCTGGACGAAATCGACCGGACGATGCAGGACGGCTCCCTGATGAGCGGTGAGGTGCTCGCGCGGTGGCAGGACTTCGCCGGCGCCGGTGACCTGCTGCGCACCCTGCAGTCGCGGCGGGGGAGCAGGCAGCATAAGCACCGTGCGCCGGCCAGGGCCCAGGCGCTGAAGCTGGCCGCCCGTACCGCGATCGAGTCGCTAATCACCTCGGTCGGCGACCGGGCCGCGGAGGATTGCCTGGCCCGCTGGCGGGAGCACCCGGCGGGCGCGGCCCTGCTCGACCGGCTGGCCTCCAGCGGTGCCGCGGCCGAGGCCTGGCAGTCGGAGTTCGCCGCCGAGGCGGGCCTGATCTTCGGGTGGGATTCAGCCGAGGATGCCGCCGTGTCGGCTGTGCCCAGCGACCCACGGGAACGGATCGCGGCGCTGGGCAGGTCATCACCGGACCTCGCGACCCACGCCGCACGGGCCGTCAGCGGCTGGCAGGACCAGGTGACTCGCCTGGTCCAGGCCGGGAACGTCACCAAACGCTCCATCGCCAAAGCCGTGTCGCTCGACAATGACGCGCTCGCCACCGTGCTCATCGTCAGCCTGTTCGGATCCAGCGCGGACGACACGGGGACGGCCACGATTCCCCGCCGCCTGCTCACGTCGCTGTTCGGCGCGGGGCTGCTGCGGGACATCACGGCGCGCACCAGGGCGGACCTGCGTCACCGGATCAAGCTGATCCTCGATGAGGAGATGCGCCGGTTCGCCGATGTGATCGACGCAGTCGGAACCCCGGACGCTGCTGCTAGCCTGCACCTTTACCAGGCGACGTACGCCCTCGAGGTAGTGCGGTGAGCAATATCGCGCGGCTCGGCGGGCCGCCTGGCGAGGAGGACGCAACCGTGGGCGAGGTCACGCGTTGATGGAGGCGGAGGCGCCGGTTGCCGGGCCACCGGGCCCGGGCGGGGACCCTGCAGGGATACACCGCCGGGCCGGTGGCGTGCTGGCCAGCCCGGCATCCGCCGGCAGCGCGCACGGGAGCGGTGCGAGCCTGTCCGACCGCCTGAACGCGATGGCACGGCTGGTGCAGATCGGCTCCGCGCGCGCCGGGCGGAAGGGCTTCGACCCCGGCCTGCTGGCGGATGCGGAAGCGCTGCTGGTCCGGGCGGGGGAGCGGCTGCGCCTGTCCGCGCACCACACGATCGTGGTACTCGCCGGCGGGACGGGCAGCGGCAAGTCGTCGCTGTTCAACCAGCTTGCCGGGGCGCAGTTCTCACCGGTCGGCGTGCTCCGCCCGGTGACCAGGGAGCCACACGCCTGCGTCTGGGGCATGGAGGGCTCCGGGCCGCTCCTGGACTGGCTCGGGATCCAGCCGCGCCGCCGGTATGCACGGTCCAGCGCACTGGAAGAAGGGGACCGGGCCCTGACCGGCCTGCTGCTGGTCGACCTGCCGGACCACGACTCGGTCGTGACTGGCGGGTCCACCGAGGTGAGCCGGCTGGTTACCCAGGCTGATCTCATGGTCTGGGTGCTCGACCCGCAGAAATATGCCGATGCCGCGGTGCACAGCCGGTACCTGGTGCCGATGGCCGGGCACTCGTCGGTGATCGCGGCTGCGCTGAACCAGGCCGACCTGCTGACCCCCGAGCAGGCGGAAGACTGCGTTTCTGACCTGCGCCGCCTGCTGGACGCGGAAGGCCTGCAGGACGCCAGGGTGGTGCTGACGTCGGCGACCAGCGCGGCGGGCGTGGCCGACCTGCGCCGGGCGCTGATAGACACGGTGATCGCCAGGCAGGCGGCGCTGCTGCGGATCAGCGCGGACGTGGACGCCGTGGCCGCCCGTTTCGCGCCTTACGCGGGTGACGCGGACGCACTGGCCCGGGTGACCGCGGCGCTCGATCCGGGGACGCCCGCGCTAGGTCCGGGGACGCCCGCGCTAGGTCCGGGGACCGCCGTCGGCCCGGCAGGCGGGGCGGGCGCTGCGGCTGAACCCGCGAGCGGCGTCGGCCAGGCCGGTGTGCCCGAGCAGGCCGGTGTGCCCGAGCAGGCCGGTGTGGCCGAGCAGGCCGGTAACGCCGCCGACGGGGCTGCCGCGGGTGGCCCATACGCCGCGGGCGACCCGTTCGGAACAGGCGACGGGTTCGGCACGGACGGGATGCCCGGCGCGGGGAGGTCTGCCCTGCCAGCGCCGTCGACCGACACGCTGGCCGCCGCGTTCTGCGCGGCCGCCGGGGTGAGCGGCGTGGGGCAGGCGCTGCAGAGCGCCCGGGAGATGAAGGCCGTCGACTACGTGGGCTGGCCCGTCGCCTGGCTGGCGGACCGGGTGGCCGACCGCGACCCGGTCCGCAAGATCCGGCTCGGAACGCTCTGGGATGAGCTGCGCGACGTGTCAGCCGGCGCCACCGGCGCACAGCAGGCGGAGATCAGCAACGCGATCACCGTGCTTGCCGACGAAGCGGGCCGGGGGCTGCCCCCGGCCTGGCAGGCCAGCGTCCGCCAGGCCGCCCGGTCCAAGACCGCTGGGATCCCGGCCGCGCTCGGCAAGGCCATCACCGACGCCCTGCCGGAGGAAAACAGCGCGGCGCCTTGGTGGCGGGCGGTGGCCGCGTGGCAGGGCCTGCTGCTCGGTGCTGCGGCGGTGGGCGTGGCCTGGCTGCTGGCGATCATCATCCTCGGCGGGTTCGGGGCGGCCCCGGACGCTCCGCTGCTGTTGCGCGACGTCGGCCTGCTGCCGTGGGTGGCGCTGATCGTGGCTGCGATCTTGTTGCTCGGGTGGCTGACCGCCAACGGCTGCATGACCGTGGTGATCCGCGAGGCGGAGGAGGAGCGGGAACAGGTGGGACAGCGGATGCGCGCCGGGGTCGCCGGCGTGGCCCGCCAGTTCGTGGTGGTGCCGGTCGAGCGGGAGCTGTCGGAGTTCGCCAGGTTCCATGACGAGCTGGCCGTCGCCCGCGGCGCGGGCTGAGGCAAGATCACGCCATGCCACGTACGGATAGGGCGTCGCGGGTGATGGCCGCGCCCCCCGGGCGCGTCTGGGCCGCTCTCATCGATCCCGAGGCGCTCACGGCATGGCTTCCTCCTGGCGAGATGACCGGCAGCTTCGAGCGGTTCGATGCCCGGCCGGGCGGGTCGTACCGGCTGGTGCTGACATATCCCGACGCGTCTGGCGCACCGGGCAAGGCGACTGCGGAGTCCGACATCGTCGAGGCCCGCTTCGTCGACATCGTCCCCGGCGAGCGGGTCATACAGGCGGTGGGCTTCGTCTCCGATGACCCCGCCTACGCCGGCACCATGACCATGACCTGGGAGGTCACCGCCGTCGATGCGGGGACGCGCGTCGACATCGTTGCCGAGGACGTTCCGGACGGCATTTCCGCTGCGGACCACGCCGCAGGGCTCGCCTCGTCCCTGGCGAACCTCGCCGCCTACGTGGAGCAGTAGCCTTCGCTCCATGACCGGATTGTTACCGCAGCAACAAGACGAACGTTGCGTACGGCGCTAGGACTGGCCGGGTCCGGAAACCGGGCTTTGGGCTGAGCTGGAACGGATGGCGAGGCGGCGCCCAAGGGAAGCAATCTCCCGTCCTTGAGGTTCATCTGTAATGATGTAATCTCAGTAACGGAGATGACGTTTGAAATGCAGTCCCCGCTTGATGCGTACTCCCAGATAGTGGTCGGGGTCGCGGCCGAGCTCACCGGCAAGGTGGCCAGCCTGCGCGTGCCCCAGCGGGGCTCGAGGCGAGGCGGCGAGAGCCTTGGTTCCGCGGTCGTGTACACCAGCGATGGCTTCCTGCTGACCAACGCGCACGTGGTGGGGAACGCACAGTCCGGTACGGCCTCGTTCGGCGACGGCACCTCGACGCCGTTCACCACGGTTGGCGCCGACCCCCTCTCCGACCTGGCGGTCTTGCGGGCAGCGGGCCCGACGCCCCCGCCCGCCAAGCTCGGCGAGGCGGACGAGCTCGTCGTCGGCCAGCTTGTGGTGGCCGTGGGCAACCCGCTCGGCCTGGCCGGTTCGGTCACCGCCGGCGTGGTGAGCGCGCTGGGGCGGTCGCTGCCCACCCGCAGTGGTTCGGCGGCCCGCCTGGTCGAGGATGTGATCCAGACCGACGCCGCGCTGAACCCGGGCAACTCGGGCGGCGCGCTCGCCGACAGCCAGGCCAGTGTGGTGGGGATCAACACCGCGGTCGCCGGGGTGGGTGTCGGCCTCGCGGTCCCGGTCAACGCCACATCGCGCAAGATCATCTCCACCCTGATGCAGCACGGCCGGGTGCGGCGCGCCTACCTGGGCCTGGTCAGCGCGCCCGCGCCGTTGCCCACCCAGCAGCGGGAGCGCTGGGGCAGGACCAGCGGGCTGCGCGTGGTGGAGGTCGTCCCCGGCGGTCCCGCGGCGCGGGCGGGCCTGCGGGCCGGCGACCTGCTGGTGACGGCCGCGGGCCAGCCGGTCGAGAAGGCCCAGGACCTGCAGCGGCTGATGTTCGACGAGGCAATCGGTCGGCCGCTGGCCATCACCGTGTTCCGCAACGGTGCCCTGGTCGACGTCATCGCGGAACCATCAGAACTGGTCGCTGCCTGACGGCTCCGAGGCCGGGCGCCATCCGCGTAGGCGCGGCCCGATCCTCCCAGGGCGCAGGCGGGCGGCCGCGCAGGGCTCACCCGGGTCGCGGGCGCGCGGATCTTTTCACGAAACGATGGTGCCATCGATAACTCGTCCACAGGTGCCACCCTTTTTCGCGCGGCTGTCCACAGGCACCAGCCGCCTCGTGGCCGCCCTGCCTCCGGTGCGTGATCGTGGTGGGAGCCGGCGCGTTCCAGGCAGCCGGCCCCGGAGTGGGTGCTCGTTGCCGCGGTGCGGCGAAGACAGGGAGGACCAAACATGATCCAGGAAGCACAGGTGAACCTGACCGGGTACGTGGCCACCGACCCCAAGTTCAAGAAGGTCGCCGGTGACATCTCGTCCGCGAAATTGCGGGTCGCCTACACGGCACGCCGCCGGGATAGGGAAACCGGCGAGTGGTCGGACGGGCCCACCTCGTTCGTGAACGTCCAGTGCTGGCGGACGCTGGCCGACAACGTGCAGATGTCCCTGCACAAGGGGGACCCGGTGCTGGTCATGGGGCGCCTGCAGGTCCGGCGCTTCGAGGACCCGGAGGGCGCCCCCAGGACGGCGGTGGAGATCGAGGCGCTGGCCATCGGCCACGACCTGGCCCGCGGGGTCGCCAAGTTTTCGCGCACCCGGTGGCCGTCGGCAGCAACGGCGGCTGATGGCGAGCCGCAAGCCGCCGCGCCTGAGCCCGGGGACGGCGCGCAACTCGCAGGTGCGCAGCAAGCCGGAGAGCGGCCGGACCGAGGAGCCGGCGCGCCGCACGGAGACGGGGTGATCGACGAGAGCGCCGTGGCCGAGTTCGCCCGGGAGCTCAGCGGCTCGCTTGGCCCGGACGCCGCGGTGAACCCGGCCGCCGACGCGACGGCGGATGCGGAGGCCGGCGTCCCAGCCTGACGGAAGTCGGCGCGGAGCTGGTGCTCGGTCCCTGCGGCCGGCGCCCTACGGCAGCCTGACGAGTCGCCGCCGCGGCGGGTGCTCGGCCCGGGCGGCCGGGCATCCTATGGCAGCCTGACGGTGGCCGCCGCGGGTGGGTGTTCGGTCCCTGCGGCCGGCACCCCCGTGGCGGCCTGACGGGCGCTGGCGTGGGGCGGGTGCTCGGTCCCGCGGGCCGGGTACCCGCCCGCGCATCCCCCGCCCAAGCCCCGGCGGCCCGCATGATCGGTGGCCGCGCACCTGGCGGTACTTCCGGAGCCGTCCGATCTGGGCGGCCGGAGCCCCTACGCTGGAAGCATGCCCGAGTTCATCTATCAGATGCGTGGCGTGCGGAAAGCGCATGGCGACAAGGTCATCCTGGACGGCGTCACGCTTGCGTTCCTGCCCGGCGCGAAGATCGGCGTCGTCGGGCCCAACGGCATGGGGAAATCAACCCTGCTGCGCATGATGGCAGGCGTGGAGCAGCCCTCCAACGGAGACGCGAAGCTGATGCCTGGCTTCACGGTCGGGATGCTAGCCCAGGAGCCGGAGCTGGACAGCAGCCTCACGGTGCTGGGCAACGTGGAGAAGGGCGTTGCGGGCACCAAGGCGCTGCTGGAGGAGTACAACCGGGTCGCCGAGAAGATGGCGACCGACTACTCCGACGAACTGCTCGCCGAGATGGGCAGGCTCCAGGAGCAGCTTGATCATCGCGACGCGTGGGACCTGGACAGCCAGGTCGAGCAGGCCATGGACGCCCTCCGGTGCCCCCCGCCGGACGCCGATGTGAGCCTGCTGTCCGGCGGCGAGCGGCGCCGGGTGGCGCTGTGCGCGCTGCTGCTCTCGCAGCCGGATCTGCTGCTGCTCGACGAGCCGACCAACCACCTGGACGCCGAGAGCGTGCTCTGGCTGGAGCAGCACCTGGAGAAGTACGCGGGCACCGTGGTGGCGGTCACCCACGACCGGTACTTCCTGGACAACGTGGCGCAGTGGATCCTCGAACTCGACCGGGGCCACGCCTACCCCTACGAGGGCAACTACTCGACCTACCTGGAGACAAAGGCAGCCCGGCTGAAGATCGAGGGGCAGAAGGACGTCAAGCGGCGCAAGCTGCTCGAAGACGAACTGGAGTGGGTCCGGTCGAACCCACGGGCCCGGCAGGCCAAGAGCCGGGCCAGGCTGCAGCGCTACGAGGAGATGGCGGCCGAGGCCGACGCGCGCCGCAGGGTCGACTTCGAGGAGATCCAGATTCCGCCCGGGCCCAGGCTCGGCCGCCAGGTGGTGGAGACCCACAACCTCGCCAAGGGGTTCGGCGACCGGGTACTGATCGAGGACCTGAGCTTCTCGCTGCCGCAGGGCGGGATTGTCGGGATCATCGGGCCAAACGGCGTGGGCAAGACTACGCTGATGAAGATGATCATTGGAGACGAGCGGCCCGATTCGGGCAGCATCACGGTCGGCGACACGGTCCAGATCTCCTACGTGGACCAGAACAGGGCGCGGATCGACCCGGACAAGAACGTCTGGGAAGTGATCTCCGATGGCGAGGCCTCGATCCGGGTCGGCAAGACCGAGATCCCCAGCCGCGCTTACGTGGCCGCGTTCGGGTTCAAGGGTTCCGACCAGCAAAAGCCGGCGGGCGTGCTCTCCGGCGGCGAGCGCAACCGGGTGAACCTCGCGCTCACCCTCAAGCAGGGGGGCAACCTGCTGCTGCTCGACGAGCCCACCAACGACCTCGACGTGGAGACGTTGTCGTCGCTGGAGAACGCCCTGCTCGACTTCCCCGGGTGCGCGGTGATCACCAGCCACGACCGGTGGTTCCTGGACCGGGTCGCCACCCACATCCTGGCCTGGGAGGGCGGCGCGTCATGGTTCTGGTTCGAGGGCAACTTCGAAGGCTACGAGAAGAACAAGTTCGAGCGGCTCGGTGCCGAGGCCGCCCGCCCGCACCGCGTCACGTACCGCAAGCTCACCCGCGGTTGAGGAGGTCAAACCGAGGCGGCTGACCGTGCTCGTCGGCCTTCGACCCAGGCAGCTGGCCGTGCTCGCCTCCTTTCAGCCGACTTCGCCGTGGCCCACGGTATCCGCCCGGTGGCCCGAGCCCCCGGGCCCCCACGGCCCCGGGTGCCGTTGGCTGGACGCGTTCCGGCCGGTCCTGGCCAGTGCCCTCGGTACATCGCGCTGTCGCGCCTGATTCGATCAGGCGGGGGTCAGGCCGAGGTCGGGGCCGCCGGACTCACGGGGCTTGTTGACCAGGCTGTTCGCGGCCATGACGAGGTACTCCCACAGCTGGGCGTCATGCGCCGGATCGAGCCCTACCTCGTCCAGGGCGGCGCGCATGTGGCGGAGCCAGGCGTCCCGTTCCGCCTCCCCGATGACGAAGCGCGCGTGCCGCATCCGCAGCCGGGGATGGCCGCGCAGCTCGTCATAGGTACGCGGACCGCCCCAGTACTGCATGAGGAACAGGCACAGGTGCTCCTCGGCGGGCCCCAGATCCTTGCTCGGGTAGACCCGCCGGAGTTCAGGATCGGCGGCAACGCCCTGGTAAAAGGCATGCACCAGGCGGCGGAACGTCTCCTCGCCGCCGACCGCCTCGTAGAAACTGGCCGGTTCTGCTGTGGTGTTCATAGCTGGCGTCCAGGGTACGTGGCCCCGGGGCACGGCGCGGCCGCGGGCCAGCAATGGTTACTGAGCGTGATAGTTACCGGCCGGACACAGTTGGCGTTACCATTGCAGCCCCGGCTGTCCTATATGCAACGTGTACCAAGGACCTGCGCCATCTGTGCATGCCGCACACTCACAATCGCAAAGTCGATTCCACAGGTTCGGATTCTCACTGAGCGATTCCCACGTTACGTTGAGTTGGTATCACCCGGCCGGGGGACGGGCCAGCGCCCAAGGAGAGGGGCCCGGGATGTTGCAAGGGACTGACGAGATCACGCGTGCCGACGGGCATACCGACCCGCCGCATCCATCGCCCGCACCGGGATCCCCCGAATGGCCATCTGCGCCGGTGCCGTCCCTGCCATCATCCTCGGCGCCATTGCCGCTGGCAGCGCCGCCCCCACGGGAGCCCGAGATGGGCACAAGGCTGGGCGGGGGAGAGGCGCGGCAGGAGATCGTGGTCGCCCGGGAGATCCGCGCCGCCGGGCTGGTCAGCGGGCTCACGGCCGCGGAGATTGCCGCGGAGATCCACGACCGGTGCGGCCCGCTCGCGGGGACCAGCCGGATCCGCGCCTACCGCCTGGCGCTCGGGGTCTCTCTCGCCGATGTCGTCGCCCAGATCCGTGCCTGGTACGCGAACGAGGGCCGGCCCGCGCCCCGGTTCAGCGAGACGCTGCTGTCCGCCTACGAAAGCGGGCAGAAGCGCCCGGGCCCTGAGTACCTGCATTACCTATGCGCGGTGTACCGGGCCGAGCCGGCGGACCTGGGGTACCACGGCCAGTGTTTCTGCGGGCGGCTGCACCGGGCCATGCCGCGCGCCCGGCCCGCCGCGCAGGTGACGGCGCTGGCTGCCGGCCCGGACGGGAACACGAGCGGCCCGGCCGTAGCCGGGCAGCCCCTGGGCCGGCCGGTACCCGAGGGCCCGATGCCGGAGGGAGGCCCCGCGTTCCCGGCGGATCTGCGCGAGGCCGAGGACGACGACGACATGCTCCGCCGGGCCCAGCTGCGCATGATCGCGGACGCGGCGGCCGGGGTGGACAGCCAGTTCCTCGGCGCCGTGGAGCGCATCCGGCGCCGGATGGATGACGCCCTGGTGGGCGGGACGGTTTCGGCGACGATGCTGGGCCAGTGGGAGGAGACGACGGCGGGATACGGCAGCCAGTACCTGACCGTCCCGCCGCTGCGGCTGCTCTGCGACGTCCTGCTGGACTTCGGCGATGTGCGGCGGATGTGCGAGCACCGGCAGCCGCTGGACTTCAGCGAGCGGCTGTGCCGGCTCGCCGCGGAGCTGGCCGGGCTGGCCGGCATGATCATGATCGATGTCGGCCACCAGAGGCTGGCCAGGTCGTTCTTCCGTACCGCGCGGACGGCGGGCGACGAGACCGGTGACCGGCAGCTCCGGGCCTGGGTGGCGGTGCGGGAGGCACTGGTCCCGCTCTACTACGGGGACCCTGCCGAGGCCGTGGCGCTGGCCCGCTCCGCGGCGGGCCTGGCCGGGCGCAACGTGTGCGTCGCCGCGGCGATGGCCCCGGTCATGGAGGCGCGGGCGCTGGCGCGGGTCGCGGCACGGCGCGGCGGCACCGCCAAGCCGCAGGCGCTGCGGCGCGCCTCCGGCCTACTCGACAGCGCACACGAGGCGCTGGCCCGGCTGCCCGCGACCGAACGCGGCGACAGCGCATTCGGCTACACCGAGCGCCAGCTACTGTTCCACGAGGGCGACACGCTGGTCACGCTCGCCCACCACCGGGGCGCGGAGCGGGCGCTCAACCGGGCCCTGCGGCTGTACTCCACCGAGGAGATCCTAGACCGGTCACTGACCACGCTCGGCCTGGCCCGGTGCCGGCTGGAGGCGGACGAGCCGGAGGAGGCGCTCCGCCTCAGCAAGGAGACCTTGCTCGCGGTGCCGCGCGAGCACCGTTCCGAGATCATGGTGCGCGCGGCGCGGTCGCTGGGAGATTCCGTGGCCGGCCGGCACGGCGAGGTCCAGGCGGTGCAGGAATACCGGGACGCCCTGGTGTCGGCTTGAAGAGGTCCGGTCAGGCGGAACAGGCGCGGGCGGGCCCCGGTCGGCAGCTAGCCGGTGCTGGCTTGCCGTGGGGCCCGGCCAGCGGGCAGGGCGTGAGGATGTTAGAGGGCCCGGGCCGCGCCCGTTAGGCTGTGCTTGGCATAGCACCCCAGGCGGGAGGCGGCGTGCGACGGGTATTGCTGCTCAACGTGACGTATGAACCCCTGACCACAGTGGGCCTCCGCCGCGCAGTGTGCCTGGTGCTGGGGGAGAAGGCCGACATTGTGCACGACGATTCGGAGGGTGCTTTGTTGCGCTCAACGTCGCTCGTGCTTGCCATGCCTTCAGTCATCCGGTTGCGCCGCTATGTCCGGGTGCCGCACCGGAGCCGGATCCCGCTGACCCGTGGTGCGCTGATGCGCCGGGACAACTACCTGTGCGCGTACTGCAGCCACCGGGCGGAGACCATCGATCACGTGATACCGCGGAGCCGGGGCGGCGCGCATACCTGGGAGAACTGCGTTGCCTCGTGCATGCGGTGCAACCACAGCAAGGGTGACCGGCTGGTCGAGGAGCTTGGCTGGTCGCTGCGCTGCGCTCCGGCCGCGCCCCGGGGCCAGCACTGGCGGCTGATCGGCGCCATGCACGACGGCGATCCCCAGTGGGCGGTGTACCTGATCGAGCCGAGCGCGGCGTGACGCCGCCGCCCCCTGTCGCCACCCCCCCGCTGACGCCGCCGCCTCGCTGACGCCGCCGCCCGCTGACGCAGTTGTCGCGCGGCGGATCGCCCTCAGGCCCTTCCGGCGGGCCGGGAGCCGGCCCGACACGCCCGCGACGGATGAGGCACGGGTGAATTCTGGGTGAAAGCTTGCGCAGGTCCGGTTCCCGTCAGCGTTGCGAGCCCGGGTTCCCCGGGCTCAATCCTGCGGGCAGTCCGCGGCCGCTTCCCACTTCTGCTCGAGCTTGCCGAAATGCCACACCGCCAGGGCGACCGCCCAGGTGACGACGAAGACCCCGACGACCACGAATCCGGCCTTGTTGAGGTCGAAGTTGCCCATGAACGTCCAGAACCCGCCGCCCAGCCGGTACTGCTGCCCGATGAGGCTGAGGATCTCCACGGTGCCGATGAAGAACGCGACGAACACCGACAGCCCGGTGATCGTGAGGTTGTAGTAGACCTTGCGGATCGGGCGAGCGAAGGCCCAGTCGTAGGCGAAGTTCATGAAGCACCCGTCGGCGGTGTCGAACAGGCACATGCCGGCGGCAAACAGGATCGGCAGCGACAAGATCGCGTAAAACGGCAGCCCGCTGACGACCGCCGAGCCGGCCAGCACCAGCAGCGCGATCTCGGTGGCGGTGTCGAACCCCAGCCCGAACAGCACGCCGACCGGGTAGATCTTCCAGGGCGTGTCCACCCGGCGCGCCAGCGGGCCGAGGATCCGGTTCATCAGGCCGCGCCTGGCCAGCTGCTCCTCAAGTTCCTCGTCGTTGTAGGCACCCCGGCGCATCTCCCGGAACACCTTGAGAATGCCGGCCAGCACGATCACGTTGAGCGCGGCGATGAGGTAGAGGAAGGTTCCCGACACCCCGGTGCCGATGATCCCGGTCACGCTGTGCAGGCCGGAGTTTTCGTTTCGGACCTGGTTGTCCAGCGCGCGGATGCCGAAGTTCAGCAGCACGGCGAGCACGAAGACCACCGAGGAGTGACCGAGGGAGAAGAAGAAGCCGACCGACAGCGGCCGCTTGCCCTCGCCCACCAGCTTGCGCGTGGTGTTGTCGATCGCCGCGATGTGGTCGGCGTCGAAGGCGTGCCGCATGCC
>Ga0126380_10000511_pt1 | contig 13044 bp, 20 predicted proteins | sample PanSoiMetPlot_26_FD_92544 | JGI IMG/M metagenome (GOLD analysis project Ga0126380, IMG submission 92544) | Tropical forest soil microbial communities from Panama - MetaG Plot_26 | ecosystem: Environmental > Terrestrial > Soil > Tropical forest > Bulk soil | place: Panama | collected 2016-02-17
CAAGGCCAGCGGCGCGTAGTTAAACGCACAGTCCCACGGGGCCATCCGAAGCAATTCTTGTATCACATCGTTTATGATGAGGTTGACCTGAATCGCCTCGTTCGATTGCTCCACGAGCGAAGCTATCGTCGAACGATTGCCAATCGAGGCCAGTGCTTGGTTGGCAATCGTCACCAGTGTATCGGACGAGGACATCAGCCTCTCCTGTTTGTGCCCATTCCAAGGTTCTTGCCCCCGAGGCCCGGCGAGCCACGGTTGCCGTCAGTGTGGGTAGGATACGGGCCCTGGGTTCCACCGGACCCACAGTTATGTCCGTGAAGCCCGGGGCTCTGCGGATCATTGATGTTCGTCGGGCCCTGTGGGGGCTGGTAAGCCCGAACATCTCGGGCCTCCATGACGCCACCTCGGGTTGCACGTGGGCGATTGCCGACTCCGCTGTCGCGGCCGTATTCACTAAGGATGTCTCTAGGCATGGTTACCTCCTTTTCAGGCCACCTTCGTTGGTCTCGGGCATAAGCTTAGCCACGTCGGCCTTTTTCATGAGGTCTTCGGCGTGGTCGAGGCATTGTTTGAGCACGTAGTCGTGCAGCCACTTCAGCTGTGGCTGCTCTCGGGCGAGTTGGGCGATCTGAAGGTTCTGGAGAAATTCGAGCTTGTCCATCTTAGTACTTCCCTTGTGAGCCAGAGTTGCAGGTTCGGTTCGCGGCCTTGGGCGCTTCGAGGCCGCGGCCTTCATACAGGGGCCTGCCGGCTCCCTGAATCGTGCGCCCGTCGGTCGTATGGTCGCCCAGCATAGTGCCGATATGGCTTACCGCTCCGGGGTTCACTGCATGGGCCTTGGGTTCGACTTTATGGCCATACTGGCCTTGGTAGCTTGCTCTTCCTTGTCTCATGCTGGCCTCCTCTTTGCGAAGGACTTGCCTTCTTCCTCGAATCGCTTAATGTGCTTGTGAAAGGTCCCACCTTGGTTCGACTCCTCCTCGATACACTCAGCCAACCGATGATGGGTTCGCTCGATCTCGGCCTTCAGGATATCGGGCAATTGCTGTCCGGCTTGCTCCCAGAGGATCTTCAGGTGGAACATATCGTTGTAGTACATCGAGAGCCGCCGGAGATACTCCGGCACCTCCTTCTCGGCCTTGACGATGTAGGCCACTACGACCTGGGCCAGATTGTCGAGCCGCTGGTTGATTTGCTTTAGCTCGTGTAGGACATCGTCGTTAGGGGCTTGAATTCTCCGAAGCGGGCCTTGTTCCACTGGATTTCTTCCCTTTCTTGCGCAGGATGCCGGTCTTGGCATCTGCTTGGTTGAACTCCTTGGCGACTGATTGCCGCACACCAACCTTCTTCGCAAAGGCTGGGTCATGTGCCGCGCCGGCCATCATACGGGCCTGCGATACGGACTTTGACGGCATGGCTACCTCCTAATGTTGGGCCGAACCCTTTGCTGCGGCTGCGGTGGGGGCACGCTGAAGTCCGGCTGGAACGTCGACGCCCCCTGGGCTGGCAGCGACTCGATCGGGTGCTTCCATTTGCCCGTGGCCTCGATCTTCCGCGAGATCGCCTCGGCCTCATCGTCGATCGGCTGCATGTCCGGCGTCGGCTCGCCAACGAAGACGATGTCGCCGGGCTTCGGATTGTTGCCGTCGGACACGATCGTTTCCTTGTCGAGCCAAGTCGGGACCGGATAGACCTTTCGCATCTGCCGGCCGGACGACTGATCGGTTTCCTTATGCTCCCATTCCGACGGCGGGTCGGTATGCAGATAGTGTTCGACTGAAAGCTTCCAACGTGCCATTGTTACCTCCTAGTAAGATTTCCACCCGATCGTCGTGTCGATATAGACATAGGTGACAGTCTGACCATTCGTCGACAGCGTCGCATTCGCCGCAGCGCTATTGATATTCGATCCGTTCCGAGCAACGGTGCAGTTGTTCGTGTTGAAGGTACCTTTGGCATCACGGATCACGACCTTGGCACCTTGGATTGGCCCCAACGAAGATGGCAAGCCCGCTATCGGCGGAGGCGGTAGCGTCACCGTCACAGCGCCGCCTGAGGTATCCACAAGCACTTCCTCGCCCATCACAAGCGTGTATGCACTATTCACAAAGGTTGGATGTGCGACTCCAGTCATTAGCTCCAGCGCAACCGGTTGCTGCGAAATTGTACTACCAGTATAGACCGTCGTCTTTGTCCCATGGTTGCCAGCAATGCTATCATTGATGTAGCCGGTATTGACAACAATAAGCTGGAGGTTGCTCGGAATGATCGCCACAACCATGAACCACTCGGTGACGGCGTTGATACTAAGACCGATCACCAAACCTACCCGCATGAGGCCCATCGTATTCTGATCAACAAAGACGCAGGTCTGTGCACCCTTCATCGACCAGCTTACTGTCCAACCAACATTAGGGTTCACGATGTCTCGGCCATATGTATAGCATTGGTGATTGCTGCGCAACATATGCGGAATGCTTGAAAACGATATGAGCTCCTCATCAATTTTATAGAGCATCCCGCCCCAAAGCATCGGAATGTTCACCCCGGTGGCATTGAAAGTAGGAGTTGTCTTCAGCTGAGCAATGCTGCCACCGGGCAGCATTGGAACTGTATAATGGGCCGGCCTCACGCCGATAGTTGGCTGGCGCTGCTTGCCATCCTCCATAATCAGCTGGCCGCTGAGATTGCCTGTATCGCTCAGAGCACCGGGGTCGTAGTCGTATTCGCCCCAGCCAATTGCGCCAGCGATATCACGAATGAACAACCCAGCTTGCTGCACACCGAGGAACGGATTAGCAGTCCAAGCAGATCGTAGATTGGCACGGAAGCGGTGACAATCCCTTATCGTCACACGGGTCGGATTTTGGTTCGGGACGTTCAGATCGATGTTGATTCGCTCAGAGCTAAAGAACGGCCCACCCCCGTATGGAAACAGGATGTTGTCAAGAACAAACCCCGACGTGGTCGCCCAGAAGGTCGGGAACATATTGGCTACATAGTACCGAATGAGATTTTCCTGTGATGGCGATGTTAGTGGCGAACCTGCACTAAACGTCATGTCATACTGGATTGTAAGACCAGATAGAATCGAATCCCAATTCTGCCAGCCCCCGGCCTTCAGAATACAGGTAGGTGCCTGTGGATTTTCAACAAAGGCACCATAGCACTTCGCCGGACCCGACCAAACCGTACATGTTTCGCAGGCAAACAGCGTCGTAACAGCTTGGAGCTCAGCCTCAATATCAGTCGATGCAACGTTCACCCGGGTCCAGTATCGCCACATTGTAAGGATCTGGAATGTTCCAACATTGCTACCGCTAAGCGCAGTCATAATCAACGGCACCGGGCCAAAGTGCGCCGTGTTGATAATAAATGCGTTATAGATACCAGCACGGCCATCACCAATTGCCGAGGTCTGAAGATTAGCATCGGGATTTGTGATAGTAGCTGTGAAGCTTATATCCCCATTGCCGTCCGTAGACATTGCCGACATACCAGACATGGTATAGGCATTTGTCTTTGTCGTTTCGTTGGTGCAACTCCAGTTGCCACCAACAACGGTGAACGGATCTAATGACGACACCCCAATCACCGAGTGGAAATTGCAATCATAGAAGGCGTTGATGTAGCATTGTGTCTGGATGATTTGTGCACCAAAGTAGGTATAGACCGCAAGGCATCGTACCCAAGTGTTGCTATCGCCAAGCGCCCCACCGGTGAAGCCCGTAATCCACCCGGTATACATCTCGTGCACCGAGCAATCCTCAAAGCATGTCCTCGACGAGCCGGCCGACATTGCGCATACAGCAAAGCCAACACCCCTAGGGTCCTGCCCACCGTTGTAGCCGATGTCATTCCTATTGTTGATAGTCGGACCTCTGACCTGGATGTACCTCACTAAGATGCCGTTCAGCGGACCAACCAGAACTCCCGGGCCGCTCTTGTAGGACAGGATAAGCTGTGAACCAGCACTATCGTCCGGCCGTCCTTGCTCACCAATGAGCGTCGCACCCCAACCGAACTGCGTTGGGCTGGTACCGACAGTCCACGTCCAGAACGTCGAGGACATCGATGGGACATGGTTCTGGTTACCGCCCGCATTCGAGTTCCAGAACGCCCCGTTGTACTTGACCTTATCATTCGCGGCGTAGGTGGTTCCGGCATTCCACGCTGCGATCGCCTGGGATCGCAGGCTTCCGGGCGGATCAAGATAGATGGGCTGGTTGATTTGGTAATGGCCCGCCGGAATCAGGATCGCCCGCCCGAACGAGCTATTGGCCTGAAAGTCGATGGCCTTCTGAATCCCGCAGTAGTCGATCTCGAGGGTCAGATCATCGGCGGCCGGAAAGAACGCCTGCGCTGCCGCTAAGGTCGCATAGACCGACGACAGCGGGTGCGAGTTCCCATCGCCTATCGCGCCAAAGTCCTTGACATTCACGGCCGGGTAGCCGGAAGCAGTGGTCACCAAGCCAACGCTCGTACTGCCGCTGACAATGCTGCGCATGGCGCACCTATGCGTTCGAGTCGATCACCGTGAACGGATTGGCCGCACCGGCGATCGCCAGCGCCTGCCATGGAAGTTGGATCTCCCCGTCCGCCAGCGTCACGATGTTGCCCGCTACGATCGGGATCGTGCCGCCGAGCAAGGAGGTCGTCGGATTGAGCGGCGTTGCGACCCCGGCCTGCGACATCTGCGAGGTCATCGAGACGTAGATCGTGTTCGCGCTCGGGTTGATGAACGTGATGCTCCGCCGGCTTGGGTTCGCCGGCGCCACGGGAACGTTCGACGAGGTCCCTATGTTGTTGAAGGCGTAGGTTTTGCCTCCATTCGCGTTCGAGATCGATTGTGGGTTACCGACGCCGGAAAAGACTACCATTTGTGCCTCCTAGAATCGGGAATAGGCCAACGAGCCAGCGATTGGCTGCGCAGCGGAGTTCGTCAGGCATAGGTCTTGGCCCACCGGCACGACAAGGACCGCACCGGTTCCCGAGCCAGAGATGATCATCGATGCCTGCGTGGTTGCAGCGACCGTCATTGCTCCGGTCAGCGACGATTGCCCCGTGCCACAGTTCGTCCCGGTGCCAGTCACGAACGTCACGTTTGTCGCAGTGCCGCCGGCCACGATAATCCAATGTACGACATAGATCGACTGGCCCGCTGCCCCGGTGACGAACCTTGTGGTGGTAGCGGTGTTCATTGAGATCGGAACGGTCGCCTGGGTCGTCGGGACAACCGAAGGCTGGGCCAACGCAGGGCCGGTGAGGAACAGTAAAAGGGCTAACCATCTCATGGTCTATCTCCTATGCCTGCGGCGCGCCCGGATGATCCACTCATAGACCTTCTTCGTGGGTGGGCCCGGTACGCCAAATGAGTAGAACTTCCTCCGTGCGGGCCAGCCACCTTGCCATGGCCGGCGGTTAGTGTAGTAGAGGACCTTGGTATTGGCTCCGCCAAACGACACCGGCGGGGGTGGAACCACGGCCACAGATGGAAACAACCGACGCGGCTGTGGGACCTTGGTTCGGCGGTTGAGGTAGTACAGGACCTTGGTGTTGGCGCCGGCAAAGGTTGGCCCCACCTGCGGTGCCAACAGCGCCGGGAGCAGCTTCGGCGGAATTCTAAGCTTCGGCTTGCGATTGACATAGAACAGTACTACCGTCATCTACGTGGTCTAGTTACATAGACCCTCCACACTTTCTGTAGCGTCTGTACCGCTGGCGCGACCGCAGCGGGGATTACATACCGGGCCAAAGCGTTCCGGCGAGCAAAGAACCGTCGGCGCCGGACCTTGAGCAGCAGCCGCTGCCGAGCAACGAATCCGGCCGGCCTCGGCGGGGTGATGTAGGTGTGGCGCCAATGCTGCCCAGCGATCGGCCAGCGACCTCGCTTAATCCGCGGTCGCAGGTTCTTCGGCCGCTGCCACACGACCTGTGTGATCGGGGTGACGTATTGGCCTGCACGGCGGCGGCGATTGATAACCGAAAGGCGCCGCTTGATCTTGGGCCGAAGCGGCTTTTTCCAGCTAAGACTCGAAGGCTGCGCCGGAGGCGTCTCTGGATGCCGCCAACGCTGCTGAGCGATGACCTGTCGGACGCGCTTGATCTTCGGCCGCGGGAACCGCTTGAACACCGTGGCGAACGGCACTGCCCGCGGATACGGACGATGGGCGATCAGCCGGAGCTTACGCCGAATCCGTAGCCGGAGAGGCTTCTTCCATACGAACGCTGGCGGTGGCAGCACGACTCGGCGGCGAGCAATCAGCCGGAGCTTACGCTTGACCTTCAGCCGGAGGGGCTTCTTCCAACTCAGGTTCGACGGCTGCGCTGGCGGAGTTTCGGGATGGCGCCACCGCTGCTGGGCAATGAACCACCGACCCCGCTTAATCCGAGGACGTAGCGGCCGCTTGTTCACAATAGCAGTCGGCGGCGGCGCCACCACGACCTGAACAAACGGATGCTTCGCCAACAGCCGGAGCTTGCGACGGATCTTCAGTCGCAGCGGCCGCTTCCAAGACAGATTTGACGGCGTTGGCGGCGTAATGTAGGTGTGACGCCACTTCTGCTGCGCAATGAATCTCCTGGCCCGGCGGATCTTCGGCGTAAGGTATGCCGGTCGCTTCCAGCTGAGGCTAGATGGCCTTGCCGGCGGGAAGATCTGGTCGTGACGCCACTTCTGCTGAATAAGGATTCGGCGAACACGACGAATCTTTGGCCGAAGGAATGCCGGCTTCTTCCACGACAGGTTCGATGGCGTTGGCGGCGTCGTGTAGACATGCCGCCACTTCTGGAGCGCAAGCGGCCGCAGCCTACGGCGGATCTTCAGCCTTAGGGGCTTCTTCCAACTCAGATTGGACGGGGTAGGCGGCGTTGTGTACTGATGGCGCCACTGTCGCTTCTGGAGCGAGATAAAGAGCCGGGCTCGGCGAATCCGTGGACGCAGATAGGCTGGTTTCTTCCAGCTGAGGTTGCTTGGCGCTGCCGGTGGCGTTTCGAGGTGCCGCCAGCGTTGTTGAATGATCGTCCACCTTGCCCGCCGGATCTTTGGCCGAGGCGGCCGCTTCCACACCAACGCCGCCGGTGGAGGGGCCACCACCACTTGCACAAACAACTTGCGGGCAATCAGCCGCAACCGTCGACGGATCTTTGGTGGCTTGAATCGCTTCCAGCTAAGATTCGACGGCGTGGGCGGCGTGATATAAACATGCCGCCATTTCTGCATCGAGATGAAAAGCTTCGCTCGCTTGATCCGCGGAGTGCGCAGTCGCCAAGCGGCCTTCCATGACAGGTTCGACGGCGTCGGCGGGGTCACATAGAGAACGTGCCGCCACTGCCGCTTCTGCAATGAGATAAACAGCCGGGCCCGTTTGATCTTCGGGCGCAGGTAGGCTGGCTTTTTCCAGCTTAGGTTCGATGGCGTTGGCGGAGTGACGTATTGGACACGCCGCCACTGGCGTTTCTGGAGCGAAATGAACAGCCGTGATCGTTTGATCTTCGGGCGCAGAAATGCCGGCTTCTTCCAACTCAGGTTGGAAGGCGGTGGCGGAGTGATATATCGGTGCAGCGCTGCTCGGTTGAAGCGCAGCGTAATAAGCGTTTTTGCTCGCTTAATCTTGAACCGCCGCAGGAACCACAGCGGTTTCCAGCTTAGGTTCGATGGCGGCCTCGGCGGGAACGTAATCCGCGGCGGGCGGATGCGCCTCGCAAGCTGCCGGATTATGTGAGTGAAAATACTCACCGCCAAGGCCTTCTATACAGGAAACGGTGAGTGCCGCCCACAACTATTGCAGGCGGCGTGGTACCGGTATAAGTAATCACGATCAGGCCGCTCGCACCGGCTCCCTGGGTAGATGTGCCACCACTATTGCGCTTGCCGCCGTAAGAACCGCCGCCACCACCAAAGCTAGCGCCATTACCACCAGTTACGTTGTTTGCTGTGTTGTTGCTGTTGGCACCCGTACCACCACCGCCGCCACCGACACCAGAAGTCTCGCCATTATGCGGCCCGCCTGAATTGTCGGTCCAATCCGTGGCATTACCGAGAGTGCCACCTGCGCCGCCAACCAGTGCTTGGCCGGCTACACCAGAGCCATCACTGGCTTCGCCACCACCACCGTTCGAACCGGCGTTACCAGTCGTGGTGCCGCCCGAGCCACCACCCGAACCGGAATTTCCGTTTCCACCGTTGCCGCCCGATGTCGTCGAGGCATTTCCGCCGGCCGTGGACGAACCTCCATCGGAACCGCCACCTCCACCACCACCTCCACCGCTGGTGCTGTTGGTGTCGCCACCTTTTTGTCCGTTGCCATCAGGGCCACCAGAACCGCCGCCGCCGCCGCCGCCAGTCAGGTTCGAGATGACATTGGTGCCGCCGTTGCCACCTGTCTGGGCTGTTGTGGTCGTGTAGACGATAGGAGATGGCGTTCCGACTTGATCGGCACCGGTACCGTTGGCATTGCCAGGACTGAAAGCAGGCGAGTTAAGCGCACTGCCACCTGCATACATGCGCAGGCCATTGCCGGCCGTCGGGTTGGTGGTTTCCCACAATGTTGCATCTGTGGTCTGGTCGCTGGCATTTCCGTGACTAGCGCCTACCGTAACTGCAAATGGTGTCGTCGATCCCATCGCTCCTGACGAATATGTGTATTTTCCATAACCAGCACCAGCACCGCCGCCGCACCCTTTTCCTCCGGTACCGGTCGATCCTACCCCGGAAAGTCCACCCGCACCGACGCCCTCGATGGTGTGACCGGCATCGACCCAATCGCCAGGTATCGAGAACGGTGACGTCTGAGCACTGGTGAGAAAGACAACGGTCGTCATGCCACGCTCCACAGACGCGGCTGCTGCCACCACCAATCCGGCCGGTTATGAGCACCAGACATCAACGGCAAGACTTGTTCACGGAAGTACTTCTCGGCCTCCCACACGCCCCAGCGCTGGAGCGGCTCCGGCCAGATCGACGCCGCGACGTGGATCTCAGCGCCGCCGACGACCCAAGGACACATACCCCAGGCCAGCGGCAGCTTTACCCGCATTCGTGGGACGATGAACAGTCGCTCACCGGGTGCTAGATGTGCTGCAAGCGAAATCGGCTCATTGGTACAGACAACCCGTACCCCGCCCCCGACCGGAAGCTTAGGGTCGGCGCCTCGATGGTTGCGGCCTTCCAGAATGCCGGCAACCATCCCTATCGGCTGCCAGGGCAACATGAGGGCTCATTCGATTGCAAAGTGCAGGCAGTGGAACTCGGCGCCGCCGGCACTGAGATGCACTCCGAATGTAAACCCGACACGTCCGGGGCTCGCCAGCAGGGCCCGGAATGCCGCCAGCGAGTCCGCTGAGGAGTTCGCGGGGTTGCCGGCCGGATCGAACCAGTTGTTTGGGTCCAGCGTGAACCCCACCGACCTCGTCGGCGCTACCACTAAGTCTTCGCCGCCACTGCGCCACCGGTCACTGCCGTTCTGGCTGGTGATCAGCAGGTGCACAAAGGTCTCGGTGTTCGGTGGCGTTGGGACGAACACCGGCGGGCTGCCGACGCCTTCGATGCCATAGGTCACGGTCATTCCGCTCGCCGACCTGATATCGTCCCGCATGGCCGTCACCAGGTCGCCCAGCGAGGGCGCCGACGGGAAGGCAAACATCCAGCCAGCGCCGTCATCGTTGGGCTTTGGGGGCATTCCAGGCGATGACGCAAACTGCCACTTGTTCGGCGTCATCGGCAAATCGATTCTCATAAATCCCTCCTCATTGGATAAGTTTCATACCGAGCTCGACCGGGTCCATTCGATCCTTTAGGGCCTGCCGGCCTCGACCCATCAACTCGTCCCAACGGCGCTCGGCTTCGCCTAGGGTCAAGTAGCGCTTCTGAACCGAGACAAGCAACAGATTCACGCAGGCGCCCTGGATATCTTCCAGCTTCGCATCGCTGGTGGCGCAAAGATCAGCAAGGTCCTCAAACAGGCTTTGCTGGCGCTTCTTCGGGTTCAGGTGAATGCCCGATAGGACCTCCACCCGTTCCACCTTCGCCGGCTGCTGCCAAGGGAAACCAATGCGATATTGTGCAAGCGCCGCCTCCTTGGCTTCGTCTTCGGAGAAGGCTTGCACGGTGAGCCTGTGGAGCGGACGATCTCGGCCCGCTCCCCAGAGTACAACCTCGTAGGGTTGTAGAACAAGCATTACGGATACTCACGCCAGGCAAAGTTCTGAGAGATGGTAGTAGCGACGATGACCGCCGGGAGGTCGAGGATCAGTGCCTCACTCACCGAACAGCAGGGCCGGTCCTCATCCTCCGGCCCTGGCATGTAGTCGAACGGCAGCAGCACGTTCCATTGGAAGTATTCGGTGAAGCCAGTGAAGTTGCCGCTGGTCGTTGCCTGCGTGGTATCATTGGCTCTCAAGGTCGAGCCAGCGGCCTTGGTGTCACCGTCATCGACGAGGTTCATGGCCGGTGCTGAGCCACCCGAACCGAGCGTGATCGTGGCAGTACCACGTTTCAGCCGCATGCGGATCTGTGCGGCAGTGGTGACAGCGGCCGCCGTACACTGAATCCAGTGCAGCTGGGCCCCGTTTGAGGCACCCGTTCTGAGATCAAAGATATCCTGAACCGCGGTGCCGATCGACACGTTGTCGACAGCGCCTTTGTAGACTCTACGTCCCATTGAAGACTCCTATTAGCTAAAGCTCGGTTGATGGCTCGCCACCACGGCGACCACCACGAGGTTTGTTGCTACGTCGCCGGCCAGCACGTGCGGCCGGATATACAGTGCGATCTGAGTCACCTGAATCAGCCCGCCGGTGGTGAACTGGATCGGATTGTCGAAGGGGTCGACCAAAACGAAGTAGTTGGCCCCGTCGTTCGATCCTTCTATCACCAGCGTGCCGCCGGAGCCGAACACCCCAGTACATTGGAACGCCCGGTCGGCGTACGATGGACCCCTGATAGATTCGCCGATGTCGCCGAGGCCGAGCCCGTTCCATGTATAGACAACAGCGTTGTTGCCCAACACGTCCCGTTCTAGGCTATCGAACGACACAGCGATCATGCGAAGCGCTTCTTCAAGTTCTCAAGACTGGCCTGAAGCTGGTCGTGCTTTTCTTGCAGGTCCCGAACCGCAGCGTACACCACGTCGCGCTGGGTCGTTGCCTGCTCGGTCTGGCCCGTGAGCGTGGTTAGCTCCTGGCGCTTTGCCTGCACGTTGTTTTCGAGGTCCTTCAGGTTCTGGATCTGCGCTGCTGTAAGGCCGGCGACCTTGTTCCTTAACTCGGCCTCGGCCTTGGAGATGTCGTCCTTGACCGCCGTGAGCTTGGCTTTCGCCTCCTCTTGTGCGGCCTTGAGGTTCGATAGCTCGTCGATGACCGGCAGAAGTTCCTGCAACAGCGTCACCGCCGACTCGATGGTTTGCTTCAGTTCCATCGACGCCTCCTAGAACTGTGCGTAGGCAAGGAAGCCCGGCGCTGTCTGGGTGGCTATCGTGACGCACAGGGCATTGCTTGCCGGGACAACGAGAACGACCCCGTTGCCGTCTCCGACAGTGAGCCCGGCGCTGGACGCAGCGATAATCATCGCACCAGTCAACGCTGTGGTACCGGTGCCGCAGTTAGTACCGGTACCATAAGAGAACGTGATGGTACTGGTTGCCGTCGACGCAAACATGTTGATCGACGTAACGTAGATCTTTTGCCCTGTCACCGCAGCGATGATCTGGGTGGCACCGGCAACTGTACCGGTTATTGAGATCGTCTGCTGGGTTAGAGGCAGTGAACAGGTCACCCCAAGCTGTGGAGTGGACGCAACACCGCCTATGCCAAGGCATTGGGCTGCTGCGGGTCCCGCCCACAGCAGCCCCAGGAGAGCAAGCCAAAATGAACGACGCATCTTGCCCTCCCTAGTTCGCGATCGTGATGCCCGGCACGTAGCCGCCAGGAACCGCGTTGGACGTAGAGTTATACATCTGGTCCCAACGATCCAGCACGATGAATGCCGAGATGGCACCGCCGGTATACGTGGTAACACCGACAGTATAGGAAAGTCGTAGGAACCTTGGCACGACGACGCCGGCTGGCGGCCTCGGCATGTCCATGTCGTAGAGGCGGGCGCCGGCAACCAGCGTCGCCAACGCATAGGCTGGCGAGGTCCACCAGGTCACGTACGTCCCGGGCGCGCCGGAGCCGTTGTCTGGTGCGCCTTGGAGGCCTACTGTTAGCGTCGGGGCGCCGCCAGAGGTGAAGGTCGTGGCCACTTGGACCAGCAACTTCATCGCCGGATCGTCGCCGATGCCGATGTCCCGGGCACCGCCGCCTTGGGCTGGCGCCGGAATGGCCGGGGTCGTAGACGTGGCCTGACCGACACCAAGATCGATCTCGTTGGTCGAGTTGGCCGTCGTGGTGAAAGTCTGGCCATTGCTGAACATTAGAAGTCCGTCGAGAATCATGTCTGATCTCCCTCAGGTCACTTGGGTTTCGTTGGACAGGATCGCATCGCAGGTCCTGACCGGGATACCCCTAAAGGTCGTGATCGGCACGCCGTTGAACTCCTCGATGCGGAGCAAGACGTTGGTCTTGTTCATCGCTTGCAGGTCGAGGTAGGTTCGCAGAACACGGTTGGCGTAGATGATCACCCGACCCATGTTGGCCCGGACCTGTGGGGTGTCCGAGGTTTGGATCGTGCCGGCCGAGACTGGCTGGGTCGGCAGCCGATACAGCCCGCGGACCAGAAGGTTGATCAGGTTCGCGGCGTTGACGCCGGTCAACTGGGACACGTCGATGTTGGCGATCCGAACGGCGTAGCGCCAATCCCGCAGAACCAGCCCGATCTCCCATTTGAAGTGATCGCGGTAGGCTTGATAGGTGTTCAGGCTGGAGTCCTGCACCGGCCACTCGCCCATGTCCCGATGCTGAAGGCCAGTGATTTTACCTTTCGGGAACGTGGCATGGCAGGTATCGTCGCCCCACGTCACGATCCAAATCGAGGAGTTGGTGTTCGACGTTCCGCCGCCATCGAGGACGTTGAAGGCGGTCTGGGAGTTCGCGGTGTTTTTGGTC
>Ga0126380_10000512_pt1 | contig 13042 bp, 8 predicted proteins | sample PanSoiMetPlot_26_FD_92544 | JGI IMG/M metagenome (GOLD analysis project Ga0126380, IMG submission 92544) | Tropical forest soil microbial communities from Panama - MetaG Plot_26 | ecosystem: Environmental > Terrestrial > Soil > Tropical forest > Bulk soil | place: Panama | collected 2016-02-17
GGCAATCAATGATGCGCTCGTGACAATCCCGTTGCGATGCGCTTCGGCAATGCCGCGATTTACTCCGGCAGTCCACCCCAAATCATCCGCATTGACAATGAGAGCCTTCATTGCACCCTGTACTTTTCTTTTTTGCGGGCCTGTCCGTTCGGACAGCTATTTAGTTTTACGCGCCGGACGTTTTGTACCATTGACCGTTTCTCACCCCAACTCTAGCATGACCAATAGCGAGAACTGCTGAGGCAACATGCACGTCAAAACAAAAGGTGCAAAGGCCGTTGTGGTGGAAGGCGGCGGGACTTCGGAAAAGCGCCGCGGGCACCGTATGAATTCCCGCGTGCCGGTTCGTCTTGAGTGGGATGACAACGCTGGCTCGCGCCGGGGACTCGAAGCGCACACGCGCGTCGTCAATCCTTACGGCTGCATGGTCGTCCTTCCCGAATCTTTCTCGCTCGAAGATCGTCTTGCTTTGACGAATCTCGCCACTGGATCGAGCAACGCCGCTGTTGTCGTATGGAAAGGCAATCCCCGCCCCGAAGGCTGGGAGTACGGCATTGAGCTGGTCGCGCCGGACTTGGACTTTTGGGGATTGGAGCTATGAAGCCAGCCACACCGCACAAAACGGGGCATGGAAACGCCGTCAAACCCGGCTTGACGCGACCTTTGACGTCAGAAGAACGTCGCCGCGCGCAACGCGTCTTGCTAAAGATTCCCGTAAGAATACAGGTCGTGGGCAAAACGCAGATCATGGAAGGCTCTACGCACACCGTCAGCGCGAACGGCGGGCTGATTGTCATTCCTGAAGCGCTTGCGCAGGGAACTAAAATTACGATTGAGAATGTCCGCAGTCAGAAATCGATTGAGGCCACCGTCGTGCGTCCTCCGCAATTCAGCCCCGAAGGCTCGATGATTCCCGTGGAATTTGGCGCCGCTTCTCCGAACTTCTGGAACATTTTCTTTCCACCGGTTGTTAATTAGGCTTTCAACCACCATAGCAATGTTGGCATTCCGAGGGCCGTGTTTGCCCGAGGAATCTGCTTTTTCTTACAATTTGAGCAGCGTGCGGCCGCCGAAGCTCAATGCACTGTAACCGAGCCGGTTCCTTGTGACACCGCGTAGTTCGTATCGCCGCCGTATTTGGCTGTAATGGTGAGCGTCGTTCCGCCGCCACCGCCTCCACCGTTGCTGCCGCTGCAACCCGCAACCACTGCGGAGGCAACTACAAAGAGCGCGACGACTCCATATGCGTACGCACGGCGCGGCCCACGCATGCGCAGCATGGCGAGATACAGAATCAGCGCCATCGCTGCCAACAGCGCTGCAAGCCATTCGAACGGCGTCGAGCGTGGCCGATTGTCAAAGTTCACCGGAGGCGCAAACGCGGTTAGTGTCGTCGTGAACGACGCTGTACACGAAGCGCCCGACGTCACTTGCCCGCTGGAGTTGGACACCGCCCCCTTGGGCGTGCACGTCACCGCCGTCCCGAGGTTTGTCGCGCCGTTCTCGAATTGCACCGTTCCTGTCGGCCCTTGCGCCGAATTGCTGTTCGATGAAATCGTCGCCGTCAGAGTCACCGACCCGCCTGACGTAATGCTGCTGGGGCTCGCAGCAACTCCCGCCTGCGTCGTCTCCGGCGTGATCGTAACCGACAGCGTGTTCGTGTTTGTCGAGGAGGTAAAACTGCTATTGGCGTCAGCAGTGTATGTGGCTGTAATTGAGTGAGATCCCCCAGTCAGCTGAACGGGCTGATCTTCGACAAATCCGCGGTTATTCACCTGTGCGACATTGCTTGCACTGGGAGTCTGCGCGGTTGGAAAGTCTTTGAGCGGTGATCCCCCATCAAGCAAGGACACTGTTCCCGTCGGGCAAACAAATTGCGGATTGCCCACGCAAGACGCTCCAGCGTTGTTCGCCACATCCACTCGTAAGATGTACGGCGAGCCATACGCCACCGTTTGCGCCGCTGTCGTAATCTGCCCCGTCGAGGTCACAAAGCTCACAATGACTTTGGCGTTTTGCTTCCCGATGCTCACTGCGGTTGTCGTCGCAGAATCACTCGGTGCAAAAGCCCCGTCGCCCCCGTAATGCGCTTTGACGTTGTACGTTCCGGCGGAAAGCAGCGTCGTGCTAATTGTGTAATTGCCTCCCGAAAGCGTCCCCGTATCAATCACCGCCCCGGTCGCTACGTTTTCCAGCACAACTACGCCCGTAGGAGTCCCCGATCCCGCAGTGACCGTTCCCGTAATCACCTGCAGCGTACCCAACGTCGAATTGATGCTCGTCGGGCTGATCGTTGTCGAAGTGGCGGTCATTGTCGGCACCGCCCAGTTCGTCAGTAGCGCATTCACATTGACCGAACCAAGTCCCGTTGCCAAATCGTACCCCGCGGCGGAAGTGAACGCTGGATTTCCGCCCGATTGCAGAACGCCATTTCCGCCGCTGTTCGGTTTGCTGCAGTTCGGGCTTCCTCCAACGCACGGCACCGCGTTATTGCTCTTGGTCACATCCAGGAACACGCAGGTTCCTGGCAGCGCAGTCCCCGGATTCGTAAAACTCGAAGAATTACAACTCGCAAAAGTCTCGTTCTTCGCCAGGGAGTACAGGACAAAGTTTGCGTTCCCCTGCCGCTGGCCTGTCTTCTGATTCACCAGCGCCATCACGCCAGCGAACGCCGGCGTCGAGACCGAGGTCCCTCCGACAGCCTGAAAGTCATGAAATGGGCTTGTCGTTACGAACTTCGTCAGGTTGCAACCAGTATCTCCGGTAATGTCCTGGTCCGATTGGCAGATGATGTAAAAACTCTTGTTCTGTCCGTCTGAAGCGAAAAAAGACACATCCGGAGTATCACGTTTGCCGTCCGCGGGCATGCCTGTAACTCCAACGGACTGAAACGCCGGCTTCGCGTATATGGTGCTCGGCCCGCCGCTCGCCGCAACGATGTTCAAGTTGGTGTTTGTCGTGGCCGATGCGCATCCGTTTAACCCCGCCGCGCCGCACGAATCATTCCACGGGACCTCCGGAATGTACCCAATCGCAGAAGCTTGCGTGCTATTTGTGTTGGCGGAATTCCAGAAGGTGCTCGTAGTGTTCACATCATCGAAATCCGTTCCGCCCACCGCGACGTTAAATGGCGTCGACGCCGTTCCGCTAATAGCGATGCCTTGCGTTGCGCTCGACTCGTTGTTCGGGCTGTCGCATCCCGCAGAGCCACTGTCCCCCGACGAAACGGAAACCGTAATTCCTTCCGCCGCCGCCTGCTGCCATAGCGCATTGATGAACGTGTTGTTTTCCTGAGCCTCGCACAATCCGAAGCTGACGCTCATTACAGGCGCAATGTTGTTGTCGATGATGAACTCGGCGGAAGCATCGATCGCCTCAACTGCGTCCGTCTGCTCCTCTTCCGACACGACAAACTTGATGGTCGCTTTCGGCGCGACCGCTCCTGACCACTGCACATCCAAATCCGCTTCTGCCTCCTCGTTAGGATCCGGATTCCCCGGATCCGCGCCGTTCAGAATCACGCAAAGCTGCGGCTGCGCGACGGCCAAATTGCAAGCCGAATAGGCAGGCAAACCAAACATAGAGCGGAAGTCCGTTACGTCCTGCGGATTGATGTTCGATCGACCGACAATCGCGATGCTCTGTCCTGTGCCGTCGAACCCGCTCGTTCCGGCCAGTCCGTTCGGCACGTTGTAAATCTTCGCGAAGTCCGCCGGGCCTACTCCAAAAAACGTTCCGTTCACATCCGTAAATGTGAACAGCGGCCGCGTTTCTCCCGTCAAATCGTCACGCCGGAATTTGCCAAATCGCTTCACGTGCGGCTGTTTCCGGAAATTGTGCAGCGAAGCCATTCCTTTTATGGCGGGCGCCAACGCCGCGGGAATCTGGGGGTCGCTTACGTTCGCAAAATGCTCTTTCCCGCGCACATTGAATTTGTGAATCTCCGTCGCGAACGCTCTTCGCACCGATCCCACTGTCCCGTTAAACTCAACGATCGTTTTTCCATTGTTCGTCTTGATTCCTGTGAATCCCTGGCTCGCAAGCCAATTTTTCACGGCTTGCACGTCCTCATCCGACGGTCCGAATTTTGCGCCGTACTCTTCCGGCGTCAGCCATTTATGAAAATTCGCAGAGTTCGGATCCGTTTGCTCGAGCATCAGTTTGTCGAGCGCCGTCTGCTGTTCCGCGCTTCGATTGAGCAGCAAAAAAATTCGGTTGACCGGTTGGCCATCATCCATCACGCCGCGGTCAAACTCCGAACGCGCAAACGGATGAACGTTTCCGCGAAGCGTCATCCGCTTCGATTCGTCCACGTTTTGCGTCACGAGCCGCTTTGTCGCTTGCCCCCGCGCTCCGGGTGCGCACGCAAACGCGCACAACATCGCCACAGCGGCGAACACACTCGATACTTGCAGCTTCTTATTCCCAAAATTTTTCATGGAAGTTCACGCCCCGGAATTCTTCACAATATTGGCGAACCGTGTTCGCAGATTTGACTGGCTGGGCCAAACATAACCACATCGGACGACAAATCTGCCCGCTGGGTTGCTCGCGTTTCCGTCAGACCCGGGGCATTTTCTCGACTAACCTGAGGTAACAACGAGGTTAACACAGGGAGGGGAACAAAGGGGTAAGAGCTTGTGCGGCCGATCCCTTGATCGGTTCCGCTGCGCAAAGGCAGAACGATCTTCTATCCCTTGCCAAAGGGCAGCGCGCTCAAATCCACATTTCCGCCGGAAAGAATCACGCCAATCTTGGGCGCGATGCCATCCGCGCGCGCAGGCAACTGCAAACTATCGAGCCCGCCCTTCCTCAATAGAGGCGCCATTACTATCGATGACGAAGGTTCCACAACGATCTTCATCCGCTCCCAAAGCAGCCGCATCGCTGCAACGATCTCTTCTTCACTTACCAGCAGCACGCCGGAAAGTTCCCGCCGCAAGATCGCAAACGTCCTCGGAGCAAGCGGTGCACGGAGGCCGTCCGCAATCGTGTCGCTGGAATCGAGCGGTTGGAGCTCACCCGTCTGCATAGACAGGTAGGCATCGTTTGCCTTCGCCGGCTCGCATCCAAACAGCATGATATTCGGCCGCATATTCCGCGCGCTCAGGCACGTCCCGCTCAAGAGGCCACCGCCGCTGACCGGCGCCAGAATCGCGTCCAAATCCGGAATATCCTCCAGCAGCTCCTTGGCCGCCGTCGCCTGCCCCGCAATGATCCGGTCATCGTCATAGGGATGCACCAGCGCCGCCCCGGTCTCCGCCTGGATTTTGGCCGCTGTTTCCTTCCGTGCCGACATGGTCGGCTCGCAGAGGGCGACTATTCCGCCGTATGCCTCGACGGCCTCGCGCTTCACATTGGGGGCATTCTTCGGCATGACAATCCACGCCTTCGCACCGCGCCAAGCCGCAGCACAAGCCACTGCGGCGCCGTGGTTGCCGCTAGACTGGGTCACAATGCCCTGCCGGACGTCTTCATCGGACAGCGAGAAAATCGCATTGGTTGCGCCGCGGATCTTGAAAGAACCGCTCCTTTGAAGATTCTCGCACTTGAAAAACAACCGCGCGCCCGAGAGGCGATCCATCATCTGGGAGGTCAGGACGGGCGTCCGGTGAATCCGCGGCGCAATCCGCGCGTGCGCCTCTGCAATCTCCTGCCAGGTGGGGTGCGTTGCCTCGGGGGCCGCGTCTATTCTTGGCACTTCCGGGCTGGTCTGTGGATATCCCATCTCACTCCCCGCAGCGTGGAGAAGTAACCTGCGAAGCTTTCTTCGCCCCTGCTTTGAACCGCCATTATGAGGCCTTTTCGGCCCCAAAAAACGTCCGATTTGGCCTGATTTCAGCGACTTTTCCCTTGACCTCGGCCCATGGTCTGCTACTCTGGGGCTGCCCTTCCGCTGGGTTGCGAAACCCGCAGTATCCTTCCTAAGCGCGGAGGAGGTCCCCTGTGGATATTTCAGAGCGTCGGCATCTGAAGCGCTATAACCTTCGCACACCGCTCCGTTTTCGAGCGGTCGGGCTAGCCTCGGACAAAACCGAACATTTCACCGAAGTTCTGAATATCTCGCGCGGTGGGTTTTATTTTGCTACGTCCGCCCCTCTGACGGTTGGTATGCCCATCGAGGCCACTCTGCGCATGCCCGCGGACGTCACCGGTAGCAAACAGGAAGAAACCTACTGCCGCGCCCGCGTCGTCCACGTCCGCAACCAGCCCTACGGCGACGGCCGCATCGGCTTCGGTGCCGAAATCGAAGCCTTCCTCTCCAACGGCAACAAGTAGCGTGGCATAGGCTTCAACCTGTGCTCTTGCGACCATAACTTCTTAACGGAATGAACTCCCCGACGGACTGAGCCTCGGTTTTGTTTTGCTGTAGCGCTGGCGGAGCCTTCGAGCCGTGGGCTCTGTCTCATCCATGACGCCCTTCGTCAACGGCAAGATCTTGCCTTTTGTAGCGCCGGGCTGCGTCTTGGTTTGTAAGACCGCGGCTTCTTTCGCCGCGAAGCCCGGCATCTTTGATCTCAGATCCCACTGTGGACACCGAATGTCACAACAGCCTAGTGGCACAGCCATTTCTGGCTGTGCTGTTACGACTACAACTCTCAATTTTGAGATGAAACTCAAGGCTGGATTATGCAAGTCAACGAGATCAACTCGTCGGCCCTTTATTTCGATCTCGTCTCTTGGAAGGTAACCTTCGCGCTGCCCACGTTTTGAAACCGGTCATACGCCCTCACAGCAAGCGTATGTTCTCCTGGTGCTAGTGCAGGAAGACCGACGTGGTAACGTTCCACTGGCGCATCGCTGACGTCATTCTCCGGCGAGACTAATTTCCATTCGCCACCGTCTATACTGTATTCCGCTTTTTCAATCGCCGTCGCCGAGTCGCGCGCAGTAAAGCCGAAAGGCCTCCCGCCGCTCATTTTTCCTGAAGGCGGCCCCACGCGGAGCTCTTCGACCACCGGCGGCGTGTTATCCACTTCAAACCGCTCGCTCTCTTTTTCCGCCGTCAGCACGCGTGAAGCGTCATTCGAAGCCGCATCGTTCGCCACAATCTTCAAGTAGTACGCGCCATCCGCCATCCCCGTCGTGTCGAACGTGTAGAACCGCTGCTCCAGATTGTCCTTCAGCAGCTTCCACTCCCTTTCTCCTTCGCCGCGAAAATAAACCGCGTAGCGCAAGTCATCATCGTTGTCGTCGTGCGCGCTCCACAGCACGGATTGAAATCCTTTTTGCAAAACTCCCTGCGGCGGCGGCTCGAATTTTGGATTCGTTACGGTGATGTTCTGGCTTTGCACCACCCCAGCAACCGGAGGCGCGGGCGGCATCTTCAAAATCACATTCTGCGGCTGCCCGCCAGAAACAACCACCGTGCTTTGCGCTTTGACTCCCGGCTCCTGAATCGCGATTCCGTCAATCACCGGCGCGACATTCTTTGGCAAATACGCCACGCTCACCCAATCAATTCCATCGCCCGGCCGCCCGTCGTGAATCACCGCCTTCCACTGTACGAAACGCGCGGAAGGAGCTTCCGTGGAAGTTCCCGATTTGCTGTACGGCCCAAACCACTTTGACCATTCTTTCCCCGGATCTTCCGTGTTTCCTGTGCGCACGTAAAATTCCAGCCGCGGCTGATCTGAATTCGCGGCTTTCGCGCCGGTCGCTATCGGCGGACTCCACCATTCAATCCGTCCCCACTGCGAAAAAAGCTGCGCATCGAATGGCCGCGATTCGTACGTTCCTTCCGCTTCATATTCCGGCCCCAGGGCAACCAACTTTCCCGGGTTCGCCGTGCACAAGAAGATTTTTCCCGCCGAATTGCGAGTGATGCCGGTAATTTGCGAAGAGCCCGCTTTCGCAAGCTGAGCAAATACGCCGCGCCCGTCAATCGCCAGCAACGCCCCGTTATTTCCCGTGCCCGCGAGCAATCGCCCGTCTTGTCCAATTCCGAGCGCGTAAACCACGTCCTCGCGCGATGTCCAAAGCTCTTCCGGTGCCCCGTACACATCGATTTTGTAAATTCCACCAGAGATCTGGGGCGTCAGTCCAAACACTTGTGGCGGCGCTTGTGCCACGCCTTGTGGCGTGCCAATCACTGTCACGTTGCCCGTGCTGGTAATTACTGTGCTCTGCGCGGCGCCTTGCGGAAAGTTGCCCACCGCAGCCGTGTGCACCCGTTCGCCAATCGCTGCCGCGTAAATCGTCCCGTCCGCGCCGACGCTGAGTGCCGTCACTTCGCGCTTCGGCGTTTCGTATAGCACAAAGCCTTCCGCGGCCGCTTCGTCAGCGCTGCGTTTCCCCGATTTTTTCGTCAAATGGAGAACCCGTCCGCTCGGTTCCGTCCCTGCAATCAAATTTCCGCGTGAATCAAACGCCAGCACGCGAATGTGTGCTTCATCGCTCGAATAAAAAAGCTCGCTCTTGCCATCCGGCGCCACTGCGAAAATCTGCCCCTTGTCTCCCGTCGCAACATACAAAGTTCCGTCCGACGCAAATGCCAAGTCCCAGATATATTTCGTCTTCGGCTCGAAAAAGACCGTCTTTTCGCCGCTCGCCGAAACTCTATAAACTTTTCCATCCGGCGACGTGCCAACGTAAAGCGTTCCTTTCGAATCGAACGCAATCGCTTGCGCGGAAAGATCCGGCGACTGAAATACCGTCGCCGCTTTCCCGCTTTCATCCAAACGGATCACCTTCGCCGGCGAACCGCCCGCCGCATACGGCGTGCCTTTCGCATCCAGCTTCACCGCCCACAAATACGAAGCATCCGCGTCCGCAAGCTGCGTAAATTTCGGCGCCAGTTCCAGCCGCCCATCGCTCCGAACCGCAACCCCATGCGTTGTCCCCTTCAAAAACTCTTCATACGTTGACTGCTTCCACCGCCGCGTATGCTCTGCGATCGCAAGAGCCGCATTCACCAAGCTCATCGCCACAATCAAGGCCGCCGCCGCACCAATCCACTTCAGTTGTCGTTTACTCTTTGCCGTGTCCACGATTAGTGCGCCCCACCTTTTCTCTTTGTGATTTCAACACTCTTCGAAGTTCGGACGTTTAGGCCTTCGGACGTTCAGACCGCCTCACCTTACTGGCAAATTTAGTGAAATGACCCCGCTCACCGGCCCGCCCAGCGCCACTGAGGATTCGCTTGCCAGTGATTCGCGCAGCACCTGCACGCTACCCGGCCCCGGTTTTCCGTCCACAATTGTGATCTGCGAAAGCGGCACGTTCGGCATTTCCTTGTCGTCCCACAACATCGTCGGCGAAGGGGCGAACAACCCAACGTACAACCGGTCGTTCCGCCGCTCGCGATTCATCATTCCAATAAGCTGATCCAGTCCTTCCGGCCCGCTTGAAGTTCCACCAAATCCGAAGCCGCGCGAGGCCCGATTCAGCCAATCCGCATCGCACACAAGCACGCGCAGCGTCGTGCCATGACCGATCTGATCCGGCACGCGCACCGTCGTCTCTTCAATTCGCGGTGCTCCGCGATACGGCCGCAGCAGCACGCGCACCCGCAACGCCTCGCCCGGTGTCGCTTCGCCCCTTTCCAGCCACGCGCTGTCAATCGTGTACGACTGCCGCCCCGCAAGGCTTTCCACTCGAAGTGAAATCTTTTCTACGTCCGGCGCTTCGAACGTGTTCGTAAAGATCCGCCCAAAATTGCCCATCAAGCTCAGAGCAATCTGCAACGCATCCGGATTCAGCGTGTCGCCCGGCGCAAATGTATTTTCAAGCTGCACGGCTGCATGGCCCTTCAGCTTGATTTCTCCACTCATCCGCAGCGTCGTGCCTTCGCCGTATACCGCATTCTGTGTAAGTCCGCTGAACGTAGTGATCGCCACAAGAAGCGGCGTCAGTTTCGGATGGTTCACCAATTCGAAATGCAGATTCTTTTCGCCAACTGGAGTTTTCACATCTAAATCCATCGGAATCATCGCCGGCGCCGCGCCCAGTTTTCCCGTAACGGCAGTAATGTGGTCGCCCGTAATCGTTCCAATCGAGCCGCCCACATTTACGATTTTCGTCGAAGCCAAATCCGAAGAAAGCGTCGTCACCACGCGGCTGCGCGCCATCGGCATTTGCACGTTGCCCAAATTCAAAAATGGATGCCCGCACAAAAAAACTTTGTCTGCCTGAACCGCGGTGACTGTGCACGCGGAATTGATGGACGCGTCGCCCTGCACCAAAACCATTCCGGCCATATCGCCCGGCGAAAGTTTTCCATCATCAGGACGCGCCGGAGTTGTGCCGCCTTGCGCCGCGACAAATCCGTAGGCGCTCAGTTGCGGCGCGAATTTTTCGATCGCCGCCGGCTGAAATCCGGAAAACACCAGCGGCGTTTCAATCGATTGCAGCGCCGCGCCGTTTTGCACACCGGCACGCATCGCCGTTTCCGCCGGCAATGGCGCAATCTGTGCTGTGCTCATCGGTGAGGAAAAAGTTCCGCCGGAGATTACATCCGCAATCGGCGTCACACCCGCAATCGGCTCTTTCGTGAACAATCCCAATTTCAGCGAAAGTGCGCCGGCCAGTCTTCCTTCAAGATAAACCGGGCTGCCGCTCATTCCTGCGACCACTCCCGTGTGTTCGACTTTTTGTCCCTTGAGTTGCACCAAAATGATGGATTGTTTTGGCCCGAGAAAATTCGGCATCACTCCCAAAACTTCCAATTCGAATTTCTCGACCTGGTCGCCGGCAAAAATCGTGTATGCATACCCCTGCATCCCGGGTTTCACCTGGTCCAAGGGCAAAAAATCGTTAGATTGGGCCTGAGTCTGCGGAGTGAAAAAGGCGGCGCAAAACGCCAGCGCTGTCGTCGCGAGAATCGCGCAAAACCGAACAACCTGTTTAGAAACAAAGAGTCCCGAGAGCATGGGTTGGCCATGATACCTGCCGGGGTACGGGGGCGCAATCGAACCACCGCGTCCGAAAAGATGGGACCGCCGGCTTAGGAGTTCTAAAACTGGATTAGACGCGGCCGTCACAACAAAAGTATCGGCTCGCGCCCGTTAGAACAAGCGATTTGAGGCAGTTAAGAGAAAAAAGGATGTGTAGCGTACGCTTCAGCGTGCGCTAGCTTTGGCGAGGCTCGAAACTTCAGTCGTGGTGGTGCATTGCGAAAACTTTGTCGAGGGAAGGCTCGTACGGGTAGACGTGGACCATCCAGCCGAAGATGGACGGGCGAAAGTGGCCGCCAGCTGCGTCGCACGCTTGTTGCGTGGCAATGGAGCCCTTGAGCCCGAACTTCGTCCAGTCGGTGGCCTTCAGTTGAGACTGGGGCGGCAAGCAGAGATTTGTGTGCAGATGCCACATCGCGACGCTGAGCGGCACGCGCTGATTCAGCTGATCTGGCGTCGCGCGCTTCGGCATCGTGTACATTGCGCCCACAAGTTCGTAACCGGAGCCGGTCTTCTTGTAGAGCAGGGAAGTAGGCCGCGAAGGATCGAATTCCATCGCCGCAAGAAATCCGTTGCCATAATTCGTGAAGTGATATTCCGGCTGCGAAACGTTCGGCATAAAAATCTTGAAGCCATCGTTTAGCGCGACGTGATAGTCGCGGTACTTTTCAATTCCATTTTTCAATTGCGACACAACTTCATTCGCTTTTTGGACGTCAGCGGGAGTTTGCGCACGCATCGCGGTCATCGTCATGTGCGGATTCGCGCCGTGCATGTGCGCCATATCGGCCATGGCGTCTTTTTCGCTGGCTTGCTCATCCGCGTCCGGCATTTGCATTTTGCTGTGATCCATACCCTGCATTTGCTGGCTGGCGCTGGAACTCTGTTGCTCAGATTGTGCGCCCACCACGGGCACGCGATGCCCCGGCATGGCCGAGAGCAAAACCGCTACCACGAATATGCCGGCGATCAACATTCCGCCTCTTGCCGCAATCCGGCGAAGTTCCTTGCTGGCTGACATTTCTAAGTCTCCCTAGTTCCTACAACTATGATACGCAGCGCCGTGGGCTGTTGTTTCACCGCGCTTGCACATAGGTGTGATGCGGCTAACTGTCCCGCGGTACAGGTCAAAATGGCTGCGTGCTAGAATTCCCCCGTGAGCAAACAGATTATTCATCCCGCAAAGTCCCTTTCCGGCGGTGTCTTGATGCCCGGGGATAAATCCATCTCCCATCGCTACGCGATGCTTGCCGGGCTCGCGGAAGGCACTTCGGAACTGCGCAATTTCGCTGCCGCCGCCGATTGCCACAGCACGCTCGACTGTATGAAAGCGCTGGGCGCGGACGTGAAAGTGGACAAAACTACGGTCCGCGTGACGGGCCACGGTTTGCGCGGGCTCAAAAGCAGTTGGCGTGCGCTCGACGCGGGAAATTCCGGCACGACAATTCGACTCCTCTCCGGAATTCTTGCGGGCCAGAATTTCAAGACGACCATCAGCGGTGACGCGAGCCTGCAAAAGCGGCCAATGAAGCGCGTCGTCGGCCCGTTGCGCGAAATGGGCGCGGAAATCAAAGCGCGCGAAGATAATTTTGCGCCGCTCGAAATTCGCGGGGGAAAGTTGCGCGCGATTGACTTCAAAATGCCCATGGCCAGCGCACAGGTGAAATCCGCTGTGCTGCTCGCGGGGCTTTTTGCGGACGGCGAAACCATCGTCACGGAGCCGGCTCGCACGCGCGATCACACGGAATTGGCGCTTGAAGAGTTCGGGGCGCCCATTGAGCGTAACGCGCGCGTGACAAAAATTCGCGGCGCCGGCGCGAACGGTTCTATTTCGCTTCGCGGACGAAATCTCGATGTTCCCGGCGACGTTTCTTCTGCAGTATTTTTCATCGCGGCCGCTTCGCTCTTTCCCGAGTCGAGCACTTTGATTCACAACGTCGGATTAAATCCCACGCGCACGGCGATTCTCGACGTGTTTGTTGAGATGGGTGCGAACATTCAGATTCACTCCATGCAAAGCGCGCACAGCGAAGTCATCGGCGACCTTGCTGTGAAAGGCGCTTCACTCAAGGGCGGCGTGATTTCCGGCAGCACGATTCCCCTGGTGATTGACGAATTGCCCATGCTCGCCGCGCTCGGGCCGTACA
>Ga0126380_10000513_pt1 | contig 13025 bp, 11 predicted proteins | sample PanSoiMetPlot_26_FD_92544 | JGI IMG/M metagenome (GOLD analysis project Ga0126380, IMG submission 92544) | Tropical forest soil microbial communities from Panama - MetaG Plot_26 | ecosystem: Environmental > Terrestrial > Soil > Tropical forest > Bulk soil | place: Panama | collected 2016-02-17
ACCACGGTCAAGTCGACGATCAACCGGCTGCGGGCGAAGCTCGGCGACCCGCCCGTGCTCGAAACCGTCCCCCAGGGCGGCTACCGGATCTGAGCTGCCATGCGCCTACCCGACCTGCTCCGCCCACACGGCCTGCCCCATCTGCCGCCCCGCACCGTGCGGCTGCGCCTCACCGCCCTGTACGGCGCGCTGTTCACGGTCTCGGGCGCCGTCCTGCTGGCGATCACCTATCTGCTCGTCCGCTCCACGGGCAACCTCGTCCTGATCAGAAACGGCACACCCGGGCGGCTCGAGGTGCCGAGCACCGGCAGCCTCGGCACCGGCAATTTTCCCCGGCCGCTGCAGGGCTACGCGCAGCAGCTCCGCGACCAGGCGGTCCGCCAGCAAGCCGCCGAGCTCCACCAGCTGCTGGTCCAATCCGGGATCGCGCTGGCGATCATGGTGGTCATCTCGATCGCACTCGGCTGGCTGGTGGCCGGGCGGGTTCTGCGCCCGCTGCGAACGATGACCGCCACCACCCGGGAGATCTCCGCGCGCAACCTGCATGAGCGGCTGGCGATCGATGGCCCCCGCGATGAGCTTAAGGACCTCGCCGACACCGTCGACGGGCTCCTCGGCCGGCTGGAGACCGCGTTCAGCGCCCAAAAGCGCTTCGTCGCCAACGCCGCCCACGAGCTTCGCACCCCGCTCACCCTGGAGCGCGCGCTGCTGGAGGAGACGCTCACCGACCGCGGCGCCACCCTCACCTCGTTTCGATCAACCTCGGAACGGCTGCTCGCCATCAGCCAGCAGCAAGGACGCCTGCTGGAGGCGCTGCTCACCCTGGCCAGCAGCGAGCGCGGCCTCGACCGCAGGGAGCCCTTCGACCTGTCCGTGCTCACCGGCCAGGTGCTGCGCACCCGGCGGCCAGAGATCGACCGCCTCGGCCTGCAGATCGAGACCAGGATCGCAGCCGCCCCGACCTCGGGCGACCCCGCGCTCGCCGAACGCCTGGTGGCGAACCTCCTGGACAATGCCGTGTGCTACAACGTTCCCGGTGGGCGAGTGGAAGTCGCCACCGCAACCAAGGCCGAGCGCGCGCGGCTATCGGTAACTAGCACCGGGCCGGTTATCCCACCGGCGCAGGTCGAGCGGCTGCTCGAGCCCTTCCAACGACTCGGTCACCGCACCACTCCCAACGACGGCCACCACGGCCTTGGCTTGTCGATCGTCCGCGCCATCGCCACCGCCCACGACGCCAACCTCACCGTCTCCGCGCGACCAGAAGGCGGCCTGGCGGTGGAGGTCAGCTTCCCCAAGTTGTGCGGGTAAGAACGTGGCACCAGTCCAAACGACGGTCCCCGCCCGCTTACGGCCACGCCCGAATGAGGTGATCTGTGTCAAATGCGCGATGGTGCTTCCGGAGGGGGGCAGGCCCGCCGCAAGGACACCGAGGAGTCGTTCCCGGCCGCCACTGGCACCCTCGCCTGCGCCAGGGGCACCTCGGCACAGTCGACCTCGCCGATCCGGGCCATTACCGGGTAGCTGTCGGAGACTGTTCTGGTTGCGCAGTCGCGCCGCAAGCGGCGCGGGCGGGGCAGGCCTACTGGCGGGTAAGGACGGCGTGGAAGGTGATCGTGTTGTGCATCGACGCCATGCCCAGCGGGCTCCACGTGAGGCCGAAGTCCGCCCGGTTGACCTGGACCTCGCCATCCAGCCACGCCTCACCGTCGGGGCTGGAGACCTTCGCATCGAAGGACACCGGGCGGGTCCGGCCGCGGACGGTGAGGGTGCCCGTCACCCTTACGCCCCCGCTACCCGGCCTGATGCTGGCGACGGTGACGGTGATGTCGGGGTGGTTGTCGACGTCGAAGAAGTCGGCCGAGCGCAGGTGCTCGTCCCGCTTCTTAGTTTTCGTGTCCACGGACCGGGCGGCCACGGTGATCGTGCCGGTAATGTCGCCAGCCGCTGACACCATGCCGTTGCCAGTGACCTGGCGGAAGACGCCCTTGACCGGGACGACCCCGAAAACCCTGCTCTCTAGCCGGACCTCGGACCTGGTCGCGTCCAGCGTCCACGACCCGGCGAACTTCCCGTCCTGCAGCAGTGCCTGCAGCACCGATGAGGTCAGCTGTCCTGATGGGACCATTGCTCTCTCTTTCCATGACATGTGGTCGCGTTCCTGCCCTGATCGCCCTGATCAGACGAAGATCGCGGCGAGGATCAGAAACATGCCCAGCGTTGCGCGCAGGGCAAGCAGCGGGCCGTTGCTGAAGAAGGAACCGTGTCCGGGCTGGCCCGCCCACAGGCCGACCCGGCGGGATGCATTTCGCGGGACCGATGGCAGTGCTGCCGCCCGAGAGCCTGTCATGTCTGCTCACCTTTTCCCGCTCGCTGGATGGGTGTGCTCGTCTACCAGTACGACAACGCAACCCCCCGGAATGTGAGGCGGCGCGCCCGCCTCACATTCCGGGGCGCTGTCTTGTCGACCTAGTGAGGGCAAATGCGACCAGGCGAAGGACCAATCTTCCTGGCTCCTGATGGCCGCCGGCTCGACCGGCACGGTGCCGCCCGGATCGTCGGCCGGGCAGCCCGCCGCGCCGGGATCACCAAACCGGTCGGCCCCCACACCCTGTGGCACGCGTTCATCACCGCCGCGCTGGATGCAGGCGTGCCGTTGCGCGATGTGGAGGACGCCGCCTCCCACGCCGACCCGCGGACCACGATCCGCTACGACCGCGCCCGGGCCTCCCTGGACCGGCACGCCACATACATAGTCGCCGCGTTCGTCGCGGAGCAGCACGCTGACAGCGATCACCTGGCAGCGCACCGCCCGGCGGGCCCGCTGCCCGCCGGGCGGACGGCCCACGAGACGGAAACCAAGCCCACGCGCCGCTTCGGTAACCGCGCCGGATGCAGGCAGGCGCTAGAGCCATGGACCGGTGCGATGATCTGCCCGTGAACGCCGACATGTTCTGGGATCATCGCTGCGGCGAGGGCACAGAGCGAGCCGGGCAAGCGGTTCGACCAGGCCCTCACCGACCACCTGGCGACATTCAACGAGCAGGACATCCCCGATACCACCAGCGTTCGACCGACTGCATGCCTCCCGGTACCGGTGGGATGTGTGGGCAGCCGCTTACCTCATCGGGGCGCCTGCTCCGATGACGCCTTCATCGACTTCAAGGCAGGGAGCATCGCGCAGAGCCATGGCTGGTATGAGAAGGTTGCAGCTTCCCCGGATAACCTGGCCGATCACCCTGCTGTTGCCTGCACTACCGACTCTCGGTCGCCGTAGTTGATTTTGCTCACTCACGGCCGCGTTGTTCCAGCGCGCGCAGGGCCTCGGCGAACGGCCGCTCCAGCCAGGCGAGGTGGTCGGCCTCGCCGTGATGGTGCGTCGTGGACTGGTCGGCCCTGCGGACCGCGGTGTGCCGTACGTATTCGCGGGCACCCTCGACAAGCGTTCGGATATAGCGGATGCCTTCGGGGTCGGTCATCGTCCAGTTGCCGCCGCAGGCGACGTAGACCGGCGAGGTGTGCGCGAAAACCCGGCGGCCCCATTCATCGAGGTGGTAATCGACGCCGAACGATCGGCAGGCTATCCACGAGTTCGCGTGGATCCGCAATTCCTCGCTGATTTCGGCCTGCCGTCCGCCGTGGGCTTCTGCCCTCGCAACGACTTCGCCGTTCCGCACGACTTCGAGCGAACGGAGCGGGAAGATGCTGCGGACCGCGGCATGGATACTGACCGTTCCGGGCCCGGATAGCTCGACGGTAGCGCCCGGCTCGTACCCGTCGACCGAGAGCGTCACCAGCGGCCCGCCGGAAAGGAACGTACGGCCCGACCGCACCGCCTGGCACCAGGCCGCATAGCTGAACTCCTCGTCCAGCCGCGCGTACGTGCGGTACAGGCCGACCGGCACGGCACTGGACATCTTGTCCGTGCCACCGACGAGCGGCAGCCGGTAGCCGCTGTTCAAGTACCGGTAGTATTCGAGCATCGCGTCGTCGGAATGGGCCAGCATCTCGACCGCGTCGGCCCGGCCGGTCGCGACGAGAACGGCCGGCTCGCCGTTCGGATTCGGGAAATGCGCGGCGACGACGGTGCCGCCCTGGGCGTGCGCCCGGTCGGCCCAGTCGCTCAACGTCGCGTCCAGCGCGCCGCCGAGCTCGGCCTCGTCGGGACCATCGCTGCACCACGGCATGACCGGTTCTGTCAGGCCCCACAGGACCGTGTGGCCGAGCGCGTGCTGCCGGTTTTCCTGCCCGACATACGTTATGTAACCGCCGCCGTCGACGACACTGGGCCGGCCGGAGAAGTCCTCGGTGTTGGTGAACAGCGCGCCCCACTGCGACTGCAGCAGATTGACGACACGCAGATCCTCGCCCCTTTGCTCGAGCTGAGCGCCTGGAGTGGAGAGGAAATGCACGTGCGAGTCGCCAGACCACCATCCTTCCGAAGCCATGTCAGCGACGCGCCCGATCCGCAGCGTCAGGTCTCGCTGCCCCGGCTCGATCCGCACGGCCTGCCGGAGCGGTTCGTATTCGAACCCGCGCGCGACGTCCACGACCACCTCGCCTCGTGGCAGCCATCCCTGGCAGGTGCCGTCGATATATGCGTAGCTGCGCTGACCCAGCCGGATGTCACCGCCGACGTCGTAATGCCAGCTGCCGAGGTTTTGCGTGACGTGATTGTGGTGGCCGTGCGGCTGGTAGGGAATCCCCCCGGCCGAACGGAAATGGACCCGGCACGGCACCGGCCGCCCGGTCGCGTCGTCGACGACGCTGACATGCACCCAGTTGCGGCCCTCTTCCACCAGTTCCAGCGAGACCTGGCCGGCGCCCGCCCGCCCGTCACGTTCCACGTCGCCCCAGCGCACCCGGCCGAGTTCACTGTCGCCCCGCCGGACCGTGACAGTGGCCGACGGCAGCGCGGCGATCGACGCGTACGCGGACGTTCCTTCGCTCGCTCCCCAGCCGGCCCGGTCGCCCCCGCCGGGCAGCGGCTGCGGATAGGCCGCCATACCTCGGTCCACGTCGATATCAAGAACCCCGTTCTGCCCGTCCTTCGCCACGAGCCGCACCGGACGCGCCGGCGCGCGGACGAACGGGTGCTCATCAACATCGCTGGTCGTGATGCCCGCGACGACGAATCGGCTGCCGCGCGGGATGACCTCGATCCGTTCGACCGGGCGTTCCGGATCAGGATTTTCCCAGCACCACAAGTAGTATCCGGCGGGCCATCCCATGGCGTGCTCCACCAGGCGGTACCCGGCTTCGTCCCATTTGCCCTTGAAACGCGGCAGGTTGTGGTCACCGGTGTCGGTGACGGCAAGGAACGGCTGACGGCCCCATACCGGCGGCACCACCTGGATTTCGAACCGCTCCCGGATGCGCGCGACCACGACCTCGCCGCCGGCAAGGTGAAACGCATACTCCGCGACGGTCTGCCCGACGGCATGACCGGCCGGTGCGCCCGGCTCAAGCAGCCGATGCGCGACGATCACCCGCCGCGCCAGCCGGCCGACCCCGACCGACACCGGGGCGCCAGGCAGCAGAAAGCACCGCTCCGCAGACGGCGGCTCGGACCCGATCAGAAACGGCAGTCCGCGCAGGTCCACCCTCCCGAGCGGAACATCACCCGGCTCATCGCCAAAAACGTTCACACCGGCGTTGCAGACAGCGGACAGGTCTACTGGCTCATAGCTCGGCATGCGTCCGATCGTAGGGCGCGCGGCCGGCCGGACCCCAGTCGATTTCGGCCCTGCCCTATGGGCGATCATGCACTTCTCGTGGGCACCACCGCCGACGCCCGCATGGCCGTCGGAACTCCGATCGCTCGTAATCGGCAACTTTGCGCGAAGTCGCGCCAAAGACCGGGTGACACCGGGTAACTAGTTTTAGTCCGCCAGGCGGCCTTGCTAGTCCGCGATATCCCCACAGCCGAAGACGTCGTGCAGGACTCCTTCATCGCCATGCACACCACCTGCCCACGGCTGGAAGATGACGCCAAGGCCCTCCCGTACTTGCGCCAAGCTGTGGCGAACCGGTCGCGGTCGGTGCTAAGGCACCGGGCCGTGGTAGACGAGTATCGGCCCGTTCCCGGGCCCGATATGCCCAGCGCCGAGGACAGTGCGCTGGCGCGGCTGGAACACTCCGCGTTGATCGCGGCGCTGACTACCCTGGCGCGGCGGCAGCGGCAGGTGCTGGCCTTGAGGTATTTCGCCGACATGTCGGAAGCACAGGTCGCGACTGTCCTGGGAATCAGCAAGAGCGCGGTCAAGACACATACAACACGGGCCCTGGCATCGCTGCGGCCAGTCCTGAGCTCACGCACATAACAACGCTCACTTGCCCGTGGCGGGAACCGCCCCCGCTGGCCCCGGCGCTCAACGGCCGGCAGGCAGGATCAACGGGTGCACTCATCGGCTGGTGCGTGCCGTCTGTCATCGCGGTCGTGCTCACCGGGCCGGCGGATGGCATCCACCCGCCGGCGTCATGCCTCCGGGCGGCAGGCCCGGCCGGGCCGGTGGTACCGGTGAGCGACTGGTGCGCTAGGCACTGGACCAGTGGTGCCCGTTCCAGTGCAGCACCTGGTCCCCGCGGGCGTCGAACCCGACGGCCCAGCAGTTGGCGGGCGAGGTGCAGGCGATGCCCTGCAGGTCGGGATTTTCGCCCAGGGCCGGGCTTGGCATCGTCACGTAGGACCAGGCGTGCCCGTTCCAGTGCATGGCTTCGTTCACCATGCTGCCCAACGGGAACGATGCAGGCCCGACGGCCCAGCAGTCGGCAGCTGAGGTGCAGGCGACACCGCCCAGACCACGCGGGTCAGCAACGCTACCGCGGGGCTTGGGCGTGGCGACCTGCGACCACTGATGCCCGTCCCAGCGCAGCGCCTCGCTCCGGTAAATCCTCCCGGCACCGTAGCCCCCGACCGCCCAGCAGTTGGCGGCAGAGGTGCAGCGTATGCTGCTGAGCGCGCTCGCCGTGCCGGGGGCTGGTGCGGCCACCATGGCCCAGGTGCGCCCGTTCCAGTGCACTACCGCGTTCCCCTGGCCTTGCCCGACGGCCCAGCAGTTCGCCGACGAGATGCAGCGCACGCCCCGCAGCCCGGCACCCGGTGTGGGGACCAGCGACCACGCATGCCCGTTCCAGTGCAGCGCCTGGCCGCCTACAGAGTCAAGTCCGACGGCCCAGCAGTCCCCCGGCGAGACGCAGGTGACGGACAGGAGCTGGTTGAATCCTTCCCCGGTGTGCGGGCTGGGCGCAGGCACCACCGACCAGGTGTGCCCGTTCCAGTGCAGCGCCAGGTTCGGGGCGGTGAAATTGCTGTAGGCGGCGGTGCCGACGGCCCAGCAGTCCGCAGCGGAGGTGCAGGCCACATCGAAAAGGTTGTCGGCATAGTCGCCGGGGTTCGGCGTGGTCACCTGGGACCATTGGCGCCCGTTCCAGTGCAGCGCCTCAGTCAGGTTGTCCGAGGTGTTCCCGACGGCCCAGCAACTGGCCGCCGACGTGCAGCGGATGCCGTACAACTGGCCACCTGCCCCGGACAGCACGGCCCGCCCACGAGCCAGCGACGGCGGCGGCTGCGCGGAGGCACGGCCCATCCCGGCGGCCAGGACCCCGCCGGCGGACCCGAACAACAACAGCAACGCCACGGCCAGCCGGGCGCGCATCCGCACCCGCACGGCGACCAAACCCAGGCGACCGCCCCCGGCGATCATGCCCATCTGGACCACATCCTTCCCCCGCAGACGGCGGCAAGCGCCATGCTCCGAATTCCAGGCCGGACGGGGAACCTACCATTCGACAGCTCGGCCATCACTCCATCTGTTAGACGCCTCAGCGCGCAAAACGGGCGACACTACGCCATCCCGGCCAGTAAACGCCGGAGCCGACTGGCGCTGGCAGGTGTGACCAGGCACCGGCATCACATGCATGACTCGGAGCGGTTGGCCCTTCTCAGCGAGCGATCGCTGCGTATGGATCACCACCCCAGGGCCTGCGAGGCATCGACCGGTTCTTCGAGCTCGACCCGACCGCGCCCGCGCAGCGCGCTGGGACCCATGCCGAGCATCTGGCCCGTAAGTACGGCATGCCGATCGCCCAGGCCGAACAGGCCAACCGGCGCGCCTCAAGCCACAGCTCGCCGTCAGTGCGTTCAATTGCGGGCAGCACGAGCGCAATCCCGCCGATATGCTCGGCAGGTCGATCGTTGGTCCGAATGCCTAAACGCGTCCAGAACTGGCGCTTCTGCGCGGCGAGGCTGTCGCGGGTCACCTCTTCCTTGGTGCTCTCAGATGGCCGACAGAGCGGATCCGCACGGGATGCCGTGCGGATCAGCGAGTGTGTGGTTACCGGGATGTCGTGGTTGGGTGCCGGATGGCGTCTCTGGCGAGCGCGCCGGGAGCGGCGGGGATGGCCGGGGTGAGTAGCGCATGGCCGAACCGAACACGCCGTCGGCCCGTAAATGTGATGGAGTACTAGCACAGCTGGCCCCGCGGGCGAGGGCTGGCTCCCGAACCGCCTGCCGGCTCCTTTGGGGCGCTTGGCGGACGTAACACTTTCGTGACTGCTCAGATCCCGTAACGACGCTATGACCAGGGCGCGATGTGGAGAGGAGGCGCCTGGTAGCCGGCTCGTATGACGTGGTGGTGATCGGTGCTGGCCCGGCCGGTGAGCACGCTGCTGGCCGCCTGGCCGATGCTGGCCTCAGCGTTGCCCTGGTGGAGCGAGAGTTGGTCGGCGGGGAGTGCTCTTACTGGGGCTGTATCCCGTCCAAGACGCTCATCCGGCCAGGCGACGTGCTGGCCGCGGCGCGGCGTGCACCGGGGGCCGCGGCGGCGGTCACCGGCCAGCTCGACACAGCCGCCGCCTTCGCGCAGCGCGATTACATGACCTCGCACTGGCATGACGATGGGCAGGTGTCGTGGCTGGAGGGCGAGGGCATTGACCTGGTCCGGGGCGTGGGCCGCATGACTGGGGAGCGGGCGGTCGAGGTCGAGGCTGCCGATGGCACGATGCGGCGGCTGAGCGCGGCCCGGGCGGTGGTGCTGGCCACCGGGACCCACCCGGCCATTCCGCCGGTCCCTGGCCTGCGTGAGGCCGGCCCGTGGGATAACCGGGCGGTCACCAGCGCGAAGGAGCTGCCCGGGCGGCTGGTGGTGCTGGGCGGCGGTGCCGTCGGCGTCGAGATGGCGCAGGCGTACAAACGGCTGGGCTGCGAGGAGGTGGTGGTCCTTGAGGCCGCCGGGCGGCTGCTCGCGCGGGAGGAGCCGTTCGCCGGGGAGGAGCTGCGTGCCGCCTTCGAGGCCGAGGGCATCACCGTGTTGACCGGCGTGCGCATGACCGCCGCCCGCCGCGCACGCGGCGGCCCGGTGGTGGCCACCGTGGCGGACGGGCGTGAGTTCACCGGCGATGAGATCTTGGTCGCGGCGGGCCGCAGGCCCGCCACCGCCGACATCGGCCTGGAGCGCGTCGGGCTCGAACCCGGGCGTCCCATCCCGGTGGATGGGCAGTTGCGGGCGGCCGGGGTTGATGGGGGGTGGTTGTATGCGATCGGCGACTGCAACGGGCTCGCCCCCCTCACCCACATGGGGAAATACCACGGACGCGTCGCCGCCGCCGCGATTTTGGGCAGGGAGGTGGCCGATGTCGCCTCCCACGGTGTCGTGCCCCGGGTGACGTTCACCGACCCGCAGGTGTGCGCGGTCGGCCGCACCGCCGCCGAGGCGCGGGCCGCCGGGCTGCATGTCACGGTGGTCACCACCGCTACCGGTGGGGTTCCCGGCGCGTACACCCAGGGCAACGGCATCCGCGGCACCAGCCAGCTGGTGATCGACGACGACCGAAGGACCGTGGCCGGCGCCACCTTCACCGGGCCGGGCCTGCAGGAGCTGCTCCATTCGGCGACCGTGGCGATCTGCGGCGGCGTGACCGTCGACCGGCTGTGGCACGCGGTGCCGTCGTTTCCGACCGTCAGCGAGGTCTGGCTCCACCTGCTGGAGGCGTACGGCCTGTAAGTGCCGATGAAGGGGATCGCGATGAACAGCTTGCCGATCGGCGACTATGGCCTGCTGTCGGACTGCCGGTCGGCGGCGCTGGTCAGCCGATCCGGCTCGGTGGACTGGCTGTGCTGCTATCAGGGCCGGCCGGCTTCCAGGTCGATGGGGCGACCGCCACCGCGCGCCTCCACCTGGCAGCCGGGCAGGCCGCTGGCTTCGCGCTGCAGCACGGGCGGATCGGGGAAGCGCCTTTGGCCGCATGGGACGCTCAGGAGATCGCCGCCCGGCTGGAGGACACCTTGGCCGGATGGCGATCCTGGTCGGCCATCCACCAAACATACGAGGGACCGTGGCGCGACCTTGTTCACCATTCCGGCCGGGTACTGCAAGCGCTCACGTTCGCCCCGACCGGCGCGATCGTCGCCGCCGCCACCACCTAGCTACCGGAGACGATCGGCGGCGAGCGCAACTGGGATTACCGCTACACGTGGGTGCGCGACTCCTGCTTGACCATGGAGGCCCTGTGGGTGGTGGCCTGCCCCGACGAGGCCAACAAGTTCTTCGCCTTCTTGGCCGATGCCGCGGCGTCGCAGCTGCGGCGCGGGATGGATCTGCAGATCATGTTCGGGATCGGCGGCGAACACGATCTTTCCGAGCGTGAGCTGCCGTACCTGGCCGGCTGGCGGGACAGCCGGCCGGTGCGGGTCGGCAACGGCGCCTGGAACCAGCGCCAGATCGACGTGTACGGCGAGCTGCTCGGCGCGGCCCAGCGGCTGGTCCAGCAGCTCGGTGAGCTCGACCCGGTCACTCAGCGGTTCCTGGCCGCCGCGGCCGATGCCGCCGCCCGCCGCTGGACGGAGAAGGACCAGGGCATCTGGGAGATCCGTGGTGAGCCCCGCGATTTCCTGTACTCCAAGTTGCAATGCTGGGCCGCGCTCGACCGCGCGATCGACATTGCCCCCCACCTGGACGCCCCGCACCGGGCGGGGGAATGGGCAGCCGCCCGCGACGAGATCCGCACGGCCATCCTTACCCGCGGGTGGAGCGAGCGGGCAGGCGCCTTCACCCAGGCCTTCGGCAGCGAGGACCTGGACGCCTCGAACCTGATGCTGGCGATCACCGGCTTCCTGCCCGGCGATGACCCGCAGATGAAGGCGACCATCGACGCGACCGCCGCCCGGCTGACCGACGAGCGCGGCCTCGTCTACCGTTACCTCGCCCATGACGGCCTGGCCGGCGAGAAGGGAACCTTCCTGCTGTGCACGTTCTGGCTGGCGCACGCGCAGGCGCTCGCGGGCGAGGTGGAGGCGGCCACGGCGACCTTCGAGCGGGCGGTCGGAGCAATCAACGACATCGGCCTGCTGGCCGAAGAGGTCGACGTGCCCAGCGGCGAGATGATCGGCAACTTCCCGCAGGCCTTCAGCCATATCGGCCTGGTCAACGCCGCCTGGGCCATCAGCCAGGCCCAGCAACGCGCCGCAAGCCTTGCCCCGGCCGCGGCCAGTGCCGATGACGCGAGGCGGCGGAGAAACTGACCCATCGGCCGGAACAGATATCCGGCGCTTTGTTCGGCATTCAGATCGCCGACGGGGCCGGAACCGGTCGCGGTGTGGGTGGTTCCGGCTGGGTCGCGGTCACGGCTGTCCTGGCGTCCGCGATGAGTGCGGCTTGGAGAGTGTCGCACGCTTGCCCAACTGCACCTACCCGCCCGACCTCGGCCCTCAGGGCCCAACCTGTGGAGCCGCCAGCAAGTACCTTGGAGCCTGACCGCCGTCGCGCCGCAGCGGCTGTCAGGGACCGGCGGCGCCGGGTGCCGCGCGGCGCTGTGCTTCGGCTTGGATGCTGGTGAAGGAGGCGCGGACCGCCGCTTCCCACGCCTTGGCGACCCGGGCGCCCCACCACTGGCCGGCGATGCCGAAGTCGGTGCCAAGCTCCCCCACGTATTCAAGGGTGGTGGAGCCCGCGCGCTCGGTGAGGGTGAACTCCTCGGCCACATGCGGGACGGGGCCGCGCACCAGGTGGAAGGCAACCCGGCGCGGCCGGTCGAAGGTGACGGTCTCGACCGTGACCGCGGTGAGCCGGCCGCCGTGGACCGGGGTGTAGTGCTCGGCCAGCACCATGCCCTTCCCCCGTTGGATCACCCGGAGCTTGCCCGCGAGGGCACGCGGCGTCCGTTCCAGGTACGGTGCCGCGATCACATCGAACACGGTGACAGCCGGGGCGGCGACCTCAATGCTGAACGGGCCGAGCGGGCGGACCCGGCGGCCCCAGCCGGTGTCGATCGTCAGCTTGCCGGTAACAGCCAGGCAATAACCGGCTCCCGCCGCGCCGCCAGCCGCCATGACCGCCACCGCTGCCCTGGCTGCCACCATGCGGGCCAGACTACGCCGGGGCATCTCCCGTGACCGGTGCCGCGTCAGTGGGTGCGCACACGGCAGGCCGGGCCGGAGGTCGGATCACGCTTATCTGAAGTAGGGAGTGCCCAGCCGTGATGAGATCCGGGTCATGGTGCGCTCAAAAATGCGGGGGAACTGCGGGCGGTGACCGGGCGCAGGTGGCCCGGAGCACAAGACCCCCGGCTGTGGTGCAATCAAGAAGAGGCGCCGGGCGTCGTATCTGGATGTGAAGTGCAGTGGGTGCTGACCATCGTGTGTTCCTGGACGCCACGCTCCCTTACCTGGACGTGGTGTGGCAGGCGGCCGGGGAGGGGCAGGACCCCGAGGACCTGTGCAGGAAACCTACCTGCGCGCCTACGCGGCGTTCGGCTCCTACCGCGGTGAGAACACGCGGGCGTGGCTGGCGGCGATCTGCCTGAACACGGCCCGGTCGCAGGCGCGCCAGCGCCGGCGGCGCCCGCGGGAGGTGCGGGGCCCTGCCCTACTGGACGTGTTGCCGCGGACGCGCCCAGACAACGGGGCGGGCGGGGCCGACGTGGCAGACGTCGTGATCGCCGGCCTGGACGCGGCGGAGGTATCGCGGTGCCTGGGGCTGCTGCCGGAGCCGCAGCGGGTGTGCATCGTGCTGGTGGACGTGGCCGGG
>Ga0126380_10000514_pt1 | contig 13025 bp, 14 predicted proteins | sample PanSoiMetPlot_26_FD_92544 | JGI IMG/M metagenome (GOLD analysis project Ga0126380, IMG submission 92544) | Tropical forest soil microbial communities from Panama - MetaG Plot_26 | ecosystem: Environmental > Terrestrial > Soil > Tropical forest > Bulk soil | place: Panama | collected 2016-02-17
ACCAGACGATGCACACCCCGCGGTTCGCCCGCGACATGATCGTCGCCGTGCTGGCACTAGCCTTCTCGCTCTTGTTCATCGTTTACTCGGGCAACACCGGCCACAGCTTCTGCGTGTACTGGGCGCCGTACTTCCTGGCCGCTGGCGCGCTGCTGCTCGGCATCCCCGTGTACCTAACGGGGCGCCGCCACATGGGCCAGCCAGCACCCGTGCCGCCCTACCGGTGACGCGGGCCGGCTCGCGACCACGGCACGGCGCGCGGGGCAGCGGCTTTAGGGTTCGTGTCGCCGCCCGCGGTCAGGTCCGGCCCGGCGGAGCCGGCGGCCGGCCGGCCCGAGCCTCGTGCGAGCCGCCCGGATCCCCGGGATCCCCCTTCTGGCTGGCCAGAGCCGGGTGCCGGCAGGCCGAAGGCCCGTTCCGCTGCCAGTTCCAGACCGGCACCAGGCCCGGTTCGGCGCCCAGAACGGCGACCAGCAGCCGAAGCTGGTCCTCCGGAAGCGGTGGGTCCTTCTTAAGCGGCGGCAGAACGAACGTGCGCTTGGGCAGCTCACCGCACGGCTGGCGGCGCTCCTTGGAGAACGCCTTCAGGAAGTCGGTAGCGGTGCGAATGCCGACGCGCCTGAGCGCCACCCGTACCTGCTCCCCGGATTTCGTCTTCCGGTCGACTCGCTCCAGATGGGTCAGCAGGAATGCCTGGTCTGTCCAGTCCACGAGGCGCCCGGGCGGGACTCGCGTGTGCAGCATCACGTCCACCAGGTTCATGGTGGTGAGGTTCTGCATATCCTCGACGCCTTCCTCGGTAAGGCGTGCCTCGTACCAGAGATTGAGGCCATCGAGCTGGTCGAGGGGATAATCCGACTTCACCGCCGGCACAACCCGGCCCAGCGCCTTCGACGTCACTCGTTGCAGGGCCTGCAGGCCGACCAAGGGAAAGAAGCCGATCACGAAGGCGACCGCCAGTTCAGCGTGGTCGGTGACCGCCGTGGTTCCGCTCATCACCTGATGCAGGACGGCGACGGTCAGCAAGACAAGCGTGATCCGGAACACCGCGCTGGCATACGCGCTCGGGCGCAGGTCGCTTTGGAAGAAGCGGCGGATAAGCATGCTGGTCACGAACGCATAGGCGCCGATGAAGCCGTACTTGAGCACATCCCACGGGCCGGCCGGAGCGGTGATGAAGCGAGTATCCCAGAGCACCGCTGACCAGCCGACGGCGAGCACCACCGTCGCGAGGAACACCGGAAACAGGGATTCGCTGCGGACCCGGTAGTCCTCGTTCGCGTCGCGGCCGCGCTTGCCCCGCCTGCTAGCCGGGCGTCCCTCGGTGGCATCGGTGATCTGGCGCCCGTAGTAGGCCTCGAACTTCTGCCGGTAGATGTTGTCCTCCGGCCGACGGTTGCCCTGGTCCCTCAGGGTCCACCGGTCGTGAAACGCGGAGGCCACGGGGGGCTTCGGCAAGTTCCACGGCATATCCCAGCTCAGCCGGTGCAGGTTGAGGACGTATTCGTTCCACAGCGCCTTGGCCCGCAGGTCAAGGAACCGCACATAAAGCCAGCCAGGCAAGAACGCTAGGCACCACAGCGCGAACAGCTTCAGCGCACCGGAGCCCCAGGTCTGCCGGTCGGGCCAGTGATTCCCGGCCAGGAACCCGGCGGTAACGACGGTGGTCACCGCAGCGGCCAGAATCAGGATGTTCATCCACGCCGCGACCGTGCTGCGGAGTACCAGCATCCGCGACCTGCTGTCACCGTTCAGCCATTTAACGGCCCTCTTCCGCAACCTTTTGCGCTTCTTGCTCGTCGCCTTCTTCTTTTCGGCCGCCGGCTTCCGGGCGGCCGGCTTCTGGGCCGTCGGATTCTGGGCGGCCGGCTCCGAAGTCACGGGCCTTTCGGTCGTCGGCCTCTGGGCCGCGGGCTTCTCGCTGCGGCCTTCGCCCGGCTCCTCGCCGCTACCTTCATCCCGGAGCAGGGAAGGCGGCCCGGCTTGCTCTTCCATCGTGGCGCTCATCGGCACCTCCCCCGATTCCGCCGTGTCCCGCGCGGCGGCCTCCTTTTCGGCCGCGCCAGCCAATTTCGGCCCTGCTAGCTAAGAGGAGGCAGGTACGCACCCTGATACGTCACGCGCCGGACCGGCGCCGGAGGACCGGCAGCAAACCCCAGTGTCAGCCACCGACCGGGGCCGGCGGGTCCGTCGTCGGCGCGCGCTGGAGGAATCGTTCGTACGCCTCGGTGACCGCTGCCCGGTCCCCGGTAGCGAGGAGATCCAGCAAAAGGCCACGGACCACAGCTACGCCGAGGCGGGCGTCGGCGCGGGCGGTCTGTTCGTCGGCGCCGGCTTGGACGAGGGCGCCAGCGATCGGCGCGACCCATGACTCGACGATTCCGTCGAGGAATCCTTCGGTGCCGGGGCGGCCACGCAGGGCGTAGGCGTACAGCTCAAAGAACAGCCGCTCCTGAGGCCACAGGCTGGGATCGCTGAGGCGTTCCCAAAAGTGCCGGGCGTCCTGCGGACTGGTCCTCGACTCCAGCAGGGCGGCCCGCTGCTGTTGCTCGACGGCCTGGGTGACCGCGACCAGCAGGCCTTCCCGGGATCCGAAGTGGTAGAGGAGCATTCGGTGGCTGGTGCCGATCGCCGCGGCAAGCTGGCGCAGGCTCAGGTCGGCGATCCCGGCGTCGAGGGCGTGACGGACCGCGGCGGCGAGCAGGCGTTCCCGGGCTTGCGACGTGCGCATACCGAAGTGTACCATATGGTACATGTTCCACATGGTACAAAAGGAGGGCAGATGACCCAGCTGCACGTCGAAGCAGAAGGAGTGGCCCAGGCGGCCCCGGAGGTCGTATGGGAGCTCGTCGCCAACGCCGACAGCTATCAGGAGTGGGGGCCGTGGAGTGCGAGCGGCTACCAGGGCCCGGCCAGCCAGGCGGCCGACGGCGCGGGGGTGATCCGCTGGATGCGGTACGGGCGCACCACCACCGTGGAGAGGGTGCTGGAATCCGAGCCACACCGGCGGCTGGCGTACGCCGTGGTGAAAGGCATCCCGGTGCGCAATTACCGGGCCGAGGTGACGCTGCGCCCGCAGGGAGAAGGCACTCACATCCGCTGGTCAGCCACCTGGGATCGGACCATTCCCGGCCGGATCGTGCACCGGCGGCTCCGCTCGATCTACCCCGACGTGGTCCATCGCCTGATCGCGGCCGCCGACCGGAAGGTTCCTGTGCGCCCGGGCGTCACCGGCGCTGCCGGTGACGGCAGCTGCGGGCCGCCCGGCAGATGAGGCCTGGCGTGGCTGCTGGACACCGTCGCCAATCGGCCGCTGCTTGCGAGGCGCCCTCCCGGATGCTCGCCCCAGGAGAGCGCCTCGCGAGCCTCGGAACGCCGGCGTCGGCCGGTGCGCGTTAGGCGCCCCGGACGGGCTGGTAGGTGAGCAAGGTGATGCCGCCCTCGACGGCCTGGGTGCCGGTGAGGCGCATGGGCTTCTTGTCGCTGGTCTCGCCGAAGAGGCGCGCGCCGGCCCCGAGCACGACCGGGAAGATCTTCAGCCGCAGCTCGTCGACCAGGTCGTGCTCCAGCAGCGTGTGCACGAGATGGAAGCTGGCGGGGACGAGAATGTCCACGTCTAGCTGCTGCTTCAGCTTCGAGACCTCGTTCAGCACGTCGCCCTTGAGTACCGTCGAGTTGTTCCAGCCGGGATGTTCGATGGTTGCGGACACGACGTACTTGGGCATGCCGTTCAGCCTGTCCGCCAGCTCGCCGCTCCGGGACGGCCACCGCGCAGCGAACCACTCGTAACTCCGCCGGCCCAGCAGCAAGGCCCCGGCACCCAGCGCATCGTCGAGCGCGAGCTTGTTCAGCTGCGGGCTGTTCCTGATCAGGCCGACCCAGCCGCCTACCCTGAAGCCCTCGTCGCCGGCCGGGTCCTGGACGACTCCGTCGAGCGAGACGTTGTCGCTGATGATGATCTTTCCCATCTTGGTCTCTACCTTTCTGTTTGCTGTTGTCAGCCACCACCGCGGAGGCGGCGGAGTTCACCTGGCCTGCCGGTCGTGCGAATCGGCATGCCCCGTTCACCTGGCCCCAGCGGACAATCACGACGGCTCCCCGGACCAGGCCGACGCTCGGATCGTCCGAGCCGTCGATGAGGCTGGCGCCGCGGCGTGGGGAAACTGGGCGCGCGCCGGCCGCCCAGTTCGCCCCCTGGCCGGCGCCTATATGGAGAAGTCCGAACAGATTGGAGGTGCGGCACGGTGCGGGAAGCAGGTGACGTTACGGTGGGGCTGGTGGCAGACGACCTGATCGCCAGGGCGCGGGCCGGGGACGGTGACGCGTTCAAGGAACTGACCGAGCCGCACCTTCGCGAGCTGCTGGTGCACTGCTACCGGATGCTCGGCTCCTTCCAGGACGCCGAGGACGCCCTCCAGGACACGCTGCTGACCGCCTGGCAAGGCCTCGGCGGGTTCGAGGGGCGTGCGTCGCTGCGCACCTGGCTGTACCGGGTCGCCACCAACCGGTGCCTCGACGCGCGTCGCGCGGCCAGCCGGCGCCCGGCCAAGGAGTGGAACGTGCCTGGGGTTGAACCGCCCGAGCCGACCCGGCTCGGCGAGGTCGCCTGGCTGCAGCCGTTTCCCGATGCCCTTCTCGAAGGCGCGATCGGCGTGCCGCCCGGCCCGGAGGCCCGCTACGAGCAGACCGAAGCCATCTCGCTGGCGTTCGTCACCGCCCTGCAGGTCCTGCCGCCGCGCCAGCTCGCTGTCCTCGTCTTGCGCGACGTCCTCGGGTTCCACGCCAGCGAGGTGGCCGGCATGCTCGACTCAACCGTCGAATCGGTCAACAGTGCTCTTAAACGGGCGCGCGCCACCCTGGAGCGCCGCCGCCCGGCCGCCGGCAGCGAACCGCCGCCCGTGCCCGGCTCACCCGCCGAGGAAGCGATCGTGGCGAAGTTCGCCCGCGCTTGGGAGTCCGCCGATGTGGGTGCGCTGGTGGCCGTGCTGACCGGCGACGTTTTCGTTTCGATGCCGCCGATGCCCTTCGAATACCGAGGCCGGGACGCCGTGGCCCGCTTCTGTGCCAGCTTGTTCGGCGCGGGCCGCCGGTTCGACCTGGTGCCCACGCGAGCCAACGGCCAGCCGGCGTTCGGCGCCTACCTGCGCGCCCCTGACGGCACCCGCCACGGGACCGGGCTCTACGTGCTCACCCTCACCGGGGACCAGATTTGCTCGATGACCCGCTTCGACAACAGCGTGCTCCCCTGGTTCGGGCTACCGCGATCGCTCCCGAGCCGATAGCCAGCTTCCCCCCGGGTGGATCCGCGCGGCAGCCGGGCACGCACCGGCGGGCCAGCTAGATTGCGACCCGGGGCGCGGTCGGCCGGCCCGCCGCATGCCCCGGCGCTGGTCCAGGGTTCCCTTACCGCCGCCGGGCGTGTCCGAAACGGGACAGCCTGCAGCGGCCACGTACCACCACCGGACAGGCGGCTAGGGTTGGAACCATGCCGGAGGATGAAGCCAACCGCAGTTCTCCCAGCGATGCTGCTTCGCCCGACCCGGGAGTGAATGCCCGGCGCATGCTGGACCGTTTGGATGAGGCCGAGTGCATGGCGCTGCTCGCCGACAGGGGGGTGGGGCGTCTGGTCTTCACCAGCCGGTATGGGCCCACCGCGCTGCCGGTCGTGTACGAGATCGACGGAGAGTCAATCATCTTGGGCACGTGGGATCGCGTGTTTGACGAGGACTTGCGCACCGGTATTGCGTACGCCGACTACCAGGTCGCCGTGGAGTTCGACCAGGTCGATCCGCAAGCACGCGAGGGGTGGATCGTCCTGACGCGGGGAGCGGCACATCATCTGGATACCGAGGCCGAGCGCGCGCCGTTCATCGACGCAGGGCTCGAGCCGTGGATCGAGAATGTACCTGCGCACTACATCCGGGTGAACCCCACGACTATCTTTGGCGTACGCGTCCGCCCGGCATGATGTCAGGGGCACCTGAGTGGACTCGACCGAGTTGATGGTGCGCGGGTGGATCCAATGCTCGGCTGGGTAGTCGTAACCCCAGCAGCTCGTCGAGGTCATCGGTGATCTTGGCGACCGCCTTGGGCCACTTGGCGGCGTAGTCGGTGGCGAACGCGTGCGCGGCGGCTGCGGCGTGCTCGCGGTCCTCGGCGTTCCAGATCTCCGCGATCGCAGCCTTCGCACCAGGCTGGGCCGACTTGTGCAGCGCGTTGAGGACGTTGGCGATCTTGCACCTTATGCCGACGTCGGCATAAACAGCATTACGCCGACCTCGGGATTATGCCGACCTGGCGGGTGGAGCCGCTGGTGGCGGCCGCGCAGGCGGCCGAAAGGTCGGCATAATCACAGGGCTTCGAGGAAGGTGAGGAGCTTGTCCAGCGGGCGGTAGCGCCCGGGCTTGGCGTCGGGCGGCCTGGTCCGGGCGAGGGCGCGTGAGAACTCGCGCCGGCCGGCTGAACTCTCGTTCGCGTGTGGTGAACGCCTCCGTGGCCAGCACCACTCCGAATCCGGCCGATCCTGCACCGAGGAGACATGCGATGTCGCGTACCTTCGTTATCCGCCTCACGGCGCTGACCGCCAGCGTGGCCTTGACCGCCGGCATCCCCGCAGCCGTAGCCGCCGCCACACATTCGAAGGGCACCGCTCCTTCCGCCGCCCACGCCAGTAGCGGCCCGTTGGTGGACGTCTTGCCGCTGAGGACCCTGTCAGTGCGGAATGCCGCGGCCGAGCTGAACGACGCGGGCTTCAACCCGAGTACCCTGCGGTACGGGGTGGACACCTACCGGCTGGTCTACCGGACCGTGGACCCGCACGGGCAGCCCACGACGGCAAGCGGACTGCTGGCGCTACCGCGGAGCCCTGCCCGCCGCCTCCATATGGTCTCCTTCGATCACGGCAGCTCCGTCTACCGCGCGGAAGCGCCGTCAATCACCCAGGACGCGTTCGACTCGGCCGCCCCGCTCGTCTACGCCTCGGCCGGGTTCGCGACAGTCGCGCCGGACTACCTCGGCCTGGGTCTTGGGCCGGGTCAGCATCCCTGGGAGGACGTGCCAAGCGAAACGACCGCGTCGCTGGACATGCTGCGCGCGGCCCGCAGCTACGTCGCCACCACTGGCCGTGAGCTGGCCCGCGGCGTCCTGGTCACCGGGTTCTCCCAAGGCGCGAGCGCCGCGATCGCACTCGGCCGCGCTCTGCAGAACGGCGCCGACAGGTGGTTCCGGCTTGCCGCGCTCGCCCCAGTCAGCGGAGCCTACTCCTGGCAGCACATCGAGCTGCCCGCGCTACTGAGCGGCAAGCTGAACCCGATATGGAGTGCCGCCTACACCGCATACTTTGTCGTCACCTGGAACCGGCTGCACCCCTTCTACGACACGCCTGCCCAGGTATTCAAGGACCCCAGTGTGGCCGGGCTGTTCGACGGGCTGCACATCGGCCAGGACATCCTCATGGGCCTGCCTCGGACAGTGGGCGCGCTACTCACCCCGGACGGCTTCGCGGTCCTGCGACACCCCACCGGGCAACTGGCGGCGGCGATGCGCGTACACGATGCTATCTGCACGAGCTGGACGCCGCACGTGCCCGTCCGCCTCTACCTGGCCAGCGGCGACGACCAAGTGGCCAACGCCAACACCGACCAGTGCGCAGCCGCACTGCGGCAGCGCGGGGCCGACGTCAAGACCGTCGACGTCGGAAAGGTCGACCACTTCGGCTCACTGCGTCGGGCTACCACGGCGATTGTCCGCTGGTTCGGCTAACTCGATCAGCAACCAGCCGCCTAGCCCTGATCATTCGTGCGCCCAGCAGAGCGGGCGGCGACGCTGTGATGTAGCAGCGGATCTTGCTGTTCGTAAGCTCGTCGTCGCCTGCCGGTGAAGGTCCGGTCCAGGTAGCTGCCAGGAGGCCCGGTAGCAGGCTGGCGGCTCGGTCTGGAAACGGGCCGGGCCGGAGCCCAGTGTCAAAGCCCTGTAAGGGGGAGCGACGATGCGGTCCGTAGCATGACGCGGAGCCTGCGGCGTCGTTAGAGGTCCCGTCTTCGGGCGGGGACAGGGAGTGCCGAGCCCTCCGAAATCAGGGTGAAGGCCATGGGCACGGCGAAAAGCCTGGAAGCGCAGCCGTGAGGGACTCCCCGGCGTATGGGGCGCGGAACGCATCGTCTTGCAGATCCTGCAGTGGCCTGGTGCCTTGCGGTGTCACCGGGCAGGGTGGTGCCAGTCCACCCACTGGGCCCGCGCGAGATCCTCGACCTGGGGCAGGTCCAAGTTCACCACCACAGGTTCCTGGTCGCTGCGGATCACCACGCAGCTCAGCTGCTCTCCGGCATTGGCGTTGATCTCCTGGTGCGGCACGAACGGCGGGACGTAAATGAAATCGCCGGGGCCCGCCTCGGCAACGAACTCCAGCCGGTCGCCCCACCGCATGCGCGCCCGGCCGGCCACGACGTAGATCACGCTTTCCAGGGCACCGTGGTGGTGCGCGCCGGTCTGGGCACCGGGCTGGATGACCGCGGTACCGGCCCAGATCTTCTCGGCCCCGGCCGATGCCCGGCTGATCGCGGCTTCGCGGTGCATGCCGGGCGTCTGCGGGGTATTGGAGTCGAACTCGCCGTGATGCACGATCCGCACGCCGGACTCGCGCCAACCGGAAGGGTTGCCGGTCATGCCTGCCTCCGAAGGCATCGACAGATGCTGGCCGGAATCCTACCGGCCGACGCCTTGGCAGTACTCACGTCGGCGCGCACGGTCGCCGCCGTCTGCGGCAGATCCAGCTCCCGGCCGAGCAGCCGCACGCCGCGGCCATTCATCTCCTCGATCCAGCCGGGCAATTCGCGCTGCATGACGCCAACTCCTACGGGGCCGGCAGGCCGCCAGCCCGGATCAGCATCAGAGCTTCATCTCAGCCTCGCTCTCCGTGCACGTAACGAATGATCGCCTGTTCGCGCGCCCCTGCGCACACTGACCGATCGGCCGGCCAGGCGTGCTTCATGCCGCCGCCCCTTAGACCTGGATTTGGGGCGCCTTCGGCCGGACGGCGAACGGGAACCGCCCACACGGACACATCGGAAGGGCGGTTAGCCTATGGGCTTTGGCGGACCCGCTACGTGACTGGGAGGTCCCGACATGACCAGTAAGTTCACCGAGCTTGCAATCGACTGTGCCGATCCCAATGGTCTCGCCCGGTTCTGGTGCTCGGTCCTTGACTACGAGGTGCAAGACGAAGACGACGGAATTGTCACAATTGGCTCCCCTATGGTGCCTGAAGGCAAGAACCAACTTGGGCCAGTGCCGCCGACGCTGACATTCGCGCACGTGCCCGAGCGCAAGACCGTCAAGAACAGGCTCCACCTCGACGTCAACCCGGCCGACCGTTCCCAGGACGAGGAGATCGCGCGGCTCATCGGGCTCGGTGCCACGGTGGTCAACGACAACCGCCCCGAGTTCGGCTGGGTGACGCTAGTCGACCCCGAGGGCAACGAGTTCGACGTCCTTGCGCGCCGCCGCCCCTGATCGGAGGCCGCACACCGCGGCAGACCTACCGGTGCCGGAATGGGCGGCTCGCCGCTGTTTATGCTCGGAGACATGACCATTCAGCGGATGGACAATGTCGCCATCGTCGTCGAAGACCTGGATGCCGCCATCGCGTTCTTCACCGAACTTGGCATGGAGCTGGACGGCAAGGGGCAGATCGAAGGCCTTTGGGCGGACCGCACCGTCGGACTCGACGGCGTCCGGAGCGACATCGCGATGATGCGGACTCCGGATGGCCACAGCAAGCTGGAGCTGACGAAGTACCACACTCCCGCGGCGGTCGGCGCTGAGCCGGAGAACCCGCCGCCCAACACGGTGGGCCTGCATCGCGTCATGTTCGCTGTCAACGACATCGACGACACCGTCGCCCGCCTGCGCGCCCACGGCGCCGAACTCCTCGGCGACGTGGCGCAGTTCGAGAGCATCTTCCGGCTCTGCTACCTCCGCGGCCCCGCGGGCATCATCGTCGCCCTGGCCGAACAGATCGGCTGAGTGTGTAGCGACCGCCCTGCGCAACGGATGCGCGGCCCAGCCGGAGCCTCGCGGAGCCTTGGTGGTCAGCGATCAAGGACCGGATGACGCGCTGGCCGTCGCTGACATCTGTCACCGCCAGAACGTGACAGTTGGCAGCGGCCGCTTGCACCCGCCGGCCGTAGCCTTGCGATCATGAACCACGAAAAGCAGGCCCGGAGCTGGCACGTGCGGCTCCTGGGCGGGATGCAGCGAAGGGGCCACTGGCAGGTCCCCGCCGACACGATCGCCATCTCCCTGGTGGGCGGGGTCGATCTCGATCTTACCGGCGCCGAGATCGGCACGCCCGAAGTGACCATCACCAAGGTTTCCCTCGTAGGCGGGGTACGCCTGGTCGTTCCGCGGCAGATGAATGTCGTGGTGACCGGTTTCAACCTGATCGGCGGCACGCACGTCGAGCCCGGTGTCAGCGCTGATGGGGCACCGACACTGCGGATCAATGCCTTCGGCATCTTCGGCGGCGTCGATGTCCGCCGCTCCGATTGAGCGAGTCAGAGGGCTGATGGAAACCTACCGACGGGAACAGCGGAGGATCTGCGTGGCCGGCCTCTTGGTCCGGCCCCGCAAGAAGCCAAGCGATCCGTGCTCCATGCCTGGCTGCACGAGCTACGCCACACCCATGCCACCGCCCTGCTGCTCGCTGGCGTTTGCTGTCCACGTTGTCGCAGCTCGGCTTGGCCACGCCGGCCCATTGATCACGTTGTGCGTGGGCTCATCTAGGCATTCGACTATCAGGCGAGCAGCTGACGGCGCAGCGGGTCAGCGGTATCAGTTGCCGGCCGCCTCGGCCGCTTGCGGCTGCTCGACGAGTTCGCCTTCGATCGCGATCTGGATCTCCTCGCTGACGACCATCCGGCCGTCCAGAATGGCGTTGAAGCTAAGCCCGAAGTCCTTCCTGTTGATCTTGGTGATGGCGCCATAGGAGATCCGGTGCCCCATCATGCCGGGATCGTTGAACTCCCCGTACTTCACCACGTCGAGCACTACGGGCCGCGTGGTCTCCTTGATGGTGAGGTCGCCGGTCAGCTTGTAGTGGTCCTGCCCGGACGGCTCGACGCTCGTGCTCTTGAATTTGATGAACGGGTATTTGCCCACCTCAAGGAAGTTCGACGACTTGATGTCGTTGTCCCTCACTCCGTTGTTGGTGCGGAGGCTGCCCGTCGAGATGGTCGCCTCGACCGATGAGGTCTCTGGATGATCAGGGTCGATATCGGCGACCGTGCTGACCTCATCGAAGTAACCTCGCACCGTCATCATCCCAAGGTGCTTGGCGGAGAACTCGACCTGCGTGTGATAAGGGTCCATTTGCCAGTTGCCCATAGCGAGCCTCCTTGCTCCCCCTCGGTCTGGACGCGGCACAGAATATGCCGCCAGTTGCGATCGTAACTGGCGGCACTGCTGCGGGGGTGCCAAGTCGGGCTGGGGTCGAGCCGGTCGTGGACGCGGTCGCCGATGGCGGCGGGGCTGCGCAGCTCACCCGGGTAAGGATGTCAATGAGGTAGTCGCGGACAGCTTGGAGGTGCCCGGAGGCCTTCGGCCAGTCATCGTACCCGGTGCTGATGTGATGGACTGGATCTTCCCCAGCGGGACTGACCCGGATGCTTAGCTACTCAGCACCGGCGGTGGGCCCAGCGGGAGGGCCAAGGTCTGCCCCTCTCGAATGCACGCTGGACGGCGCTTGGGTGGCTAGGCTCGACTCGTGCGGGAGGGCGATGAGCTCGTTGCGGGCAGCGGCCTGACCAGGGATGAGCGGCGCCAGGATCCGTCGCGGGTGCTGGCGCTGACTGACGGGGTGTACGCCATCATCATCACGCTGCTGGTGCTGGATATTCACGTGCCCGAACTCAGCGCGCACGAGACCTTGGGGTCGGCAATTTCGGAGGTGCGGCCCGGCTTTGTCAGCTTCACCATCGCGTTCATCGTGGCCGCGATGCAGTGGGTCGGCCACCGGGACCTGTTCACGCTGATCCGGGATACCGACCGGGGCATTATCTGGCTGAACCTGCTGACCTTGTTCGCGGCGTGCCTGCTGCCGTTCGGCTCGGCGCTGCTCAGCCGCTACCACCAGGACCCGCTCGCGCTGCGCATGTTCGGCCTGATCTTGATGGCCACGTCGCTGACCCGGACCGCGATCTGGGTATATGCGACGCGGCGGCCGTCGGTGGTGCATGAGCCGATCGACCGGGCGTCGTTTTGGTCGGGGCTGGCGCTGTCGGTGTTTCCGCTGGTGATCTACGTGGCCGCGTTCGCGATCGCCGGTGTGTCGACCGGGGCCAGCCTGGCCATCTACGCCTCGGCGCCGGTGTTGTATTTCATTACGATCACGCTGCTGCGCTGGCTGGCTCCGCAAGGCTCGGAAGAACGCCAGTTCACCTAGCACGGCACCGCCGCCGTCTGCGGGCGGCGTTAGTGCAGGTGGATCAGGACCAGGTCCTTCAGCAAGATCATCACCAGGCCCAGTCCGGCCGCGATGGAGGTCGCGGCCAGAAGTTTCCGGCCCTGCAGCTGGGCCGCCCGTCCCGCGAGCCACCCGTGGACCGTCAGCAGCACGACCGCCACTACCAGGCCGACGTTGGCGGCCGATAGCTTCGAGGCCCCGGCCACGGCGGCCAGCACTACCGCCAGCAGCGGCAGGTAGGACGCGGTGACCATCGGCCAGGTCGAGATCAGCGCACCCTGGATGGAGGCCCGGCTCGGCAGGCGGCCGCCCGCGGCCTGCTCGCCCAGCACCTCGGCATACTCCTCGGCGATCCAGTACACCAGCAACGTCACCACCACCGAAACCACCAGCGCCGCGGTGGACACATGCCCCCCGGCGGTGTCGAGGATCGCCGCGGTGATGATGGCCCCATATATCCCGGCGGCCCGGCGCCGCCCCTGGTTCTCCGCCGCAGGCCCGAACTCGGCTCCCTCACCGGCCGCGATGCTTGTCATGCTTGCCCCTTCCGGCCAGTCCGTGCTCC
>Ga0126380_10000516_pt1 | contig 13022 bp, 10 predicted proteins | sample PanSoiMetPlot_26_FD_92544 | JGI IMG/M metagenome (GOLD analysis project Ga0126380, IMG submission 92544) | Tropical forest soil microbial communities from Panama - MetaG Plot_26 | ecosystem: Environmental > Terrestrial > Soil > Tropical forest > Bulk soil | place: Panama | collected 2016-02-17
GGCGTTGCGCGGATCGCGAAGCGACGTTGGTCGAAAATTCCCTGGTTTCGGTCCTTATCGACTTCTCCCGCTCCCCAGGCGCCGATGCTCGACATTCTCGGGTTCTGCAGGTTCGAGTCGACGTCGAGCCCTTCCGCGCATCGGCCCTGCGGCCCGAACCAGCGACCATCGACCTGGTTCTGAAACAGATGCCATTGTCCGGCATTGTAGAAGTCGACGGTCTTTTCGTGTGAGCGCGATGCGGAAATCCAGTTATACGCGACGAGCTTTTCCTCGCGCAGCATGCGGTTGACCAGCCCGTTCCCGTACACGCCGATCGCATAGCGCGTGCCGACCGTCTGGTTCATGTGGCGGAAGTATTCGAAAACAGCGTCCACCATGCTGTTGTTGGGCACGATATCGCCACCGGCGGTCCGAACAGGTTGTCCCGCGCCGTCGCATTTGCATTTGGTCACATTGAAGTCGACGCCAAAATAAATCGCGGATCCCTCAGGCTGTCCGACCAGCTTCGCCTGCTCCAGTGCGGCCTTTGCATCGGCGGCGATTTCCGCTTTTGCCGAACCGGTATCTTCCAGTCCCTTCATGAATTTCTCGGGAAGGTTGTTGCGATACTGGTAGAGGGACAGGATCGACAACCCGTTCCTGATCAGGATGGTCGGCTCGCGCACGCCATCGATCATGTTGCCGTCGGACGCCATGATTTTCTCGCGCAAACCCGGCTGGGGCTTTCGCGCGTAGAACCGCACGACAACTTTCACATTCTGGGCCGCGAGCTTCGCCGCATACTTTGCGGCATTATGCGGCGTGTCGATGATGGCGACGCTTCCCGCGTCGTTCGGTTGCCCGAACGCCATGTTGCCCGGCACCAAGGTGCTGGCCAGCAACCCCTTGGTGAACGTCCTTCGCGAAACGAGCGACATTGCCCCCCTGATCAGTTGTTGCCCCGACGCTCAGCCTTGCTGAGCCTTTATCTCGTTGAACTTCGCCAACGCACGGTCAAATATATCATTGAACAGCCACATCGAATCGAGAATTTCGCGCATCGTGGCCGACGTCTTTGCCCGGTCAGTTTTACCGAAGGCGAACATGCTGTTATTGCGCAAGTATCCCATGATTCGCGGTTCGGAAATTCGGTAATTAACCAAGTTGCCGGAATTGAGCGCGGTCTTGGCCGGACTTGGAATGATCTGGATCAGCTCGAAGAATCTCATTTGATCGATCGGGTTCGGCAGAGCCTTCATGATCGCCGGTATGCGCGGGAACAGATCCGCGTGCGCATTCATCAGGCCGTTCCGCACGGCGGTCCAGTGATTGTAGCGTGGATCTGAATTGCCAACCCGCGCCTGTTCCTTGTCATCGCGAGCGTTCAACTTTGGATCAAGGGCGGCGATGGATTTCTTGATCGCTTCCCATTTCTTCTGGCCGATCTTGTCCTCGGATACGCCCGTCTGAAAACTTCCCTTGTAAGAATTTGAGCGTGCGTTGCCGATGTTCTGATTGCCATCCGTCTCCGCATAGAAGACGGCGAGACTGATCCGGCCCGCGACCTCGGCATTCGACTGATCGAGGCCCTTGATCCGTCCAATCGCGGTTCCGAGGTCGACGACGTCTTTGAATGGCGTATCGGATTTCTGCGCATTGGCAGGTGGCGCCTGCATGATGCCCTGAAGACTCTTGTACTCGTCGATCAGCGGCTCGTTGGCGGCATCGAAATATGCCGGCGGAATTTTGTATTTGTTCTGCCTTCCGATCTTGGACGGCATCACGTCGGTCAAATCTTTGTACGCACCCATCATGCTGACGCGCGCAAGGTAGAGCGCCTGCCCCGGTACGTCGGGCAGTTTTTGCTTCGCATTGATCTGCGCGCGCCGCTCAGCGAGGATCGCTTTGAAGTCCTGCACTGTCTTGTTGTAGGCATCGAGCGCTTCCGACTGTGCCTTCGTGAGCGCTGCGGACTGAGCTGACGCCATGGAGATGAAGCTCAGGTCGCCAATATTGAGCGGAAGCGCGGCCAAACACCCGAACCCGCAAAGTCCGATTGCCGCCAGAAAACGGAAACGATTCGCAATCCGCACTAGCCCTCCTGCCGGTGCAAGAGAATCGAAACACGAATCTTAATGGGCCGCATGCCTAGATCAAGCGACAGCGACAGGTAAGCGGACTTATCAGCGCACATACGAAGCTTCCATTCGGGCTGCGGCGAAACATTCGCCGCATTTCGGCTCCGGATACTTCTCAGGTCTTTGGCATTTCTGTGACCTGCCTCACACGGTGAAAAAATGACGCGGGTGTCATTGCACTCTTCTTGAACGTGGCGGAAGAGAGAGGGAGTCGAACCCACCAAGGACCGACTCGCGGCCCCTCCCGGATTTGAAGTCCGGGCGCCCCACCGGGAGCGATTCTCTTCCTGAAACGGAATTTTCGGCATTCGCCGCATCTCCCGCGCGCCTGAACAGGTCGAGGCGATGCTTGTTGATGCGTCGTACGTCACCGCGACGCAAGCTGACGCCATGCCGGTCGAAAAATTCCAGGATCTGGATCGCGACCTTGCGACCATTGTCGAGGTGATCGCGGAATTGCGCCGCACTGAACTGACCATCGGCGGCCTTTGAACTGATGTCTATCATGATCTCGACCATTTCCGCGACAGTGCTGCGCAGGAAAAAGTGGTCATGCGCGATCTCGTCGACCTTCCCCAACCGGCCCAGCAGCTTGAACAGTCGTCGCACATCGCCTTCGCGGGCGCCGAGCACGCCAGCGATATCGCGCACCCGCGGCGGTCGAAATCGCTCTTGCCCGCCGAGCAGCGGTGCCATTTTTGCCCAGAGCCTTCCGTCCGCATCGGTCAACCGGACCGAATGCTTCGACAGTCGCACCCAGGCGCCGTCGAGGGCTATCTCCCCCGATTTTGCAATATTTTGCAGTAATGACAGGAAGCCGGGCGTTGGCAGGCGTCGCTGCAGCTGCATGCGGAGTGGCTCAAGACCAATGCCCGGAAGATCCGGATGTTCGCTGTGAAGCTTCTCCAAAGTCCGCAGCAAGGCACGCTTTAGCGCGAGCCACTGCGTTCCCGACATTGCCAGGATCTCGTTGGCTGTATGCAGCTTGAGCGCATCGCAACGCTCCAGCAAACCCTCAGCATCGGCGGCCGAGAGCGCGCGATCACGTGCAAATGCTGAGAGATCGACAAAGAACGGCGGTTGCTCGAGAAGTGCCGAGAATGCCGCCTGTGGTTCAGCGAGCGCATGTGCCGCCAGCTGGGCAAGCCGCTCCGCCGTGCGGCGTTTGCGAGCCGGAGCGCGCAGGTCGAGGAACCTGCCCCCACCTATCGTGCGCTGGGCTGTCGTATCGCGCAGGATAAACCGGTCTCCGGCAGCGGCGGCCGTCGGCTCATCAAGCACCAACTGAATCAAGCCTTCCCCACCTGGCGGGATGGGTCCGTCGCCGAGCAGCACGATGCGCGCGCCGGTCTCCGCGGCGGCATGATGCAGCCGCACCGGCAACCATTGGCTAACGGGCTTTATCTCGGTCGCAAGGAGCCTGAGCGTCGCGTCGATCCTGTCGGAGGGAGCGTGCAAAACGGGATCGGAGATCATGTCGCCGCGCGCAACAGCATCCTTGGCAATCCCATCCCCGGCAAGATTGAGCGCACAACGGTCGCCCGCTTGTCCCAATCCGGCCGGACGGTTCTGCGCATGGATCGAACGAACGCGTGCCTTCAGACCGGAAGGCGAAACGATAACCTGATCATCGACGGTAACCGAGCCGGAGAGCACCGTCCCTGTCACCACCGTGCCGGTGCCCGCAAGCGTGAAAGACCGATCAACCGCAAGGCGAAACCGGCCGCGTCCATTCCGCGTCTGTACTGATTGCGTCGCGTCGTCAATTTTCTGTCGAAGAACGTCGATGCCTTCGCCGGTTACGGTCGAAACCGACACGATATCGGCGTCCGCAAGGCTGGTTGCGTCCAACGCCTGCATGATTTCATTGGCCACCTCGGCCCGCCGGGACGAAGACACCAGATCGATCTTGGTGAGCGCGACGAGACCACGCTCGATGCCGAGCAAATTGACAATCGCAAGGTGCTCGCGCGTCTGCGGCATCACGCCATCGTCGGCAGCGATCACCAGAAGGACGAAGTCAATTCCTGTCGCGCCGGCCAACATATTGCGCACGAACTTCTCGTGCCCCGGCACATCAACAAACCCGAGCACCGAACCGTCGGACGTCGGCGAATAGGCAAATCCAAGATCAATCGAGATGCCGCGCGCTTTCTCCTCCTTGAGACGATCGGTATCGACGCCGGTCAGCGCGCGCACAAGAGACGTTTTGCCGTGATCGATGTGCCCGGCCGTCCCAATAATCATGGCGCGGCCTTTCTTGACAGAAGGTCAGGCCGGCCCATCGGATGACTCCGGAGGCGCAAGCGTTGCGAGATTGGCGATGAAGGCGTCGACGTCGACGAGACAACGCAAGTCGAGCACGAGCGAACCATTTTCGATGCGGCCGATCACCGGCACCCGCAAGTCGCGCAGTACAGCGGATGCTGCGTTCAGCAGGCTCCCGCTCGCGCGCGCCCGTGCCGGCACGATCGAAATGCCGAGGCTTGCCAGCGTTTCGGCCGGCAAGGCGCCGGAACCGACCTGACTGGTGCAGGGAATGGTTTTCAGTTCCCAGCTGTCGCCCAGCTTTGCCTGTAGTGCAGGCAGAACGCGGCGCGAAACTTCCTGCATCTCTTTCAATGGGCGCGCCAGCAGTCGGTACGTTGGCAAATTCTGCGCGAGCCGATCGGGATCGCGGTAGAGCCGCAAGGTCGCTTCGATCGCCGCCAGGCGGATCTTGTCAACCCGCAGTGCACGCTTGATCGGATTCTTGTTCAGTTTTTCGATCAACGCCTTGCGGCCGACGATGAAACCGGCCTGTGGACCGCCGAGCAGCTTGTCACCGGAGAAAGTGACAAGGTCAACTCCTTCGGCGACGGCTTCGGCAACAGTCGGCTCGTGCGCAACACCGAAGCGCCACAGATCGACGAGGGTGCCAGAACCAAGATCGTTGACAAGCGGCACCTTGCGTTCGTGGGCCAGTACCGCGAGGTCGCGCGCACTCACCTCTTTGGTGAAGCCTTCGATGCGATAGTTCGAGGTATGCACCTTGAGGATCAGGCCCGTTTTTGGCCCGAGCGCACCGACATAGTCCTTCTTGTGCGTACGATTGGTGGTGCCGACCTCGGCGAGTTTCGCCCCGGCCCGGCTCATGATTTCCGGCATGCGAAACGCGCCGCCGATCTCGATCAGTTCGCCACGCGAGACGATGGCTTCGCGCCCCCGCGAAAGTGTATTGAGCACCAGCAGCACCGCGGCGGCATTGTTATTGACGACGGTCGCATCTTCAGCGCCAGTCAGCTCGCAGAGATGATCGCGCACGAGCTCATCGCGCTCACCGCGGCGGCCTCCTCCTAGATCGAACTCAAGTGCAACCGCATTGCGCATCGCGACCATCGCCGCTTCGACCGCGGCCTCGGCCACAATCGCCCTCCCCAGGTTCGTATGCAGCACGGTCCCCGTAAGGTTGAAGACGGGCCGGAGATTCGGTCGTGCCTCTTCCTCAAGACGCGCGGCCACGCGGCTTGCGAAGTCCTCATTGTCGGCAAAATCGCCGCTCTTGCGCGCTTCGGCGAGCACCTTGCGCACGGTCGCAACGACGGCGGCGTGTCCGAAACGCTCCTTTGCCTGAACCAATGTGGTGTGCCGAACCACCTCGTCGACCGAGGGAATCTTGCGCAATGCGGAGGCCCCAATCGGGACCGGATCATGCCGAGGTGCGCCAACGCTACTCATAATTCACGAACCCTCCGGGTCACGTGGTCACTGGGACGGCATCCGTTCAACGGGACGCCGTCCTCTTCGACACTACCGTTTGCCGACCGGCTCCCGCAACCGCTTGCGGTGATGCCGTCGGCCTTCCAAACTGCGGCTGCAGCAAGCCTGGCAGGTGCCTGACCTTCGTTGCAGCAGTCGCCGCCCGTTCGCGTGTTAAGGGGAGCCCGTCGATGAACATCATGCAGCAAATTCGCCTGAGTCACCTCTCCCATGGCGGCGGCTGCGGGTGCAAGCTCGCGCCATCAGTGCTGCGGCAACTGCTGTCGAGCCATCCGACGGTGACGCCCTACAAGCAGCTGCTGGTCGGGCTCGAAACGGGAGACGATGCCGCGGTCTGGCAGCTCGAAAACGGCACCTGCATCATCGCGACCACCGATTTTTTCATGCCGATGGTCGACGACCCCAATGATTTCGGACGCATCGCCGCAACCAATGCGATCTCGGACGTCTACGCGATGGGCGGCACGCCGATCATGGCCCTGGCGATCCTCGGCATGCCGGTCGACAAAATCCCGCCTGAAATGGTCCGCCGCGTTCTCGAGGGCGGCGCTGATGTGTGCGGCGCGGCGGGCATTCCCGTCGCCGGCGGGCACTCGATTGACTCCCCCGAACCGATCTATGGCCTTGCCGTGATCGGTACGGCGCCGAAAGCCAATATTCGCCGCAACAGCGATGCGCAGGCGGGTGACAGGCTGATCCTCACCAAGGCGCTCGGCGTCGGCATTTATTCTGCCGCGTTCAAGAAAAGTGCGCTGTCGCGCGAGGCCTATGATGAATTCATGGCGAGCACGACGCTGCTCAACCGTATAGGCGCGCGGCTAGGCGAAGATACCGCGGTGCACGCGATGACGGATGTGACCGGCTTCGGCCTGCTTGGACACGCCCTGGAAATAGCCCGCGGCTCGAACAAGACCATAACCATTGACGCATCGCGCCTGCCCTACCTTAAAGACGCCGCAACGCTTGCGCAAAATGGCTTCGTCACGGGCGCGTCGGGGCGAAACTGGAAGAGCTACGAGACCAGTATCGGGCTTCCGGCCGGCACTCCGGACTGGCAACGGCAGCTGTTCTGCGATCCGCAAACGTCGGGCGGACTTCTTGTCGCATGCGCGCCCTCTCGCGCTGACGAATTGCTCAAGACAATAATCGCAGCCGGCTACCCTGAAGCCCGAATCGTCGGGCAGGTTGCGGAGGGCAAGGCGCGTGTCCTTGTGGAAAGCGCTTAAGGTTGTTCCCTGGCACGTCTTGGTTGCAGGCTCGCTTGCCCTCGCACTTGTCATTGCGATGTCCGGTTTTGGGCTGCCGATCTTCAGCGCGATCTATTTCAGTATCTGCGCCTACATCACACTTGAGACCATCGCGCAGGAATTAGACGACTGAGCGTCACCGCTTGACGAAGTTATGTATCTCCTCATCTTTCGGAAATCGTCCGGTCGCCTTCTTCGAGTAGGCGACCCGACCATCGATTTTGATTTCAAAAACACCGCCGCTCGACCGGCGCAGATTGATCTGTGCCGACGGCTGCAATCCCAGGATCATGTCCCGCGCCGCACGGGCGCGCGGTTCGTAGCCTCACTGGCCGCAGTATTCGATCTCGATTTTCATGAATTGGCTCGCTGATCAGTGTTGGTGAGCGCCGCGGCACTATAGCTGAATCGGCGATCTGTGTGGTCGCAACGCAAGGCGGACGCAATCAATCCGGCGTGAGCAAGGAAATCCCGAGCTTGGCCCGCCGGCGCAGCCATGTGGTGGCGCGATATTTCGGATCATGCGTGATCGCGTGCATCCCATCGAGAATGGTCAGCACGCGCGCTCCGCCGAGCGTGTCACCGAAGGTCAGCGGTCCTTTCGGATAGTTAAGCCCCAGTTCGACCGCGATATCGATGTCGGAGGGCGCAGCTATGTGCAGCTCGGCGATGCGGGTTCCGATATTGACGATCATGGACAGCATGCGCTGGACGACAAAGCCCGGACTGTCGTTGATCACAGTCACTGGCGTTTTCTCGCCCGACAGCGCGGCGACTGCGACTCCAAGCGTTTCCGCGCCGGTCAGGGGCGTTTTCATCACCGTGCGCCGTCCCTGGAAAGCGCCAAACATATCGACGGCAATTGTGCGCGCCGGGTCGAGATTGAGGCGAACGCATGCGCCTGAAGCGTCCTCGCCCAGCGGCGTCACAAAACACGGTCCATTCGACGGCGGCTTGCCGCCGAACGTAGTCTCGACGCCGGCATCGTTCAGCCAATTCACCAGCTCACGGCCGCCCCCTTCGTCGGCGATCCACGCCGATTTCGGTATCGCTTGCGGTGACACCGCAACCGTCGGCGGGCTGGAAGCCCCCGGCTTGTCATATCTATAGAAGCCTTGCCCGGACTTGCGGCCCAGGAGCCCGCCGGCAACACGGACCGCCATGTCCGCCGACGGCTGATACAGCGGGTCATCAAAATACTGTTCGAAGATGCTCACCATGACGGCGTGCGCGACATCACCGCCGACGAGGTCGAGCAGTTCGAACGGACCCATCCGGAATCCGGCCGCTTCCTTCATCAGCAGGTCGACCTCGCGCGGGCTTGCAATGCCCTGCGACACGATGCGCAGGGCTTCTGGCCCATAGGCACGGCCTGCATGGTTGACGATGAACCCGGGCGTGTCGGCAGCAATCACCGGATGCTTGTTGATACGCTTCACGAAGCCGACGAGTGCCGCAACCAATGCCGGATCGCCGCGCAGACCGCCAATCACTTCGACGAGACGCATCAATGGCGGCGGGTTGAAGAAATGCAGCCCGCCGACGCGTTCCGGCCGTTCGCAACCGGCCGCGACCTCGGTGACCGATAGCGAAGACGTGTTGGTGGCGAGCACGCAAACCGCCGACACGCGTTTTTCCAGTTCGCGGAACAGCGCGCGTTTGGCGGCAAGATTTTCGACGATGGCTTCGATGACGATGCCGGCGCCCTTCGCTTCGTCGAGAGAATTGATCGGCTTCAGATGTTCCAGCACGTCCTTTTTGGCGGCGGGCGTCATGCGCTGCTTGGCCACCAGGCCTTCGAGACCTTTGTCGACCGCCGCGATCGCTTCCTTGACTGCCCCGTCACGGGAATCGAACAGCAGCGTGGTGACGCCCGCCTGCGCGCAGACCTGCGCAATACCGCGGCCCATCGTGCCGGCACCAAAGACAGCCACGATCAGATTAGGCTTTGCGAGATCCACCGCCACGCGTCACTTCCCTTCGAACTTCGGCTTTCGCTTTTCCATGAAGGCGCGCATCCCTTCTTTCTGATCGCGCGTGGCAAACTGCAACTGGAAGGCCTTGCGTTCGAGCATCAGCGCGGTATCGAGCGGCGCATTCACGCCGGCATTGACGATCTCCTTGATCTGCAAGATCGAAATCGGCGGCATGGCGGCGATTTCGCGCGCAATCTCGATTGCGCGCGGGAGCGCCTGGCCGATCGGCGCAACCTCGCTGATGACACCCATATTCAAGGCTTCGGCCGCACCGAACATCCGTCCGGTCATGATCAGCAGCATGGCACGCTGCCGGCCGACGAGCCGAGCCAACTTTTGCGTGCCGCCACCGCCCGGCAGGATGCCGACTTTCACTTCCGGCAGGCCGAGCTTTGCCCCCTCGCCCGCGATAATAATGTCCGCACACAGAGCGAGCTCGAGGCCGCCCCCAAGAGCAAACCCTTCCACCGCAGCGATCACCGGCTTGGGGCAGTCCATGATCGCGCGCCAGTATTTCTGCACATTACGCGACATAACCTCGACCGGGCTCGCTTCCGCCATTTCGCCGATGTCGGCGCCGGCGGCAAAGGCAACGTCCGAACCCGTCACGATGACGCAACGCACCTTGCTGTCGGCACCGCATCGGGTGATCTCATCAGCCAGCCGCACGCGCACGTCGAGATTCAGCGCATTGCGCACCTGCGGACGATTGATCCTGAAGACGACGATGTCCTCTGTCGGATGCTCAACGAGCAGGGATTCCGGAGCGGCCATGACAATCATTCCACACGATTTGCAGTCACACGATTGGGCGAAGAGTCCACGAAGCAGACGCCGGCGAGTGCGCGCCAATCATCACGGCGGCGGCAAGCACCGCGGCCTTTGCGAACGCTCGCATTGTGCCCCCCTCAGCTCCCCCAAATTCCGGGCCCAGTATTCTACTTAGCCATAAGTCGGGCACCATGCCCGAAAGGTTCATTGGAGAAGCCTGGGGAAGCTTGCGAAAATTCTCTAATGTGGCCGCGCAACCACTGCATCGATCAGCTTGCGGCACTCGACAAGATCGTGCAGCGCGGCGTGCAGTTTGTGCAAATCCTCACGCGCAATGCCGTTGCCGCCAACAGCGGGCGCCGGTTGGGGGGACTCTGCCATCGCCGGTTCGGACGCCGTGACACTGTGCATAGCGCGATCGGCCGGATCAACGCGCGGAACCGGCGCGCTGGTCATCGGCGGCTCGACGCGGGCCGCCGCGTCGTCATGCCGGTCACCAAGATCACGTCCAATGAGCGAGGAAATGCGACCGCGCAACCCGCGGTCTTCGTCCGGCTCGACGTCGTCGGCCGCGACGACCTCTTCGGCCATCGCTTCTTCGCCGTCTTCTATTCTGCCGTGCGGCGGCTGCGGCGCTCCGTCCTGCCAAACGACCTGGACGAATTTCTGGCCCTGTTCGCGCAGGATGCGCTGCACGCCACGAATGGTATAGCCCTCGCCGTATAGCAGGTGGCGAATACCACGCAGTAAGTCGATGTCATCGGGGCGATAATAGCGCCGACCGCCTCCGCGCTTCATCGGTTTGATTTCGTGAAAGCGGCTTTCCCAAAAGCGAAGCACGTGCTGCGGCAAATCGAGATCGTTGGCCACTTCACTGATGGTGCGAAATGCGTCCGGCGCCTTGTTGTCCAAAGCAAGCCACTCCTGAGTTTGATCCTAACGCGGATACGCAACCGAGGACGACGGCCTAGCCTGGCTCAACGGCGGCGCCGTTGTTGATGCGTTGCTTGAGAATCGCCGACGGCTTGAACACCATAACGCGCCGCGGCGAAATTGGCACTTCCTTGCCAGTTTTCGGATTGCGGCCAATGCGCTGACCTTTTTTGCGCACGACGAAAGAACCGAACGAGGAAAGCTTCACTGTTTCCCCGCGCTCGAGACAGTCGGTGATCTCCTTGAGCACCAACTCCACCAATGCAGCGGATTCTGTGCGTGAGAGGCCCACTTTTTGGTAGACCGCCTCGCACAGGTCGGCCCGCGTCACTGTCTTTCCGGTCATCGCCTGCCCTGCCCCCGGCGAGGTATCCCGCTGAATTATCGACGATATTAGCTTCGCCCAAGGGGGTCAACAAGGCCCGTTAAAGATTGTGATCAATTAGCCCCTATAACCACAACATCAATATAGCGGTTCCGTCCCGGGAGATCACCAGCGCAAAAGCGCTGAACCCCAGGTGAAACCTCCACCCATCGCTTCCAAAAGGATCAAATTGCCCCGTTTGATGCGGCGGTCGGCCACTGCGTCGGCCAAAGCCAGCGGAATGGAGGCGGCGGACGTATTCCCGTGGCGGTCCACGGTGACGACTACCTTTTCTGGGGCAATGGCAAGCTTGTGGGCAGAACCATCAATAATGCGTTTGTTGGCCTGATGCGGCACGAACCAGTCGATATCCGCGGCCGAGTATCCGGTCGCTTTGAAGGCATCCTCGATCACATCCGTGATCATGGCCACCGCGTGCTTGAAGACTTCCCGGCCCTCCATGCGCAAGTGACCGACGGTCTGGGTCGAGGAAGGGCCCCCGTCCACGTAAAGCTTCGCCTTGTGGCGTCCATCGGAGCGCAGATGGGTGGTCAGGATCCCCCTATCGTCCCGTTTGCCGGCTTGCTGCTGCGCCTCAACTACCAGGGCACCTGCGCCGTCGCCGAACAGTACGCAGGTCGTGCGGTCATTCCAGTCGAGGATCCGCGAAAAGGTTTCCGAACCAATCACCAGGGCGCGCCTGTAGCTTCCACCGCGCAGGAGTGCATCGGTCACCTGCAGTGCAAAGACGAAACCCGAACAAACCGCCTGCAGGTCGAATGCCGCACCATGCGTTATGCCGAGCCCGGCTTGCACCGACACGGCGGTCGCCGGAAACGTCTGGTCCGGCGTCGAGGTCGCAAGAACAATCAGGTCGATGGAGCTTGCTTCGCAGTGCGCATTCGCCAGCGCCGCGCGCGCTGCGTGAAGTGCGAGATCCGACGTGAGCTCACCTGGCGCGGCAACATGGCGTTCGCGAATGCCGGTCCGCTGCACAATCCATTCGTCGGTGGTTTCGACCGAACGCGCCAGTTCGTCGTTGCTGACGATGCGCGCGGGCAGATAACTCCCGCACCCGAGAATGACCGAACGCAATGTCGTCACGAACTTGCTCCGCTCGCAAGTCGTGCGGTGGTGCCCGCCTTCAGGTCGCGCGCCATCGACTCCCCGATCTTGGCGAGCAACTCATAGCGCACCATGTCGTAGCCCATGTCGATTGCCGCGGCCGTGCCTTCGGCGTCGGAACCACCATGACTTTTGATGACGACGCCGTTGAGCCCGAGGAAGACTCCCCCATTCGATTTTCTTGGATCCATTTTCTCTCGCAAGGTTCGAAAAGCCTGCCGCGCAAACAGATAGCCAAGCCGCGCGGCCCAGGTCCGGTTCATTGCCGCGCGCAGATACGAGGCGAGTTGATGCGCCGTCCCTTCGGCGGTCTTCAGTGCGATATTTCCAGCGAACCCTTCGGTGACGACAACGTCGACGACACCTTTGCCGATGTCATCGCCTTCGACAAATCCGTGATAGTCGAAGTGCGGAAACTGACCTTCGCGCAGAATGCGGCCCGCCTCACGCACCTGCTCCAGTCCTTTGACTTCCTCGACACCGATATTGAGAAGCCCAACGGTCGGGCGATCGATGTCGAACAGCACACGCGCCATCGCTCCGCCCATCGCGGCGAGATTGACCAGATGCATATCGTCTGCGCCGATGGAAGCGCCGACATCAAGCACGACGGATTCACCCTTCAACGTTGGCCATAACGCAGCAATTGCCGGGCGCTCGATCCCTTCCTTCATTTTCAGATTGAAGCGCGCCATTGCCATCAGCGCGCCGGTATTTCCGGCCGAGA
>Ga0126380_10000519_pt1 | contig 13003 bp, 12 predicted proteins | sample PanSoiMetPlot_26_FD_92544 | JGI IMG/M metagenome (GOLD analysis project Ga0126380, IMG submission 92544) | Tropical forest soil microbial communities from Panama - MetaG Plot_26 | ecosystem: Environmental > Terrestrial > Soil > Tropical forest > Bulk soil | place: Panama | collected 2016-02-17
CGCAACTGGAGCGTTACGTCTCGCTGGCACCGCTGCACCAGCCGAACAATCTTGCTCCGATCCGCGCGCTACTCAGCCGCCGTCCCGAACTGCAGCAGGTTGCCTGCTTCGACACCGCGTTCCACCGCAGCCATGGCGCGCTGGCAGATTATTATGCGCTGCCCGAGCGCTTTTATAAGGAAGGCGTGCGTCGCTACGGCTTTCACGGACTTTCCTACGAATATATCGCCCAGCGGTTGCCGGACGTCGCTCCGCACATCGCGAAGGGACGCGTGATCGTCGCGCATCTGGGCAGCGGCGCCTCGATGTGCGCGCTGGCAAATGGCCGCAGCGTTGAGAGCACACTCGGCTTCACCGCACTTGATGGATTGGCGATGGGAACACGCCCGGGACAGCTCGATCCCGGCGTCGTGCTTTATCTCATCGCGGAAAAAGGAATGACCCCCGCAGCGGTCCAGGATCTTTTCTACAAGGAATCCGGATTGAAAGGACTGTCCGGGATCAGCAACGACGTGCGCGAACTGCAGGAGAGTGCCGATCCGAAAGCGGCATTTGCGCTCGACTACTTCGTCTATCGTGTCGGGCTCTTTGCCGGCATGCTGGCCGCCGCCCTTGGCGGGCTCGATGGCTTCGTTTTCACGGCAGGGATTGGCGAAAATTCGGCAACGATGCGTGCTCGCATTGCCGAAAAGCTGGCCTGGCTTGGCGTCGCAATTGATGCCAATGCCAACTCCGCCAGGAAACCTCTGATATCACGCAAGAACAGCCACGTTGCCGTTTACGTCATACCAACCAACGAAGAGCTGATGATCGCGCAGCACACAATGGAGCTGCTGGCGACTACACCGGAGGCCCAGTCGAAACAGAAAACAGCATAGAGTCATGGCATTATCAGAGAGGTCATTTCAAGTGTGAGCGCCCTCGCGTCCGCATTTGACATTGTCCCGAGACGGGACATCGTATGAACTGGAAGCGATTTTACTCCGTCAGAAGCTACATCAGGACCTCGCTCTGGGTCGTTCCTTTCATCGCAATTCCACTTGAGCTCGTCGCGACGCGTATATTGCATCGCCTCGACGGCTGGCTTGGTTGGCAATTCTTGGATGTCGGGGAAACTGGCGCCCAAGCGATGCTCAATGCCATTGTTACAGCGACGCTAAGCTTTGTAGTTTTTACCTTTGGATCTCTCCTCGTTGCCCTTCAGGTGGCAAGCGGACAACTGACTCCCCGAATTATCGCAACCGTATTGGTTCGAAACAACGTCGTCAGGTACACGACCGGTCTCTTCATTTTTACCTTGCTTTTCGCAGTGAGCGCTCTCAACAGAATGCAGGGGAGTGTATTCCAGCTTGTCGTTTTCGTCGCTGCTTGCCTCGGAATACTCTGCTTCGCCGCATTTCTTTTTCTGATTGATTATGCCGCGAGACTCCTGCGCCCGATCAGTATCGTGGGACTTGTCGGAAAGGCTGGGCTGGCGGTCATCGAGAGTGTGTACCCGGATGCAAGCCTGGTTCATAATAAATCCGCCAGACACTCTAAGCTCGGAACACCTGATCGAACAATTAGGCATGGTGGCACGTCCGAAATAGTTCTAGCGGCTAATGTGGACGATCTTGTAACCGAGGCACAGAAATCAGGGGGGGTGATCGAGTTTGTTCCACAGGTCGGCGACTTTGTCGGGACGGACGAACCGCTGTTCAATCTCTATGGAGGTGCTGCCGCGCTGGATGAGGAAAAGTTACGATCAACCGTGGCCTTCGGGCCAGAGCGGACTATGGAGCAGGACCCCACTTTTGCATTCCGCATTGTGATTGACATCGCGCTCAAGGCTTTGTCGCCGGCGATCAATGACCCGACAACGGCCCTGATTGCAATCGACCAGCTTCACCGGCTGCTTCGCAAAGCAGGAAACCAGAACCTGCGCACTGACGAAATATTGGACAAATCGGGACGATTGCTGGTGATTGTCCGAACACCGAATTGGGAAGACTTTGTGCACCTGGCATTCACTGAAATACGCCATTGCGGTGCGCAAAATATGCAAATTGCCCGACGCTTGCGAGCCATGATCGAGAATCTGATTCAGACTTTGCCGAAGCACCGCCATCCTGCTCTAAAACGGGAATTGCAACTGCTCGACCGCGATGTCGAAAAGTACTTTGTTTATCCAGAAGATCTTGCCCTTGCCCGAGTGGGAGATCCTCAGGGTTTGGGAGGGGCTTCGGGCCATGGAAAAGACGCAGTTGCAACGTGATCAGGGCTTCGGGGCTGAAACCTGGTTCTTGTGGTGAAATTTCTCGATCAAGAGGCAGGCGCTGATCAAGAAAATCCAGAATGGAAAAGCGACAAAAACCCATGAAATATAGGAACTGCCGAATAGAAGGAGCAGTGCAAGAGCAAAACCGAGATACGCTACCCAGCGCGGCGCAATGTCGGTGTAGATGATGACGGTCGATGTCGACATCATGAACACGCCCGCCATCTTGATCATGTAGATATTCACGACATTGTAGGTCAGCGTGCGGGCGAAATGGAACGTGGCGGCACTCATCGCATCTTTGGAATCGGTGGCGAAGGTGAGGATGATTGCACCGACGACTGCCGCCAAAACAAAGAGCATGGCCAGGAACAAAAGACTGCTGCCCAAAAACACTGTGGCAAAGAAGCGGTCTTCAAGTTGGCCAAGCCGATCGCGCAGCGCGCCGACAAACCAAAGGAATGCTATTCCGGCAAACGGGAGAAGATTCAGCGCAAAGCCGACCAGGCTCGAGCTGGTCTTGAGCCATTCTCCGGGTTCGGTGGGATCGCTTGGGACTGAAATTCGCAGCATCGCAAACGCGGCAATGAACAATACGGAAAAAACGATGCCAGCGATTGCCGCGGCTCGCGGCGTTTTTAATCTCGCGCGGACTAGTCTTTCATTTGGCATCGAATCGTTCGCAGGTTCCGGATAGTTAAAGTTGAAGCCCGACATGCACGACGCCGGGCTCGCGCCTCGTACTCGGTTTTAGCCCACTCTTCTCAAACACCTTCAGCATGGGGACGTTCTCCGGCAATACCTCAGCCGTAAACTCCTTAAGCCCGGCGTCGCGACCAATTATGGCGAGATGCCGCAACAATGCTGCACCGATACCCTGACCTTGATATTGATCGGTCACAACGAACGCCACTTCGGCCGTTCCAGGCTTCTGCACAATGTAGCGTCCACCGGCGGCTATCGTGGGCTGCCCCCCGTCCTCGGCTATCGCGACTAAGGCAACATGGTTGGTGAAATCGACGTTCAGATAAAAGGCGACCTCCTTCTCCGAAAACTCGCGCTTTGCGCCGAAGAAACGGCGATAGAGCGACTGTGTGCTGGTGCGCCCAACCGCGGCTTTCAAATCATCCCGGTCTTCCGGCCGTAGCGCGCGGATTTCAATCTTGCGTCCATCGCGCGTGTGCTCGACCGCCGAGTATTTGGCTGCATCCATCGGCGTCCCAAATCTGTATTTCTGACCCGATAAGAATGATCCTGTAACTCAAATGCTATTTGGTAACCTTTGAACGCGGTTGATTTACATCAATGTGCACCCGGCGGCCCAAGGACGATAGTCGCTTGAAAGGCGGTTTAGGGAGAGAAACTGATTTCTAAAAGTAAAATGTTGATCGCGCTTTTGGCCGTTACGCTCGCAGCACCTCAGGGCTTTGTCGGCACTGCGTCAGCAGGCAAAAAAGTCACCTTCGATCAGGCTTGGGCAATTTGCAAGGCCAAGATGGACAAGGCCGGAGTCTGGAGGACAGGCACCCAGGCGAACGAGCGTTATACGCGCGGCGCGGGCTGCATGAGAAAGTACGGCTACAGGATCTAGCCGGCGACCCGTCAGGCGGGCACTCAGGACTCTTCCTGCAATTGGCAGCCGCGCCGATTATGCGGCGGACATCGATTGTTTGTTGGCTTGGATTGTAGGCGACGCCTGTCCTCGAATGACCGGCGTCGTCTCGTTTTTGGCAAGGGTCTCCGCGGCGCAACCATTCAGTGCGGCCGAGAACCGGCATCATTTTTTCGTCTTCAGCCGCTCGCGAATGGCCTGAAACAACACGTATAGCGGCGGTATCGCAAAAATGCCGAGGAGTGATGCGGCCAGCATGCCACCGAAGACCGGCGTGCTCACGTTTCGAAATGCAAGTTTAGAAGCTCCGGCCGCAATAACGAGCGGAACGAGGCCGAGAATGAATGCAAATGATGTCATCATTACAGGCCGGAAGCGCAGTCTGGCTCCCTCGGTGGCAGCTTCATGCAGCGGCACGCCGTGTTCGCGCCGCTCTTTGGCAAATTCTACGATCAATATGCCGTTCTTTGCCGCCAGCCCGATCAGCACGACCATGCCGATCTGGGCGTAGAGATCGAGGACAAGCCCCGCGGACACAATTGCAAGAAAGGCGCCGGCCACCCCGACTGACACCGACAGCAGAACGGGAATTGGAATAGTCCAGCTTTCATACAGGCCGACCAGGAACAGGTACGCGAACAACACTGCAAACGCCAGGATGATCGTCGTCTGGCCCTCCGCACGCTTTTCCTGAAAAGAGATATCAGTCCACGAACCCCGGTAGCCGCTGGGCAGAGTCCTGGCTGCAACATCGTCCATCGCCGCGAGCGCCTGACCGGACGAGACGCCGGGCGCGGGACCACCCTGTACCGTCGCCGCCCGCGTATTATTGTAACGGACAAGCCCTTGCGGCCCGAGCACAACGCGTACTTCGACCAGGCTGCGCAACGGGATCATCTTGCCTTCGGCACTACGGACGTTGATGCGGTAAATGTCGTCGACCGAGGCACGATCTTCGCTTTCCGCCTGCACCTGTACCTGCCATGTTCGCCCAAACAAATTCATGTCATTGACATAGAAGCCGCCGAGCGTGGTCTGCAGCGCCTGAAACATCGAACTGATTTCAACGCCGAGTATGCGCGCCTTGTCGCGATCGATGTCGAGATAGATCGAGGGATTTGTCGCAGAATAGGTCGAGAATACGCGCGACAGCTGCGGATTCTGATTCGCTGCGATCACGAGACCACGTGTGACTTGCGCGAGATTTTGTGGCGGGCCGCCCTGCACGTCCTGAACCACGAATGAAAATCCGCCACCCGTGCCAAGCCCGATGATCGGCGGCGGCTGCAGAGCAACAGCGGTTCCGCCGGGCAGCTGACGAAACTGACCGGACAGCCGCGAGATGATTGCATCCGCACTTTCATCCTGGCCTCTTCGCTCGTCAAAGCCCTTTAACGTGACAACCAGGAAGCCGGCATTCGCCTGGGAAAAATTGTCGATGAAATTCAGCCCGATGATCGAATTTACGTCCGCAACTGCAGGCTCCTTTTGCAGAATTGTCTCCACCTGGCGAACCACGTCGGACGTGCGCCCGATTGACGCGCCGTCCGGCAGCTGCACCACGACAAAGAAGGCGCCCTGATCGTCAGATGGAAGGAAGCCGGTCGGCGTTACTCGCGACAGTAACCCGACGCCAACGAAGGCGGCCGCGACGATGGCGATGCCGGTGATCGAAATGCGAACCAGCCGCGCAACTATATAGCCGTAATGATCGCGGACGCGGTCGATGAAACGCATCATGACACCGATGACGCCCCGCTTCGGGCCATGCGCGGGTTTGAGCAAAATGGCACAGAGCGCGGGCGACAGCGTGAGCGCGTTGACGGCGGAAAGAAACATGGCAACCGCAACCGTCACCGCGAATTGACGGAAGAGCTCTCCGGAAATGCCCGAGATAAAGCCCACCGGCACGAATACCGCCAGCAGGACCAGCGTTATCGCGATGATGGGTGCAAAGATGCTCTTCATCGCCAGCTTGGTCGCGTCGGCCGGCGAAAGCTCGGGATGCTCCTCCATGACGTGCTCGACCGCCTCAACCACAACTATGGCATCGTCGACCACGATGCCGATCGCGAGAATCATCGCAAGCAGCGATACCGTGTTGGCCGAATATCCGATCGCATTCAGGACGATGAAGGTCCCGATCAGACTGACGGGCACAGCAATCATCGGAATGAGTGTGGCGCGGACATTTCCGAGGAAGATGAAGACGACGAGCAGCACGAGGATCGCCGCCTCCACCAGAGTATGTTTGACGGACGCAATCGTTGCCGTGACGAATGTTGTCGGGTCGTACGTAATTTTCCAGGCCACATCCTCAGGAAACGACTTTGCATTGTCGTTCATCAGTTTCTTGAGTGCTTCGATGGTCGTCAGCGCATTGGCGCCCGGCGACTGATAGATTCCGATCAGGCTTGAGGGCGAGCCGTTGAGGCGGGTTGCACGATCGAGATTGGCCGCCCCCAATTGCAGTCGGGCGATCGAACCTAGGCGCAGAATCGACCCGTCGGAATTGGTGCGGATGACGATGTTTTCAAAGTCCTGGACCGAACTGAGCCGGCCCTTGGTCTGGATATTCAGCTGCAGCTGCTGATCGTCCGAGATCGGCCGCGCCCCGATGCGTCCGACCGCAGCCTGCACGTTTTGCGACTGGATCGCGGCGATGATGTCGCTGGTCGTTATTCCAAGCCCGGTCAGCTGGTCGGTCTTGATCCACACGCGCATGGAATAATCCTGCGGCCCGAACAAGGTGGCATCCCCGACGCCCGGCGTGCTCTTGATCTGGTCGAGCAGGTTGATGGTGACGTAATTCGACAGGAAAAGCTCGTCGCGCGTATTCTTCGGCGACGAGAGAGCGATCACTCCGAGCAGCGCTGACGACCTCTTTTGCACGCGTACGCCGGCCCGCCTGACCTCGTCCGGCATCTTCGAAAGTGATACCTGGACCCGATTGTTGACATTGACTGTGTTGATGTCCGGGTTGGTGCCAAGTTCGAACGAAACAAGCAGGGAATAGCTGCCGTCGTTGCCGGAAATGCTTTTCATGTAGATCATCTTGTCGACGCCGATGACCTGCGACTCGATCACCTGCGCAACGGTGGTATCGACGACTTCAGATGATGCGCCGGGATAGCTTGCGGACACCGAAACTTGCGGTGGAACAATGTCCGGGAACTGCGCGACCGGGATAGCGAGGAGCGAGATCACGCCGGCGATCGCCGTTACGAGCGCTATAACGACGGCGAGTCGCGGCCGATCGACAAAAATCGAGGAAAACATTGCCTAGCCGCCGATCGGCTTTTCAGCCGGTACAGCCATCACGGCCAGCCCTGGCCGCAGACCCTGCATGCCGCTCGTGACGACAAGCTCGCCCCCGGACAGCCCTTCAGTCACAACGATCGATCCGCCCACCGTCTGCCCTACTTTCACGCGTCGGATCGCCGCTTTGCCGTCTTCGACAATGAAGACGTAAATTCCCTGCTGGTCCGCAATCAACGCGGCCTGCGGCACAACGATACGTTCCTCGGGTTTGTCACCTTCCACGCTGACCTGAACAAGCTGCCCGTCGACAAGTCTCCCGTCGGGATTTGGCAGCGTGGCGCGCACCGCAACGGTATCGGTAGCCTGATCGACCTTCACGTCGACGAAATCGATCTTGCCGGCGTGCGGATAGACCGGCCCGTTCGACATCTGGACAATGACCCTTGATTTGTTGATCGCCGCCTGGCCATCGCGACCCGGAGGAAAAATACGAACGAACTCGCGCTGGCTGACCGGGAACGAGACGTACATGGGATTCGAGCTGACGATCGTCGTCAGCACACCAGAATCAGGCCCGACCACATTTCCGCGTGTGACAGCGGTCCGGCCGATCCGGCCGTCAATGGGCGAGTTGACGTCGGTATAAGCGAGGTTGATCTCTGCAGTCCTTAAAGCAGCTTCCGCCGCGGCCACGTCTCCCTGCGCCGCCTTTTCGGCGGCGACGCGGTCGTCCCGGTTTGCGACGGATCCCGAGCTCGAACGAAGGAGCTCTTCGGCTCGCTGGCGCTGGATCGAGGCGTTCTCGAGCTGTGCCTGCGCGCGCAGCAGCGTAGCCTTGGCCTGTTCCACCGCCGCTTCGAACGGACCCTTTTCGATGCGATACAGGGGGGCGCCGGTTTTGACACGGTCCCCGTCCTGAAAAAGCACCGCTTCAAGAAAGCCGGTTACGCGTGCGCGAATGTCCACACGTTCGACAGCCTGGATGCGTCCAACGAACTGAACGGATTCGGTGACGGGACGTTTCTCTGCGGGGATCACGCTCACCGTGGGGCCGGCTGGCTGCTGGGCCTGGGCGCCGACCAGTGCCGTCAGAGCGATTGCGAAGACCCCTGCGGTGGCGCGCAACATTTGCATGATGGATGACCGGATTTTTGCGCTTGAGCGGCGCCGATGATTGAACGTTTTGGCCGTGCGCAGTTGCCAAGACCTCCGGGTCGCTTGAAACGTTTCTTGCGAGCTACTTCTGGCCCCAGCTCAATGAGATGCCGATGTCGCCCGGTTTTCCGTCGGGCCAATCGACAATCTGAAATTTTAACCGATAGCCTTTTGCCTGCAGATACTGTTTCCAGAACTCAAACAGTTCCTTCGGCAATCCGGTCAGCGTTTTTTCCCAGCCGGCCTCTTGTTGATTGATGGCGCGGCCATGGTCCGTGAAAAGTGAATTCGGAAACCGGCCGACCTCTATTTCCGTCTGGCCATTGTTGACCGCCCGATTGATGATCGCGGCCGCACGCTTGAGGCGCTCTTCGTCGGAGACCCCCGACGGCCCTTTCAACTTATCGAGTAACGCCTTCTTTTCGGCATCGATGGCGGCCTGCTTGCGCACGTACTCGGAGGCCTTTGCGGCTTCGGCTTCGGCCATTTTCTTGTTGCAATCCGTTGCGCTCGGCAGGATGTCATCGACATTCACGCTCATGGCCTACTCTCCAGATACCGGTGCAGTTTTTCATCCAGCGGCTTGCACCGAACCGATTGAATTCACCAAAGGACCTAAAAGTAGCCTTCAATACCCCCATCTTACCTCGCTTGTAGGAAATCGCGCCCGCATTGTTTTTGACCTAAGTCAAGGAGGCCCCCTGATTCATGAGCCTGAATCGTATTGTATTTAAGCACTTAGGATGAGAGAACCACGTTCATGAGCAAGGATAACGATAAAGGCAAGCGCGCCAACGATGGTCCGGAGCGCATGAAGCGCAAGGACTACGAAGCTGACCTGCGCAAGCTTCAGGTCAAATTGTGTCACTTGCAGGAATGGGTCAAACAAAAGGGTTTGCGGGTCGTCATCGTATTCGAAGGCCGCGACACGGCTGGTAAAGGCGGGACGATCAAGGCTCTTACCGAACGTCTGAGTCCACGCGTTTTCCGGATTGTTGCCCTTCCGACGCCGACCGAGCGGCAGAAGACTCAAATGTTTATCCAGCGATACATCGAGCAATTCCCGGCGGCAGGCGAAGTCGTGATCTTCGATCGCAGCTGGTACAATCGTGCCGGTGTCGAGCACGTCATGGGCTTTGTGAGCAAGGAAGGACATCGGCGCTTTCTGGAGCTCGCGCCCCAAGTCGAGAAACACATCATCGAGACCGGCATCATCTTGATAAAACTCTGGCTGGAAGTGGGTAAAGCGGAGCAGGAGCGACGATTTCAGGCGCGGATCGAGGACCCATTGCGGCAATGGAAACTGAGCCCGATGGACATCGAGTCGTACACGCGTTGGGACGACTACTCCAGGGCGCGCGATATGATGCTTGAAACAACAGATACCAAGGACACACCATGGCACATTATACGGTCTGATGATAAGCGGCGCGCGCGGCTCAATTGCATCTCGCATATTCTTTCGGCGATCCCCCACAAAAAGATCAAAACCAAAAAGGTCAAGCTGCCCAAGCGACCCAACAAAAATAAATACGACGACCAGCGAGGGTTAAAAGGACGCAATTTCGTCCGCGAGATATACTAATCATTCCCAGATCGACGTCAGAAGAATCCATCATAGCTTCTTTTCTTCTGACCTTCTGGGGCCTAACGTCGAGGCGCTCCACTCGCTGACGGAGGGGAGACCGATAGGAGTGTGATCATGGCTGACTCAGCTCACCCGGCTGCGACTCACCACATGCCATCGTTTATTACTGCTCCGGGCGAAACGGACGTGCTCATGGTTGTCATGGCCGTGATTCTGGCGCTCTCCGTTTTGGGCTTCGGAATTTTCTTCCTTCGCTTGCATACCCTGCCCGAGCGGATGGCCCACAAGGCACACAAGATCCAGTTTGAAATCGTCGCGGTGCTGGGACTCATCGCTCTGTTCACGCACATGCACATCTTCTGGGTAGCCGGTTTGCTGTTGGCGCTGATCGACTTCCCCGATTTCGGCAACTCGCTCAGCCGGATCGCTGGATCGGCGGAGAAAATGGCTGGCTTTAACCCCGGCGAGGGTGCAGTCGAGCTGCCGGAGGAGATGATCGCCCACGGACACGAGGTCGCTGTAACAACATCCGATACGGACTATGGAGCCAGGCAAGGCGACGGTGCGACGACACCGGTACCCAAGCCTGTTTCGGCAAGGCGGAAGGAGCTTGGCCATGCTTGAGCTCATGCTTTGCTCCATGCTGACCATCCTTCCGGACTATCTTTATCGCCGCTATGTCCAGGGAAAGCGAATTGGCAAGGAAATAACCTTTTACTCCGTGTGGTTCGAACTCAGATGGGGCATCACGGCGTGCCTGATTCTCACCGTGAGCCTGATCACGGTGATTTTTTACAATCACCCGTCCACTAGCAACGTGACGCTGTTCTTCAGAACGGTCCCGATCCTTCCCGAAACCAATGGACGCGTGGCAGAAATTTTCGTCGGCAACAGTGGTCCAATTGCGAAAGGCGATCCGATCTTCAGGCTCGACAGCTCGAAGCAGGAGGCGGCCGTCGAGACCGCGCGTCGCAAGATGGCGGAGATCGATGCCCAAATGGCCGTGGCTCGTGTGGATATCGTAAAGGCTGAAGGGCAGGTCAAAGAGGCCCAGAGCAATCACCAACAAACGATGGACGAACTGGAAGCCAAGCAAGAGCTGTACCGGCGTAACCCGGGCAACGTGCCTTTCCGCGAGATCGAACGGCTCCAGGAACGCGCGAAGGGCCAACTGGGCACAATCGATGCCGCCGCCGCTGCAAAACAGAGCGTCGAGGAGAAGATCTCGACCCTGCTTCCGGCTGAAAAGGCCAGCGCAGAGGCGGCCCTGCAACAGGCGCAGGTGGATCTGGACAAAACCTTTGTCCGTGCCGGGGTCGACGGCCGGGTCGAACAGTTCTTCCTGCGCGTCGGCGACATCGTCAATCCGTTGATGCGCCCGGCCGGAATCCTTATCCCGCGAGGCGCCGGCCAGCGAAGCCTGCAGGCAGGCTTTGGGCAGATTGAAGCACAGATCATGAAGCCCGGAATGATCGCTGAAGTCACCTGCGTATCGAAGCCCTTCACCGTTATCCCAATGGTAGTCACGGCCGTTCAGGATTACATCGCCGCAGGCCAGTATCGGGGCGGGGAGCAACTGATCGACCCGCAGCAAGTGGCGCGGCCAGGCACTTTGCTTGTCTTCCTCGAGCCTCTCTACAACGGCGGGCTCGACGACGTCACACCGGGCAGCAGCTGCATCGCCAATGCCTATTCGAACAACCACGACATCATCGCCGCAAAAGAGACCGGCATGCTGCGCGGAGCCGCGCTTCACGCCGTGGATGCCCTCGGGCTTGTGCATGCGCTCATCCTTCGGCTGCAGGCGCTGGTGCTTCCCTTCAAAACCTTGGTGTTCAGCGGGCACTGACGTGCGTATAGGCGGAGCGACCTGCAAACGGGCAATCGTCGGTTGCGCGGCCGGATTGATGTTCGTTCTGCCTGGGCATGCGACGGAAATAGACGGAGCCTGGGCCGACAGGTGCCAAAAATTTTCGTGTCGTTTGGCTCAACGACAGGCGTCCTGACGAAATCAACGTTGGCCATTAGCATCCCTTCCAAACTGCCGCGAGATGTTTGTCAGGCTACAATTCCTTCCAGCACCCAAAAGGTGGACCTTGGTCCACCCTTCTAAAAAATGACACGCATTCAAGTCCGGTGTGCGGCGCAACATGGCTTGAGGACAAAAAGTCGCGGATGATCTGTACCTTTTTGAAACATGGCCACCTGGAAGTACGCCGGGTCGGAGGCGGTAAAAGTTGGTACGTCGCACGGGGAAGGCTACGATGGTTTAGTCCTGCGGGTGGGGAGCGCCCATGACAACAACGCCTGATCGCCGTTCCGATTTTCGAGCGGAGCAACTGGTGCTCTTCGGGGTGGCGGCTATCGTGCTTTTGGTATTCGTCTGGACCCACATCGATTAACGCAACGCACTGCGCATATACGAGAGCAAAATCTCCGCTTTGGATGACAAGCGGACAGCGTTAGCCCTCTACCAGACCCTCACTCCCGAACAAAAACGGCGGATGGCTGCGCTTGCGGTCGTTGTCCTGCATGAAATGAGTGATGCGCTGGAACAGCGTCGTATGCAATTTGAAGATGACGATGAGTGGATGGTAATAATCCGATAATTGTCGGCTTGACCGCCTCCGGACCGAAGGACAAACTTCGGTCCACAAGCGGCGTCTGGGCCTATTGTTTGTGTGGAGTTTCGGGAAGGTGAGGTTTTGCAATGGCTGACACCACTAAACTCTCGGTTGGCAAAGCGCTCGAAAAGCTGCGCGGCACTGATGAGCCCAAATCCAAGATGACGCGGCTCGATGAGAAAATTGACGCACTCGACGAAGAAACGCGACGCTTGAGAGCAATGAGACGCAGCCTAGGGCCAGGCAAAAAAGGCGAGCCCACCAAGCGCGATTGAGAAGTATCCGGTTTGGCTCAAAACAGACATGTGCAGTGCAACTACGGATGTCCGCTTTAATCCAATAGCGGACATCGCCCGATCGCTCGACCACCTCGTCGGCGCGCTACGCAATCATTGAGCGGCGACCCGAGGGAGCCGCACGGTGTCGAGGTAACGAACATACAGTGGACCAAGGTCCCCTATACGGATCGGGTCAGTGGAGTCATGTGTTGTGCAAAGCCGCCGGAC
>Ga0126380_10000520_pt1 | contig 13002 bp, 7 predicted proteins | sample PanSoiMetPlot_26_FD_92544 | JGI IMG/M metagenome (GOLD analysis project Ga0126380, IMG submission 92544) | Tropical forest soil microbial communities from Panama - MetaG Plot_26 | ecosystem: Environmental > Terrestrial > Soil > Tropical forest > Bulk soil | place: Panama | collected 2016-02-17
CGGACATTCCTGTGACTGCCGGGACACCGCCCGCTTTTCTGGTGCAGGCTGAGGATGACGGTGTGCACGTAGAAAATGCTGTCGCGTACTTTATGGCGCTGAAGAAAGCAGGCGTGCCCGGGGAGTTGCACCTCTATGCGCAAGGCGGCCATGGATACGGTCTGCGCCCGACGGACAAGCCTGTAACTGGATGGCCCAGGCTGGCCGCGCGCTGGTTGCAAACGATCGGAGTGTTACAAGGTGGAGTGGAATAAAGAAGTCCCTAGCGTGTGTAGGTATGGTCGCTTCTGATGAGACAGGCAAGATTAGTGGCTCGCAGACGAGCCTGATCGCCTTCGGATTCGTCTGGATTGTCGGGATCGTGCTTTCGTTACTTACCCTTAGATTGGCGATTTCAGGCAGGCTATGGGATCTAGGCTTCCCTACTTGGTTGATCACATTGAGTGTGCTGGTCGGCGTCTGGCAGTGGATATGGATTGCGCCGATCCTCACATACGCTCGGCGTAACTATCGAACCACTTTGTACAACGGCCTTCTGCGCGGAGGAATCTCCTTTTCGGCATCGCAGCTGGCAATAGCCGCCGTATTGTACTTCATGTTTCGCAAAGTCAGCTTACAGTAGCCAGCTCATTGCGGCCTTTGGAACCCGCTGCGGTACCCAAAATGAAAGAACCGGAACTCCGTCCGCTTCCGAACATCTCCTCATCTTTCCGAACGCAGCTAATTTTTCCCCGATCTCTAAGTCACTGAATCAACAACTGACGTTCCGGGCACGGAACTTGCTCTGAATTCCAGGCGTATCACCAGCAATTCAGGAGTCGTTGATGGCATTGCTCCACGCAATTTCGGAAGAGATTCGCTACGCCCTGCGCCTGCTTATGCGCAATCCCGGGTTCACGGCTGTTGCCACGCTGTCACTCGCCCTTGGCATCGGCGCTAACAGTGCCATCTTCAGTATGGCTGACGCACTGCTCCTGCGTCCGCTGGCGATCTACCGGCCCAATTCGGTGGTAACGGTCAGCACTGATCCGGCAACGGCTTCGGGCGGAATTGGTGGCGTCTCCTATCCGGATTATCGCGACTTGCGCGACAAATCGCAGTCTTTCGACGGCCTTGTCGCGATGAACCTCTCACCAGTGAGCGTGGCGAAGTCGGCCAAGGATAGTGCTCGCTTGCGTGGTGCTTTCCTGGTCAGCGGCAACTTGTTCCAGGTGCTTGGAGTAGAGCCCGCACTGGGCCGCGGTTTTCTTCCTGAGGAGGACGCAGCTTCGGGCAGAAATCCTGTTGCGGTGCTCGCCTATGACTTCTGGCGGAGTGAGTTCGCCGCCGATCCTTCGGTTCTCGGGCGGATGATACGAATCAATGGTATTGACTTCACAGTCGTCGGCGTTACTCCCAAGAGTTTTACCGGAGTCGATCAATATGTGCGGCCTCATCTGTACTTGCCCGCGGTGATGTGGCAACGATTGAGCGCCAGCGCTGAGAATCCCATCGAGGACCGCAAGAATCACCAATTCAACGTGAAGGGGCGCCTGAAAGATGGAGTCACGCGTGAGCAGGCAGAGGCCGAGCTGGCGACGATTTGGAAGGGAATGGACCAGCTACACTCGGTCGAGGACCGGCAGCGTATTGTGCGAGTTCGCACCGAGCTCCAGGCTCGTGTGGTTCAGGATCCTCCCGATGCCTATCTCATCACGCTCTTGATGGCGCTGGTCGGCGTAGTGCTGATCATCGCTTGTGCGAATGTGGCGAACCTGCTCCTTGGCCGCGCTCGCGGACGCAGCCGGGAAATCGCGATTCGACTAGCGTTAGGAGTGTCGCGTGCGCGACTGATTCGCCAACTACTCACGGAGAGCATGTTGCTCGCCCTTCTTGGCGCTGTTGTTGGATTAGGCTTCGCGTACGGAGGCATAAGTTTCCTGCAGACGATCCATATCCCGACGGATCTGCCGATCATGATCGTGCCGGAACTTGATGGCCGTGTACTCGGCTTTAGCTTCGCCTGTGCCATCATTAGCGCCCTTGTCTTCGGCTTAGCTCCCGCGTTGCAGAGCTCAAAACCGGACTTGGTTCCCGCACTGAAGAGTGCCGAATCGGGAGAGTCTGCTCCGCGCCGGCTCACTGGACGCAACCTCCTGGTCATTGGTCAGGTCGCGATGTCAATGATTCTCTTGATTGCCACGGGCATGTTGATGGATGGATTTCGCAAGGCCCTCATGGTCAATCCGGGCTTCCGCATCGATCACATCCTCACGATGGAGTTTGACACCTCCCTCGTGCGCTACACGGAGGCGAAGAGTCACGATTTTTACCGCGAACTCGTGGATAAGGCACGAGCCTTGCCCGGTGTGCGCGCACTCACGCTCGCCAGCGTGGTTCCTCTCTCACCCTCCCAAGACGGCAGGAATGTAGTTCCGGAAGGATACGAGTTCCCTAAGGGACAAGCGACAGTGTCACTCCTGGCCAGCGTGGTGGATGAGAACTATTTCGACGTGATGCAAACGTCACTGGTGCGCGGACGAGCGTTCACGGCGAACGATAAAGAAGGCGCTCCACTGGTGGTTATCGTCAACGAGCAGTTTGCGAAAACCTACTGGCCCGGGCAAGACGCGATCGGGAAACGTCTTCGCATCAATACAAAGAAAGACGAGTGGTTGCAGGTTGTGGGAGTTGCCAAGACGGGAAAATACACTTACACGGGTGAGCCGCCGCTCGCATTTATCTATCTGCCATTCGCGCAGAATCCCCGCCAGGATATGTACGTGCTCGCCAATACCTTTGGAGATCCGGCAGCATTGGCAGCACCGCTGCGCGACCTCGTGCAAACGCTCGATGCTGATATTCCTATCTTCAACGTGCGCACGATGCAGGACTTCTACCAAGTTCGTGCAATATCCGTTATGCGCATGATCGTCGAAATCGTGGGAACGATGGGCGCCGTTGGACTGGCGCTGGCGCTGATCGGGCTGTATGGACTCATTGCGTATTCGGTTGCACGACGCACGCGGGAAATTGGGATTCGCATGGCGATTGGCGCTGCGCGCTCTGATGTGCTGAAAATGGTTCTGCGCCAAGGGTTCAAGCTATCGGTAGCGGGAATCTGCATCGGTGGATTAATCAGCGTGGCAGTGTCACGGGCCTTGACCGCTGGACTGATAGGTCTCGGCCATCCAAATTCAGCGACTTACATCCTTGTGCCGCTGGTGCTGTTTCTGGTCACGATGGTTTCCTGCTATTTGCCGGCACTCCGTGCATCCCGCACAGATCCGATGGTGGCGCTGAGATACGAGTGAGGCGTACGGGAAGTCCAGCTCTCCTGAGTGTCGTGTTCGCGAGCTGTGCGGGAGTTCTTGCTGCTCAAAATCAGGCAGCTCCGACTTCCCTCGAACAACTGAGAGCGACTGCGCGGAACAACATCATCACGCTTCCCGTGGAGCTTGGCAGGCTGTCCTCTCAAGCGTTCGTGCTCGACTCCGGAGCATCGTCTGTTATTTTGAACGAGCGCATCGTTCGAGAACACGGGCTTTCGATGGGAAAAGCGCAGGCTGCCAGCGGCGCAGGCAGTGACTCTTGCCGAGTGCACTTATTTCCTGAATCGGGTGTATCTGTTGCCGGTGTCCATCTACAAACTCAAACAGTTATAGCTCCCCTCCAACATCTGGAAACGTTCCTAAGCACTGAGATTAATGGAGTTGCCGGGGGCGAGTTATTTCTAAATCATGCGATTGCCATGAACTTCAAAGAACGCAAAGCTTCGGTGCTTCTCGAAACCGTGCGCGGGAACGCAGCCGATACGGTGATTCCACTCCAATTCCGCGGCAATCTCTGTTGCATTCTCGAAGCTGAAATCCGAATTGGGAATGTCCAGGCTCGTGGCAGCTTTCTAGTTGATACCGGAGCGCTAGCGTTTGAAGTCGTTCTGAGCAGATCGCTAGCACAGCGCGCCGGACTTCTTCCGGAGGCTATCTCTGAGGCGATTCGCTTACCTACATTCTGTGCAGAGAGTTCTCTGGTTCTAATCAGCCAGAACGCTCAAGTTCTCTTGACGCGCAAGAATCCAACTCCATTCACGATCAGCGACGTTGTGGTCTTTGCTGCTCTTGATCATGAAGGAAGCCTGGCAGGAAGAGATTTTGACGGGGTAATCGGCAGCGAGATGCTTCGCAAGCTGGGGCGAGTCGTAATCTTCGATGCTCCGCATCGTCGCCTGGTACTTCGCACTACCAACTAATACGCGCGCGCGCCTGGGAGAGGCGTGCGCTTGCAATTCACGGTAATCTACGCGAGCCCTAATTGATGTCGAACTGCTCCTGATGCAGCACTGGATCGCTCTTTACGATGATCGTTTTGCCGGCTAGCTCCTCCATCTCCTGGAGCCAGCGAGCGTTATTCGCTTTGAGAGCCTTTACCACTTCGGGATTCACGCGGAGCATTACGTCGTGCCGGTCCATCTGCCGCGCCATCTTTCGCATCTCGACGTAAATCTCGTTGCAGACCGTCTGCACGCTCTTGATCATGCCGGTGCCAGTGCAATAGGTGCATGCGGTTGAGAGAGTGCGCTCCAGCGATTGCTTGACTCGTTTGCGTGTAATCGCGACCAGTCCGAAGTCATTGAACTGCAGAACCTTGGAAGGTGCGCGATCGCTCTTCAGCGCCTCCTCCAGAGCCTGCATGACTTTCTGGCGGTTCTTGCGCTCGTCCATGTCGATGAAGTCAATCACGATGATGCCGCCGAGATCGCGCAACCGTATCTGGCGCACAATCTCTTTGATGGCATCGATGTTCGTTTTCACGATGGTGTCTTCGAGACGCCCAGTCTTCCCGACGTACTTTCCCGTATTGATATCGATGGCTACCAGCGCTTCAGTTTGATTGATCACGATGTATCCGCCGCTCTTCAGCCAGACTTTCGATTTGAGGGCGTTGTTGATCTCGTCCTGAATGCCGAATTGTTCGAATAGCGGCGTGTCCTTGGTGTAGAGCTTTGCGCGACGAACCATCGTCGGCTGGAAGCGGCCGAGGAAGCGTACGATGCGCTCGTACTCCTGCTCGCTGTCTACCCAGATGCTGGTGAAGTTACTGGTGACCTGATCGCGCAGAATCCGTTCGACCAGATTGAGATCGTGATAGATCAGTGCTGGAGCCTTGCCGCTCTCCGATCGCGACTTGATATCGGTCCACAGATTGATCAGGAAGCGAAGATCGGAACGCAGGTCTTCCTCGCTCGCGCCGGAGGCGGCTGTGCGAACGATGAAACCGCCGTGAGCATTTCCTTTTTCACTGATAAGAATGCGTTTCAGTCGCTGGCGCTCTTCGTCTGATCCGATCTTCCGGGAGACGCCAACGTGGTTCACCGTGGGCATGTATACGAGATAGCGTCCGGGAAGAGCGATGTGACTGGTGATGCGGGCGCCCTTCTTCGCCATTGGCTCTTTCGCGATCTGAACCAGAATCTCCTGGCCTTCTTTCAGCAGATCGCTGATCGTCGGCTGTGACTCGCGCTGAATATTGCGGCGTCCACGCATCGGACGGCCACGGCGGCCGCGACGGAAGCGATCCTGCTGACTTCGCTCCGGGCGCTCAACTCGCTGCTGGAATGCGGCTGTATTCGCCGGAGCTCTGAGTTCCGCTCGTGCTTCTTCAGGTACTTCCTCGGAGCTCTGATCTTCAGCAAAGGACTCGTCTGCGTCCTGGTAGTTCACATCTTCGAGGTCCGCAGCCTCCAACTGTTCAGAATGATCGTGCAATTCCTCTTCGGAAGCGAAGCTCGCGACTTCTTCTCCTGCAGGATGATCTTCGGCATCTGGCAGCTCGCCGTCGTTCAGGCCCAGGCGCTGATTTACGTGAGCTTCGCGGACAGCTTCAACGAGTTGCTCCGCGTTCTCCGCGTCCAGTGTCTCCTCTTCGAGTTCTTCGTAGATGTCTTCGTCCGGGTGCTCGCCGAAGGGCGTGGGATCACTTTCTTCTTCGTCGATTACCTCTTCTTCGAGGACGCCTGCGCCAAATTCATGCGCGACGGGAGTGTTTTCCTCGCTTGATTTAGCTTCGATCCCAGCATCTGCGTGGTGCGCCTCGCCGCCCTCTTCGGCTTTATGCTCGACCAGTGAAGCGGAATGCTCTTGAGACTCGAAGTTGCTAAGTACATGCTCGACTCGCTCCTCAACGCCGCTGTGCTCGGCAGAAGAGTACGAGACGTTTGGCTCAGCGTCGTCCCGACGTGAAATTTCCGGTTTCTCCGGCTCGGTAGTCGTCACTGAAGCTGTTTCGATTTCAGGTGCTGGCTGCGAGGCGGGCGCTGCTAGTTCCTCTTTGCCGCGATACTTCGCAAGCGATTCGCCCGGCAAAGCGAACACAGGAGGCCCCGACGAAACCGGTTCGGGTGTGGATGGTTCGCGTTCGAACCTGCGTGGGCGCTCCCAGCGAGACTGGCTCCTACCGTAAGAGCGTTCCCGGCCTGAATATGATCCCCGAGAACTCGCCTCTCGTGACCCGTCGGGCTCCGAATCCCGATTGCGGTACTTGGAAATGGATTCACCCGGAAGGACTTCTAACGATGCCGCACTCTCGGTCGACCGTGGCACGAAGCTTTTCTCGACTGGGGCTTCGCCTACAGGTGCAGTTTCCTCTTTCGCATCCTCCTGCTGATCTGCGGGGGAATTTAAAGTCTGTTGGTGTTTTTCTTCCTCTGCTGCTTCCGCCGGTCGATACTTGGACAGTGATTCTCCGGGAAGGACGATGGCTTCGTGCTCATTACCGTCTGCTGGCGCCGCGGTCTCATCACTCGAGGAACTTGTCTCGGCCGAAGCTGGATGCGAATCGTTCTCCTGGAATCGTCCACGACGGCGTCCGCGACGTCCACGCCAGCGGCGAGGACCGCGATCGAATTGTGCAGACTCTCCTTGTGCCTGATCGGTTCCAGAGGACTGTCGCTCTCCCGCCTCAGTTTCACCTGCCTCGAGAGGCTGTACTGCCTGTGTCTGAAATCGGGATGACTCAGGCTGCGCTTCCGAATGCGCGCGATTTACGACTTGCTCAAATTCTTCCTGATCTTCCTGCTCTTCCAGAAAGTCGGTGACGTACAGGAAGGCATCGCGCTCGAGTCCGATGTCGACGAATGCGGATTGCATTCCCGGAAGAACGCGTGTCACCCTGCCTTTGTAGATCGAACCCGCGAGCGTGTACTCGTTTTCACGCTCAAAGTAGATTTCTGAAAGTTGCTCGTCTTCCACCACCGCAACTTTGGTCTCGTGCGGGGTGGTTGAAATGAATAGCTCTTTGGCCATGCTTGCTCCAATAGGGCAAGCGAGCAACAAGCTACGAGGTCAAAAGACCTCGGCGGGGAGGAGTATGAGCGCTGCGATGCATTGAGAGTCTTGATGGAACAACGAGGTAGGCGCGGGATTCGAAGTCCTGCGGACTGTCGCTTCTTCGAATTCTGAAACCTATCGCGATCATGCTCGCGGCCTGGCTGGAGGACTTGTGGCCACTGTACCGAATCGCAACTTGCGAACTCCGGCCGGGCCGTTAACCTGTCCTACAGCGGGTGAAACTCTGGATCCTCTCCGGCTCGTCTCTCGATTGCCGGTGCCCTCAACTTCGTGGAGGGCTGAACGTAATATCGTTGGCGTCCCGCTGGACGCTAACCCCGGGCGCTGCCGTCCGGGTAAAACATGAAACTTGGTAGTCCGCAGCAGCGGACGTTTGTCCGGGCTTGCCCGGACGTCTTGAACTGCGTTTTGCCTATCCGTCTAGTTCACGAATCTACGCATTCGGATGTTATTCACGATGCCCAGGGACAAAAACATGAACAAGACTGACGATCCACCATAGCTCATCAACGGTAATGGGATGCCCGTAACCGGCATGAAGCCAACCACCATGCCCACATTGACGAGGATATGAAAGACCAGAACCGCTACTACTCCCATAATTATCAGAGTTCCGGCCCGGTCTGGTGCGGTTTGTGCGTTTTGAATCAAACGCATCAACACGATGAAGTATAGCAGCAGGACGATCAAACATCCTACAAAGCCGTGCTCCTCGGCATAGGCAGCCAAGATGAAGTCAGTGTAGGGGATGGGAATGAACGCACCTTGGGTTTGACTACCTTTAAGAGCTCCTTTGCCGGTCAGGCCTCCCGACCCTACTGCTATGAGTGACTGCTGAATCTGATATCCCGAGCCGCGTGGATCGGCCTCGGGTTCGCTGAAGCTAGTCAAACGTGCCTTCTGGTAGGGCTTCAGACCCCAGCGCCAGACTGGGTAGATCATCACAGTGCCGAGAAGCAGGATTCCCACGGCGTGTTTGACCTTAATGCCACCCAAGAACAGAGCACAAATCAGGATAGGCACATAAGTAAGAGCCGTCCCAAGGTCAGGCTGTTTCAGCACTAGCGCCATCGGAATTCCGACGATCAGGAACGACTTCACGATGTCGCGAAGAGTGACATCTCTCCCCGCCAAATCCGAAAAGAATTTTGCCAGTGCAAGGATCAGCACGATCTTGATCCATTCCGAGGGCTGGAAGTGCTGACCTCCGGGCAGCTTGATCCACCGCTTGGCGCCGAGTACACGCGTTCCGAAGAGCGCGACAGCGATCAACGCCACAATCGAAGCCCCGTAAAACCAGTGAACGTTCTCGAGCAGGGCCTGGTAATTCATCATGCTGACGAGAAACATCAGGACAAGCCCGGAGATGATCCAGTAAATCTGCTTCTGCTGGAATCCGATGAACTTGGTCTGTCGGGTGGCGCTGTAGATTTCGAGGACGCCGATGCCGCAGATGATCAGCACGAAACCGAGCAGCACCCAGTCAAAATCGCGAAATGAGATGAAGCGCCGCATCAGTGCACTCGGGCGCTGGCCGCGGCAGCCGGTGGGTAGGTTGCAAGAAGCGTTTTCGAATCGAAGGGTTCGAAGTGAGCATCATCTTCCGCAATCGCCAGGGTGCCGGCAGCCATGCGGTCGGAAACACCGTCTTCGGCTTTCCCATCGCTCCAGATGCCGCTGAGCTCGATCGGACGTCCGTCCTTATCGACTGCGGCATAGTTATTGTCGTTACGCACACGGCGCTGCTTCTCGACGAACGTTTTGATGATCGGCGCGCAGAGTCGTGCCGCAAGCCTCCCGTGCTCACCGCCCTCGAAGAAAACCGCGACGACGATGTCAGGATTGCGGCGTGGAGTTAGTCCAACGAACCAGCCGTTCTGCCTGAACTGATCACCCTTGGCTCCCGCAGCTTTTCTCTTGTTCAAGCTTACAATCTGAGCACTACCGGTCTTTCCGGCAAAGTCGATGCCCTGCAGGTGAGCGCTGGGCGCGGAGCCGCCCGGGTTGACCACCTCAGCCATTGCATCAGTGATCGTGAGCCAGTCCTGCTGGAGAATAGGAACTCGCTGCACTTCCTTGTCTTTCTTTGCCACTTCCGCGTAATGAGGAGGAAGGTCCTCAGGAAAAGCCACGTGAGGTTGAACTAGCCGTCCGCCACTGGCGATTCCGCCAATGGCACGTGCGAGTTGAACTGGAGTGGTGGCAACGGCACCTTGTCCGATGCCAACTGAAATCGTTTCGCCGGCGAACCACTTCTGCTTGAAGAGCCTTGCCTTCCACTCTTCGGACGGCATCACGCCAGCAACTTCCTGCGGAAGGTCGATTCCAGTCTTCTTCCCGAAACCGAATGCCTGAGCATATTTCGCAATGCGATCGATGCCGAGCTTCTCTGCCAGGGTGTAGAAGAACACATCACACGACTGATAGATCGCTTTCGGCAATTCCACGTAGCCGTGCCCACTCGTCACCCAACAACCAAATCGATGTCCGTAAAAGACCGCACTGCCGCCGCAATGCACCTTCATTGTTTGGGCAATGTTTTCCTGCGTGCCTGCGACTGACATGATGATCTTGAACACCGACCCGGGCGCCAGCTGAGCCTGAATCGCCTTGTTCAAAAGCGGCTTGGCGGGATCCGAGATCAGCGCATTCCATTCTTTGTTGGTGATGCGCACCGAGAAAGCATTAGGATCGAACGTCGGACGGCTCACCATCGCGAGAATTTCGCCGGTGTGCGGATCCATCGCGATTACGGCGCCGTTGTGCCCTTCCAGCGCCTGTTCCGCAGCCATCTGGATATCGAGGTCGATCGTGAGTTTCAGTGAATGACCCGCTACCGCAGGATCGGTGCTCAACCTTCCGACTTCTTTGCCGTGGCTGTTCACAAGGGCGCGACGTGAGCCATCTTGCCCGATAAGAATCTCGTTATAGAACTGCTCGACACCACTCTTTCCCACTACGGCACCCGGCTGATAGGCCTCGTACTGCGGCGAATTCAAATCTTCGTCGCTCACTTCGCCCACGTAGCCGATCAGGTGCGCCAAAAATCCGTTTTTGGGATACAGGCGGCGATGAACCATGATCGTTTCTAGTTCCGGTAATTCATCGCGATGGGCTTCGATGAACGCCTGCTCGTCGGGGGTGATGTCGTCTTTGAGTAGAAACGGCGTGTTGGGAGTGCTCGCCATCCGCCGCAGGCGGTCTCGAATGTCGTCCTCACGCATGTGCAGACCTGCAGCGATTTTCGTGAGGTCGACTGCGTTGTCCTTCGGCAACTGTTCGCGAATCAGCAGAGCAGAGACCGATGGATAGTTGTCCACGAGAATGCGGCCTTCACGATCGTAGATCTTGCCGCGCGGGGCGAGGATCGGGACTTTGCGAATACGATTCTGGTCGGCGAGACTGAGATATCGTTCGCTGCCGCGTACCTGAAGGTTCCAAAGGCGAACAACGAGAATCGCGATAATCAACAGGATCACATACTGGACAGAGGCCAGTTTGATTTGCGGGATCTTATCGTCGCGATCGTACATTCACTTCAACTTCTCAAATTGGCAGGAACGCAAAGTGGGGGCCTTCCCTTTATTTTATCCAACTACTCACGTTGCCAGACACACGAACGACACAAATTGCTACCTAGTACATTACGAACGGACTAATACGGTGGCCTGAGGCTCAGCGCTGCTTCGCGCGGTCCATCAAGGCGAAGAGGAACACGCCGAGAATCGCATTTGCCAGCGCAGAACTGAATTCATGCAGCATGCGCCAGTCGGCGGGTATCCCCAGCAGGTGCCGACTAACAATGAAGTAGACGGCGTCGTGCAGAAAAGTAAAAAAGAACATCATCAGGAAGCGCGAACCGGGATTATCAACATCAATCTTCAGCCCGATCGACGAGGCGGCATATCCGGCGATCGTTTTCGAGATTCCATAGATTCCGATGGGAAGGTGGGTAAGCGCGTCCTGGACCAGCCCTATCGAGCAACCAGTCAGCATTCCCGCCAGTTGATTGCGTCGGGAGACCGCGAAGAAGACAGTAACAATCAGCGGAATGTCGAATAGCCTCAGGAACGTGAAACGAGATGAGACGTAGACCTGAAAAAAGATCGCGACCAAGGGAATGCCGATGGTGGTCGCCGCGCTAAACCGGTGAACCTCGATCTCTTCACGCGAAGTGTAGGTGATCGTGGCCACTAGCGCGGAATCTCCTGCTGGGGAGTTTCGACTGCTGGTGCCGATTTAGGCTGCGAGGACTCGGCTGCAGAAGGCGTACCAGGGCCCTTCGACTCTGGCGCGGCTGGTTCAGTTCCACTTGAAGTCGAGGATGTGCTCTGAGTAGCTTGACTCGGCTGTGCGGATTGACTGGCAGGTTTGTTCGCCGCGCTTGGTGCGGATTGCGAACCGGGAGCGCTCTGAGCTGGCTTCTTTGGCGTGCCCGTGCCCGCGGCACCTTCGGTCGCTGGAGGAGTCTTCTTTGCGTAGAGGGCACTGGTTGGAGGCGGCTCAGCGCCAACCTTGTCCGGTGGCTTCGGTGTTACTGTGGGCAGACGCTGTGCAAGGATGTCCGCCGCGCGCAAGGGTCGTGGTCCCTCCTGGTATTGAGGTTCCTTCTCACTCACTTGGGTGATCACGAGAACCTCGTCCACTTTGTCCAGGTTTGCAGCGGGCTTCACACGAACGACCATAAACGGCCCGCCCTCCGGATCTGGTGCCGTGCTCTGCACTGTGCCAACCGGAAGGCCAGGCGGATAGATCTGGTCGCCTCCAGATGAGACAACTGTCTCGCCAGGCTCGATCTTTTCGTCGGCCATGACGTGCATGATCTCAGGGATCCCTGACGACGTTCCACGCATGACTGCGCGCAGACGGGATCGTCCCAGCATTACTCCTGCTCCTGAGCTGGCATCGTTAATCTGAAGGACTTGCGCACTATGTCCCGAGAAAACCTTGTTGACCTTGCCGACGATTCCTTTCGGAGTAATCACCGGCATGTCGACCTTAATGCCGTCCTTCGATCCCTTATCGATTGTGAATGCACGCGAATGATCTGTTCCGGTACTTCCTATAACCTCGGCAGCCACTGTCTGTGAAATGAACTTCTGTTTAAAGCCGAGGAGCGCTTGAAGACGCCGTGCCTGGCTCGCGTCCTCAGCGAGACTTACCTGCTCCAGCCGCAAACGGTCTAGTTGTGCCTTGAGTTCTTCGTTTTGCTCACGAACGCCGCGCAGATCGATGTAGTTCTTCCAAAGATTTTCTATACCGCTGCCGACCGAAGTGATCGCCTTTTCACCGGGAACAAAAATCTGCACCACCCAGGCTCGCACCAGAGACATGGATTCCCCAGTGGCAGTGTCCGGACGACGAACTTGCGTAGCCAGCAAGATGACCTGTGCCATCAATAAGAAGAGCAGCACAGTTACGTTCCGGTATCTGGCGAAGAAGCTTTCCATCTAAATCAAAATTATTTCACTATCAACGCATAAAGCCTAATCGGGTGATCGGGCCATCGCGGCAGCCGATTGTCATTCCGAGCGAAGCCGATCCCTCCGTTCACGAGGATCCGTGGCTCCGTAGGGATTCCTCGCCGCAAACCCAGCGGCTCGGAATGACAAAGGTCTGCACCACATGACCCGATCACCCGATTTGTTTACTCGATCGAAATCTTGCGCAGCAG
>Ga0126380_10000521_pt1 | contig 12998 bp, 10 predicted proteins | sample PanSoiMetPlot_26_FD_92544 | JGI IMG/M metagenome (GOLD analysis project Ga0126380, IMG submission 92544) | Tropical forest soil microbial communities from Panama - MetaG Plot_26 | ecosystem: Environmental > Terrestrial > Soil > Tropical forest > Bulk soil | place: Panama | collected 2016-02-17
CCGAATTTCAGAGTATTGGCGAGCGCCACGATGACAAACGTAATGACCAACATGAGCAGCCCCAGCACCGCGATCGCGGCAAGATCGCCGCTTTCGTTGAGGTCAAAAATAAGCACCGACAGCACCTTCGTCTCCGAGGTGAAAAGCATGACCGCGGCTGACAATTCGCGAATGACACCCACGAATATGAAGCACCAGGTGGCGATCACGCTGGTGCGCAGCAGCGGCGCGGTGATCTGCCAAAGCGCCCGCAACCGCGTTGCCCCCAGGATGCGGCTTGCATCCTCCAGTTCCGGATGCACGGCCTTGAATGCCGATTGGAGCTGCTGGTAGGCCGCCGGCATGTTCAGCGTCACGAACGCGATCAGCAGAATCCACAATGTCCCGTACAGCACGAAGGGCGGACGCGTGTAGGTAAAAAACAATCCGACGCCGAGCACGATGCCGGGGATCGCCACCGGCGCGGTGGCAAGAAAGCCGAGGACGCGATAGCCGGTGACCGCCTGGCGCGCGTGCACGTAGGCAATCACCAGGGCAAGCAGTGTGCCGGCGGTTGCCGCCAGCGTGCCGAGGATGAACGTATTCCACAGCGCGAGCTTGGTCGCCGACAGCTCGAAAAAGACGAAGTGAAGGTTGTGCAAGGTGAAATTGTTGAACCAGACGAGATGCGAAGCCACCTTGGAGAAGGATGCGTTGAGCAGGGCGAAATAGGGCAAAAAAACCGGACACGCCAGCACGAGCATCGCGGCGCCCAGCATCACCCACCGCCAGCGTCCGAGCCGCACAATGCGCGGCTCGCTGTTCTTGGCGCCAACGACCGAATAGCCGCGGCGGCCAAGCACCATGTGCTCGGCGCGCAACAGAATCACGGTGAGAATGAGAAGCGGCAGTGAGGCGGCCGCGGCCAGCTCCGGCTGGGGCGGAAATTGGAACAGGCTCCAGATCTTGGTGGTCATGGTATGAAAGCCGGCGGGCATTGCCAGGATCGCCGGCGAGCCGAACAAGGTCATTGCCTGCAGAAAAGCAACCAGAGCACCCGCCAGCATCGAAGGCAGCGCCAGCGGAATGGTGATCCGGCGCGCGGTGTCCCACGCCTTGCCGCCGAGGATGGCGGATGCATCCTCGAGGTCGCCGGGCGTGCGGTCGAGCGAATTGGCAACCAGCACAAACACGTAAGGAAACGTGTAGCAGCTGATGACGAAAACGAGGCCCGCGAAGCTGTAGATATTGAGCAGGTGAAACTCCTGCCCCGCGCCCGTGAGCTCGCGATAGAGCTGATTGAGAAGGCCGCTGTTCGGCGCGGCCAGCAGTTCCCAGGCAATGGCACCGAGGAACGGCGGTGTAACAAACGACGCGGTCACCAGAAGCCGCACTGTGCGGCGCAGCGGCATGTCGGTGCGCGCCACCAGCCAGCCCATCGGCGCCGCCACCGTACAGCAGATGAGCGCGGACAACGTTGCGAGGGCGAAGGTCGTCAGCAGCGGATCGATGTACGCACCGTCGCTCACCAGCCGATGGAAGTTGTCGAGCGTGAACCCGCCGCCTTTGCTGCTGAAGCCATAGAACAGCAGCCACGATAACGGCATCGCGATGAGCGCAAACAGGATCAGCGCAAATGCCATCAGCACCGGTTTCGACATGTCGAAACCGAAGGTGCGGCGGGCGGATGATGCAGGCAGTGCGATGGTCATGCTTGTTCACGTTGGGAAAGACGCGGATGGCCGGGCCCAAGCCCGGACATGACATTGCTGAAAGTCACGCAACAGAGCAGCCATTCATTACACGCGGAAGATCCTCGTATAGCGCGCCTTGATCTGCTCGCCATTCTTGAGCACGGCCACCGCGTCGTCTTTCATCGTCTTGATATTGCCGAGGGGCGTGCGACCCGCGTGTTCCTTGATCTGCGGATGCACCGAGCGCAGGCCGCCGATATCGATGCAGAGCTGCTGGCATTCCGGCGAGAAGCAGAAGCTCTGGAACAGGCGTGCCGCATTCGGGTTCGGCGCGGCCTTGAACAAACCATTGGGTCCGATGATCAGGGGCGTGCCCTCGGTCGCATAGACCGGCTCGACAGGCTGGCCGGCCTCTCTCTCCTGGTGAATAAGATATTCGACACCATCGGCCTGAATCGCCCGCTCGCCAAGCGCAATTTTCTTCGGCGGGTCGGCGGCTGACTGCACCTGCAGGATATTCTGCTGCGCCAATCTCTCGAAATACTCCCAGCCGAGATCGCGCGACATCTGGTAGGTCGCCGTCATGATGGTGCCGCTGTAGCCGGGATGCGCCTTGACGATCTTGCCCTTCCATTTCGGATCGAGCAGATCGGCGAAGCTCTTCGGCGCCTCTTCTTTTTTCACCATGTTGGTGTTGTAGGCGATAATGCACAGGAACACGCGGAAGCTGGCATAGGTGCCATCAGCATCCTTATGTTCGGCCGGATAGAACTTCGCTACGTCTTCGGGGACATAGGGCGCAAGGAGGCCCTGGTCTTTCCAGTACACGAGATGCGACGCGTCGGAGGAGTTCACGACGTCCACCGCGTGCACATTGGCGGTATATTCCTGGCCGATGCGTTGCAGGATGCGTTCGGCGCCGGTGCGCTCGACCTTGCAGCTGACTCCCGGGTACTTCGCTTCGAATGCCTTGCCGATCTGCTCGGACAATTTGAGATCGACGGAGGTGTACCAGACAACTTTGCCTTCCTTCTTGGCCGCCTCGATGAGTTCGGGCGTGACCGCGCTCGCCGGCGGCGCAGCCGACATCACGCCGGTCGAGAACGCTGCGCCCGCCGCAAGCGCGCTCGAGCCAACGAGCACATCGCGGCGTGAAATCTTCAAGCCTTTCATTGGCGTATCCTCCATACCAGACTTTTTTGTTTCGTCTCGCGACGTCCTTATCCGCTCAGCGCGCGGCACCGCTCGGGCGGCAACTGCAGCCAGACCGCGCTGCCCTGCGGGATATTTTCGCCAGCGGCAGTGAGCACGCGCAACTGCGTGCCATCCTTGGCTTCAACCATATAGTCCCGCGTGCCACCGAGGAAGACCTGCCGCACGACCGTTGCCGGCACGACGTTTTCGCCTTGCCGTTGCGTCGCCGAAATAACGATGTCGTGCGGGCGGATCGACACCGGCGTCGATGCGCCGGAATTGATTTTCGCGCCCGTGCAACGCAACGGCGTGCCGGCAAAATCGATGCGGGTACCGTCGAGCCCCTTGCCTTTAATGACGTTGCTGGAGCCGATGAAACGCGCGACGAACTCCGAGCGAGGCCGATCATAGATCTCTTCCGGCGAACCGGCCTGCTCGATCTTTCCCGCGTTCATCACCGCGATCAGGTCGGCCGTTGTCATGGCTTCCGACTGATCGTGGGTGACGTAGACTGTCGTATAACGATAGGCGTCATGCAGGCGGCGTACCTCGAAGCGCATCTCCTCGCGTAGATTTGCATCGAGATTGGAGAGCGGTTCGTCAAGCAAGAGGGTTTCAGGCTCCACGATGAGGGCGCGCGCAAGCGCCACGCGTTGCTGCTGCCCGCCAGACAGTTCCCCCGGATAGCGCTGTGCAAGCGGCGCGAGGCGAGTGGTTGCGAGAATGGCGTCGAGTTTCTTGCCGATGGTTTCACGGTCCACTTTTCGCAGCTTCAGGCCGTAGACGATGTTCTCGGCAACCGTCATATGCGGCCACAGCGCATAGCTCTGAAAGATCATCGACATGTTGCGCTTTTCGGGGGGCACCGAGTGTGCGGGCGAGGACACGAGCTTGTCGCCGACGCGGATTTCGCCTTCGCTCGGCTCGACGAAACCGGCGATGAGGCGCAGCGTTGTCGTCTTCCCGCAGCCCGACGGACCGAGCAGGCAGACAAGATGACCATGCTCAATGGTTAGCGATATGTCGTCGACCACGGCGACCTCGCCGTATCGCTTGGTCAGATCCCGCAACTCGACGGATGCCACGCGCTTCCTCCCCTAAACCGCCGCTTCGCACGGCTGTATCATTCGCAATCCTACGAACACCGCAGCAGCTTTTCTCTTCACTGCCGCCGCGGACTTATGAGCCAGTGAATGCCGGCTTGCGCTTCTCCATGAATGCCTTGCGGCCTTCTTTGTAGTCATTGCTGGCAAAACAGGCCTGCACGAGCTCGTCGCACTTCTTCAGGTCGCGCTTGCTTTCCTCGGCGAGTGTTTGACCGACAATGTATTTGACCGAATCCACGGTGAGCGGCGCATTCGCTGCGATCGTCTCGGCGTACTCCTTGACGTAGCCCTCCAGCTCCTTATCGGGCAGCACGCGATTGACGAGGCCCATCATCTGCGCCTCCGCAGCGGTGAACTGGCGCGCGGTGAAGAAGATTTCCTTGGCGAAGGATGGCCCCACCAGGTCGACGAGCTTCTTCAGTCCATCAAACCGGTAGCCAAGGCCGAGCTTGGCCGCAGGCACGCCGAATTTGGACTCTTCGGTGCAAATGCGGATGTCGCAGCACAGTGCGAGCCCAACGCCGCCGCCGATGCAGTAGCCACGGATCATGGCGATGATCGGTTTGGGAAACGTATAAAATGCATTATTCGCACGATCGACCGCAGCGTTGTACCGGTCGACGGCTTCCTGCGTCGAACGCTCCTTCTCGAATTTGGAAATGTCGGCTCCCGAAATGAAGGCCTTGCCACCGGCCCCGGTCACTACAACGACGCGGATATTTTTGTCGTTCTTGAACTGCTCGAGAAAGCCTTCAGCGGCCTCCCACATTTCCAGCGAAACGGCATTGTGACGCTCAGGATTGTTGAAGGTCAGATAGCCGACCTTGCCTTCCTTGCGAGACAGCATCTTGTCCGTCTGCGACATCAACGTGCTCCTTCGATTCACTGGTCATGTCCGGCACTCGGGTCCGGCCCTCAGCCGGTCCGAGCATAAGCCTTGTGCCGGGATCCACGTCTTACTTTGTCTCAAGACGTGGATGGCCGGACCAAGCCCGGCAATGACAATTCATCAAACCGCTTGCGCCTTGTGCAGCTCCGCAATTTCATTGTCGGCAAATCCGAATTCCTTCAGCACCTCGTCGGTGTGTTGGCCCTGCTCCGGCGGCGTCGCCACGATCTTGCTCGGGGTGCGGGATAGGCTGACCGGTTGTCCGACAAAAATCTGCTCGCTGCCGTCCGGCCGCCTGGCGCTTTGGGCAATGCCGATGTGTTTGACCTGTTCGTCAGCGAACATCTGATCGATCGAGTAGATCGGACCGCACGGCACTCCGATTGTGTTGAATATCTCGATCCATTCGGCACTGTTCTTGTGCGCCGTGCGCTTGTCGATCTCCGCATTCAGGGCATCGCGGTTCTTGGAACGCAGAGCGCCGGTGGCGTAATCGGGATGCTTAATCAGCTCGGGCGCCTCGATTGCATTGCAGAGCCGCTCCCACATCACTTGTCCGGTCGAGGCAATGTTGATGTGTCCGTCCCTGGTCTTGAACACGCCGGTCGGAATGCTGGTGGGATGATTGTTGCCGGCCTGCTTCGGCACTTCGCGCGCCTGCAGCCAGCGCGCGGCCTGAAAGTCGAGCATAAAAATCTGCGCCTGCAAAAGTGACGTGTTTACCCACTGGCCTTCGCCTGACGTTTCCCGCTCCAGCAGCGCAACCATAATACCTAATGCGCAGAGCAGGCCGGCGGAAAGATCGGCGATCGGAATGCCGACGCGGACAGGGCCTTGCCCGGGCAAGCCGGTGATCGACATCAGGCCACCCATGCCTTGCGCTATCTGGTCGAAGCCGGGCCGGTCTCGGTAGGGGCCGTCCTGGCCGAAGCCTGAAATGCTGGCGAGGATGATGCGTTTGTTGATCTTGCGCAGCGACTCGTAGTCGATGCCCAGCCGGTCCTTTACGTCGGGCCGAAAGTTCTCCACCACCACATCGGCTTTCTCGACCATCCGTTTGAAGGCCGCGAGGCCTTTTGACGATTTCAGATCGAGGGTAATGCTGCGCTTGTTGCGATGCAGGTTCTGAAAGTCCGGCCCATTGCGGGGGCCACCGGGCCCCTCGCCTTTTTCCAGGTGCGGGGGCGTCTCGATCTTGATGACATTCGCACCCCAATCGCTGAGCTGGCGGACGCAGGTTGGCCCCGAGCGGACGCGGGTGAGGTCTAGAACGGTAAAGCGAGAAAGAGCCTGGGAGGCCCTGGGAAACGGCATTCGACGGCTCCGGAATGGCTATTGCGCTTGCATACCTGAATTTTGCGCCGACATTCCCCGATCTCTGTTTCCTTGTCCATCGTGCATCGGCCGCTCCGAGGCACGCCCCCCAGGCGCACGAGCCCGTATCGGGAACGAAAAGGGCTGCAAACACTTTATTCATGATGTGACGGAACAAGGAGCAACCGCGCCTTGAAAAGGTCATGGCAAGCTGTCATATGACCTTTGCGGATGATAGACTCGGTTTCGGGTTTGCGGGCTGCGTGCACGAAGCTCATTAAAACGAATTTCGCCCCGCCATCCGAATTCTGAACCTGACGACAACCCTGGCCACGCGGGATGTCTTTGAACCCGCGATTCCGCCGCTCGCATAGGCGTGCCCGGCCGTTTCGCCATATGAGAAAGAGACTCTTTGACTTCATTTAACGAGTTCGGCCTCGTAGAGCCGATCATCCGCGCCCTCGCGGAAGAAAAATACGCCATTCCTACTCCGATTCAGGCCCAGACCATTCCGATTGCCTTGCAAGGCCGTGATGTCGTTGGCATCGCCCAGACCGGCACTGGCAAAACCGCTGCTTTCGCGCTGCCGATTCTGAATCACCTGTACAAAAATCGCCGGCGTCCCGCGCAGAAAACCTGTCGCGCGCTGGTGCTTTCGCCAACACGCGAATTGTCCGCCCAGATTGCCGACAGCTTTCGCGGTTATGGCCGGCACATCCGACCGCTTTGCATCGAGCTCGCAATCGGCGGCGTGCCGATCAACCGGCAAGTCCGCGCGCTCGCCCGTGGTGCAGAGGTGCTTGTGGCGACGCCCGGGCGTCTGCTCGATCTGGTGCACAGCCGCGCTCTGCGGCTCGATCAGGTCGAAATGCTGGTTCTCGACGAAGCCGACCGCATGCTCGACATGGGCTTCATTCACGACATCAAGAAAGTTGTCGCCATGCTGCCCAAGGCGCGTCAGACCTTTTTCTTCTCGGCGACGATGCCGCAGCAAATTATGCAACTCGCCGAGCAGATGCTCCGGGAGCCCACGCGCGTAGCGGTAACGCCGCAGGCCACGACAGCCGAGCGCATTGCGCAACGCGTGATCTTTACAGAGAGAGCTTCGAAACCGGCACTCCTTGCCGAAGTGCTCAGGAACGAAACCATCAACCGCGTCCTTGTCTTCACCCGCACCAAGCACGGCGCCGATAAGGTCGTGCGCGCCCTTAATAAGGGCGGAATCGCCGCCGAGGCGATCCACGGCAACAAGTCGCAGAACCAGCGCGAGCGCGTTCTGTCGGCTTTTCGCAGCGGCGGCCTGCGCACGCTCATTGCTACTGACATTGCCGCCCGCGGAATTGATGTCGATGGCATCAGCCATGTGGTCAACTACGACCTTCCGAACATTCCCGAGAGCTACGTTCATCGTATCGGCCGTAGTGCTCGTGCTGGCGCCGAGGGCATCGCCATTTCCTTCTGCGATCACGAGGAACGGGCCTATCTCCGCGACATCGAGCGACTGATCCGCATGACGATACCGGCGACCGACCGTCGCGCCGGTAAGCAGCTGGCGCAGCCAACTCCACATCACCGAGCCAACCAAAAGAATGGCCGGCCACATCATCGTGGCCATCACCAACCGCGCCAGCACAATGGCAGCCAAGGACATCATAAAGCCCGGTCGCAACCCCGCTATGTGGTGAGCGGGAAGGACGAGCCAAATGGGCTGGGAAATGTTACATTCCTGCACCGCTCGGGCGCGCCGCGCCGAAATGACGGCCACCGCGGGCGCGCATGATCCCGAAATAACCTGATTTCGGATAGGATAATGGGCTAACTGGAGACGACTGGATGGCGAAAGAGGAATTGCTGGAATTCGATGGCACGGTGACCGAGGTCCTGCCGGACGGCAACTTCCGGGTCAAACTCGATAACGAGCACGAGGTGCTGGCCTACACCGCGGGGAAGATGCGCAAGTTCCGCATCCGCACCGGTGTTGGTGATCGCGTCATCGTCGAGATGTCGCCGTACGATTTGCAGCGCGGACGGATCAGCTTCCGCCACAAAGGTGACGCGCCCTCGCCGGCCCCGCAACAGCGGCGCCCGAATTTCCGCGGCAGGCGCTAGCCGATATCTGCCGGGGGCGGCAGATCCGGGGACACAATTTCACTGGAGCCGCCCGTGCCAACAAAAGCTTCTCTCCTCTTCCGCATCGTGCCGGCGATCATGCTCGTCGGCGCGCTCGGCGCTGCCAGCGCGCAAGACGCGGCCAGAGATCACGGATCGCAGGCCGGTATTGCCGAACGGCGCGCCGCCGAAAAAGGCGTGCTGCGGCTGTTGCCGGCGGATTCTGTCACTGAACACTCAATCAATACGACGCGTGGTCCTCTCGCATACACGGCGACCGCAGGCACTCTCGCTTTTTATGACCAATCAGGCGAGCAAAGCGCGTCGGTCTTTTATACCGCCTATGTCGCCAAAAACACCCAGGCCAAACGGCCCCTGACATTTGTATTCAATGGCGGCCCCGGCGCGGCGTCGGCGTACCTGCATCTCGGCCTTGTCGGGCCGCGAGTGCTCGACTTTGGGCCGGACGGCCACGACGCCACGCGGGCTGAGCTGCGCGACAACCCGGACACCTGGCTCTCATTCACGGATCTTGTTTTGGTCGATCCCGTCGGAACGGGCTGGAGCCGCACGGTCAAACCGGACGATGGCAAGAATTTCTGGAGTATTCGCAGCGATGCCAGTTCGATGGCAAAGGCCATCGCACTCTATGTCGCCAAGAACAACCGCGCCGCCTCGCCGAAATTTCTGCTGGGCGAGAGTTATGGCGGCTTTCGAGCCGTCAAAACGGCGCGCGCATTGCAAAGCGATCAGGGCATTCAAATTTCAGGCATTCTTATGCTGTCGCCATTCCTGGAAGGCTGGCTCACCTTTGGCGACGACCAGTCTGCATTGAGAGCCGCGCTGCAGTTGCCTTCCCTGGCGGCGGCAGAACTCGAACGCAAGCAGGCTTTCACTCCCGAAGCCCTCGCGGCGGCGGAACATTTTGCCATGACGGAGTACCTGGTCACATTGGCCGGCACGCCGCCCAAGAGCGAAGCCGGCAAGGCTTTTTATGACCGCGTCGCCAAGGTCACCGGCTTGCCTGTCGAAACGGTAGTGCAAGCGCGCGGTTTCGCGGCCAATGCCTACGTGAAAAATCTGCGGTCCGGCGAAAACAAGATCGTCAGCCGATATGACGCGTCGTTCGCCGCGGATGACCCCTATCCCGAGCAGCGCGCGTCGCGTTCACCCGACCCCATTCTTGACTTCGTCACGAGGGCGTATGGCGGCGCGATGGCATCCTATGCCCGCAATGAGCTCGGCTTCAAAACGGAAATGACCTATGCCCTGCTCGCGAGCGACGTTCATTGGGACTGGCAGGGCGGCCGGCTACAGGCCAGCGTCGAAGACGATTTGCGAACCCTGCTGGCGTACGATTCTTCTTTTCGATTGCTCATTGCGCACGGCTATGCGGACATGATCACGCCCTACGCCATGACGCGTTACATCCTGGACCACATGCCTTCTTTCGATCCGCCGGGGCGCGCCCAACTCAAGCTCTATCGCGGCGGACACATGCTTTATCTTGACCCACTGTCCCGTAAGGCTTTCAGCGACGATGCGGCGGCGTTCTACCGCACGGCGGAATAGCCGCTTTATGGCCTGAGCCGGTGGGATTTCGCGCTGCGCCTATGGTAAGGTCCGGTTACGCCACCGCCCGGCGTCATGATGGCGCCGGACCATCGGATGTGCATGGTTCTTACGGGGGTTTTGATGCGTTTGAAGGCGATAATTACGACGGCAGCTGCCATCGGCATGCTCTCCGGGACCGCAATCGCGCAGGAAGGCACGCTCAAGAAAATCAAGGATACCGGCACAATAACGATCGGCCATCGCGAGTCCTCGGTTCCCTTTTCGTATTACGACGACAAGCAGCAGGTGGTCGGTTATGCCATGGAACTCTGCAACAGGATCGTCGATGCGGTAAAGTCAAACCTCAAGCTCACCAGCCTCGAGGTGAAGCTGCAGCCGGTGACCTCCGCTACCCGCATTCCGCTGCTGGCAAACGGCACCACCGATCTGGAGTGCGGTTCGACCACCAACAATCTCGAGCGGCAGAAACAAGTTTCCTTCACCATTACCCATTTCGTCACGGCCAACCGCTTCGTGTCGAAGAAGTCCGCCAACCTCAAGAAACTTGATGACCTGAAGGGCAAGACCGTGGTCTCGACCTCGGGTACCACCAACATCAAGCAGATCACCGAGCTCAACACGGAGAAAAACCTTGGCCTCAATATTCTTCCGGCCAAGGACCATGCCGAGGCGTTCCTGATGGTTGAGACCGGCCGCGCCGCTGCCTTCGTGATGGACGATATTCTCCTCTACAGCCTTGTCGCGGGCTCGAAGGCGCCGAAAGACTACGAAATCTCTACCGATGCCCTGTCAGTCGAGCCTTACGGCATCATGTTGCGCAAGGACGATCCGTCCTTCAAGAAAGTGGTCGATGACGCCATGATCGCCACTTACAAGAGCGGCGATATCAACAAGATCTACGACAAGTGGTTCCTTAACCCGATCCCGCCCAAGGGTATCAATCTCAACGTACCAATTAGCGACGCATTCAAGAGGGTGATCGCCAAGCCGACCGACAGCGGAGATCCCAAGGACTACCAATAGCCTCCAAATAAACGCTAGACTACCGCGGCGCGGCCTCAAGGCCGCGCCGCAATTGCTTGAGGGGCGAGAGCGCGGATGAACTACAACTGGAATTGGGGAATCTTTTTTCAGCTTTCCCCGGACGGCACCTACACCTACTTGCAGCTTTTGCTGTTCGGTGCCGGCTGGACGCTGGCAACGGCGCTTCTTGCCTGGGTAATCGCGCTTTCGGTCGGCGCTGTCGTCGGGGTGATCCGCACGTCGCCGATACCGTGGCTGGTCCGGCTCGGCAACGCTTACGTCGAGTTGTTCCGCAACATCCCTCTGCTGGTGCAGATGTTCCTGTGGTACTTCGTGTTGCCAGAACTCATGCCGGAGGCGATTGGCGACTGGCTCAAGCAGTCGGCCAACGCGTCGTTCTATAATGCGGTGATTTGTCTTGGCCTCTACACGTCAGCGCGCGTCGCGGAACAGGTCAAAGCCGGAATTCTCAGCCTGCGCAGCGGGCAACGTATGGCGGGCCTCGCGATGGGTCTGACGCTGCCGCAGACGTATCGCTACGTCCTGTTGCCGATGGCGTTTCGTATCATCCTGCCGCCGCTGAGCTCCGAATTTCTCAACATCATCAAGAATTCCTCGGTGGCGCTGACTATCGGGCTTATCGAGCTCACCGCGGCCGCACGGTCGATGGCCGAATTTTCCTTTCAGGTCTTTGAAGCCTTCACTGGCGCGACCGTAATCTACATCATCATCAACATCATTGTCGTGAATGGCATGCGCTGGCTGGAACGGCGCGTTTCGGTGCCGGGCTTCATCAGCATGGGCCAGCCGGCGGCGGCGCATTGAGGGGCGGAATCGATGTTCTCCAATATCGACTGGAACGTCATCATCCGCTCGCTGCCGTACCTCTTTTTCGACGGCATGCGCTTCACCATCATGCTGACTTTAATGGCAACCGCCGGCGGCATCGTCATCGGCACCTTGCTGGCGATGGCGCGGCTCTCGAACATTCCGGGCCTCTCCCACGTCGCGGGCGCCTACGTCAACCTGATCCGTTCGATGCCGCTCGTTCTGGTGATCTTCTGGTTTTACTTCCTTGTGCCCTATATCGGGCAATGGATCACCGGCGCGTCGCGGCCGATCCAGGTCGGCGCATTCCTCTCGGCGCTCGTGACCTTCACATTGTTCGAAGCGGCGTACTTCTGCGAGATCATGCGCGCTGGCATCCAGTCGATTCCGCGCGGCCAGGTGCAGGCGGCGCAGGCTCTGGGCATGTCATATTGGACCTCGATGCGGGAAATCATCCTGCCGCAGGCCTTCCGCAACATGTTGCCGGTTTTGCTGACGCAGACCATCATATTGTTTCAGGACACATCGCTGGTCTACGTGATCTCAGTTACCGATTTTCTTGGCGCGGCTTCCAAGATTGCCCAGCGCGACGGACGCCTGGTCGAGATGTATCTGTTCGCCGCAATCGTCTACTTCGTCATTTCGCTCGCCGCGTCCTACGCGGTGCGCCGCCTGCAACAACGCATCGCCATCATCCGTTGAGCGCCCATGATTACGATCAGCAACGTCAGTAAGTGGTACGGCAAGATACAGGTACTGAAGAACTGTTCGGCTAACGTCGCCAAAGGCGAGGTCGTCGTGGTGTGCGGCCCATCGGGATCCGGCAAATCGACGCTTATTAAGTGCGTCAACGCGCTCGAACCGTTCCAGGAAGGCACCATCACGGTGGAGGGAATTTCGGTCGGCGACCCGAAGACCAATCTGCCGAAACTGCGGTCCCGCATCGGCATGGTATTCCAGCACTTCGAGCTGTTCCCTCATCTTTCCGTCAGACGCAATCTTACGCTGGCGCAGATGAAGGTACTCGGACGCGACTCGAAAATTGCCGCCGAGAAAGGCATGAAGCTTCTCGAGCGCGTTGGACTGAGCGCGCACGCCGATAAATATCCCGGCCAGCTTTCGGGCGGTCAACAGCAGCGCGTCGCCATCGCGCGGGCGCTGGCAATGGATCCGATCGCCATGTTGTTCGACGAGCCGACCTCCGCGCTCGATCCGGAGATGATCAATGAAGTGCTCGACGTCATGGTGACGCTTGCCAAAGAAGGCATGACGATGATCGTGGTCACG
>Ga0126380_10000523_pt1 | contig 12986 bp, 11 predicted proteins | sample PanSoiMetPlot_26_FD_92544 | JGI IMG/M metagenome (GOLD analysis project Ga0126380, IMG submission 92544) | Tropical forest soil microbial communities from Panama - MetaG Plot_26 | ecosystem: Environmental > Terrestrial > Soil > Tropical forest > Bulk soil | place: Panama | collected 2016-02-17
CACCCGACCCAACCTATTGCCAGAACGATGATCAGGACAACTGCGCCCGCGCCCGTCAGCTCGGCGACGCTTCTGGAAGCCTTTGCGAGCCACGCTGTCACAAGAAGTGGTGCCAATCCAAGCAGAGTAGCCGGCAGAACGATCGAAAACGTCCAGGCGAACAGCAACTTCGGCACGCTGATTTCAGCAAGTAGGCTTCCGGCGATTGCAAGAACTGATCTCTGCATGGTGCTCGAGGCATCGTCCTCCACGTCGCCCTGGCGTGGATCAGGCAGTCGCTTCTCTCTCACAGGGGTTCCACCTCCAATCGTGAATAGATCAGACTATGCCCTATTGCCGCATCGTAGACACCGCTCGTGCCAACTCTGCGGCTGATGCAGCTCTAGCCCTTGGTCGATCGCTGAACCAGGTCAAAGAGATCGAGGTTCTGCCGCCCGGATTTCATCGCCCACGAACCTTGGCGCCATGTAAGTCGAAAATTGGGACACGGGGAACAAGCACGGGATTCCAAGCCGATGTGCGATTGAACGCGCCTAGTAAAATGCACCCGCTCAACGGCGATCACGTGCCGTGTGGTCCGCCAGGGCAACAGACCTTATTGAGGAGGATGAAGCGATGACTTTCTATCGTACGCTGACGTTAGCAGGGTCCGTCGTACTGCTATCCACGGGAGCTTTTGCCCAAGCGATGAGCGATGCGGATTATTGCCACGAGTTGAGCAGCCTGTACCGCATGTTCGCTCGCTTCCAGACGGCCAATGCAGTCGCTGCTGCCGCAATGAACGAGTGCGACAAGGGCAACTACTCGGTCGGGATTTCCAGGCTCGAGGAGATTTTGAGCGGCAGAAAGGTTCCGCTTCCTCCGCGGAAAGGATAGCCGACACTGTCGTCACCGTATCGCAAAGGCGAGCCTGCGAGACCAGTGCGTGGCACGTGCCTTGCGTTGTGTTGCCAAGATCAGACGTGGGGATGATGCCCGTGACGCGGGCATCCCTCTGGTGGGAGCCGAGGCGAGCGGGTCTCGATTGAGCTTGGTCAGTGATTGGGTGAGCAGCCGAGGAGCACGATGATGGACCACGGGGCGAGCGCGAGCACGGCCGGCGATGCGGTGGCTTGGCATGCGATCTCGGCAGACGAGGTTGTGAAGCGGCTCGCCACCGATGGCGCCAAAGGACTGGACTCCGCCGACGCCGCGGCTCGGCAGCAGAAATACGGACCCAACCGTCTTCCGGAAGGCAAGAGACGAGGACCAGTCAGACGATTCCTCGCGCAATTCAACAACGTCCTGGTCTATGTCCTGCTCGGCGCCGGCTTCACCAAGCTGATGCTGGGCCTGTGGGTCGATGCATCGATCATCTTCGGCGTGGTCGTCCTCAACGCGGTGCTCGGGTTCATTCAGGAAGGCAAGGCCGAGAAAGCGCTGGACTCGATCCGCAACATGCTGTCCGCGGAGGCGCGGACCTTGCGGGGCGGCGAGACGCGCCTGATTGAGGCTGAACAGCTGGTGCCGGGGGACGTCGTGCTGCTGGAATCCGGCGACAAGGTTCCGGCGGACCTGCGGCTCGTCGACGCGAAAAACCTGCGGACCGAAGAGGCGGCCCTCACCGGCGAATCCGTACCGGCGGAGAAGACTGTCGACGCGGTGCCGGCGAACGCGACGGTCGGGGATCGCGAAAGCATGGCGTTCTCCGGAACCATGGTCGTGTCCGGTCGCGCGACTGGGGTGGTCGTCGCGACGGGCAGCGAAACGGAACTCGGCCGAATCAACCAGCTGCTCGCCGGCGTCAGCGCGCTCGAAACGCCGCTCCTGCGGCAGATCAAGCAGTTCGGTTATGCCATCACCGTCGTGATCGCGGCGGTGAGCGTCCTGGTCTTCGCCTACGGCAAATGGGTGACGGAAATTCCCTTCGTCGAGCTCTTCCAGGCCGTCGTCAGCATCGCGGTGTCGGCCATTCCGGAAGGCCTGCCGGCACTCATCACGATCACGCTTGCGATCGGCGTGCAGCGCATGGCCCAGCGCAACGCGATCATCCGGCGGCTGCCTGCGGTGGAGACGCTCGGATCGGTGTCGCGCATCTGCTCCGACAAGACCGGCACGCTTACGCTCATGGAGATGATGGTCGTCTCGGTCGCGACGGCCGACGCAGAATATCAGATCACCGGCGACGGCTATGCGCCAGAGGGCGAGGTCAGGAAGGACGGAAAGCCCGCAGGCGAGCAATCGGTGCTCGCGCTCATGGGGCGCGCCTCCATGCTCTGCAACGATGCCGAGCTGGTCCGGCACGAGGGGAAGTGGAAGGTCGAGGGAGACCCGACCGAGGGCGCGCTCTATCCGTTCGCCAGCAAGCTCGGCTTGGATCGGCAGACCGAGCAGGCCGCGTCGCCGCGAATCGACGCCATCCCGTTCGAATCGGAACACAAGTTCATGGCGACGCTGCACAAGTCTGCCGCGGGCAAAGAGATCCTGTTCGCCAAGGGCGCGCCCGAAGTCATCCTCGATCACTGCGATCGCCAGCAGACCGCGGGCGGCCAGCCAACGGCGCTCAAGCGCGAGCACTTCATGAAGGCGTCCGACAAGCTTGCCGCCCAGGGCGAGCGCGTCCTGGCGTTGGCGTGGCTCGAGAATCCGGGCCTCAAAGTCGGCAGCCTCGGTCCAGCCGACCTGCCCAAGACCCTCGTCCTGCTCGGCCTGATCGGCCTGCTGGATCCACCACGCAAAGAGGCGATTGAGGCCGTGAACGAATGCCATGGCGGCGGCATCCGCGTCACGATGATCACGGGCGATCACAAGATCACCGCCGCAGCCATCGCCAAGATGCTTGGCATCGGCGACGGGAAGACGGCGATCACCGGCGCTGAAATCGAGGAGATGGACACTGCCACGCTGCAGGAGCGGGTTCGCACCGTCGACGTGTTCGCCCGCGCGAGTCCCGAGCACAAGCTCCGCCTGGTGAAAGCGATTCAGGCGAACGGGCAGATCGCGGCGATGACGGGAGATGGGGTCAACGATGCGCCGGCGCTGAAGAAAGCCGATATCGGCGTCGCCATGGGCATCAAGGGTACCGAGGTCACCAAGGAGGCAGCCGAGATGGTGCTTGCCGACGACAACTTCGCTTCGATTTCGGCGGCGGTGAAGGAGGGGCGGACGGTCTACAACAACATCGAGAAGGCGTTGCTTTTCATGCTGCCGACCAACGTCGCCCAGGCGCTCGTCATCATGGCCGCGATTTTTGTCGGCTTCACCATGCCGATCACGGCGCCTCAGATTCTCTGGGTGAACATGGTGACTTCCGTCGCGCTGGGCCTGGTCATCTCGTTCGAGCCGCATGAGCTCGAGGTCATGACCCGGCCGCCGCGCGCCGTCGACCGGCCGATTCTGACTGGATTCGGGATCTGGCGCATTATTTTCGTTGGTCTGTCGCTGCTCGCCTACACCCTTTGGGCGTTCTTCTGGATGCAGTCGCACGGCGCGTCGGACCCGCTCGCCCGGACGGTCGCCGTCAATGCCATCACGATCGGTCAGGTGTTCTATCTCCTCAACAGCCGCTACCTGCTCGACAGCTCGCTGTCCCTCAAGGCGCATCTCGACAACCCGTATCTGCCGGTCGGCATCGGGGCAGTGGTGATCCTGCAGCTGCTATTCACCTACACACCGCCGTTCCAGGCGATATTCGGCAACGAGCCCATCCCGCTCTGGGTGTGGCCCTGGCTCCTGGCGGGCGGCCTGGTCTTCTTCCTCGTCGTGGAGGCGGAAAAGCTGATCATCCGCTCAACGGGGCGCTTGCGAAGCGCCGTCACCGCAGTGGAAGCGGGAGCGTAAACGCGGGCGCGCGAGGAGGTGGGCTATTCGCCGCGGCCAACGAGGTGTGCGGCAGAACGCCAGGCGTGATGAGCCAGCGCCTCCAGACCTCGCACCCTGTCGACGCGAACAATCGCCTCGCCGGCCGTCAGTCCTCCGTTCGCGACCGCGCTCAACGTCTCGGCGCGGTGCGTGCGGCGCAGGTCGACCAGCGCTTTCGCGCAGCGCTCCAGCCGGACGAGCGCGTCCTCGGCCGACGTCGCGGGTGCGTCGAGCGCGGCCTCGGAGGACCCGGGCATCTCGTGCCCGGGCAGCGCCGCCACGCCGACTGCGATCGAGGCTGCGTTTCGCATCGCCTCCGCGCACAGATCCGCGGCGCGCACGTCGTCCGGCCCGCTGCTCACCGTCCCGAATGCGGCCTCCTCGCCCACCGTTTCGGCGAGCCGAGACGCGTGGTCGAGCGCGTGCAATGTGCTCGTGAGCCGGCGCTGCTCGTCGTCGGATTCAGGCGGTCCGTTGACCTCCGACATGAACACCTGTGCCTGGCGCAGCGCATCGGCCGCCTCGGGCACTGATATGGCATCCTTCGCCTGACGGACGAGGCCGCTGCCGCTCGCCGCCGCCAGCGCCGCGCCGACAGATCGGCACACCGCTTGCAGCGCACGCGCGACCGTCCGCCGTACCGCTTCGACGGCCACGATCGGCGTTGCGAGCGCGGAGGGGTCGAGGCAGCGCGTGAGCGGCGAGCCGCGCTCGGGCAGAAGACGCTCGACGAAGCGCGTGAACTTGCCGCTCAGCGGCAGCAGCACGGCGACACCGACGACGTTGTACGCGGTGTGGTAGCCGGCCAGCAGCGTCACTCCATCGATGGTGTCCGAGGCACGGACCATGAGTGGGGTGACGACGGGGAAGATCACCAGCGCGATCGCGGCGGCGATCAACTTGAACATGATGTAGGCAAGGGCCAGTCTTTTGGCGGTGGTGCTCGCGCCGATCGCCGCCATCGCGGAACTGGTCGCCGTTCCGATGTTTTGCCCGATGATCAGCGCGCAACCCTGGTCCAGCCCTATGGCGCCGGCGTAATGAGCGGACAGCGTCAGGGCGATGGCCGCGGTCGATGATTGCATCAGCGCGGTCATCACGAGCCCGACCACGACCAGCGCCAGGACGCCGAACAAGGCCACCCACCAGCCGGCGTCCGGACTCGCGAGGACGGCGGGCAGGTCCGCTGGGTGTAGCCGTTCGGCCAGGCCGCCCATGCCCTGTTGCAGCGTCGTCAGCCCAAACAGCACAAGTCCGAACCCGGCGAGAGCCGCACCGGCCCCGGACACACGCCCGCGGCCCAACAGCTGGGTCAGCGCACCGACGAAGATCATCGGCAGCGCCGCAGCGGTGAGCGACACGCGGACGCCGATGAGTGCAATGAGCCAACCGGTGCCCGTCGTGCCAACGTTCGCGCCGAAGACCAGGCCCAGCCCTTGCGGAAATGTCAGCAGGCCCGCGCTGACGAGACCGATGGTGGTCATGGTCGTGGCGCTGGACGATTGCACGATGAGCGTGGCGATGGCGCCCCAGAGAGCGCCGCGTACTGGCGTCGCTGCCGCCTTGCCAAGCACGGTGCGCAGCGCGGAACCGGCCAGAGCCTTCAAGCCGGCGGTCATCACAGTCATGCCGAGCAGAAACAGACCCACGCCGCCGAGGACCGCGATCGCCGTCGACATGTGCGCCCCCGGGCTGAATCCACAACGTAGCCGACCACTGTGACCATAAAAGCCTGCGACGACAATGGGAGGGCAGCAGGATCGCAGGCACGGACTTACGTGTCGACGACGCGGCCTGTCTTGCTACGTCTCGCGGGCAAGCGCCGTACGTGCGGCAACCAGCTCCTTCTTCGTCTCAGCGTCGATCTTCGGGTACGTAAGTTCGAGCGCTTCCACCGCTTGCACGATCGCCGCAGCGACAACGAGCCGGGTGAACCACTTGTTGTCTGCCGGCACGACGTACCACGGCGCGTGCTTCGATGCCGTGGCCCGGATCGCTTCGTCGAAAGCGCGCATGTAGTCGTCCCAGAACTGGCGCTCGTGCACGTCGGCAGCCGAGAACTTCCAATGCTTCTCCGGCTTGTCGAGGCGTTCCATGAACCGCTTCTTCTGCTCGTTGCGCGACACGTGCAGGAAGAACTTGAGGATGATCGTCCCCTGCCGGGTTAGGTAGTCCTCGAAGTGCGCGATATCGGCAAGCCGCTCGTCCCAGATGCGCTTGCTTACGAGCGGCGGGGGCAGCTTCTGCCGCTTCAGGATATCCTCGTGCACGCGCACCACGAGGACCTCCTCGTAATAGGATCGGTTGAAAATTCCGATGCGTCCCCGCTCGGGCAGGCACTTGGCGTAGCGCCACAGGAAGTCGTGCTCGAGGTCCTCCCGCGAAGGCTGCTTGAATGAGAAGACCTGGCAGCCCTGCGGATTGATTCCTGACATGACGTGCTTGATCGTGCCATCCTTGCCGGCCGCATCCATCGCCTGGAACACGAGGAGCAATGACCAGCGATCCTGGGCATAGAGCATGTTCTGCTCCTCTGCGAGCCACTTGGTGCCACTTTGGAGGAGCTCGGCCGCCTCGTCCTTGTCCAGGTGCAAGCCGCGGGTGTCGCCGGGGTCGAAGTCCTTCAGTTGGAAGCCCTTGCCTTTGGTGATGCGGAAAGGCCGGACGTATTTCTCGATGCGGGCGAGCGTCTCTCTGCTCAACATGGCGCAACCTCCCTAATCGTTTGAAGACGAGTCCAGTTTCCGAGGTTAGCCGCCCGACGGCCACCTGTTGCACATAAATCCGGTCCGCACTCGATAAGCGCCCTGTTGGCCGCTGCTCGCCGACGGTGGTACGCTGGTTCGCCGCCCCGCCGGCACGGCGCCCGAAGCCACTTGAGCGGCGCACGCCGTAGTTTTGCCAAGTTGAGATCGTGCTCGAAGGCGACAACCTTCACCTCCAACAAATGGCCGTCATCGACCCGCAAATTTGTTGCCATAAGTTTGGATGGACCCTAGCCGAGGCCCAATGCAGACTGCCCCTGCCGATCCTGCGGTCAGGCCCGATCGCGAGCCGCTCCTGATCGATCTCGCGCTGCAAGGCGGCGGCTCGCATGGTGCGTTCACGTGGGGCGTACTCGACCGCCTGCTTGAGGAGCCATGGCTGCGCATAGAGGCGATTTCCGGCACGTCGGCCGGCGCCATGAATGCTGCAGTGCTCGCCGACGGCTGGACCAAAGGGGGAGCGTCGGGTGCGCGCGCCGCGCTCGACTCCTACTGGGACCGCGTCGCCCGCGCCGCAGTGTTCAGCCCGCTGCAGCGGACGCCGCTCGACCGTGCGCTTGGACGCTGGACGCTCGACCATTCGCCGGTCTTCATCGGCTTCGACCTGATGGCGCGGGTTGTCTCGCCGTACACTCTCAACCCGCACGGCTTCAACCCGCTGGAAAAGATCCTCGACGAAAGCATCGATTTCGCGCGGCTGACGCAGTCCCCGATCAAGCTCTTCGTCACGGCGACGAATGTCCGCACCGGCCGCGGTCGGATCTTTCGCAACGCCGAGATCACGCCGGACGTCCTGCTCGCCTCCGCTTGCCTGCCCACGCTGTTCCAGGCGGTCGAGATCGACGGCGAGGCCTACTGGGACGGTGGCTATGTCGGCAATCCTACGATTACCCCGCTCATACGCGAGAGCAACGCGCAGGACACGATCCTGGTGCAGATCAATCCGCGCGAGCGCCCCGGTACGCCGCGATCAGCGAGCGAAATCCTCAATCGCCTGAACGAGGTGTCCTTCAATGCCACGCTCATGAAGGAGCTGCGGATGATCGCGCTGATGCGCCAGGTGGCGGATCCGGGGTCGGGTGAGGGCGCGCGCTGGGCCGGGATGCGCACGCACCGCATCATGACCGAGATGATGACCGAGCTCGGCTATTCGTCGAAGCTGAACGCCGAACGCGCCTTCCTGGACATGCTCCGCGACGAGGGGCGGCGGGCAGCCGGCGCCTTTCTCGACGAACACGCCGACGACCTCGGGCACCGCTCGACCACCGATCTCGATGTCCTCGTGGCCGAGTGCTGAGCCATGGGCCTCCTGGGCATATTGCTCGCGCTCGCACTGCTGATCTGGCTGGCTTATCGCGGCTGGAGCGTTCTCCTGCTGGCGCCCGCGACCGCACTGGTCGCCGCCGCGGTGGCGCGCGAGCCGCTTCTTGCCCATTGGACGCAGACCTTCATGGGCAGCGCGGCGCAGTTTTTCGCCCAGTTCTTCCCACTGTTCCTGCTCGGCGCGCTGTTCGGCAAGCTGATGGAGGACAGCGGCTCGGTCGAGGCCATCGCGCGCTTCATGATCGAGCGATTGGGAACCGGCCGTGCGGTGCTGGCGGTGGTGCTCGCCGGCGCCGTGGTGACCTATGGCGGCGTCAGCTTATTCGTTGCATTGTTCGTCATCGCACCAATGGCGCAGGCGCTCTTTCGCGGCGCCGGCATCCCGCGCCGGCTGATGCCGGCGGCGATTGCGCTCGGCACGATGACGTTCACCATGTCGGCGCTTCCGGGCACGCCCGCGATCCAGAACGCCATTCCGATGCCGTTCTTCGGCACGACGCCGTTTGCCGCCCCCGGCCTCGGCATCATTGCCTCGGCCGTCATGCTGGGGTTCGGCTTGTGGTGGCTCGGCCGGGCCGAAGCGGCCGCGCGGCGGGCAGGCGAGGGCTATGGCGACCGTGGCGATACCACTGCCGACGCCGTCGCCGACGATCAGATCATCCGTGAGCGCGCGACGACCGCTCGCGAGTTCGATCCAGCCGAGATCCGTCACGGCCGCCACGCCGACACTGCGCCGCCGATCGGCGTCGCGGTGCTGCCGCTGGCGGTGGTGGTGAGCGTCAATCTCCTGATGTCGCTGTTCGTTCTGCCGCGCCGCGACTTCTCATTCCTGGCCGAGGAGCGCTGGGGCGCGACCACGCTGTCCGGCGTGATGGGTGTATGGGCGGTGGCGATGGCCCTCGCCGCCGCGATCCTGACGCTCGTCCTCGTCAACCGCCGCCGGCTGCCGGCGCTGCGCGAGAGCATGGATGCGGGCGCCAACGCGTCCGTCCTGCCGGTCGTTACGGTTGCCAGTCTCGTCGGCTTTGGCGCCGTCGTCGCGGCGCTGCCCGCCTTCGCCGTGGTGCGCGAGTGGGTCCTGTCGATCGGGGGCGGACCGCTGGTCTCGCTTGCCGTCGCAACCAACGTGCTGGCCGCCCTGACCGGGTCGGCGTCGGGCGGAATGACGATCGCGCTCGACGCGCTGGGCGAAACCTACATGCGCCTTGCCGCCGAACAGGGCATCGATCCCGGGCTCCTGCACCGCGTCGCCGTGATCGGCTCCGGCACGCTCGACAGCCTCCCGCATAACGGTGCGGTGGTGACGCTGCTCGCTGTCTGCGGATCGACCCATCGCGAGAGCTATCTCGATATCGTGATGGTCGGAATCGTCGGTGCGATCATCGCGCTCGTCGTGGTCATCGCCCTGGGCTCCGCATTTGGATCGTTCTGAGGTGTGACACCTCCGCTTCAGCGTTTGTCCGCGCCGACCGGCGCGCCGAGCAGGTTCGGAAGCCAACGGCTCGAGGCGTGCTGCGCGCAGAAGGTCAGCAGGGCGATGGTGATCGGAACACCGATGAAGGCACCGAACAGGCCCCATAGGAACGTCCAGAAGAACACGGCAAACAGCACGACCATGGGCGAGACGGCGAGTGTGATGCCGCAGATGCGCGGCTCGATATAGCTGCCAACGACAAACTGGATGACGTTCAAGCCGGCGAACAGCACCAGGGCGGCCTGCCAGGATTCGAATTGGGCCAGCGCGAACAGGGTGGGGAACAGCGTGGCGATGAACGGCCCGATGAACGGGATGTAGTTCAGCGCGAACGCGATGACACCCCATTCGGCTGCAAACTGCAGTCCGGCGAGCGCGGCGAAGGCCCCGACCAGCACGCCGGTTACCGCACTCATGAGAGTCCTGACCAGCATGTATTTCCGGAGCATGACGGCAGTCGTTGCGCTGCCGTCGAGAAGAACCCGCGAGACCTCCGGGTCTTCCATTGCCCGGACTCTCCGGCTGGCGTCGTCGACCTCGAGGAGTCCAAGGATCACATAGACCAGCACGATCAGCCAGAACGTTAGGGTCGTGTTGAGACGTCCGGTGACGTCCTGCACGGCGCGCACGAGCCAGCGGATATTGAAATGCTCGGCCCACAGTGCTGCAACGGCGATGCCGTGACCCTCCAGCCACGCGGTCACCCGCTCGTAGAGGAGTTGGAACCGCGCCGCGTCGCTGAGCAGCCCCTGTGCCACCCGTCCGAAACCCCAGGCGATCAGCGAGGCGAACGCCATAAGCACGACAACGACGACCACCATGACGATCGCAAGCGCGATCAGCTTCGGCAGGCGCGACTGCAGCCTGTTCTGCAGCGGCCACACGATGGCGATGATGAAGAGGGCGAATGCGAGCGGCGCGAAGACAGAGCTGGCGAAGTGGATGGCAGCAAGAATCGCGATCGTCGCGATTAGAACGACTGCCGTGCGAAAGCCCCGATCTGCCGTCATAAGGCTCCGCTATCATGGCGGAGCGCCAAATGAGCGCATTCCGCGGGGCCCGCCTCTATCATACTTGCATATTGGAGCGTTCAAGCGACAACTCGCAAGAGCACCAGTCGTGTTTCAATTTGAAATGTCGTAGCCTCGGAGTGCGCCGTCACGGAGCTCGGTGAACTGCAATGCATTCATCGGACGAACGAGATGCAAGCACGCGGGCACCTGCGCGCGCCCCCGGCGCGACCGCCGTAATTGCGCGCGCGGCCTGGTTCCTCGGCCTGTGGCTCGTGCTTGCTGGCGCCGACCTTGCCGATCTTCCGGCCGCAGCGCTGGCGATCGTCGCGGCCACCTGGACGAGCCTGCGCCTGCTGCCGCCGGGCGGCGCGCGCCGTGCGCCTGTCGCCGTCGCCCGGCTCGCGGTGCGTTTCCTGTATCAGTCCGTCGTCGCCGGGCTGGATGTCGCGCGCCGCGCCCTCGATCCGCGGCTGCCGCTGCGCCCCGGCTTCGTGACCTACCCGACCGGCTTTGCGCCTGGCGCGGCACGCAACGTGTTCACCACGCTCACCAGCCTGCTGCCCGGCACGGTGCCCGCTGGCGACGAGGGCGGCAACCTCCTGTACCACTGCCTCGACATCGACCAGCCCGTGGTGTCGCAACTGGCGGCCGAGGAGGCGGCGCTGTCGCGGGTGCTCCGCCATGACTGAGTTCCTGACCGCCGCCCTCGGCTTCATCCTGGCGATGCTGGCGCTCGGCCTGGTCCGCATCCTGCGCGGTCCGGGAGATGCCGACCGCATGATGGCGGCGCAGCTGATTGGAACCGGAGGCATCGCGGCGTTGCTTCTCCTTGGCGCGGTGGCCGGCGTGCGCGCGGCGATCGACGTCGCGTTGACCCTGGCGCTCCTCGCCACCTTCGCGTCCATTGCCTTCGTCAAGAAGGGCACCCCTGGCCTGGGGGCGGACGCTCTTGAATCGGGGGAGGCCGAGTGAGTGTCGCGCTCGACATCGTGACGATCACCGCGGTTTCGGCGGGCGCATTCTTCTTTCTCGCCGGCACCGTCGGCCTGCTGCGCTTCCCCGATGCACTGACGCGATTGCACGCGCTCACCAAGGCCGACAATCTCGGCCTGGGTCTCGTCGTGCTCGGGCTGTTGCCGCGCGCCGACAGCCTGCGCGACGGTCTCAAGCTGATCTGCATCTGGCTGCTCGTGCTGCTGGCGGGGGCGACCGTCTCCCAGCTCATTGCGCGCGTCGCCCTGGCGAGCGAAGCAGCGCCGGGTACTCGCCAGCGACCGGATTCGCCGGCGCCCACCGCGCGTCACGATGGACCGCAGCCGCCATGACGACCGCGTCGGCGCTCGAGATGGTGCTCGCCGCAGTGGTCCTGGGCCTCGCCGTCTGGACGATCGCCGCGCGCGACACCTTTGCGGCCGTCGCCGGGTTCATCGCCTACGGGCTGTTGCTCGCGCTGGTCTGGGTGCGTCTCGCCGCCGTCGACGTGGCGCTGACGGAGGCTGCGATCAGCGGCGGCTTGGGCGGCGTCCTGCTGCTCGGCGCGGCAGCGCGTCTGCGCAGCAGCGAGACGCTGGCGTCGGCGGAGCGCCCCGGCGGGGTCTTGCGCCTGGAGGTGGCGCTGCTGTCCGCAGCGGTCGCGGCGGCGATCGCCGCCGCCGTGCTGTTCCTGCCCGACCCGGTGCCGACGCTGGCGCCGGCAGCCGCTGCGAACGCCGGCGCGACCAGCCTCGGCAATCCCGTCACCAACGTGCTGATGGCCTTTCGCGCCATGGATACCTTGTTGGAGAAGGTCGTGCTCCTGCTCGCCCTGGTGGGTGTGTGGTCGCTGGCGCCCGATCGGTTCTGGGGCGGGCGTCCCGGGCTGCTTCACTATGCCGATCCGCAAGGCGTGCTTGCCTTCCTGGCGCGATTGCTGCCGCCGGTGGGCATCGTCTTCGGCATCTACATTCTCTGGGTGAGTGCCGATCATCCCGGTGGTGCATTTCAAGGCGGAACGGTCCTCGCTGCGATGTGGCTGCTGGCCATGATGGCGGGGCTCGCGGATGCCCCGCCCGTAAGCCGAAGATGGCTGCGGCTGCTGCTGATTGCCGGCCCGGTGGTTTTCCTCATCGTCGGCCTCGCCGGACTTTGGCTGTGGGACGCGTTCCTCGCCTATCCGGCGGGCCACGCCAAGCCGCTTATCCTGGCGATCGAGTTCGCCATGGTGCTGACGATCGCCGTGACGCTCGGCCTGCTGCTGGCCGGGGCGCCCGAACGGAGTGCCGAGCCATGAGCGCGGCAACCATATTCGGGCTGTGTGCGGCGGCGGCGGTGGGGCTGGGATTGTACGGCCTGATCACCAATCCGCAGCCGCTTCGCAAGATCCTCGCCTTCAATCTGCTCGGCAGCGGCGTGTTCCTGGTCTTCGGAGTCGTTGCACGTCGAGGTGCGGCGTCGGGGTTCGGCGGCGATCCAGTCCCGCAGGCCCTCGTCATCACCGGTATCGTCGTGGCCTTTTCCGCCACGGCGCTTGCGGTCGCGCTGTTGCTCCGGCTGTACCAGGCGACCGGCTCGGCGACGCTGCGCGCCGAGGCG